>Ga0315287_10000609_pt1 | contig 31448 bp, 28 predicted proteins | sample YL17G11_0_MG_FD_205037 | JGI IMG/M metagenome (GOLD analysis project Ga0315287, IMG submission 205037) | Sediment microbial communities from Yellowstone Lake, YNP, Wyoming, USA - YL17G11_0 | ecosystem: Environmental > Aquatic > Freshwater > Lake > Sediment | place: USA: Wyoming | collected...
CGCCGAGGCGCTGCCCGGCGGCGGCACGACGGACTACGCGGTGGACATCTACTACAAGGCGGTCAGCGACGGGCACTACAACTGCTTCGTGCGCGAGGACACCATGCTGCCGATGATGTACATGCCCGACTGCCTGAAGGCCACGCTGGACCTGATGGAAGCGCCGATCGACCAGCTCAGGCACCACAGCAACTACAACATCGCGGCGATCAGCTTCAGCGCCGGCGAGCTGGCCGCGGAGATCCGCAAGCACCTGCCGGGCTTTACGGTGAGCTACGAGCCGGACTTCCACCAGGCCATCGCCGACTCCTGGCCGCGCAGTATCGACGACACTGCGGCGCGCGCGGAGTGGGGCTGGCGGCCGGCCTTCGACCTGGCGGCGATGACGGCGGACATGCTGCGCATCCTGCGTGAGCGCCACGCCCGCGGCGCGCTCTACCCCGCCGCGGCGCAGGGCGCGTAAGCGGTCAGGCACAGTATCACCGATCAGCTTTGGGACGCCGGCGTTAGTGGCAAGCTGAAGGCGACGATTCCGCTACGATCAGCGCCGATCCCTCCGTCCCAGTCGACGCTACGCAGCACTAGCAGTCCAGGCGCTACGATTGCCGACTGAGCTTCGTAGCTGAGATCAGCACTGTCAGTTGGGCCATCGAAATAGGCGATTTGACGGCCCTGGCCGTCGAGCAGGTAGAAACCCGAGCGCAACGTTCGTGACGGTTGTACGCCTGCTAAATGAAGAACTCCATCAATCAGGCGCCAGCCTGTTGAAGGACTAGCCGACATATGATGCTCCACACACAGTGTCTGCTCGCCTAAGTCGATGGCGTTGGTTATATCGACTCGACCGAAGTATGAAGCGGTGATGTTCGGCAGCTCGGTTGTCGGGTCGTAGCGCCAAAGCCTCTTGCCATCTCTCGCGTAGCACAACAGGCTGTCTTCCAGCCATGTATACACGCGGCCGTCGCTGGTGGCCGGCGACGTCACATCCAGCCCCGCCCGCTGAATACTCCATTCCAGTGCGCCTGAAGGAGACAGCGATGACAGCGCTACGGACCAGTTCCTGTAGTCGTCCTGATTCTGCTGAGTATCTGCAAAGTAGACGGAACCATCCTGCCGGAACTGAGGCCAGCCTGGCGGGATAGCTGGTGCCTTCCAAAGTTGGGAGCCGTAGACGCTCACAGCCTGTTTTGGGATACCATAAAGGCCATAGACGAGGAAATACGAAGCTGCAGGCGCTGGCCAGGGAATTGCGAATACCGCATTATTTGCAGCGCCATTGGCGTTGACTTCGATCTCCTCCACCTGGTACTTCCACGCCAGCTGGCCACGCTGGTTGATGCCATAGCACCAGGCACCTTCCGCGAGTGCGGCCACTGCGGGCACCTTGCCGCTGCTGGCTGGCTGGCTGTCCAGCTCCCTGGCAGATACCGTCCAGCGCAGCTCGCCGGATGGCGAATAGCAGCTTATCCGCTGGTGATCGCTGAAATACTCATAGCCATCGCCCTGCTCGGTGCGGTACTCCGTCGTCTCCAGGTAGATGTTCCCGTCGCTGCCGAAATGCAGGTTGCGGGTGCCGGTTCGATCCCCCGGCAGCTTAATCTCCGTGTTCCACTTCAGCTTGCCGCCCAGTGTCATTTCGGCCAGCCAGTCATGCCATACTTGGTTTTCGCAGCAGCCCTCAGAGCTGGTCCCCAGCAGGTAGATCGACCGCCCGTCCGGCGCCAGTTTCATCTGAACGACAGCGAAGGGAGGTTGCGCCGTCCACACCGGTGTCAGCGGCAACCCCTGCGGCGTGTTGTACTGCGCCAGACTAGTGCTGTAGTTGCGCCAGGCGATCACGCCTACTGTGGCAACCGCCAGCACCAGGATGGCTAGGCAAATCGCCATACCATTGCGCCAGGCTTTACGGCGGTTGGGTTGTCCCACGGGTAAAGTCTACCGCCGTGTTGGTTGCAATGGTATCGCACGCCCGCGGCGCGCTCTACTCCGCCGCGGCGCAGCAGGCGCAGGGAGCTAGCTAGGGGATGGCCTGCGCGGTAGAGCAATCTACCCCTCGCGGCTCATCCGCGCGATGAGACAAATCGTGCCGCCGGGTGATATTGAAGTATGGCGAGCTTGAGGCGACGTGATCGCCGCGGCGCAGGGCGGAATGGAGCTTGCGGGGTACGAATCTGCAGGCTGGATTCATCTGAGATTCTATTCACGATAGGTGCCCGCGAGCCCGTTTCTGCTGTATAATCCCGCGCGGCATCGGCGCCGCATCTACCCCGCGGCGGCCCTGCGTATCACACCCTCGTAGGAGTGCCAATGCCAGGCAACATCGGTGATCACGATTCATGGCGCGCGAAGTTCGACTGGAACCAGGCGCGCAGCATCCTGGGCTTTCCCAAGGACAAGTTCAACATCGGCTGGTACTGCTCGGACCGTATCTGCGAGCAGGGTCATGGCGACAAGCTGGCGCTGATCTGGGAGAACGCCGAAGGGACGGAAACCCGGCGTTATACCTTTAATGACCTGCGCGTGCTGTCCAACGCCTACGCCGAATACCTGCTGGGGCTCGGCCTCAAGCCGGGCGACCGCTGCGGCGTCTTCCTCGAGCGCATCCCCGAGCTGTACATCGCCATCCTCGGCGGGCTGAAGGCCGGCATCATCATGATGCCGATGTTCAGCGCCTTCCAGGAGGGCGCACTCGAACAGCGCCTCGGGCCATCGGGCGCCAAGGCCGTGCTGACGCAGCGCAAGCTGATCTTCCGCGTGCGCAAGACTATCGACAGGCTACCCGAGCTGAAGCACGTAATCGTCGCCGAGCCCGGCGACCTCGAGCTGCAGCCCGGCGAGGTGCACTTCGACTTGAGCGTCGCCAAGCCGCTGGAGCACTTCGAGGCCTATCCGGTTACCGAGGAAACGCCCTCGATGCTGCACTACACCTCGGGCACCACGGGCATGCCGAAGGGCGCGCTGCACGTGCACGGCTCGCTGGCCGCCCAGGCGCTGACCACGCTGTGGGTGCTCGACGTGCGCGACGACGATATCTACTGGTGCACGGCGGATCCCGGTTGGGTTACCGGCGTGAGCTATGGCATCATCGGCCCCTGGAGCCTGGGCATCACCCAGGTCGTGCTGGAGTGCGGCTTCATCGCCGACCGCTGGTACAAAGCCATCGAGAACTACAAGATCAGCATGTGGTACAGCGCGCCGACGGCGATCCGCCTGCTGATGAAGGAAGGCGACGACAAGCCCAAGGAATACGACCTGAGCAGCCTGCGCCATCTCGCCAGCGTCGGCGAGCCGCTGAACCCCGAGGCAGTGATCTGGGGTGAGAAGGTCTACGGCCTGCCGTTCTACGACACGTGGTGGCAGACGGAGACCGGCGCGATCCAGGTGACCAACATCCCCGGGCTGCCGGTGCTGCCGGGCAGCATGGGCAAGCCGTTCCCCGGCGTCACGGCGACGGTGCTCACTGACAGCTTCGAGCCCATCCGGGAGCCCAACGTCGACGGCCTGCTGGCGCTCAAGCCGCCGTGGCCCTCGATGTTCCGCACCTACTGGAACAACCCCGGCGCCTACGAAAGCAAGTTCAAGAACGGCTGGTACGTGACCGGCGACCGCGCGCGCATCGACGAGAACGGCTACTACTGGTTCATGGGCCGCGACGACGACGTGATCAACACCGGCGGACACCTGGTCGGCCCGTTCGAGATTGAAAGCGCGCTGCTTGAGCATCCCGCGGTGGCGGAAAGCGCGGCCATCGGCAAGCCGGACCAGCAGATGATGGAGGTGGTCAAGGCCTTCATCGCGCTCAAGCCGGGCGTCGAGCCGACGCGCAAGCTGGAAATGGAGATCATGAACTCGATCCGCAAGAAGCTCAGCCCGCTGGCGATGCCGCAGTCGATCGAGTTCGTGGACAAGCTGCCCAAGACCCGCAGTGGCAAGATCATGCGCCGGCTGCTGCGCGCGCAGGAGCGCGGCGAGGAAATCGGCGACATCAGCACTTTGGAGAACGACTAGCCTACGGGCGGCAGTCACTGGCCGCCGAGGAGCGGGCACTGCGGCCCACCCTCCCGTACAATATTGCCAACCAGGAGGAATGGCTATGAGTGATGAAATGCGTAACGACATCATCCAGTTCATCCGCGACGAGTACCTCGAGGATGCCAGCCAGGTCATCGACGTGGATACGCCGCTGATCTCCAGCGGTATCGTCGATTCGTTCTCGATGGTCTCGCTGAAGATGTACCTGGAAGATAAGTACGACATCAAGATGACCGACGACGAAGCCAGCACCGAGGCCTTCGATACGGTCAGCTCGATTATGGAGCTGGTCAAGCGCAAGATGGGCTAGCAGCCGGGTAGCGGCGGCGTCTCGCCGCCGGACAAGGATCGGCGGCGAGACGCCGCCCCTACAGAGAACGGGCGAAGCACGGCTTCGCCCAACTGAAAGCGGTGCGGCTGAGCCGCGCCAGCGAGGTGATTGAATGGCCTACACGGATGCAATGAAAGGGCGGCTGCAGACGACGCTGACCGAACTGGCCGCCGGCGGTCTGTACAAGGAGGAGCGCTACATCTGCAGCGAGCAGGGCGTGGAGATCGCCGTCGAGTTCCCGCGGCATGCGCCGCAGCTCGACGTGCTCAACTTCTGCGCCAACAACTACCTCGGCCTGTCCAGCCATCCCGAGGTGATCGCCGCCGCGCACAAGGGCCTCGACGAGCGCGGCTACGGCATGAGCAGCGTGCGCTTCATCTGCGGCACGCAGGACATGCACAACGAGCTGGAACAGGCGATGGCCAAGTTCCTCGGCAAGGAGGACGCCATCCTGTTCTCCAGCTGCTTCGACGCCAACGCCGCGGTGTTCGAGGTGCTGTTCGACAAGGACGACGTGCTGATCAGCGACCGGCTGATCCACGCCAGCCTGATCGACGGCATCCGCCTGTGCAGCGCGCAGACGGACAGCTACAAGAACGCCGACATGGAGCACCTGGAGAAGAAGCTGCAGCTGTGGCGCACCAAGGCGCGCAACATGTGCGTGATCACCGACGGCGTGTTCTCGATGGACGGCATCCTCGCGCCGCTGGACCGCGTCTGCACGCTGGCCGACAAGTACGGCGCGCTGGTGCTGGTCGACGACAGCCACGCCACGGGCTTCATCGGCAAGACCGGCCGCGGCGTGCATGAGCACTTCGGCGTGATGGACAAGGTGGACGTGATCACCACCACACTGGGCAAGGCACTCGGCGGAGCTTCCGGCGGCGTGGTCGCCGGCCCGCGCGAGGTGACCGAGATGCTGCGCAACCGCGGGCGGCCGTACCTGTTCAGCAACGCCGTGCCGCCGCCGATCATCTACGGCGCGCTGAAGGTCATCGAGCTGATCAGCAGCACAACGGCGCTGCGCGACAAGCTGGAGTGGAACGCTAAGTACTTCCGCGAGAAGATGGAGGCGGCGGGCTTCACGCTGGTGCCCGGCCAGACCCCCATCGTGCCGGTGATGCTCGGCGACGCCAAGCTGGCCAACGAGTTCGCCAAGGAGATGCTCAAGGAAGGCATCTACGTCGTCGGCTTCAGCCACCCGGTGGTGCCGATGGGCAAGGCGCGCATCCGCACGCAGCTCTCGGCGGCGCACGACAAGGGCCACATCGACCGCGCGGTCGACGCCTTCATCCGCGTCGGCAAGCGCCTCGGCGTGATCGGCGCGCAGGGCGCCGGCAAGGCGTAGGAAGGTTCAAGGTTCAAGGGGTAAGGGTTAAGCAGAATCCTGGAAGGGGCGAGACTTGTCTCGCCCCTCTTTGTAGGGGCCGGCCACTGTGCCGGCCCGTCTTTGTCCGTGTGCCTCTTTGCGCGGGGGTACAATTCTCACATGCCGCGCGATCAAAAGGCGTCTCATTGCCTGCCGCATCAACGCTACGTCGGTGCTGTCCTTGTGCTGGCTGCAATGGCTCTGGTCCTGCTGTCGGTAGTTGCATGTAATCCTTTTCATGCGAACCAACATCGATCGGGAGCAGTAGTCTATCCACAGGGGTGGCCGGTTGCCACACTTGTTGCTCCACCCGGTAGTCAGCGAGCAATCGACCTCGTTGGCGATGGAAAGACAGGGGATGAATGCGCGGGCTACATCGACTTCGGTGACGGGTCCCGCATTTACGGAGTTGGATTCTGGACAAAGCTCAGCTACGACAGCACGATCAAGCACTTCGACGACCTGTTCAAGCCTCTCAACTACCGGGTTAGCGAGGATCAGCCAGGGCGGTTGCGCAAGTACGTATCGCCAGACGACAGGATCAGTGTGCTGGTCATGTACCGAGATTATCCGCACGTGTGGCAGATTCAAGTGAACGAGGTCACCGAGCAGTACACAGGCGCCTATCAGGGGGACTGGGCCAAGGCGCAGCCCATAGGCTAGCCGCGCCGGGGTACAATCTGCGCATGGATGCGCTCGACTTGCACTACCTGCAATACAGTGCCGCCGGCTGGGCGCTGTGGAAGGTGCTCGACCAGCTGATGCTGCGCTACTTCCCCGGCTGGTGGCCGGAGAGCCACGACGGCCACGGCGCGGCGGCGGTCCGGCGGGCGCGGCTGGCGGAGATCACCGCCAGCGAGAGCTTCGCCGCTGCCTGCCGTGAACTGTCCGACACGTCGTCGCCGCTCGTGCGTGCGCTGGCCGAGGTGTGGGCCGCGGGCCGAGCCGCTGGTGGTGACGAGCAGGCCGTCGAGCAGGCGCTGGCGGACTTAAGCGCCGAGCAGGCGCTGGTGCTGCTCGCCGTGCTGGCCTCTGCGAGTAGCGAGTGAGTGGCGGAAGAGCGTAGGAATGAACGGGAGGCAATCATGTTCACGAAAGATGGCCTGCTGAAGCTGCGCGAATGGGCGCAAACCAGCTTGACAACGCTGTTGGATCATACGGCCAGCCTGCCCTGGGAGATGCTGCACAAGCCGCTGGACGGCTTCGGCTTTCCCACACTGCGCGGCCAGCTCGAACACATCTCCGGGGCCGAGGCGTTCTGGGTTCACGTTATGCTGGGGAAGCCGTGGGATCATTGGCCCTTCCACGAGGTCCCGGACGTGACGGAACTGCGCCGCTCGTTCGATGTGTCGTACGAGCTGATGCGCGGCTGCATCAGCGGGCTTGGTGACGCCGAGCTGGCCGTGCCGCGGGAGATGGCGTTTCCCGGCGGCGGGGCGGGGAGCTTCAGCCCTGCGCTGGTGGTGCATCATGTGGTGACGCATAGCTTTCATCACAAGGGACAGGTGGTGGCGATGTGCCGCCTGCTCGGCTACCCCTCGCCGGAGACCGATCTCGACGCCAACTCCGGAAACGAGTGAGCACACCAGAAATGCCGCGCATCATCATCACCGGCGCATCGGGAGCGGTCACGACGACGCTCAGTGCCTATTTCAGCCCCACCAGCTTGCTGGTCCCGCCGATGTACAACGTGCCGTCATTGCCCAGTGCCAGGCCGGTGCCGCTGGGCACTGCGCCCAGGTCAAAGGCCCAGCGGAAGAACAGCTTGCGGGTCAGCGAGACCACGCGCCCGTCGGCGGCCAGCAGGTACAAATTGCCATCGCCATCGATCACCGGCGCTGTGAGGAACTCGCCGGACACATCTGTGTAGAACGGGTACGGCTCCCAGCCGCCCGCCGGGCCGGGCGTGAAGGCGTGCACCTCGCCGTTGAGCGTGCTGACGTACAGGTTGCCATCGCCGGCGACCGCCGGCCCGCTCAGGATCTCGCCGCCGACAGCTATCGTTTGCCAGTAATTCAAGCCGTCAAAACGAAACGCTGACAGGGTGTTGTTGTTGACGACCACGTAGATCGTGCCATCATTTCCGATCACCGGATTGCGCAGCCCAAAGGAAATCGACTTCTTCCACAGCAGCACGCCGAGGTTGTTCAGCTTATACAGCCCGCCGCCGTCCGTGCCGATGTACACGAAGCCCGAAGGATCGACCGCCGGTGTGGTGGACGTCTGGCCGGCCGGCAAGGTGTACACCCAGGCGTACCACGTTTTTGGTCCAGGCTCTGTCAAGGCCATGTACACGCTGCCGCCGGCCGCGGCGACGACGAACAGCCCGTCCGGCGTGACAACCGGGTCGCCCGTCATCTTCGTCGGCGGGTAGCTGTGCACCGACAGGTCGGACCACACGCAAGCCAGCTTGCGGGTCAGCAGGCCGCTGCTGTAGTTCACCCACACGTCGCCATAGCGGTCAACCGCCGGTGGCGACATCGCGCCCGCCGGCAGGGCAACCTTGCGCAGGAACCCGCAGCTCGCGTTCATGTAGTACAGGTTACCGTCACCGCAGGCGGCATAGACGTCGCCATAGGCTAAATTGCCGACGCCGCAGGAGATCCCCGCAAACGCGCTGGGCGCGGTGTAGCTGCCGCGCACCGTGGCGGTTTTCGGGCCGCGGAAGGGGCTGCGGCTGTTGTGCAGGCTGTTGCGCCCGGACTGCGACCAGTCGCCGCGCTTGTCATCGATCGCCACAAAGCCGGTCATCGAGTCGGTCATCGTGGCGCCGCCGCCGATGTCCATCGTCAGCTTCAGCGTCGGGTAGTAGCGCCCCAGCTTCGGGTAGATGTGACTCGTCGTCAGCTTGGCCGTCGTGGCGTAGTCGTACACGCCGTCGCCCTCGTAGTCCCACTGGATGTTCTTGAACGGCCCACCGACGCGAGTGCTGGAACCGCCGTTGAAGGACACGTTTAGCCCGGCACCACCGAAGGTCGGCGTAAAGGTGAACTTGGCGATCAGCTGGTTGATCGTTTGCGTGACGCCCCCGGGCAGGACAAATCCCGGCTTGAGCACCGCGCCGGTGACCAGCGTCATCAGCCGGTAGTAGTAGTTGCCGTCCGGCGGCGGATTGCCGATGCTGCCAGGATCGTTGAAATCCGTGATCCCTGGCGACGCCACGTCCAGGTCAGACCACGGCCCGTCGGCCGACACCGCGCGCTGGATCTGCACGCCGTTGAAGGCGAACTGCTGCGGGCCGGCGCCGTCGGGATCGAAGCTGATTGCGGGATCAACCCACGACAGGTGCACGGGCGTCTGCACGCCGTCGCCGGGTTCGACTGCGAAGCCGTCGGGCGGCGGCGCCGGGCAATCGAGCACCAGCCCCAGCCGGCCGATGGCCAGCGGCACCGCATCCCAGGTCGCCACGACGACGTACAGCATGGCACCCGGGCTGATCGGATTGGCAGTCGTCGGGATCGTGAAGGGATACTCCTGCTGCGAGACGTCAAAGGCCATCCAGTCCCACGTGCCGCGGGTGAAGTCCGAGATGCCGATGTAGACCGGCCCGCTGGGCTGCTCGCCCAGCGGATAGAGGTCGATCACCAGCGGCAGGTCCCCGGGCAGCAGGTCGCCGAAGCCATACAGCGCCCAGCTCAGCTCGCCGGGCCCGGGCTGCAGTACGCAGGAATGATCCGCTGCGTCCACGTGCGCCGTGTGCTGCTCGAACTCGCCGGCCTGGCTGCCGTAGAGCCCCTGCTCGCCGACCGCCGAGGAACGCCGCGCGCGGATCACCGCCGGATCGACGTCAGCGTCATGCGGCAGCGCGGGCACGCCCGTGAATAGCGGCGTGGACGCTGGAGCGCTGGCTGCGCCGCTCTGAGCGGAGGCGCCGGTCAGCCCAGTACCGCCGTTAACCGTGGCTGCGGTTGGTGACGACTGGCCGCTGCAACTTGCCAGCGTGAGCAATGCCAGGCTGCAGACTGCGAACGCAACGCGGCTGCGGCAGCAGGATCTAAGCATGTTGACTCCCTGTCTGGGACACTAGGCGACTTGTGTGGATTATACCCGCGCTGACGCAGCTGTTGACCTGCTGCGGGAATATATTAACACTGAGTCTCATTCGCAATCGTGACTGGCGGCACGGCAGATGACGACGTTACTGGCCGCGTGGATAATTAGCAGGATGACTTCCACGAATGCTGCGCACGACGAGATGGATGCTGCTGCTGGCGCGGCGACGTCGCTGGCGGCACGCTACGAACGCATCGCTGCACAGCTGGCGGCGCTGTTCACCAAACTCGATGATCCGCAGGCGCGCATGGCCAGCGCGGCGGCGCTGCTGCACCATAAGCAGCCGCACTTCTTCTGGACCGGTTTCTATCGCCTTGTTGATGGCGAGCTGCTCGTCGGGCCCTATCAGGGGCCGCTGGCCTGCATGCAGCTGGCGCACGGCCAGGGCGTATGCTGGGCCTGCGTGCAGCGCGGTGAGCCCGTTGTTGTACCCAACGTGCATGAGTTCCCCGGCCATATCCCCTGCGATTCGCGCAGTAGCAGCGAAGTCGTCGTGCCCGTGCGCGACGCCGCGGGCGTCATCGTTGGCGTGCTCGACGTGGACAGCACGGAGCACGGTGCGTTCAGCGAAGTTGACGCCGCCGGCCTGCAGCACGTTGCCGACCTGATCTATGCCACGGACTTGTAGTCGCGCGGTCGACGGCTTCCAGACAATTCGCTGCTGGGCTCTATAATCGGCCGGTGATCGAATTCCGCGCGGTTGGCCTGCGCCTGGGCGGGCGGGAGCTGCTGAGTGACTTCAGCTGGCAGCTGCCCGACGCCGGCGCCTACTTGCTGCTGGGCGGCACCGGCAGCGGCAAGAGCCTGCTATGCCGCATGCTGGCCGGCCGCCTGCGCCCGCAGCGCGGCTCCGTGCTGGTGGACGGCGAGCCGTTGTACCGCCTGCTTGGCGGATACTCCGCGCCGATTTTCTACGCCGCAGCTGAGCAGCCCGCCGTAACCGACGAGTTGCTGGGGGATTACTTTGCCGCTGAACTGAATGCGGCTGGCGGCCGGACGGCGCTGCTGGCGGGCATCCTGCCGGCGCTGGAGGATTACCTGCCCAGCGCGCAGCAGCTGCTGCTCAGCCAGCTCTCGCATGGCCAGCTGCTGCTGGCGCAGCTGGCGTTGGCTGCGGCGCTGCCCGTGCGGCTGGCCGTGCTGGACGGGCACCTGACGTACCTTGATCAGCGCGCCTGCGAGACGGCGGCGGTGCTGGTTGCGCGCTTGGCGCAGCAGGATAAGTTCCTGCTGCTCAGCGCCACCCGCCTGGCGCAGTATCTGCCCGCGGCGCAGCACAGCTTTGTGCTGTCGGGAGGATTCCCGCTGGCACTGAGCGAGCTGGGCGCCGGCGAGAGCGTGGATACCGCCGTTGCAGTAGTGCCTGAAGCCCAGGGGCTGCTGACGCTGCAGTGCGCGCCGCGGCCGCAGGGCTTTGGCAACATCACATCCGGGCGGCATTTCACCGTCGTGGCTCATCTGGAGGACGGCCTGAAGCTCAGGCTGGCGGGCACGCTGAACGACGCGCTGGCCGAGCTGTCAGAGCAGGGCGTGGTGGCTGAGCGTTTCGAGTGGCAGCGGGTGGCGGGCTAGCTGGATCTGCGAATGCTTCTCAGACGGCTTCCTGCAGGTGCTTGACCGCGTCGTCCTGAGACTCGTAGATCTCGACGTACTTGTCGATGCGGATGGTGGAGAGCAGGCGCTTCACCAGGTTGTTGGGGGCGCAGAAGGCGATATGCCCCTGGTTCATTTTCTGCTGCTTGATCAGCACCACCAGGTAGCCCAGGCCCGAGCTGTCGAAGAAGCTCACTTTCTCCAGGTTGATGATGGCTTTCTTGTACTGCTCGATCTTGAATGACTCAACCTTACTGCGTGTTTCGGGCAGGCTGTTGATGTTAATCTCCCCCGCCAGTTGCAGGACGAAGATGCCATCAATCATTGTGTAGCTGACCATGCTCTCTGCCGCCTTAATAGCTCAAGTAGCAAGCGATTATCCCATACATAAGGAAATTGGGCAATCTCCGCTGCGCGGCGCGTCCGGCGGCTCTGGAGGCGTGCCCGGCTGCTGGATAGCAGATCGTCGGCGCCTTATCTCAGTTGGTTATGGCCGCATCGCCTATACTTCCGTAATGTTCTTCCGCCGCAAGCCGCGCGCCGTCGTGGAGCTGCTGATCGTCGGCCTGGGCAATCCCGGCGCGGGCTACAGCGCCACACGGCACAACGTCGGCTGGTGGGTGCTGGACGAACTGAAGCGCCGGTTGAAGGTGCGCAATAGCAGCTCCAGGCACTCAAGCCAGGTGGACTACGCTCGCCTCGGCGGCGTGGAATGCGCGCTGATCAAGCCCACGACGTTCATGAACCTCAGCGGGCAGAGCGTAGCCGGCTGGCGGCGCGAGTTCCCGCAGGCGCGCCTGCTGGTGATCCACGACGACATCTCGATGGCGCCGGGCAGGTGCCGCCTGCGCGAGGAGGGCAGCGCCGGCGGGCATCGCGGCGTGCAGAACATCATCGATGAGCTGCACAGCGAGCGCTTCGACCGCCTGAAGATCGGCGTGGGAGCGCCGCCGGACGGCCTGGACGCAGCGGACTACGTGCTCGCGCCGCCGGATGCGGCTGAGCTGCAGGCCATCGACGCCGCGGTGCTGGCCGCCGCCGATGCGGTATACGCCTGGGCGCGCGGTGACAACGACGGGGCGCGGCGGGCGCTGGCTAACGCTTCAGGAACACCACCGGTACAGTCTGGGAACGGTCCGGAAAAATGAACTGGCCCTCGATGCGCAGCACGATCTCGCCGTCCCGCACGACGCTGCCCTCGAAGTAGTAGTCGTCGAGCTTGCCGCGGTCGAAGTTGAGGATCAGGTGCTCGTTGCCCAGTGTGCCGATGCCCTCGGATTCGCCCAGCTCCTCATCGTCGCGGCTGGTCATCACGGCGTCGAACACGCGCGAGTGCTCGACGCGCTCCAGGGAGAGCGCCAGCGTGCCCAGCGCGCCCACCGCCTGCTCGCTCCAGTAGGTACCGGCGATCACGTGAGGCGGCCAGCTCAGCGCCATGGGCCAGTCCGAGGAGCAGCCCGCGGCGAGGCACGCCGCGATTATCGCGGCGAGCATCGGGAGCATCTGCCTACCTCGCAGCATGCGTGGATTATAAGCGGCGCGCTATCATCGGCGTATGTCCCAGGTCCTGGAAGTACATACGACGTTCGCCAGCGCCGAGGATGCCGTGGCCGCCGGCCGCGCGCTGGTCGGCGAAAAGCTGGCCGCCTGCGCGCAGGTCGTGCCCGGCGTCACCAGCATCTACGTCTGGCAGGAGATGCTGCGCCACGAGAGCGAGGTGCTGCTGCTGCTCAAGACCACCGAGACGGCCTGGCCGCAGCTGCGCGACCGGCTGGCGCAGCTGCACCCCTACGACACGCCGGAGATCGTCGCTGTGCGCGTGGAACACGGCAGCTTCGATTACCTGGCGTGGATCCTGGAGAGCACGCGCTAGCTGCATCGTCCGCCATCGCCGCTCTTCACGCTGGAGTGTTGCGGCCGGCGGCGGCTGCGGCGTGTAAAATCGTTGCATGTCGCAAGCAACTGACCCGCTGACCAGCCACAGGCTGTTCTTCGTTCCCGTGCACCCGCTCAATTTTCCGTACCGCGAGCTGCTGGCCGAGGCCGAGCAGCCGTCGGCGCACTGGCCCGGCGTGACCCGCGTCGAGGAGCTGTACGAGGACATGGGCGGCATGCTCTGCGTGATGGCCTGCTTCAGGCCCGCCGCCCAGCCGGGGCACATCGACAACGTGCGCTGCTACATGGCGCCGGTCGGCCCGCGCAAGAGCTTCATTGATCCGCGCGCCTTGGTGGACCTGGCGGAGGCGGGCGCGCGCTGCGAGGAGCAGATGCTCAAGGTGCTACTCAAGCTGCACGGCGCGCCCCAGACCCAGGCGCAGGGAGCCTAGTGTCCAGCGGCGGCGCGCAGCCGGATCGACCAGGCGCGCCGGCAGCGCCGCGCGTGGCCGTCGTGGTCGGCGGTACGCGCCGCGTCGGCCGCTGGGTCAGCGAGACGCTTTCGAGTGACGGCTGCAGCGTGCATGCCCTGTACCGCAACGACGATGCCGCCGCCAGCGAGCTTAAGCAGTGGGCCCAGGCCGGCGGCGGCGAGCTGCATACGGCGCGCGTGGATGCGACCGCTTACAGTGCTCTGCGCGAGGTGATAAGTGCCATCGCCAGCCAGCACGGGCGCATCGACGTGCTGGTGAACAGCGCTGGGCCGGCGGGGCAGGGGCCAATCGCCGGGACTGAGCCCGCGGAATTCGACAGCCTGTGGCGGGGCAACGTGCTGGCCGTGCACCATGCCGTGCTGGCCGCGCTGCCATTCATGCAGCAAGGCGGGCGGATCATCAGCTTCGTCTCGGCCGGAGCGGACACGCTGCGGGCCTACCGCGATGTGCCGCTCTACGCCGCCTGCAAGACGGCGCTGGTGTCGTACTCGCGCAGCCTGGCGCGCGAGCTGGCGCCCCGCGGCATCACCGTCAACTGCATCGCCCTGGGCATCACCACGCTGGCCTCCGAAGGCGCGCCAACTGTGAGCGAATCTCATTTGCCCGCGCGGCGCTGCGTGGAGCAAGCTGACGTGGCGGCTGCGCTGCTGTACCTGGCCAGCCCCGCGGCGTCGCAACTGACCGGCACAGTGCTCAACTTAAACGGCGGCTGGGCGCTGTAGCACAACTCGCAGCGATTTTCTCATTTGTACTAGCGGTCTTACTAAACCTGCGGTATATTCTTAGCGTAGCTAGTTAGATTGGATTGTTCGACTGCCTGCGTGCGGGTGGTCCAGGCTCACTTCTTCATCTTCAGCTATAGCACGCAGGCGATGCTCACGGCCTGTTCAAGCAGACCGAGCATGTAGGGAGGAAGCCATGCGTAAGACCTCGGGATGGACGCTGATCCTCAACAGCCTGCTGCTGCTTGCCACGCTCACTCTGCCCGCCTTGCCCAGCTGCGGAGATGGCGGCTTGGCTGGCGTGCTGCCGCCAGGCGGGGCTGGATCTGCCGGCGGGATGACGCTGTCCGGCGCCACGGTAGCCAGCGACAGCGGCTTCACGCTGCGGCTGCTCGATGCCAGCAACCAGTACGGCGGCGCTGCGGACTACAGCATCGCTGTACAGCCGGACGGCGACGGCATGCAGGTGACGATCCGCGCGGTCGCGCGGGAGCTGCGCTGTGCGCTGCTCGAACTGCGCTACGACGCGCGGCGGCGGCATCCCCTGGATTGCCAGCCTGGCAGCTGGCCGGGGCGCGCCGAACTGGTGAACCTCGCGGTGCTCGACATGCCGGGGCGGGTGTACTATGGCGCGGTGCTGCCCAGGCCGCAGGAGGCGGCGGGGGTCAGCGGCGAGTTCGAGCTGCTGAAGGTGCGCTTCGGGGCGGGCGCAAGCGATGTTGCGCGCAGCGCCAGCGACGCGCCGATGGATGACCGCAGCCAGATCAGCGACCTCGCCATCGACCTGCCGGCAACGCAGGTCAGCTTCCACTACTTCAACTGCGGCGACTACGACCAGAACAGCGAAGTGAACATCGCCGACCTGACGCAGCTGGGCATCCACTACGGCGATAGCTCGGGCGGCGGCACATTCCCCGTCGATACCGCCCATTCGGTGGTGGACGGCGACGGCAACGGCGAGATCAACATCGCCGATATCACGCCCATCGGCGTCACTTTCGGCTGCCTGATCCAGAGCTTCAACCTGTACGGCGGGGCGTCCGCAGACTATCCGGCGGACGCCTTTGATGACAACGGCGCGGCGCAGCTCGTCGCCAGCCTGCCTGTGCCCGGTCCGGGCGGAAACTGGACGCACGATCCAGGAACGATCCGCAGCGTGTATAGCGGAGTGGTCACCGAGCTGTCGGGAACCGCCGCGCAGAACTTCTGGCTCCGGCCGCTCAGCCACAACGGCGAAGGTATCGCCAGCAACATGGTCACGGCGGCCCTCCCCGGCGACACCACGCCGCCGGTGTGGACCAACGATCCGGGCGGCGTCGGCGTGGTTAACGTCGTCTCGCTGGACGGCGCGGCGCGCGTGATGTGGGGCGAAGCAACCGACGCCGACAGCCCGCCCGTGACATATGACATCTACTACAGCGAGGGCGCCAGCGTGGACTTTGGCTCGGCGACGAAGATCGAACGCCCGGTCTCGCTGCCGCCTGATCCGGCGGTGGATCAGCAGTACGAAGTGACGGGGCTGACGAACGGCACGCAGTACGCCTTTGCCGTGCGCGCCAGGGACTCTGCGGACCCGTCAAACGAAGACACAAACACTGTGGCTTTGACGGTCACTCCGCAGACGGTTGAGGAACTGCCGGCTACGATCACCGAGGCGATGGTCTTTGACGGGCCGGTGGTGCTGTCGAGCGGCAACACGTGCGACGCATCAACCAGCGAGTGCGTGACGTTCCTTGGCGATCTGCGGATCGAGGGTACGCTGAACGGTCTGGCGCATGACCTGTGGCTGAATATCAAGGGCGACCTCTACGTCAGCGGGCAGATCATCCATGTCCAGCCGGACGTTGATCCGCCGCCGGCAGATGGCAATGCCGGCTCGCTGAAACTGACCGTAAGGGGCGATGCAGAGTTCACCGAAACGTCCGTCGCCAGCAGCAACGGCAACTTCTACCTGGTCGACAGCGAGGAAGGAGTCATTTCTCCTGATGATGCGGCAGACGACGTGGACGTGGGGGACTTGGGGCTGTTCCCCTTCGCCATCGCACCTGAAGATCCCCACGGCACCTCCGCAGTGACGAGCGCGGTGACGCAGATGCGCAAGCAGGCCAGCCAGATTGAGTACTTCGGTCCGCCGTCGTACTGGCTGGTGCGCGGCGACTGGGGTAAGGTGCCTACGCCTCCGCGGGGCACCGAGCGCATCATCTACCGCATCTATCCGGTCGGCGGCTACCTGGTCTTCGACAATTTCAGCATCGAGGCCTCGAAGGGCCGGAATGGCAAGGATGCCATCGGCGGCTGCTCGCCGGTCGGTGGCAACGGCCAGGATTGCCCGTTCCGCCTGCGCATGCACGCGGGCCGTAACATCACGTACCAGAACGTCACGATCAAGCTCGGCGACGGTGGCGACGGTGGCAACGCCGTGACGGACGCGGATTGCGATCCCGGTGTGGCTAAGGGTGGCAAAGGCGGCAAGCCGAACAACCGCTTCCTCTTCACTGCCGGCGAGTCGATGACGGTACTCGGCAGCTTCAACCTTAACCCCGGCAATGGCGGCAAGGGAGGCGATGCTACCGCGTTTGGAGAGGATAAGGATCCTGGCTGTGTTGCTGAAAGCGGTGGTGATGCCATCGCCTTCGGCGGCGAGGGCGGCGAAGTGCCGCGCTGGGGCCTGCGCATGCAAGGCAACATCACAGGAGGAGCCAGCGTCAATCTTGGAAAAGCAACTGGTGGCAAGGGCGGCGAAGCCGTTGCAGATGCGGGTGACGGTGGCGCGGATACTTGCTGCCCCGGCGCCAAGGGCGGCGACGGCGGCACCGGCTCATCGACCGCCGGCCGCGGCGGCGACTCGACCTTCACCGATGGTGGCAGTCCTGCCTCAGGCGGCGGTGCCGAAGGCGGCGACGGCGGTGCGGCGACTTCCTACGGCGGTGATGGCGGATCCGGCGCCAGCTGTGGTAAGCTGCCCGGCGGCGATGGCGGCGATGGCGGATACGCGATCTCGACCGCTGGCGATGGCGGCACTGCCAAGGGCGCTGGGCCATCCACCAACGGTGACCAGGGCGCGGCGAATGCAATCGCTGGCGACGGCGGCGACGGCGGTGACGGCTGGGGGCCGGGGATTGGCGGTAAAGGCGGGCTGGCCAGCGCTACTGGCAATCCTGCCACTACAGAGGACGGTGACGACGGCGAAGACGGCGAGTGGGACTTCTCCGCCTTTTCCACGCATCAGATTCGCTCGGTCGACATTCCTGATCCCGATCCCGCAACTCCGGTCACACCACTCCCGCCTGGCCTGTACCCGCTGCCGATCTACGACATGGGGCAGCCAGGGGAGCCGGTCGTTGGCAACCTGACCCTTGAGCTGCAGGCGCTGGAACCCGGCGCCGGCTTTGAGCTGATCAACTGGAATGAGGCGGGCCATGCGGGTGGGCCGACGGTGCTGCGGATGATGGGCCGCTGCCTGCTGCGCATTGACCATGCCAAGGCGGTCTACGGTGCGGGCGACTCCCCGCCGTGGATCGGCCTGAACTACTCGCAGTACTACACCGTTTGTGATTTCAGTTCCGACTTCGTCCGCGGGCAGTTCAACTTCGACCTCACGCCGCTAAATGACTTCGTCATCCCTGGCAACGACATGTTCACGCCAGTCACCAACACCTTCTATGTTGAGCCCACCGGCGGTCAGTGGGATGTCTGCGATATCACCTGCGGCGCGAGCTGCATCACGGAAATCATCGAAATCACAATTATTGATCCCTGAGCGCAACGCATGTTGCGCGGCACTGGTGGCCGGGGCCCCTCGAACCTCCCCGAGGGGCCCCTTTGTTTGCGCAGAAAGCCGGGGGCCGATGCCCCCGGCAACCGTACGAGATAGCTCTGTCAGTTGGCGCTAAGGCTGGCCGCCAGGATCCGTGCCACCACCACCACCGTCCGCGGGCAGCGGGTGGCCGATGAAGTCACGCCGGTCGGGCCGGTTCATGCCTGTAACCACCACCTCGTGCACCGGCGGGAAGAAGCCGTAGCCGTCCTTGACTGCGTGCACCAGATACACGCCCTCGGGCAGATCCTCGAAGTGGTAGAACCCATCCTCGTTGGTCTGCACAGTGATCGGCGTGTCGGGCTGGTCCGTCTTGCGCGCCTCGATGATCAGGCCGGCCATCGGCAGCAGCTCGGGTACTCCGCCTTCAGTGGCGGGCACGTACTCATAGGCGAAGCCCCAGATGCGATGGAAGGGCGCCTCGGGGATGGCGTTGAAGTGCAGCTCCTCCAGCTTCTTATCGCGCAGGTCGGCGACGGCGTACTGCGGTGCGAAGTCCAGTTCGGGCTTGAAGGGCACAACCAGATAGCGCCCGGGCGGCAGGTCGCCAAACCGAAACTTGCCATCGGGGCCGGTGACGCGCAGCGCCTCCTCGCCCATGCCGGCGAGCATCACGCGCACGCCGCCCACGGGATTGCCGTTAATCCTGGCCACCTCCCCGCAAATCACGCAGGGATCCTCGCCGCCGCCGGCGAAGCCGCTGTCGACGTTGCTCCAGGCGCTCCTGCCGATCGAGTTCACGGAGCGTACGCGATAGAAGAACAGCTTGTAGTCAGGCCGCGGCTGGTCGACGTAGTGTGTCTCGGTAGTCTGCGCGATCTTCTCCCACGACGTATCGGCGCGTGCCGGCTTGCGGAACACCTCGTAGCCTGCCACGCCCTCGGCGCCGTCCCAGTGCAGGCCGATCGCCTCGGCGAGCTGGCCGTCACTGGCCACCAGGTGATAGGGGAAGCCCGGCGGATCGCCCGGCAGCGGCGCGCCGTAGCTCACGGTAGTCTGAAGGTGCGTCGCGCTCATGCCCGCTGGGCAGACGAGGATGAAGTAGGCGTTGCCCAGGTTGGTGATCCACTGGCGATTGATGCCGCGCAGGTCGAGCTGGAACTCGGGCAGGCTGACCGGCCCGCTCCAGTGCCACTTGGCGTTGGTGTAGTCGGCGACGCCGACGAAGTAATGCCGGCCCAGGCCGCCCGGCGTGCACTCGATGTTCAGCGACAGCGGGCGCTTGCCCAGCAGGCCGGGCACTTTGTATAGAGCGTAGGCCAGGTCCGGTGTGCTGCCGCTGGCATCGCCCTCGGCCGGCGCAGCGGGGCTTTCCAGCAGCAGTGCAGCGCCCTGCACCGTGCCGTAAGCCATCTGCATGTAGTCCTTGCCCAGCACGATGATGCTGCCTTCCTCAGAAGGCGGCGGTGCGCCGGGGTCGCCGGGCGCGGCTGCGCTGGATGCGCGGTCGGCGGAGCTGTCCAGCGGGATACTGGGCAGGCCGCTCAGGCCATCGCTGCCAGTGGTCTGCGCCAGCGAGCCGCCACTGTCCAGCGCAGGCGTATCGACGTTGGATCCCGTCCCGCCGCAGCTCGCGGCAAGCAGGATCACGACTACTGAAACCAGGATGACTGTGAAGCTCCTAAGTCCCATCTGTTGACCTCCAGTGATGAGATGCTCCACCTCGCACGGATGGACTTTGGAGCGGCCGAGTCGCGCAGAAGTTTCAAATGAGGCAGACTGTACTTAGCCGCAGGTAGCCGCAGCCCTGTAGGCTGCGGAATCTGCAGTGGCGCGGACGGCTCTGTCCGCGATTGGTCACAGGCGGGCAACGTGCAGCGGCCCCAAGGGCCGCCGCTGCCTGCCTTACATGGTGGGGCTCCAGTAGTGGATCTCGCCTGCAGCCTCCCAGTTGCCGCTCAGCACGTCGTGGTAGTCGATGGAGTCGCCGTGGACGTAGGCGCAGACCGGTCTGAACGTGCCCATGCGCCAGCTGAAATCACGCCCGGGGTCGCCGGTGAAGTACGGCAAATCCTGCCAGCTGCCGCCGAAGTCGTAGCGGTACGCCACGCTGTTGCTGAAGCTCCCGCCCGTCGGCAGCTCCGTGTTGGTATTGATGCCCACGTAGCCCTGCACGCGTGAATACTGCAGCTCGCCCAGCTGCGTCCAGTTCATCTCGAACGCCCCATCCAGCTCGAAGACAGCCACGAGCGGTGGGAAGCCTACTGACACGTCGACTGTCGCCTGCTGCACCTTAAAAAATGCCCAGGCGCCGCTGTAGCGGCCTACGACGCTGTCCAGCAGCAGCGACGTTTTTTTGACGAAGCCGGGATCCATCGACTGATAGTCACGCGCCGCGGTAAACGCCAGGAGCGCAACGCTGCCATCGAAGATCAGGTCCACCCGCAGCGGAGAGCTATGCCCAGCGGGGTCGGTGAACTCCACCGGCACAAAGCCCCACGTGGCGCCGCTGCGGCGGCCCATTTGCAGCGTCGTGTCGATCAGCGGCAGGCTCTCCGTGCCCAGCGTGCCGTGGGTGAAGAACATCCACGGGTTGCCGCCCCGCGGATCGAAGCGGAAGCAGACCCCGGCGATGCCTTCGGTGCTGCTGTCGAACAGCGCCTCGCTGGTCTGCCACACGCCGCTCGCGGTCCGGGAGTAGTACAGCTTGCCGGTGCCCGCTCCAACGTAGCTATGCGCCAGCCCCAGTTCGCCAGTGGTCGGGTCGACGTCGAACGACGAGTCGAAGAACGGCAGGCCAGGATTCGGGGCGATGTCCGTGATGCCCTGAAGCTGCCAGCCGCCGTCGAAGATCAGCTCCTGCAGATGCTCCGTGGTCAGGTTGTAGGCGGCGATCACGCCCTGGCGGGCGTTGGGCAGCCATAGCGCTTTGGGGCGGCTGAAGTTGAACTCCGGCAGCACGGCGGTGTCGACCCAGGTGCTGCCGTCGTAGTAGGCGACGTGCAGCTTGGTAGCGGTTGCCGCGCCCTCCTCCAGCGTGTAGGCGATCACCGGCGCCTTCTGGCCCGGCAGGCCTTCGTTGTCCATCATCGCCAGGCTTGGCGTGCGGCCGCTGCCCGTGGCCACAGTCTGCGTGCCCCCCGGCGGCGGCAGGTAGATGCCGCCGGCGCTGTAGTCGACCGTCGAGTGGTTCAGCGAGGCCGAACCCCCCGCTGGATGCTGCGGCGCGGCGACCAGCACCCAGTACAGGTTGCCGGCCGGGCTGCGGTAGCGCTGGTAGTCTTCGCCAAAGCTCTCAGCAAAGTCCCCCGTCTTGGGGCCGAACCACTGCCAGCTGCCGGTCTTGCCGTAATCAGCCAGCGCCAGCCAGACTTCCGTTGGGGTGGCATCGAAGCTGAGGTCGATGCGATTGAGCCGCGCTCCCGCCGGGATGCCGACACTGTACAGCGCCCAGCTGAATGATCCAGCGCCAGCGACCAGCACTGCCGAGGTGCCCGACACGCTGGCGCCCGGGCCGGCATCGATGTAATCGGCGCCGTTGACCCGGCTCAGCGCGGACACGCTGCGGCTGTCGTCGGGCAGGGGGCCGAGATCAAACGGCGGCGCGCCTGCGGACAGCCCGCGACTGGCTTCACCGCTGCAGGCGGCGAACCCGAGGACCATGAATAACGCGGCAATGATGGCGAAACAGCGCATCGGTGCCTCCAGTAGTCTCAGGCGAAGTGTAACAGCAAAAGGCGTGGATGACACGCCGTTGCCCCATGCTGGGGCCACCGCGCGGCAATTGGGCATCGCCGCTACCTAGCTCCCGGGGCTCCAGTAGAGGATGTCGCCGGCAGCCTCCCACTTGCCGTCGAGCACGTCCTGGTAGTCCACGGAGTCGCTGCTGATATAAGCGCAGACGGGATCAGACGTGCCCGGCTGCCAGCTGAACTCGCGCCCGGGATCGCCGGTGAAGTACGCGGAGTCGTCCCAGCTGCCGGCGTTGTCGAACTTGTACTGCACGCTGTTGGTGAAGCTCCCGCCTGTCGGCAGCATCGATTCGAGATGGAAGACCACGTCGCCCTGCACGCGGTTGAACTGCAGCTCGCCGAACTGCGGCCAGTTCATCTCGATGGCCTCGTCCAGGATCAGATCAACATCGGTAGGCAAGGGAAAGCCGATCAGTTGAATGTCCAGCGTCGCGGTGTGCACTTTGGTGAACGTCCACGTGCTGCCTTGGTAACTGCCCACCATGCCGTCCATCAGCAGCGAATACGAGCCAGCGAAGCCAGGCAGAACTGTGGTCCAGTCGCGCAGGCTGGCGAAGGCCAGCACCGGATCAGTGCCGTCGAAGATCAGGCTCATGCGCAGCGGCGAAGTGTGCCCCGCGGGATCGGTGAAATCCACCGGCGTGAAGTTCCAGGTGCCGCTGCTCAGGCGGCCCATCTCCATCGTCATGTCTACCTTCGGCACGGACGAGGTATCGACCGTGCCGTGGCTGTAGAACATCCACGGGTCGTTGCCAGATGGAGCGAAGCGGAAACAGACCCCGGCGATGCCTTCGGTGCTGCTGTCGAACAGCGCCTCGCTGGTCTGCCACACGCCGCCCTCGGTCCAGGAGTAGTACAGCTTGCCGGCGTTGGCCTGCACGTAGCTGTGCGCTACTCCCAACTCGCCGGTCGCCGGAACAAGATCCAACGATGAGTTGAAGAACGGCAAGCCCGGGTTGGAAGCGATGTCCGTCGCGCCCTCGAACTGCCAGGCGGCGTCGAAGCGCAGCTCCTGCAGCTTGTTCGCCGTCAGGTTATAAGCCACGATCACGCCTCTGTAGTCAAAGGGCAGCCACAGCGCCCGCGGGCGGCTGTAGTTGTTCAGCGGATCCACGGCGTTGTCGATCCAGGCGCTCCCGTCATAGTAGGCCACGTGCAGCTTCGTGTTATCCGGCGACCCCAGCTCCCGCGTGTAGGCGATCACCGGCGCCTTCTGCAGCGGCAGGGCCTCGTTGTCCATCATCACCAGGCTCGGGGTGTGGCCGACGCCGCTGAACACCGTCTGCGTCCCCGCCGGAGGCAGCTGGTAGATAGCGCCGGCGGTTAAGTCGACCACCGTATTATTCAAGGACGCCGTCCCGCCATTCACCTCGACGATCACCCAGTACAGGTTGCCGGCCGGGCTGCGGTAGCGCAGGAAGTCGTCGCCAAAGGCCTGGCCAAAGTCGCCCGTCTCGGGGCCAAGCCATTGCCAGGTGCCGGTCATGCCGTAGTCCGCCACCGCCAGCCAGACTTCGTGGGGGGCGGCATCAAAGTACATATCCATGCGGTTGAGCCGTGCGCCCGCTGGAATGCCGATGGTGTACATCGCCCAGGCCATGGTCTTTTCACCTGGATCCAGCACTGCCGACGAGCCCAGGATGCTGGCGTTCAAGCCTTCAACTAACTCTGAGCCTAAGATGGAACCGCCGCTGGACACGCTGCGGCTGTCATCGGGCAGCGGGCCCAGGTCGAACGGCGGCGCGACTGCGGAAAGCCCGCCGGCGTTCCTGGCGCCGCATGCGGCAAGCCCGAAAACGATGAGTACAAAAACAGTGATGGCGAGGTAGCGCATGGGGGTTCCTCCAACAGCTTCATACAGAGTTTAACAGCCGGAAGCGCAAATTACACACCGCCTGCATGCCGCCGTGCGTCAGGAGTTAGCACTCTCGGGTATGGATTGCTAGCTCAGTGGACCAAGTGCTATACTGCGCCCGCTTGAATTCCGGGCGGCGCAGGCGTACTTGGCCTAGCCGCCCTGTTTTCGAGGATTGACCATGCCCTGGTACGACTATCAGTGTGGGAAGTGTGAGACCGTCTTCGAGGTCCAGCGCCCGTTTGGCGCCACCGGCAAGGTGAAATGCTCGAAGTGCGGCTCCACGCGCACGCTGAAGGTCTTCTCCCCGGCGGTTGTGCAGTTCAAGGGCTCCGGGTTCTACGTCACGGACTGCAAGAACGGCAAGAATCCGACGCTGGCCGAACCGGCTCCAGCGCCGGCCGAGACCGCCAAGACTGTGCCGGCAGCAAACAATGGCAGCACACCAGCGTCCCCTGCTGATGGTGCCGGCGACGCAAAAAGCGCCGGTGGGGTGAAGAGTTCCAAGGACGCAGTGAAGCAGAGCGCCTGATGGCTAATTGTGCTAAGATGGTCGAACCAGCGTCCGGCTGGTTCGCTGCATTTAGCAGGGCCAGCCGGGCAGAAACGCGGGAGCGCTAAGGTTGACTCGACTAGCAGTTGCCCTAATCGTGCTTGCACTCACTGTAGCGAGCGCGCTGTACTGGAACATCTCCTGTGAGATGCAGGCCGTTGCAGCATGCACGGAGCTCAGCAGTGCGCGCGTCAACGACGCCGTCGGCGGCGCGGTCAGCGCGCTGGACGCCGTGACCGGCGCCGACGAGAGCACAGCTCCGCGCAACACCACCTTCGCCAGGGATCAGCAGTAAACGCGACCACCCGCACGCCTCATCAGAATTTCACCAGCTCCCTGCTTGCGCTTACAGCCTTGGCTGGGGCGCACTCGCTGCCTCAGGGAGCAAGAAAACCCTCCGCGAACCTGTTAAGATAGTGGCGTGTCGATCATGCGACAGCCCGAGTTCCAGGTGCCGATTGCCAAGGCTGTGCCTGGCATGATCCTCTCCCGCAACCTCGAATTCAACGGCCAGCTGCTGCTGCGCTACGGCATGGAGCTGGACAGCGAGCGCATCGAAAAGCTCAGGCAGATCGGCATTTCCCGCCTGCATATCCACTTCAGCAACCAGGACCTCAAGCTCTACAAAAGCCTGCTCACCAGCCAGGACTCGCCGCCGAGCTATGAGCGGCTGGTCGAGCTGGCGCGCGACGTGATCCTGGAGTTCGTACCGCCATTTGCGCGGCCGGCCAGTTGTGCGCGTTCTCAGGAAGTGGCGGAGATGGTGGAGGAAGTCATCGGGCACACCGTTGATGTCCTGCTCAGCTCACGCCGCTGCTTCGAGCTGTTGCACCTGACGCGCTTCTTCCAGATCACCGCGCTGCGCCACTGCCCGGTGGCCTGGGTGTACTCACTGTGCGTCGGTGCCGGGCTGGGCTACAACCTGCCCACGTTGCTCGACCTCAGCCTGGCCAGCCTGTTCTACGACATCGGCATGCTCAAGGCGCCGCAGCGCGTGCTGGCCAAGCCGGGCCAGCTCACCGAGCTGGAGTTCGCCGAGGTGAAGAAGCACGTGTTCTTCGGCCGCCGCATGCTGGAGGACTTCACCGACTTTTCCAACAACGCGGCGATCGTGGCCTTCGAGCACCACGAGAACTACTACGGCAACGGCTATCCGAAGAACAAGCGCGGCGACGCGATCAACGAGTTCTCGCAGATCGTCAGCCTGACGGACAAGTTCGCCGCGCTGCTGACCTCGCGCAGCTACCGCGACCGCCTCCAGCCCTACCAGGCCTACGAGCTGCTGCTTTCGCAGACCAAGAGCGCCGTCAGCCCGCGCGTCTTCGTGGCCTTCCTCAAGACGGTGCTGCTCTACCCGCGGGGCTCGATGCTGCGCCTCTCGACGGGCGAGATCGCCGAGCCGGTGGACTTCCCGCTACACCTGCCGACGCGGCCTACTGTGCAGGTGACGCACACGCCGCACGGTGAAGAAATGGTCGGCCCGCGGCGCGTGATCAACCTGATGGAACACCCCGAGCTGGCGATCGAGTCCTTCGGCCTGGCCGAGGAGATGCCGCGCACGCCCTACAGCGCCGAGGACGAGGCTCCCCAGCACGTTGAAGCCAAGCCGCGCCGCGCGCTGCTGGAGTAGCCGCGCTCGCCTGCGCTCCCCTGCCAGAGAGATCGACTCTCATTTGTCACTGGTGCTTGTGAAGTGCCACTCTTTGCGGTATCAATTTAGTACATGTGGCATTAAGCCCATGGGGAGGACTCATCATGGGACGGTTAAATCTTAAACGCTCCCGAATTATCGGGGGGGGGTAGCGATCCTGCTGCTCCTAAGCCTTAGCGCGATGCTGGGAGCGTGCGAATCCCGGCATGTCTACAACGAGTCGCCAAACGGCGCATTGACGTCCAAATCTCCAGACATGAGCGGCAGCGGCGGCGGCCCGGGGCTGCTGGGCTCAGGTTCGGAGCCTACCGAGGCGCACCCACTGGGGCCTCCACAAAGCCTCGCCGACTGGAGCGAGGAGCACATTAACACATGGGGCCCAATCTCCACCGTGCACGACGTAGTGGTTGAAGGGCAGCACTACTTCGTCTCCGAGCTCTGTAGCACCGATCCTTTCACCCCGACGTACCAGCTGCCCAGCGGCACGATCGTCAACTCCAACCGTCCGCTGGAGGAGCTAGTTCTGGAAGATGGCAGCGAGACACTGCCGCCGATTATCACGTGGGCCAGCCCCACCGGCCCAGTGAAGATTTTCCAGGGCGAAATCGGCGTGCTGTTCAAGGCGCAGGCCACTCAGGCCCAGATCCAGCAGGTTATCATCCAGCATAACCTGCAAGTTATCTGGTCCTGGTACAACCCACCCGTGCCGCCCGCGCTTGGCAATGAGTTTGCGTTCTTCCAATTTGGCTACAACCAAGTAGAGTTCCCGAGCTTCACCCAGGCATGGCTGCACTTCAGCGCCGACCCGCTCGTTGAAGAAGCAATCCCCGCCAGCATCGGGCAGTACAAACGTGCATATGATGATCCTGAGGGCGATGGATTCGTGGAGCCTAGCGATTACTATTACAACCATGAGGTTGGTGGAGTAGAGTTTCGCGAGTGCCAGCAGATAGACCTGCTCGGTGTAGACAAGAGCCCGCTCGTGCCTCTCGGCCCTGAAGACGAAGATCAGGGCCAGTGGTTCAGCGATCAGGTTGTAGCTGTCGTGGATGATGGAGTTTGGAGATTGCACGAGGATTTCTCGTTCATCTGAGCATCTCCAAATCCCAGTTTGGGAGTCTGCGGCAAAGTAAGCTGGACGGGCGTGAAATGCACGCACGACGACATTTGGATTGGCGGAGTAGATTCTGATAATCCTGAAAGCTCTTGTGGAGAGCCAACGCTGGAAAATCCGGACCAAGGACGAAGAGTCACGCACGGAACAAGCATTGCTGGTTCGATCACAGCAATGACTAAAAGCACTGGCGAGCCAAATCAATCTCTGGGGATCGCTGCAACATCGCCGTCGATTCTAGTTCTGCCAATCAGGTTGGAGTGTATCGTAACAAACGACACTCCCGGCCAATGGGATTATGGATACGACGATCTTTCGATTATCAAGGCTATCCATGCTCTGGCGAAGAAGTTCAAGCATGGATATTGGGCAGAACAGGTGCGGGTAGTGAACATGAGCTTCAGTAGTCCGAAAGAGAAACCTGGCGCTGTAGAATTGGCGATTCAAGTCGATGTGCAGGAAGACGACAGACTCTATGTGGCAAGCGCAGGTAATGATGTTCTTGAAGCGAAATACTATCCTGCGGCATACAGCGACTGGGTCTTAGGAGTCAGCGGCTTAATCTGGGATGGTGATAGCGCATCTTGGCTACCCAGTTACATTGATGATCATCAGAAGTTAGTGGGTTCTAACTACGTCAACGATGGATACCAGACTTATCCAGTATCAGGATTGTTCGAGATAATTTCCGAAGGGGACTTCACTACCAGGTCGACTTCTACAGAAGCTGAGAATCCCGCTTACGGCATCTATGATAACTTCGCTGGTACGTCCGCTGCTGCAGCTCAGGTCTCATCTCTTGCTGCGCTTATGTACCACAATCGGCCTGGAAGGTTGTACGGACTAGTGAAGTATCACATTCACCTCTACCGAGACCTTGCCAGCGATCTGCACGGAGATGCTGAAATCGCTGGGCTGGTTGACTTCGATGCAGCGCTGGCAGCGTGGGGCAAGGATCCGGGGAGGTAAGCTAATGCGATCAAAACACTTGCTGTCCCTAATTCTGCTTGCAATAGCATATGCTGCATGTGCTAACAATGGACCGCCGACGCAGATTGCTAGCCACGGTACTAGATATTCCTCGGCGCACCTGCCCTATGTCGAGGCTCTTGAGCTTCCAGAGCAAGTACTAGAGGGCGAGCCTTTCGAGATCACGCTTCATCTATCTGCTGAACTCGATCCAGACATGCTTAGGGGCATTACGCCACGGGTGATGTACAATTTTGGATCGCTTCCGCACCTACATCCTGATATCGGGATGGTTCTCAACACCTGGTGCTGGCTCTTGCAGCATTACATTTCGGGAGACCAGATCGTCACAGAGCTTCACTTGCCGATAACAGGCTGGCCCGCAGGCACATACACAGTGCAGGTGATCAGTGCCGAGAGCCGGGAATGGGGCGGCGTGACCGATGATTTTGAAGTGACGCCTGGCTTTGAATTGCCTTACAGCGAGCATCAGGTAACGCGTGAGTACACGATCACCGTGCTGCCGAAGGAGCCGGCAGCGCAGTAGTTCATGCGAAAAATGTAGCTGATCAGAGCGGCGGGCTGAGTGCCCGCCGTTTTTTTGCGCGCTGCGCGGCTTTGCCGGGTAGTAATGTATCTACGCATGCCTGATTCCGAGACCCACGCATCGATGCAGCCCGGCGCGCCTGGCGGCCCTGCCCCCTCAGGGCAGGGGGCGCCGCTTACACCTGCCACACAGGCGCAGCCGGCGCTGACGTACCTCGACAACGCGGCGACGACCTACCCCAAGCCGCCCGAGGTGATCGCCGCCGTGCGCGCCTGCCTCGACCAGTCACTGACGGTGCAGCGCAGCACGGTGCCCACTGCCCTGAGGGGGCAGGGCGGCGATGGCGGGGCGGCGTTCCGCGGCGACGAGGTGCTGCGGCGCTGCCGCGCCAAGCTGGCACGCTTCTTCGGCGCGCGCTTCCCCGAGGAGATGATCTACACCTACAGCGCGACCGACGGGCTGAACATCGCCATCAACGGCGTGATCAGGCCCGGCGGGCACGTGATCATCACGCCGCTGGAGCACCACAGCGTGATGCGCCCGCTGCACCACCTGCGCGAGCGCCTGGGCGTGAGCTGGTCGGAGCTGCCCGCCGATGAGATGGGCGTGGTCGATCCCGACGACGTGCCGCGCCTTGTGCGGCGCGACACCTGCGCCGTGATCGTCAACTGGGTCAGCAACGTCAGCGGCACGCTGCAGCCGGTGGCCGAAATCGGCCGCTGGACGCGCGAGCTGGAACTGCCGTACATCGTCGACGGCGCGCAGTACACCGGCACGCACCCCATCGACATGCAGCAGGCGGGCTGCGACGCCTGCGCCCAGCCGGCGCACAAGGCGCTGTTCAGCCTGCCCGGCCTCGGCGTGCTCTACGTGCGCCGCGAGTTCGACATGCAGCCCTGGCGCATCGGCGGCACGGGCTACCGCAGCGACCTGGTGATGCAGCCCGACGAGCGGCCGATGCGTTTCGAGGCGGGCACGCCCAACGTCCCGGCGATCGTCGGGCTGGACGCGGCGCTGGACTGGTTCGAGCAGGTCAAGGTAGAGAACATCCAGCTGCACTGCGCCGCGCTGATCGAGCGGCTGATCGCGGGCCTCGCCGAGATCCCGCGGGTCGCCGTGATTGGCCCGCCGCCCAGCCTTGAGCGCGGCTTCGTCGTCAGCTTCACGCTGGACGACGCCAGCGGCGCGCCGGTGGACCCGCTGGTGGTGAGCCAGGTGCTGGCGGAGCGCTTCGGCATCAGCACGCGCGCCGGCCTGCACTGTGCCCCCACCGCGCACCACCACTTCGGCACGCTGAAACGCGGCGGCACGGTGCGCTTCAGCGTCAGCTACTTCACGACGCCGCAGCAGGTGGAGTACGCGCTATCCGCCGTGCGCGAAGTGGCAGCGGAGCTGGCGTAGGCCGCATCAGGCAGGCCGCGCTGCAGCTATGGCTTCTGACGCAGCGGATTGCCCAGCTTCTTGTCCAGCCCGCTGGTCAGGCGGATGATGATGTAGTCGGGAATGCTGTCCGAGTATGGCCGCTCGCTGTAGTCGCCGGCGTTCGGATAGTCGCTGGCGCGCACCCATGGATTGCGCTCCTGCCCCAGGGTGCAGTAGCCGGTGAGGAACATGCACTGCGTGCCCTTGCCCGTCACCGCGTTCTCGATGTCCATGCCCTTGGTCTGCGGCGAGCCGAAGGCGGCCAGGTCGTAGCCCGCCACGTCATTGCTCTTCACGTCGGCGCTGTCATTGAGCGGCGGAGCGACGGCGGGGTCGACGTCACGTGGCGTCCAGCTGCCGGGGTTGCCCGCCTTGGCCGCCTCGAGGTGCCCGCTGTTGCTCGCCCCGTCGGCCCAGCGCGGGTGGTAGAAGAACTGGCCGGGGAAGTCCAGCCGCGGCTGCTGGCTGCCGTCGGGCTGAGCCTTGAGCTGCGGCAGCTCGCCGAAGCAGCCCGTGTTCCACATCAGCTCGCCGCTGCGCCCGCCGTAGCCAGCGTAAGCCGGCTTGCCGGAGTTGAGCGCGGCGGCGGAGTAGGGCGGCGCGACCTCGGACTTAATGAACGGGTTGCGCGGGTACTCCGGCAGGTAGCCCTCGAAGGTCAGCTGGTCGCCGAGGCCGTGCGACTCGGCCCCGCCGCCGAACTTCACGCTGCCGCTGGACAGCTCAGCCCATGTGTAGTCCGCGTAGTCCGTGCCGCTGCCGGCAAGCCAGCCCTGGTCGTAGGGCAGGTGGAGCGGCTGGTCCCAGTATGCCGCGCCCGCCCGCGGCGGCGGGTTGAAGTAGTTCACCGTGCCGATGTTGCAGCCCGTGTCGCCGCCGTACAGATAGGCCGGGTACTGGCCGTCGTGGTCGGTGGCAAAGCGCTCGAGCGCCAGCTGGATGACGTGCAAGTTCTGCTTGACCTCCGCCTCCTTCGCCTTCCCTTCCACCTTGACGAAGTTCGGCAGGGCGATGATCACCATCATCAGCGGCCCCAGCACGCAGCCTACAACGGCCAAGCCGATCAGCCAGCTTGCCAGCGGGTCGCGCCGTCGCGGGATGTAGGCGGGCGGCAGCCGGCGCTCCGCGGGGAAGTACTCAGTGCCGGGCGGCGGCGGTGCCTGGCTTGGCGGCGGCACGGGGATCCGCGCACCACAGGAGTGGCAGAACATCGCGCCCGGGCTGAGCGGCTTGCCGCAGTACGGGCATGGCCATTGCTGCTCCATCGTCACACCCCCGCCTCATCGAGACTTCCTGTAAAGCATAACATCCAGATCCGCCGCCTATCCGGTGCTGGAGCTGGCGGCTACTGCGAGCCGT
>Ga0315287_10000610_pt1 | contig 31441 bp, 22 predicted proteins | sample YL17G11_0_MG_FD_205037 | JGI IMG/M metagenome (GOLD analysis project Ga0315287, IMG submission 205037) | Sediment microbial communities from Yellowstone Lake, YNP, Wyoming, USA - YL17G11_0 | ecosystem: Environmental > Aquatic > Freshwater > Lake > Sediment | place: USA: Wyoming | collected...
TAACCCTAACCCTAACCCTAACCCTAACCCTAACCCTAACCCTAACCCTAACCCTAACCCTAACCCTAACCCTAACCCTAACCCTAACCCTAACCCTAACCCTAACCCTAACCCTAACCCTAACCCCAAAACCCTAAAACCCTTGTCACAAAGAGGTACTGAGAATACTTTGTCTTTGTAAAAAGCAGACAAACCCTAACCACCCCCGCGCCCTCCTCACCATTTCTCTGTCGGGAAGGCCAGCCCGGGCGCGATCTTGGAGCTCACCGCATCCAGCTCCTCCACTTCCGCCCGGCTCATCCGCCACCCGAGCGCTCCCGACGCTTCAGTCGCCTGCCGCGCGCTCTTCACTCCCGGTATGGGCAGCGTCCCTTTGGCCATGCACCAGTTGAGCGCAACCTGGGCAGGCGTCTTGGCCACCCCGCCGACCGCATGTCCCGCCCCGACCGCGCGCATGGCCGCGATGAGCGGAGCCACCGCCTTGACCCGCGAAGCCGTGATGGTGGCGGCCCGAGGGCCGGTCGGGAGAGGGCCGCCGTCCTCGTACTTGCCCGTTAGGAGGCCCTGGGCGAGGGGCGAGTAGGCGATGATCGTCGCCCCGGCCCCTTGCGTTGCGGACACCACACCATTGTCCTCCGGCGTCCGGTACAGCAGCGAGTATTGGACCTGGTTGGTCGACACCCGCCCGCCCAGCGCGGCCGCCGCGGCCTCCACCCGGGAGGCCTTGAAGTTGCTCACCCCGACACCCGCGGCCAAGCCAGCGTCCAACACGTCGCCCAGCCCGTCCACGTAAGCCTCCGTCTGCCCGGGCAACGCCCCTGGCCAGTGACACTGGTACAGCCCGACCCGGGACGCGCCCAGGCGGGCGCACGACCCGCGCGCGGCTTTCACGACGTCCGCCCGGCCGCGGCGCCAGGGTAGAGGCGCAAACTTGGTGGCGATGACGGGGCGGCGGCCTCCGTCGCGGGCCCCAAACTCGTTGATGAGCTGTTCAGAGAGGCCAAAGCCGTAGGCTTCCGCGGTGTCGATCACTGCGTACGTGTTGAAGCGATGGAAAGTGGATGAGAGACTCGTGTGGACACACACCCCACGTGTGCTCCTTGGAGGGCACATGTAGCGCGCAGACCCAGGAGGTGGGGTGGAGAGAGACGCGCTGAGGGGGCGCGGCGGAGAGCCGTTGTGTGAAGCGCGCAAGAAAGAGCACAGCAAGTCTCCAGCGCGCAACCACCACCCTTTTCACGAGAAACTCACGAGAAATGCCAGCATCCATCGCCGCCCGGTACGCCCCGTACACGTCATCCTTCCCGTACGACGACTGCCAGCCCCAGAAACCGGTCCGGTCGCCCCAAGACCAGGCGCCGATGCCCAGGGCGGTGACTGTGCCGACGCCTTTAAGCTTTATCGTGTCGACCTGAGCTGGGAGGCCGGCCGCGACGGCCGCGTCAACCAAGGGCGTGTTGGTGGAGGTTGGAGTGGTGGTAGTCACGGCAGCAGCAATCGCTGGGAAGGTCGCCAGGCCGGCCAGGCCGGGCAAGATGACGCCCGCGGCCAGGGCGGCCCGGCGCGAGGTGGGCAGTTGCGGCCGCTCCTCCGCATCGGCGACGCGGGCGTGTGCTTTCACCGGGCGAGGCGCACCCCTGACATGCTCTCCCGCTCCCACAGGGCGAGCTTGCGCCGCTGGGCGGGCTCGGGCGTGGAGCATGGTTTGGTGTGTGTTGGTGGGAGGCGCGTATGTACAACAGAAGGGGGCTTGCACACACAATGTTGGTGTGGACGACCTTGCTGCGACCTTGTCTCTCTCATTTCCATCCATTTTTCACGTTCACGTCCGTCCCATTATCTACACCTCGCATCATCTGCACACCCCTCACTACTCCACAACCACCACCCGCACCCCCTCCGGCACCACACCCCTCCCCTCCTCCACCAACTTCCGCACCCCCACCCCCACCCGCACCTCGACCAGCCCCCTCCCCGCCAGCTTTTCCAGCGCGCCCGCCAGCCGGCACACGCACGGCTCGCCCACCTTCTCGCACATCAGGTTGATGCAGGTCAGGTCGGTGGAGGGTGCCCGGCCAGACAGGTCCAGCGTCTTGATCGTGCCGCGTGGAGCGGAGAGGGCAGCTGCGAGCGAGGTCGCGGTCGCGGTCGCGGTCGAGGAGGTCGGGTCGGCAGGAGTGCTGCTCATGCGAGCGTGCGCGCGTGGCACCTCGCTCGTCGCCCGGCTCACACGCAGGATAAAAGAGATGCAAACTCGCCGCATAGAGAGAAAGGGTCGTCCACGTGCTTTCCGGCCGCCCCCGGGTAGGCGCGCGACGGCGCGGACAAAAAAACAGTGTTGTTGTGAATTAGGCACTCCCCCTTTTGCTCGTCGCACGCACACTTCTTTTTTCGTCATGGACACGACCCCTTCCTCCTCCCGCACCACCTTTCACGCCCATGCCAGCACCGCCCGGCCACAGCGGGCAGGGTGCCCGCCGCCGCGCCCGCGCTCGGCTGGGCGCCGGTGCGTTTGCCGGCCTGGCGATCCTTTCCCTGGCCGCGTCCTCGTCGCCGCGTCTGCCTCCTCCTCCTCCCGCTCCTTTGACGAGGATGACCAGCTGGACACGGAGCCGTCGCGGGAGCTGTGGCGGGTGGACCCCAGCGTGGCGCGGGCCCAAGCAGCCCGCCTAGACCTGCTGTGGAGCGTGGGGAGCAAGGTTCGTATGACAGAGGCATTGGGGCGGGTGCGAGCGCTTTTTTGTTGTTTGGTTCAAGGGGCGGTGAGTGCACACATGCGCGACCTGCGCGGCGTGTAGCGTCTCCTGTTCTCTAGCCATCGCCTGGGTGCTCTAGAGAGACAGAGACAGAGACAGAGACAGAGAGAGAGAGAGAGAGAGAGAGAGAGCAAGCCCGAGCGCCCAAGCCCGAGAGCGCCTGTTTTCCGTTCGAGCACGCCCCCCAGCCCCGACCCAGACCAAACCTCCTCTCTCACTCTCTCACTCTCCTCTCTCACTCTTTCTCTCTATCTGTCAATTAGAAAAACCGCACCCCCGCCACCTGCGACTGCTGCGGCGGCGCCGGCGCCCAGCCCTGCACCTGGTGCAGGGGAACCGGCGCCATGATGGTGGGCGGCGAGGTTTTTTGCTCGCTCGCGGGCGGGTGCAAGGGCTGCCCCGTCTGCAACTCGGCGGGTCAGGTGCCGTGCCAGCACTGCAAGGGGACGGGCTCGCGGGCGGCCTGGCTGGGGCCGGGGTGCCCGGTGAAGTGAGGGAGGACATAGACACAGAGAGATGAGCGCGGTAGATCGATATGGAAGGAGAGAGAAAGAGAGGTGGGGGGTCAGGGGTTAGGGAGCGCGCCTGCTCTCATCCCCGCACGGTCTGCGGGTGCCTGAGCGCGCGCGCGCCTGGGGTAAGCACCCAATGTACCGCACGCCCTCTCATCGTGTATTGTGTGTAAAAGCCGCGTCCTCAAAAAGGGTAGACAATGTTGTTCGTGGGCTGCCTTTATGTTAACCTCTGCTGCAATCATTTCACACAAAGCTCTCTCACCTTCTCCCCCTCACACGCGCGCCCCCTCCCCAAACACGCACCGCGCACGCACACACACACGCACACACACACACACATCAATCACTCACCAGGTAGCCCACACACGCGCGCACAAGCATATCTTGTCCCCCCCTCCCCTCGCCCTTCTTCCCCCCCCCACCCTCCCACCCCCACCTCCCTGTGTCGAGATTTCACGCGGCCACGCTCGCGACCGCCGCCTCGGTCCCGGCCTCCTCCTCCGGTTCCGGGTCCACCCACCGCCCGTGCTCCTGGATCAGCTCAATAAGCTGGTCTGTGGCGGACTCCATGGGGATGGCGCGGCGGACGACCTCCTTGCCTACGTACAGGTCGATCTTGCCGGGAGCGCCGCCGACGTACCCAAAGTCGGCGTCCGCCATCTCGCCCGGCCCGTTGACGATGCAGCCCATGATCGCGATGGACACGCCCGGCAGGTGCCCCGTCCGCACCCGGATCTGCTCCGTCACCTCCTGCAAGTCGAACAGGGTGCGCCCGCAGGAGGGGCAGGAGACGTACTCGGTCTTGGTGTTGCGCATGCGGGCGCCCTGGAGCAGGCCAAAGGCGGTCGTGCGCAGGAAGTCGGTGTCCTCGCCCGGGCAGGCCAGGAGGACGCCGTCGCCTAGGCCGTCCACGAGCAGGGCGCCCAGCTCGGAGCCGGCCGTCAGGATGAGGTCCTCCCGGGGCGTCCCCTGGGGGAAAGTCCGGGTGTGGATGATGGGCAGGTCCGCGCCCGCGACGGCCAGGGCCTCAAACACGCGGCGCGACGCGTGCACGCGCCGCGCGCCCGGCCCCGGGTTGAGCAGGGCAAAGGCGGCCGGGGTGGAGGCCAGGGACGCCAGGTCGGCCTCGGCCTCCGTGCCGTCGATGGAGACGGCAAACCGGCCGGCGCCGCCCGGGAGGGGTGGCGACCCGCCGGCCTTGACCACCTCGGCCAGTGAAAACAGGGCGACCGCGCCAGGGAGCGGCGTGGCCACGAGCGCTGCGGCAGGCACGACCGGGAGCACCCCGACCTCCGCCAGCCGGGCCAGCGCCGTGCGGGCGGCCTTGTCGCCCTCCGCCGGCGGCGCGTCCAGCAGGATGCTGTCCGCCGTGGCCAGGTCCTTGAAGGGCATGCCGACCACCAGCTTGGCGCCCAGGGAGCGGAAGCTTGCGTCGGGCGCCTTGCCCAGGGCGGCCGGGTCGACCGCGCACAGGACCGACCCGTCCCGGTGGAGCAGGGGGCGGTAGTCGACCTTGTCGCCCTCGCGCTGTTCGGGCAGGCGGCCGACGCGGCGGGTGAAGATGTGGGTGTCCCGGTGGGTCTCGGTGAAGGCCACGCCCGACGCCGCGGTCTCCGCGATCGCGGCCGACCCCAGGCCCGCCAGCTTGCGGCAGGGCGCGATCTCCAGTTCCGGGTCCTCCGTCAGGGAGACGCGGATGGTGTCGCCCAGGCCGTCCAGGAGGAGGGCGCCAATGCCGATGGCGGACTTCATGCGGCCGTCCTCGCCCTCGCCGGCCTGGAAGGGAGAGGGAAGAGAGAGAGAGAGATGGAGGAGAGGTGTGGGTTTGTGATGTGGGGTTCAAAGGGCCCTTCCCCCCCGCCTCTCTCTCTCTCTCTCTCCATTCCTGTTCTTACCTCCGTCACGCCCAGGTGCAGCGGGTAGTCCCACCCCCGCGCATACTGCTCCTCCGCCAGCAGGCGGTACGCCTGGACCATGACCAGCGGGTTGGAGGCCTTCATGGAGAACAGGAAGTTGTGGTAGTCCTCGCGCCGGCAGATGTCGGCAAACTCAAAGGCCGACTCCACCATGCCGCGCGGGGTGTCGCCGTAGAAGGACAGGATGCGGGCGGACAGGGAGCCGTGGTTGGTGCCGATGCGCATGGCCCGGCCCAGGGCCTTGCACTTCTGGACGAGCGGTAGGAAGGCTTCCGCGATGTCGTCCTTCTCCGCCTGGAACTGGGCCGGGTCGTCGTAATTGATCTCGTCAAATGTTTTGCGGCCGTCCGCGAAGTTGCCCGGATTGATGCGGATCTTCTCAAAGGCTTCGGCCACCATCATGGCGACCTGGGGCTGGAAGTGGATGTCCGCGACCAGGGGCACGTCGTACCGGTCCTTGAACAGGGCCTCCCGGATCTCCATGCAGGCCTGGGCCTCCTTCTTGCCCTGCACCGTGATGCGGACCAGCTCCGCGCCCGCGTCCACGCACCGCTTGACCTGTTCAACGGTGGCGGCCACGTTGCGCGTGTCTGCAAAAAGGAGGGTGGGGGGGGGAGAGAGAGAGAGAGGAAGGCGTGGGGAAGGAGAAAGGAAGGGCGGGGTTGCCGGGTCACCCGGGGTTGACGAGAGAGACAGCGCGGGCCCAAACCTGTCGCCCCCCCCATCTTTGTCAATCTCACCGGTCGTCGTCATGGTCTGCAGGCGGACCGGGTGTTCGGAGCCGACATCCAGCTTGCCGATCTAAGAGGGCGGCACGGTGAGGAGGGTGGGGGGATGGGTGTGAGCGGGGCGCGGCCGATTTGGGTGGCCGGGAAGGACAAACACAGAGCGTGGCCGCGAAATTTGCTCTCCATTTTTCTCTTACCTTGATCGTCCGGGTCGGCCGGCGAGCCGTCTTGTAAATGTGTTCGCAGTACTTAGGGGGCAGGATCAGGCCGCTGGCCGTCTCCGCGTGGTGGACGCTGGCAGCGGCGCGCTGTGAGAGTGGGGCGGAGCGAGGCGGGAGGGTGAGTGCGACGGTGGGCGGTGAGTGCGGGGCTCTCTCTTCCTGCCCTCGCCGAATCGGCACGCATGCACGGGGTGGGCGCCCGTCAAACATCAACGGCCGTGTAGGGCGACTGTTTTAAGGCCCATCGCAGCGCACGCCTGACCCATGCGTGCCGCAAAGGCCCACACCCGGAAGAGCACGAGAGCAAAAAGAGCGCCGCCCGCCCCGGCGACAAGCGGGGCCCGTCTCGACTCGCTTGCCGCCCCCGCCCCGGCTCGCTCTGGCACTTCCACCCTTACAGACAATCCTTCCTCACCTGGGCAGTCCGGCTGGCGGGCCGGCTCCGCAGTAGCTGCTGGGACGCCCCAGCGCCGGGGCGCAGGGTGGCGGTAGGGGCAGCGTTCATGTTTTAGTGTTCCTTTTTTTCCTTTTTCTGTCACACAAAAAGGAGCGCGCCCGGGAGCAGGGTGCACGCGACGCGCGGAGGCAGGAAGGAGGGCGTGAAAGCTTGCAAAGTGTCAGTCCCGGGTGTGTAGGCGCCGAAAATGGGGCGTGGAGGTGGCGCGCGCGGGTGGATTAAAAAAGTGAGGGCAACCTCTAGTCGCGCTTGACCTTTCTTGAGAGAGAGAGAAAAAAAAAAAAAAAAAAAAAAAACTATCCTTCTTTTTCAAACCGCCCCGCCCAGCTCGATCAACTCCATCTCCTTGTCCGACAGCAGGCGGGAGGCCGTCAACTTCACCCCCCGCTCCTTGCCCGCATACCACTTTGTGTCAGAGGGAGAGGCGTACAGCCCGGAAATGCGTTGGGAGAGAGGGACGGCCCGCGTGGTGGTGGTGGTGGTGGTGATGGTGGTGGTGGTGGTGGTGGTGGAGGGGGCGCTGCCGCCACCACCGCCTCCACTGCCCACCGCCGCCAGGGCTGCGGCCTGGGCGGACGCGGAGAGCGTTGATATGACCTCCCCGCTCAGCGTGCGCCGCGGCGGGAACCGGATGGACGGGACGCGAGCGGCAGCGTGCGAGGCGGTGGATGCCGCCTGGTGTGGGACGTGTGGGGCAGCAGCAGCGGCAGCGACCGCAGCGACCGGCGCCGGCTCCGCCGCCGCCGCCACAGGAGCAGCCGCCTGCGGCATTGGCGTCCCTTCCAGGGCTGTGTGTGATGTTTTGTATTATGTAAGTGGGGCGTGAGAGTGAATTGGATGAAGGCGCGCACCACGAGAGAGAACCCCCCAGGTCTCCTCTCCCACCATTCCATTTTTTACCTTCATCCCCCAGAATGGCAACCAGCTGGCCAACCACCACCGTCTCATCCGGCTTGACCAGGATTTGCTGCACCACGCCCGCGCTGGGCGCCCGCACGTCGATGGTGACCTTGTCCGTCTCGATCTGGGCGATGACCTGGTCCTCTTCCACGGCCGTCCCGGGCGGGGCCAGGATGGCCGCCACGCTGCCCTCCGTGATGGACTCGCCCATGGCCGCCACCCGCACCTCCACGGCCGCAGCCACGGGCGTGGAGACCCGGGCGTGGCGGCGGGTGGGGTGGCTCGTGTGGTGTGCCGTCGTCGCCGCCGCGCCGGCCGCCGTCCAGCGGCGGTGGTGGGCGGCTAGCGAGGAGATGGAGCCCGCGAGCCGGGCGGTGGGGACCGCGATGGCCGGCCAACGCGCCACGGCCACGCCACCTACACCCGCGGGGAGGGGGCTAGGGCGTGCGCCTAGCCGCCACAGGGCTAGGACGGCGCGGCGGGCGTTGCGGCGCATGGGGAAGGCGGAAAGGAAAGGCGAGCACTCGGAGAGCGCGCGGCGGTTAGTTAGGAAATGCCCTCGACGAAACGCCGCGGACGGGAGGGTGTACGCGCGTGCGTACTGGTCGCGCGTCTGTGCCTATGCAAGAATACGCTGCCCGCTGATTCTTCCGGGGTGGGGAAGGAAAAAAAGAGAAGGAGGGTGCCGGCTGCGGCGACGCGAGTGGAGAGAGCAGCGAGAATGAAAAGAATGAAAATAAACTCCGTTAAACAGTCTCTCTCTCCCTCTCATCCCCGCCGTGTGTGTCCACCACACACACACAACACCTCACTCCGCCGCCGGCTCGGCCGCCGCCGCCGCCGCCTTCTTCGTATTTGGCCGGTCCACCAAGACCTCGCCCGTCTTTTTCAGGACCCGCACCTTCTTGCCGTCAACCGTCTTGTGGCCCACCCGGGACCGGACGCCCTTCTCCTTGGAGTAGTGCATGACGTTGGAGGCGTGGAGCGGGGACTCGGACGACAGTTGCTTGCCCGGCTCGTCCTTGGACTTGGGCTGGACGGTCTTGGTGCGGACGTTAACGCCCTCGACGACCACCATCCCCGCCTTGGCAAGCACCTTCAGCACTGGGCCGACCTTGCCCTTGTCCGACCCCGTCACCACCTGCACCGTGTCGCCCTGGCGGACGTGGATGGCCTGGAAGTCGGGCTTGCCATTCTTGGTCAGGGCCGGCTTCTCCCACTTCTTGCCCGGGCCCTGTGATGTGGCGGGGAGAGAGAAAAAACCGGTCGAAGTTAGTTTTGGGAAGGAGGGGGGAGCAGGCGGGGCGGCGGCTCGGGTTGGAGTTTCTGCCTCTCTTGGAGTCTCTCTGCCTCTTTTTCTCTCCGTTCCCACTTCCACAAACCATCTGGGAGGCCGAGATGACCAGCGTGCGAGGGGCCTGTGAGTGTGGGATGAGCATGGGGTGGGGTGTGAATGAGTAAAGGGTCGGGGCGGGAGCGAATTGAGGAGAGGGAGCGCGTGTGGCTTTCGCAGCGGCGGCCGACAGGGGGGGGTGGGGGGAGGCCGGGCGGGCCGGGCCTGCCGGGCTTGCACGCCCGCCCACGCCAGGGTGCAGGCCGTCGGCCTGGCTCGGCAGGCAGCCAGGTCGCGAGACTGGCAGGAGCCCACAGCGCCCACCGCCCCCCTCTCGCCCGCATCACAGGGAGGCGAGGAGCTGGCCGTCACCCTCCCCTCCCTCTCCTTCAAATTTACCTGCCCCGCCCGCGCGGGCGGCGCCAGGCGGCATGCCCCGGATATGGAGGCAGTGGAGGCCAGGGCGGCGGCTGACATGGTTGGGTGGGTGAAAGAGAGAGGGGTGTGGGACGGGCGTGCGACAACACACGCCAAAGAGGAGTCTGGGGGAGAGAGAGGAATCTCCAAGGCGCCGGATCATTCTTCCCACTCTTTCATTTTTCGCTCCGCGCGTCTCCTCTCAGTCCTTCCAGACACCCTTCCCCTCTTCAACCCATCGCCCACCATGACGGACGCCGACGTCCGCCTGTTCAGCCGCTGGAGCGTGGAGGACATCGAGGTGAGAGGCGCCGAGGGCGCGCGCGCGGGGGCCGAGCTGGCAGAGCAAAAGCAGAAAGGCGACGGCGGGCGGCGGGGCCTGTATGTGTCTCTTGGCCGCGCCCGCCAGGGGGCCGCCAGTGACCTTGGCTCTACCCCTTCCCGCGAGGGAGGCCACACCTTGATCTGGTCTGCCTTGGAGCGGCGCACGGGCCAGGACAGGAGCGTGCGTCGCTGCGAAAGGGGACGCGCCCCCTTTCGCCCGATCAGAGAGGGGGGGGGGCGGGGGCGGGGGGGCGAGAGTGCGCCGGCGGCCGGCGGGCTGCCGCCCCGCCCGCACCCCGCCTCCTGGTCACTGGCCGCCCACCCTACCCACGCCACCGCGTGGCTGTGTGGATACATGCACTGTTTGAGAGCGTGCGTGGAGCATCCAGCATGAGTGCAAACGTCAACACGCGCGCCTGGTAGTCCCCCCTAGCTTTCCCAACCGATCGGCCGCCGCCGCTTGACGTTGCCCTGTGCGTGCGCCCCTGCCGCCGCCAACCCACCCGCCTTCGCCGCCCGCGCACTTGCATCCACATGCACGCCCCGTCGCTCGGAGCATGCTGTGTGAGCTGTGCGCGAGACCTGGACCCGAATCGGACGCGGGCGACGCCCCCCTCTTTTTTCCTTCTCGCTCACAATTCAACCTCGACCCCCCCCCTTGTCTTCCCTGTCTTTCCTCCCTTTTTTTTTTCAGATCAACGACCTCGCCATCCAGGACTACATCGCCGTCAAGAAGGCCGTCCTCGTCCCGCACACGGCCGGCCGGTACCAGAAGCGCCGGTTCCGGAAGGCGCAGTGCCCGATCGTGGAGCGCCTGGTGTGCGCGCTGATGATGCACGGCCGCAACAACGGCAAGAAGCTCATGGCAGTCCGCATCGTCCAGCACGCCTTTGAGATCGTGTACCTGCTGACCGACACGAACCCGATCCAGGTCCTGGTGGACGCCATCATCAACGCCGGCCCCCGCGAGGACGCCACCCGCATCGGTTCGGCGGGCGTCGTCCGCCGCCAGGCCGTCGACATGTCGCCCCTGCGCCGGGTCAACCAGGCGATCTACCTGCTGACGACGGGCGCCCGGGAGTCGGCGTTCCGCAACATCAAGACCATTGCCGAGTGCCTGGCGGACGAGCTGATCAACGCGGCCAAGGGATCCTCGAACTCGTACGCCATCAAGAAGAAGGACGAGATCGAGCGGGTGGCCAAGGCCAACCGGTAGAGAAGAGACGTTGTCTTGATGTCCGGGGAAGCAGCAGGCCGCGCTCACGCGCGCGCCGTGCTCTGTTCCCAGCTCTGTTCACCTTTTCTGCGTGTTGTGTTGGGGTCGAGAGAGAGAGAGAGAGGAGAGAGAGAGAGAGAGGGAATGGGGGATGGTGGGGGTCATGAGGTTGCGTTTGTGTCGTGATCTGGCCGTCAATTTCAGACGAAAATCAGTCACACCGTCTCTCCGTGTCTCTCTGTGCCGTCCGCGTAGACGCGCGTGCACAAGCGCTCGCTCTCTCGTCTCATTCTACAAACAACTCATCATGACCTCTCCTCTCCTCTCCTTTTTTTTTTCTCACCCCCCACCCTCCTTCGGGTCCAGCCCGACCGCGTTCCACCCGACCCCCGGGTCCCGGATGCCTTTCAGTACGGCCGCCGATCCCAGCTCCCGTGGGAGGGGCCGCTCCTCCAGCATGGACCCGTCCTTGATGGGCAGGGAGGACGCACTGGACGCCGCATCCGAGGCGGCCGCGAGCTTGTCCGCTCCCGCCGCTGCCGCCCCACCTCCGCCTCCGTCCGTGTCCTTCCCACCAACACCCCGCACCGACCCCCGCATGAAGAGCTGGGGCGCATATATGCGGACAAATAGGCCGGCTTTCAGCAAGTCCGCCACCGTGTCCGGGTCATTCCACACCAGGCGCTCCCGGAACCAGGACGCCAGGTCGGCATCAGACTTCAAGGAGGCCGCCAGGAATGCCGCCCGGTCGAACGGTAGAATGAAACACCGCTTGGCGTCCTCGTCCGTCGGCGCACAGTCGCACCGGTCCCGCCGGGATTTCAGGTCCTCAAACCGGTTGTACGTGTAGTGCAGGACGGCGGATTGTGGGGAAGTCTCCTCTCGCGGCGCGCCCGCGTAACTGTACCAGCGGTGCGCGCCGTTGGGGCGCAGCCCCGGGCGGACGCGGGCGGCGGACTTGCCGTTGCCATAGGTGATAAAGTAGTTGGGGTTACCCCGCGCGACCGCGTGGTAGGACCGGAAGTAGGCGTCCGACAGGACGTGCTGGTAATTGCGCTTGAACAGGGTGACCTGGTCAAAGGGCGAGGAGACGTCATCCCGCTCCGGCAGGGCTTCGTAATTCGGGAAGACGACCGTGTCCACGTCCGGCCCGTACGCTCCTAGGACGGTCTGTAAGGAATATTCAGGCCCACTGCCCGGGTACATGAGCTCGTCCGTGTCGATGTGCAGGATCCAGTCGATGGCGTCCCGTTCGGCCAGCGCGATGCCGACCTCCATGTTGAGCGACTGGAGGACAAAGAGCTCGTGGTTGCACGGCTTGTGGAAAAAGGCGGCCAGCCAGGTCTCTTTCCAGGCCCGGGACGCGGCGTGGCGGGCCTTCAGATCGGCGTCCCGCGGGATGACGAGGACTCCCGGTAGGGACCGCAGGCGGGCGGCGACCGCTGGGGCGGCGGCCGCCCCGTCAACAAACAGGTAAAAAGTTGACACGCCCAGGGCGACGTGGTAATCGTACCACCGCCGGATCTGGTCGTGCGGCTCCGCAGTCGTCGTGACAAAGGCGATGCGGGGGCCCGCCGGGTCGGCAAAGGTGCCGGGCGACCAGGACCCGCCGGGGCGCCAGGTCTCGCGGACGGGCGGGTTGTGGGGGGTCCAGGCGGGCGGGGAGCGAAGGGTGGTGGCTGTCGCGGCAGTGGCGGCGGCTTTGGCTGATGTCGCTGCAGCAGTAGAGGCAGCATCGGGCGCCGTCAGCACGGCCAGGGGTTGGGCGGTCGCGCCCGCCAGGTCGGCGGCGGCGGCGGAAGCGGCGAGGGCGGCGGCAGACGCGGCGGTCGGGCTGTGAATGGGTGATGAGTGATGAGAGAGTGTCAGAATTATGAGGCGGCGCCTGACGCCCCGCCGGCGGCCTCTCCAGGCCTGCAGCTTTCATCTCACACTAACCTGTCCATCCCTGCGACCAGGGAGGGGCCGGCCGCGGTTGGCGGCGCGGTGGCGGTCCACTGTGTGTTTTGCGAGAACAGAGAAAAGTGATGGAGGCCCCGAGAGAGAGAGAGAGAGCGGGTTGAGAGCGCGCGCTAGCGTCCCCCCCCATTTACCTGCAGCAGCAATGCCAGCCCGCCCAGCAGCAAGGGCACCAGCAGCAGGGCCCGCCCCACGGGGCCGCCCCCGCCGCTCACCGCGCCCAGGAGGCCGGTGGGCGCGGAGGCGACGCCTCGGCGGGCTGCCTTGGGTTCAGGCATTGCGAGTTGAAAAAATAAATAAAGATAACGACGCGAGGCGCGCTGAGTACCGTGCGTGGCGGTCGCGCACGCAGGGAGAGAGACAGGTGCAGCGGGCGCACGCCGCCTGGGGAGTGTGGGTGGTGCGCGTGTGTACGTGTGTGTGTGCGTGTGTGCGCGGGTTTCGGCTCGCGCCGAGCAAAGCTCGTCGTGTGTGCAAACAAAACCCACTCTGCACACACTCTCCGTTTCACAATATGTGGGCGGCCAGCCGGCGCCGTGCTGGCTCCATAGCAGCCCTTGCCGGCCGCAGCGCCTTCAAGGGAGTGACACCACCCGCCCCATCTTTTCCGGCACCCGCCCAGTCTTTTCAGCCCCACCGCCGCGCCAACGTCGTCGGGGCAGTCGTCAAGGCCGCCCAGATTTATAGAGCGCTGCAAGGCCGGAAACCGTGAGTCTCTTAGTGGGGGGGTGGTGTGGGGCAGACCTTGCTGGCTCACACCACCAAAACACTGAGAGCAAAGCACTGGGCGTGCGAGCGTGGTGTGAGTGCTCCGCACACGGTGGGCACGGCGTGAAAAAAATAGGCATGTGCCGAACGCTCCCCCCCCCCCCCCTCCCCGACCTCGACCTGGCCTCTCGTCCTCATCCATCCCTCTGTCCATCTCCTCCGCAACCCCACCTCACAGAACCTACACCCGCTTTGGCGGCACGGGCGGCGGCGGCGGCGGCGGCGGCCACCGCGGCCCTGCATCACGCACCCCGCTCTCCCCAGGCCAGCGCAGGGTCCGCCTGTACGTGACCAGCGCCGCCCTGGCGGGCGGGTCAGTCGTCTGGTACTCCTCCCGCGAGGAGATTCCGTTTACCCACCGCATGCACGCCATCCTGGTCACGACCGAGATGGAGCGCCAGCTAGGGGAGTCCACCTTTGCCCAGATCAAGGAGCAGGCGACCGCGTCGGGGACGCTGCTGCCCCGGGGGCACGCCGCGACCCGAGCTGTGGAACGCGTGGGCCGCCGCCTGGCGGCCGTCGCGTCCTCGTCCGGCGCCGGCGGGGGCGGCTACACCGCCCACATGGAGGGCCTGGACTGGGAGTTTGTGGTCATCGACGACGCCCAGTGCAACGCGTTTGTTGTGCCGGGAGGGAAGGTGGTGGTGTACACAGGCCTGCTGCGCCTCTTGAAATCAGAAAAGGAGCTGGCCGCCGTCCTAGCCCACGAGGTCGCCCACGTCCTGGCCCGCCACGTCGCGGAACGCATAACGAGAACGCAGGCAGCGTCCCTGGTCCAGACGATCGCTTACGCGGCTCTAGGTATCCCCATCCCGGCCGGCTTTTTCGAGCTCGCCCTTTTCTTACCGAACTCCAGGCTCGCAGAGACGGAGGCCGACGCGATTGGCGTGCGGCTGGCAGCGCTGGCGTGTTACGACCCCGCCGCCGCGGCGATCGTCTTTGCAAAGCTAGGCGAGGCCGAAGCCAAGGCGGGTGGGCCCCAGGTGCCCACCATGCTGCGCACGCACCCGCTCTCGGAGGACCGGGTCGACCGGGTGAATGCCGACCTGCCCGCCGCGCTGGAGCTCTACTCGCAGGCCGGCTGCCACGCCCCGCGCTCCATGTTTCGCCAGTTTGTGGACGTCATGAAGGGCGAGGAGGCGGAGGTTGCCCACCCGCCGGTCGTGCGGGAAGTCGCGCCAGGGGTGTGGGCGGCCGTGGAAGAGCAGGGGGATGGGGATGGATGGTGAAAAGATAGGTGGGTGGGGGTGGGTGGGTTACTGCCGCGTCCGCGTTTTATCAGCATTGACGTGCGCCTTTATTCAGCTGTGACGTCCTCTTTATTCTGAATTTGAAACGAGGCCCGCGGTGCGGTGGCCGCTTCTTTTTATACACACACGCACGCACACACAACCGCGGCCTCTTCTTCCCCAACTCCCCCTTCTCCCCTTCCCCCCCACCCCACTTCATCAAACCCCGGCCTCTAAAAATAGAGCCGTCCCGGCCAGGGTCCAGGTGTCCGGGTGCACGCGCGTGCGCAGATAAGCCACACACACCTCCTTGCGGAACCGGGTCTCGGTCGCGTAGACGGGGCAGGCGTAGGTGGCGGGCGGGAGGGGGCGGCCCGCGGGGAGCGCCCGCACCAAAAAGGCCGGGGCGGGCGCCAAGAGTTCGGCGGGCTTGGGTGCGGCCAGGACGCCCGCCTTCTCGTCCCATCGCCCGCCCTCGATGATGAGGCCGTGCACCAGGACGCCCGTCTTTGGGGAAGGACTGGTGGCGGGCGCACCAGCGGCCGCCCCACCTCCATTCCCTTTCACGGGCTCCACCATCAGCACCGTCTCGTCCAAGGGCCACCCATTCACCCGGGCCACCGTCTGGACAACGGCCATGATGAAGGCTTTGGGCTGGAACAGGCCAGGCAGCCAGACGGAGGCCGGTGGGGTGCCATCGGCCAGCCAGTCCGCCAGCTGGGCCGCCCGGGCGATGAGGTGGGAGACCCACCCGTCCAGGCGGCGCGCGGTCGGCCCGGCCAGGGCCGTCCACGCGGGCGGCACCACCCCGCCCGCCAGGCACCGGGACAGCCCGTCCATGGCCTCGCTCATGACAAGCTCGCCGGCCAGGCCCTTGCGCAGTTCGCCCAGGCCCCGGCCGGCCTCGGCCAGCAGGGCATTCAGGGTCGCGCCCTCCTGCAGGGCAGCCGCGAGGAGCGGGGTGACCCCGTCCTGCCCGGCCCGCCCTCGTGCGCCCGCCGTGTCCGCGGGTTCGGGCAGGCAGTCCAGGACGTCCGTGATGGCAGCCCGCACCTTGACATCGTAGTCTGTAGAAGCAGAAGCAGAAGCAGGAAGCGCAGCAGCAGCCTCCGTGGCCGCGGCCGCGGCTGCGGCCGTCCCACCAGCATGCATCCCCCCCGCCGCGACCAGCGCGCTGCCCAGGCAGGCCAGCTGGTCGCAAAAGGCGGCGGCCTCGCGCAGGCGGCACCCGATCTCCGCGTTGGGAAATAATCCCAGGGCGGCAGGACCGTCTGGAGGGAAGTGATCGCGCAGGTGGGCCAGGGTGGCGGCCGCGTTGGCGCCCGGCGGCGGGCGGGGCAGGCCGGGCAGGAGCGGCGGGAGCGAGGTGGGGCCCGCGTCCGCGTCGGGCTGCCCGACCCCACTTTCCAGCAGAGCCGACTGGAACAGGCGGGCCAGGTAAGCCGCCACCAGGCGGCGATCGCCCTCCTCCACGACGTGCCCACCGTACAGGATGTCGCCCACCAGGTAGCGCAGGTCGTCCCAGGGGATGGTGGAGGCAGCCCCACCGCCCCCGCCACCCCCACCCCCACCGCTCGAGTCCAGGTACGTCGCCACCGTCGCCGCCGCGCACCGCAGGTCGCCACCCGAAAATGGGTAGTCCATGGCCCACCCGATCCCGGACCGGGCTCCCGGCAGGTTACCGACGCCATACTTCTTGCGCTGCACGAGCGCGCCGTGGAAGTAGGCGAGCGCGAGTGTGGTGGTCATGAGCGTTGCGGGCGCGGAGCAGGCCTCGAAAAAGGTGTCGTCAAAAGCGCCAAAGGCGCGGATCACGTTGGCTTGCAGGCCTTCGGGTGGCTCGCTGGTGACTTTGACGCAGGCCTGGAGGAGGGAGGGCGGGAGCGGGCGTTCCAGGGAGGGCGGGGGCTCGGCAGACAGGAAGAGGCGGAAGTCGGGGTGAGGTTGGGTGGTCGAGGTGGCGGCGGTGGTGTCGCCCCCGCCACCACCACCACCACCGCCCAGCTTGTCGATCGCGCCCGCCAACGCGCCCGCCGTCCACCCAGCCGTCAGATGGATGTTTTGTAGTAAGACCCAGCCCCCGCTAGCCCGCCCCACGGTCAGGGCGGCCATGGCCGCGCCCTCCTGGCCCTGGCCGAGCGAGACCGAGGCAAAGCTCCCGGCCGACAGCCCCCGCACTTTGGCCGCTTTTTCGACCGCGCCCGCCGCGTCCACGCCCGGGGACAGCCACAGCAGGATGGGAGTGGCTGGGCCGGCGCCGTCGGCCAAGGCCCGGTCCACCACGGCGGCCGAGCCACCAGCAGCAGCAGCACCACCACCACCACCACCACCACCAGGTTGAGCCGCCGACCCACCGCCTGCACCACCCCCACTGTCGCCCACGTACTCAGCGCCCAGCACCCCGCCCACAAAGCGGCGCACCGCAGCGGCCAGGCGGTCTGGGCGGAGGGCGCGGAAGACCAGCAGGCGGTCCAGGGCGGGCAGCCGCTTCCAGTCGCCGGGCAGCGGCTCAGCATCTGGGCGGTCGGCTTCCGCCCAGGCCTGCCACCGCTTGGCGGGCGAGGAGGCCAGGTCGTCGGCGAGGCCTTCCAGGCCGGGCAGGGTGGAGAGGGCTGACAGGCTTGCCCACGCCGGTTCGGCCAGCCAGGCCGGGAAGGGGTTGGGCAGAGGTGGGCGGGCCGAGGACGCGGCGCCATCCACCCGGCCGGCCAGCAAGAAAGCCACCCGCTCGACCGGCAGCTCGCCCCGGTCGCTCAGGACGGCCAGGGCCAGCTGACAGCCGAACGCCAGCTTGTGGCGCTCAAACAAGCCCTGGGCAATGTGAATGTACACCGACCGGGTGATGGACTCGACCAGGAGGTCCACCCGGCGAGCGATAGCGGCGGGCGGGAGGGCAGGGCGGGTCGAGGCGGAGGGCTGCGGCGCGCCGCCCTCACCACCGCCCTCGCCCTCCTCCACGGGACTGGACGCCCCCGCCATCCCGGCCTCCAGCGCCCGCACAAAGGCGGCCATGGAAAAATGGTAGACCCGGTCCAGGGAGGGCAAGGACGCGACCAGTAGGTAGAGCATCGCCCCCCGGGCCGCCGCGGGGCGGTAGGCCGACCGGGCAGCCTCAATCCCGGCGGCCGTGGTCGCGGCCGCTGTGGCCTTGGCCTCCACCTCTGCGGCCGTCGCCTTGGTGGCTTCCAGGCCGTCCACGAGGGCCGAGTCCTCTAGTATGTCGCCCGTTGAGGCGGCCAGGCGGGCCAGCAGATCGTCCTCAAGGCCGACCAGGGTCGCGGCGTACTGGGCGGCCGCGGCGGCCAGCCCGGCCGCGGCAGACGCAAGGTCGGGCCGCTCCGCGTCCACCACCCGCCCCAGCAGCTGGTCCTCTAACCCCGTCCGGGTGATGCTGCAGTCGACCAGGGCGACCTGAGCGGCCACCTCGGGTGGGTAGTGCGGTGACGGCATCCGGGTCTGGAGGTACAGGCGGAAGGCGGGGTGGACTAGGACGTCCACCTCCCCGATGCGGACGGTCGGGGGCGGGCGCCCAGAAATCAACGTGCTCGCCCCGGGGCCGGCCGCCAGCAGTGGCTCCAACACCGGGCTGACCTCCTCCGGCATGGCCTCCACCAGGACAGGCACGCCCGCGCCCGCCGCCTCGGCCAGGGCGGACGCAAAGCGGGCGTCGGTCTGCTGCAGGGTCACCAGGCCCCGCCCGCCCTCCCGCCCAGCCACCCAGCGCGCGCCCTGGAGTTGGGGGTCGACCAGCAGCGGCCAGCGCCGGCCGGCCGTGGTGGCCGGACCGCCGCCGCCGCCGCGCCCGCCGCCCCCACCTGCCACCAGCTCCTCCACCCCGCCCGTCGCGGCAACCACGATGGCCCCGTTCTCCAGCGACTGGGCGTCGGAGCCCAAGCCATGGGCAGCCCACGCGCGTTTAGAGGCGGCATCCACCAGCAGGTCCAGCGGCCCCGCGGTCGGGCCCAGCGGCAGGCGGGCGGTCGCGACCTCACCACCTCCTTTCACGCCCGCCTTCAGCGCCGGCAACCAGGCCCGGGCCACCAGGTCCGCCCGCACAGAGGCCGGGAAGGGCGGCGCGTACGCCAGGAAAGCCGCCGCCAGGGCAGCATCCCCCGCCAGCGTCGCCTCCCGCGCCTTCAGCCCGGCGATCGCCCCGCTCCACCGCCCAAACTCAGACGCCAGCCCCGCCGTCAGGCGCTGGGCCAAGACCGCGCGGGCGCCCGTCTTGGCCGCCGCCGCGGCCGCCGCGGCCTTGTCCTCCGCCGCCCGGGTCAGGCTGGCCTCCAGCCTGGCCACCCGCTCCCGGATGCGAGCCACGTCCGCCCGGATGCCGGACAGCTTGGCCTCCGCGGCCGCCAGGCGGGTGGACGCGGCCGTGGCGGCCGCCCGCTTGGGCGCGATCACCTGGTGCAGGCGGAAGTAGCGCACAATGTTGGTGACCCAGGCGCACAGGCCCGCCGCGGCGGCCGACTTAACGCGCACGCTGTCCGGGTTGAAGCCCGGCAGGGCGATGAAGTCCTGTTCCACGGCTTCCACGCAGGGCAAGGGAATGGACCCCTTGTCAAAGGCAAGCAGCGATTTCAGGAAATCATTCACATTGCCCATATACCTTTTCGCGGCCGCCCAGGACGTGTCTTTAGGGAGCCGCCCGCCGGGGGCTGTCAGCACCATGCACGCCACCACCACCGCCACCACGTCGGGGGAGGGCGACCCGAACGATTTCAGCTCGCCCAGGCTGGCCTTGTCCAGCGAGTTGAGGGCAGCCATCGCAGCTGCGACCGCGGGTTCCGCCGCGGCCAGGTCGGCCGCGCACTCTGCCTGGACCGCACTGACTTCAGCCGCCAGCGCCGCGGCGGCCTCCTCATCCGCCCGGCCCGACTCGGCCGCCTTGTCAGCCGCCGCCTTCTCCACCCCAATCGACTTGATCAGGGCCGCCGTCTCGGCCGCCCGGTTGGACACGACCTCCTGCTCCACCACCAGCGCGGCACGCAGCGAGTCGACCTGCTCCCGGGCGGCCGCGATCTTGGACACGCCCGCCTCTAAGCGGGAGCGTTGGGTGGAGAGGCGGGTGCGGAAGGCGGTCAGCAAGCTGGCGTACTGGCCGAGCGCGGCCAGGAAGGACTTGGGCGTGACGTAGGTGCGGCGCCCCGTGGTGGCGGCCGTGGCCGCGCAGGCCGACCCAGCCGACGCGTGGGCAGCCACGAAGAACGCCGACGCCGCGACCTGGTGGGAGGGGGGCAAGGCAACACCGAGCGTGTCTGCCATAAAGCGGGCCGCCACGGACGCCAACGCCCCACCTGTCCAGGGGTGGAACCAGTGGAGGGCGGGGACGGCGCCAAGGGCTGGCGCGGCGCGCAGGCGGGCGCGCAGGCCGGCCCCCGCCGGGCTCAGGCTGGCAACCACGTGCAGCCGCGCCCGCAACCGCGCTACAAACGCCTCCCAGCAGGAGTCGGGCGTGTCCAAGATGCCAGCCTCCTTGACGTCCGGCCGAGCGGCCGCACGCCAGGCTTCGACCTCGTCTGCCGACCCGACTCCGCTCACCCAGCCCCGGGCGAGCTGGTCGTTGAGGGCGGCCAGGATGCCGGGCTCCCGTAAGTGGGTGTCCGTCACGAGGAGGACAACGTGGCGACCCCGCGCCCCTGCTTTGGTGTACAGGGGTGCGAGGGCGGCCTTGAAGTCGGCGGCTGCCGCGGCGTCGGGAGCGGAGGAGGAAGATGCGGCCGCGCCCGCCCCACCACCGCCCACAGGCGGGCTGGCCAAGTCGGCGCCGACCACGCGGGCCGCCAAGCGGGCAAGAGACTGCTTGCCCCACCCGCCCACGCCGACAAGGAGGGCGTGGCCGCCCGGGCGCTCCAACACGCCCACCAGGCGGGCCGCGTGCAGGACGGCCTCGTCAAAGAGGACCAGCCCCGCCGCGGCGGGTCCACCCCGCTCGACGAGGGCCGCCCGCACCTCCTCCAGGCTGGTTTCGGCGAGGGGTGGGGGTCCGTCCAGCTCGTCCTCCGCCGCCACCTCGCCCTCACCCCGCGGGGCACGTAGCCGCGTGAACAGGCGAGGGCTGGCCAGGGTACCCGCCACGTCGGCCACCCCACCACCGCCCTCCCCGCCAAAATGGGTGACCGCCGCGGCGACCAGCCCTTCCTCGTACCTCCCCCACTCGCCGACGCTGGCCAGCCTGTCCCGGACCGCCCGGTCCAGCTCGTGCGCCCACAGGCGCAGCGCGGTCGCCGATGTAGCCAGGGAGGCCGGGTGGGCGGTGAGCAGGCCGGATACGACGGTACCGACGTCGCGGGCCGTGAAGGAGTAGTGTGGGGCGGAGGCGGAGGGAACAAAGGCGGCGGCCGCGCCCGCGATGACGGCCGCGCTTGCGCCCACCATGCGGGCCGCCAGGGCGGACGCCGCGGCAGCCGGCATCGCCCGCCCCGCGTGCGCGGCCAGAACGGGAGCGTGCATAGCAACCAGGTCACGCCCGCCAGGCGTCCCCACGGCCAGTAGGCTGAAATGGCGCGCCAGGCGCGGGGGCAGCGTGAACGACCCTGCGGCCGGGTTGAGCGCGGCCGCCAGGCGCAGGCCGGCGACCTGCTTGAACGCGCCCGCCCCGGCCGCCCCCGCCCGCGTGCTCGTGTCATACCACCCGCCCGCGTCCAGGGCCTGCCGCAATAGCTCACACCCGGCCTGGGTGCCATACTTGTCGGGCAAGGGCGCGTTGGCGTCGTCCACGAAAAACAGGGCCGCCCGCGCGCCCGCGACGGGGCCCCACCGAGTGCCTGCCCGCTTTTCCAGGCGGGATTCCAGGGCGGCCTGGACGGCGGCCGCGCCCGTTCCGGCGTGGCAAGGGATGGCGGCGGACAAGATGGCCCCGTCCGCCTCGGCCTGTAAGTCACGGAACACGCTGCGCAGCGCGCCGGACTTGCCACACCCTGCCGGCCCGACCAGGGCGACAGGGCACCCCGCACCAAGCAGAAGGCGCGCGACGTGCGCCCGGGCCGTGGAGAGCGAGGTTGGGGTGATGGGGGCAGTGCCTGGCAGGTAATTCGCTGCACCGACAGCGGCGGCGGATAAGGGCTGGACCAGGGGCGCGTACGGGTCGGCGGGCGAGGACGAAGGCGTTGGCAGCGCGACGATCGCGCCGCCCGCCTTGCCGACGGGCACCAACCCGCCCACGCTTTCATCCACCACGCACTCAAAGATGGACACGCCCGCCGGCAGGGGCGCCCCACCGCCCGGCCTGCCCCACTCGAACGCCCACCAGGCTGAGAAGGAGGCAGAGGGCGAAGGCGTCCCCGGCGGCGACCCGGGCGGCGGGTCGCAGGCCAGGCCCCCACCAAACGCCCAGGCAGCGGCCCACGCAAAGTGGGCCTCGAGGAGGCGGGAGGAGGGCGGAGGCGAGGAGAAGGTGGAGGGAGCAGGAGACGAGTCCCCGCCCTCCATCCACTTCGCCAGTACCGCCCCGACCAGGCGGGTCAGCGTGGTGACGTGGGCGATGGGCGGCGTCGGCGCCAGGCCGCCCCCACCCCAGGTCGACCCGGGGCGGGCCGCCTCGGCCAGGATGGGTTCGGTATACTTGGCGACCAGCGCGCCCAGGCCGCCGCGTAGCGTCGCGGGCAGACCGCTCACCCAGGAGTCCAGGAACGGCCGCCAGCCTACGTCCTCCGCGTTCACGTACACGACCCCGCCGCGGGAGACGGTGGCAGGGGAGCAGTGTGCCTTGGGTGTGTAAAATGTGTGAAAAGAGCGTGAGAACGCGCGGGTCGCCGACCTCTTCCCTCCGACCCTCTCCATTCAATTCTCTTACCATCGAGTCCGTCTCCAGCAGCAGCCGCATTGACACCGCCAGGGTCACCCGGTCCCCGCTCGCTAGGGTCAGGGTCCGGTTGTCGTCCATGACCGTGTTCATGGATTCTACCCACTCCGGGTCCAAGTCACCATCCAGGACGATCCACTGGTGGGCAAACGTCTTGCGCCCATCGGCGGGGGCGCCCGAGGCGGCCGCGTCCCGGCCCGCCATGGTGCGGAAGGCCCGGGACAGCAGGCCATCCCGCCATTCCCGGGTGGTGGGGTGGAGGGAGCCGTAGAGCTCGTCCCGGGTGACGGACTGGATTTTAGAGAGGAGAAGGAGGTGAGAGGTCGGCGGCGCGCCCAACCAACCCCAGCCCCTCTCTCGCGCGCACGCAAGCTCTCCTCACATACCTTTGGGTTGATGACTATGCAGTCCGTGGGTTCGCCCATGTCCGTCAACGCCCGGGCCAGGACGCGCCAGATGGCGGTCTTGCCAGCCCCCGGCGGGCCCAGGAGGAAAACGGACCAACGGACGGTGAAGATGTCGCGAAGCTGGGAGACCTAAAACAAATAGACGACATGTTTGTGCACATGTAGTAAAAGCAAAAAAGACCTGTTGCTGTACATTCTTCTTTTGCCTCTCTTTCACAATGCTCTCTCTTACCTTGAGCAGGAAGCCCGGGTCGGGCTGGTAGCCCAGGGCCTTGGCCGCGGCGACTGCCTGTGTTGTGTGAATGGTGAGACAGAGAGAGAGTGGTTGTAAATGGATGAGAGAAGGGGGCCGCGGTCGCGCACCTCAAACCTCTCTTCCTCCCCGCGTCCGCCTCCGTCCAACTCCTCTCATCCCTCCCATAACTCACCGCCGCCTCTAACCGCGCATCCACCCCCCGCGGCACGCTAGCCGGCAGCCCCGGGAACAGGTCCTCCAGCAGGCCCCCAAACACGGCCGCATCGTCTGCGGCCAGCTTGCCCACGTTGAAGTCGCGCAGGGCGCGCAGCAGGATGCGGGCTTCCCCAAGGGCCGCCGCCCCGGGCGCCCGCCGAGCCGCCCCCGCCACAGCCAGCGTCGTCTTTATCGCCCGCAGTTTCCAGTCGTAGTGGCGGGCTGGGGACAGCAGGCCTTCCGCGGCCGTGTGCAAGCCCACAAACTTGCGGGCCAGCGGGCGAGAGGCCTGGAAGCCCTCCGCCATGAGCATGACCTCACAGATGAGGGCCAAATCCGGGACGGTCATGGAGACCGGGCGGAAGAGAGCCTATAGGAGGGGGAATAGTGGAGAGAAAAGAGGGAGAGTGAGAGTTGGACCACGTGCGCGCGCGCGCGCGCGTAACCTTCCTCTCCACTGTTTTTTTGTTTTTTTTACCTTGAGCGATTCCGGCAGTTCGGCCCGCCCCGGGTAGCCCGGGTTCATGGTGATGAAGGCCATGACCGACGACTTCAGCGGCAGGGCCGGCCCCCCATCCCCGGCATCAAAGGTGGACGCCCGCGCGCGCAGCCCATCCAGGACCGCCTTGTACTGGGTCGAACAGACGGACAGGACGTCCACAGCGATGCGATTGAACTCGTCAAAGCAGCCCCACGCACCCGTCTGGGCCAGACCCTTGAAGATGGAGCCCATCGCCCGGTAGTCCATGGAGGAGGAGCAGTTGAAGACGTAGCAGGAGACGCCCAGCGCGCGGGCCAAGTCCTTTGTGGTCTCCGTCTTGCCCGTGCCGGCCGGGCCGGCGGGGGCGCCGCCCAGGACCAGGCGCTGGGCCTGGGTCAGGGTAATGTAGCACCGGTCGGTCAGGGGCGTGATGCACAGGCAGCCCGGGTTGCCCACAAACTCGTAGCCGTAGGGAATCTCGGCATCGCAGATCGCGGCCGTCGCCTCCCTGGTCGTCGGGTGGGCGTAATACCGCAGCTGGGACGCCCACTTAAAGCAGTCCGGCCCCATGGTGGCGGCGCCCGCATCGATCGCCAACCCCGCCACCACGTCCCGGGCGTGGACGTCGATGGTGCACAGGGTGACTAGCTTGCGGCGGGCGGCGGGCGACAGGGCCGGGTCGTCGATGGCCGAGATGAGTGTGGCCAACTGGGAGGTCTGGCGGGCGGCCTCCGCGCGCAGGGCGCCCTCATCCCCGTCCTCCAGGGCCCGAAAGGCCGCACCCACGGACGCGGCAAAGTGGGTGCGGGAGGCGATGACGGAGACCTGGGCGGTGTGGGCGAGGGCCCAGGCCGGGCGGGAGGGCGCGTCCTCGTAGCTGGCCAGGGCGGCCTTAAACTCAGAGGCCAGGGCCGCCCGCATGGCTCCCTCCAGCGCGCCCAACCACACCTCCGCCGGCCCCATACACACCGTTGGCGTTGCCAGGGGCACCGTCTCCCCGTCCGCCGACACCAGGGCGGTTGCCACGTTGGAGGGCCGGCCATCCGCCCCGGGCGGCGCCCACACCAGGCCGGCGACCGCTTCAAAGGCTTTGGGCAGGTGGGCGCTGACGGCGTGGGGGTCGCCCCCACGGGCGAGCAAGTCTAACAGATCGGTGGGTGCCAAGAAGTAGAAGCGCGGGAAGGCCCGGCACTTGGCCTCCAGGTAGCCCGCCAGCGCTGCCTCCGCCCCCTCCAGTTGGGCAGTGATGGCCTCCAGCGCGGCCAGCGCGCCCGGCACGGCCGCCGCGTCAATGACGCGGGGGGAGTCGGCCGCAGCATCGGCCATGAGTTTGCGGTACCTGTCATCGCCCGCGTCGAAGCGGGCGCACGCGTCGGGTAGGGTGGACCGCAGGTCTGCCGACCCTGTAAATATGGCGACCAGGGCCTGCCATTTGCGCTGGGCGATGGCCCAGGCAGACACGAGAGCGTCGGCGGCCGCCAGGCGGGCCTGCCAGGCGCTGACCCGGGCGGCAAAGCCCGGGTTCGCCTGGGCAAGCCGGCCGGTGGCCAGGTTCTGGAGGGCCAGCCCGTCCGACTCCAGGGCGTCGGTGATGGCGGGGTGGATGGTGAGCGCGGGGATGCCCGTGGGCAGGTGGGGCTGGAAGGCCAGGTTCATGCCGCCGCCGCCGCCCCAGGTCGCATCGATGCGGGCCAGCGCCTTTTCCACGCCCGCCTCGCGGCGGGCAGCATCCACGACGGTGGAGACGGCTTCGGCATGGGCGGGGAGGTCCAGGGCGAGTAGGGTGCCCAGGGTGAGCGGGGGCGAGGAGGAGGAGTGAGGCTGGGGCGTGCCGCTGCTCTCACCACCGCTACCTCCGTCCACCACCACCCCAGGCGGGCGCAGGCTGCCCGGCGCCGCACCCACCGCTGCGCCCAGGCTATCCCAGTGGCGGGCCCGCATGGCCGGGTGGGCCAACTCTTCGGCTAATGGCAGGATCGCCACGACGGCCGCCACCCGCGCGTCCACGGCTCTCCAGCCGGCGCAGGCGCAGGCGGCCTTGGGGAGGCTGGCGGGGAGGGACCGGGCCAGGGCGCAGGCTTGCTCTCCAAGGGCGCCCGCTTCCAGAGCAGACCAGTTCGTGGACGCCCAGGCGTCCAGCGTGGCCAGGGTGATGGTGGCCGCGGCCCAGAGGGCGGTGAGGGCGGTCGCGGTCGCCCGGGTGGAGGCGAGGGGCGAGGCGTCCAGGGGGAACACGTCCATGAGGGCCTGGCGCGTAGCCAGGTCGGACGCCGCCTTCTCCAGGGATGCCAGTGTGGAGTGTGCGTCGGCAGCGGCACCCCCAGCATCGTCGTCGTCCCCGACCAGGTCGGCCAGCGTCGCCGCCGCCCAGGCCGCGTGCGCCGCGGTCAGCCCGCCACCGCCAGGCGGGCCGTCGGCCAGGCCTGCCGCGTTGAAGCGGGTGACAAAGGCGGTGATGCCAGCGCCCAAGACTTTCCCTTCAGCCCGCAAGCGGTCTGCTTCGGCGGCCCGGGCGGGGGCTAGGGATTCCGTGCGGGCGGCGGCCCGCTTGGCAAGCGCCCTCCAGGCGCCCGGCGCAGCCGCCAACGAGCGCTCGGCCGGTTCCGGCAGGGGTGCACCTACCTTGGCGAGCAGGGCCGCCGCGTCCGTCAACGCCGCATGGCGGGCGTCCGCCGAGCCTGCCCCTTCCCCACCACCACTCCGGGTCGCCACCTCCCGGGCGGCCCGGGTGGCGGCGTACAGGGCGGCCGAGGCGCGGGCGCTGGCAGCAGCGGCCACGGCCAGCGCTGCGGGGTCCGCCTGGGGTTGGGGGATGGTGGGTACAGCCCCTGTCGCCTCGCCCTTTGGCGCGGCAGCTGCTGCTTCTGCACCGGCGGTGTCAGTTTGGGGCGGCTCCTCAACAGCCGTCCCCTCAGTCGCTGCCGGACTGATCGCCACTGCCTCCTCCACCACCACAACCTCTGCCTCCCCATTCTCCAGGGTAGCCGTCGTCGCCACCGCGTACGCGTCCTCCTCCGCTAGGGCGGTCGCCACCTGGGCGGCCAAGTGAGCACTCAAAGCATGCTCCCACCGCCCCGCCGCGGCAGCCAGGGCCTGCCTGGCTGGGCGGGCGTCGATGTGAAGGGGAGGCAGAGAAGAAGAGGAGGAGGAGGAGGAGGTGGTGGTGGTCGAGGGGGAGGGCGCCCACGCCTCACTAATCTCCATGCTCACACGCCCGACTCCGCCACCTCCCGCCGCCGCAGCAGGGTGCCAGGACGACGTGCTGGGAGGCAGCGCATCGATGGCATCCGCGATGGCACGGGCGTCCGCAAAGGCGGCCTCGTAGGCGGCCAGCGGAGGGTGGGTTGAGCGCCCACCGCTCTCGTAGCTGTGCTGGGCGACAAAGGCGGCCAGAGCGGTCGCCACGTCCCGGATGGAGGTGTGGGAGGCTACCCGATCGTAGGGTTTGCCCCAGATAGATGCCTCCCGTGCGGCGTTGGCGAGGGCGGACCGAGCGGCGACAGCCGCGGCGGCGAGGGCCGCGGGCGGCGGCACACGTTCGGCGTCAGGCGACGCGTCGTTTTCGTTGGTGCCGCCACCACCGAAAGCCGGCCCAACCCCAGCCACGTCGGCCGCCAGGGCAGCCATCCAGGCATCGATGGAGGATGCCAGGGAGGGCATGTCACGCCCGCCACGGCGGCCGCGGAGGACAGCAGCGCTGCTCCCCGTCAGGGCCGGCACAAAAGTGGGCGCGCTGCCGCCCACCGGGTCGAGGTCGAGCGTGACTGTCAGGCTGACCGTTGCCGTTGCCGTGCCGGACCCACCCTTGCCGCTCAAGGCGCCCGCCAGCCAGTTGGCTGCCCCGGCGGCCACATCACCAGCTGCACCGACCAAGTCATCCCGCAGACCCGCCTCAAAAGTGGTCCAAGCCACCGCCCCACCCGCGGCTTCCGGCCCAAACACCGCCCGGGCGGCTGCGACCTTGGCGGCCGCTTCCTTGGCCGCGCTCTTCACCGCGGCCCGCCGGGAGGTCAGGCCGGCTTCGACGGCGTCGCACCAGTCGGTGTATGGCAGTGGGGAAGGGCGGCCGGTCGGCCCTTCCTCAGCCAATCCCACCCCCGTCCACATGGCCCGCAACCGGGCAACGACGTCTGCCCCACCCCGCACTGCAGCGGCCGCGTCGGCCGCCGCGTCGACGGCCGCCGTCAGCGTGGCGGCTGTCGTGGCTGGCGTGGCCTTGCTGTTGTTGGCGTTGACCGCGTGCGCCCAGGTGACATTCCCACCCGACCCGGCGTCCAGGGCGGCCCGGACGGCAGCCAGGCGGGGTGCCAGGAGCGGGGCTTCCAGGGGGGTGATGGAGGCCGCGAGGGCCGCCGCGCGCGTGGCGGCCGCGTCCAGGGCGGCCGCGTCCGCGCGCATGGCCGGGCCCGCGGACACGAGGGCTTTGACGTCGGCCGGGATGGTGATGGCCGCCCCCGGCAACGCCATCAACGCACGAGCTTCGGCCAGCAAGGCGTCCACGTCGGCCGGAATGGCCGAGGCGCAGGCAGGCCAGAGGGTGGGCTTGGAGGTTGAGCCTTCCAGGCGCACCAGGACGGGGGACCCCAGCCCCGCCGCGCACGTGGCAGCGGCTTGGTCCCGCCACAAGGCCAGCAGGCGCCCCTCATAAGCTTCCAACGCCGCCAGCACGCCCGCCACGGCTTCGCCCGCGGCCTGCCCGCCCTCACCCCGGGCCAGCGCGTCGCCTCCCAGCAGGCCCGTCGTGCGTACGGCAAGGGCGGCCACCCGGTCTTTCAGGCCGCGCGCCCAGGCGAGCGCACCCGCCACGGGCGTGGCACCACGGGGGAGTGGAGGAGCGGAGGCGTGACCGGCCAGCTCGGCCTGGACCGCCTCGCACTCGGCGGCCAAGGCGGCCAACAGGGGCCCTGCCCGCCCCGCCAGGACGGCAGCGGCCGGCCGGCGGTCCAGCAGGCCGTCCGCCACGGCCTCACCCGCGCGCAGGGCAGCGCCCACGCCGGCGCGCACGTCGATAGTCGCGCCCACGACGGCGGCTAGGCGGGCGTCGATGCCAGGAGTGGCGGATGCCAGGCTGGCGACGGCAGCGGCGAACGCGTCCGCGCCCGCCCGGTCGTCCAGCAGGTTGTAGGCCGCGCTGACCAGGCCGCCCGCCGCGGCAGCCCCGTCCGAGGCGGCAGCCCGGGCAGCAGCCGTCAGACCTGCCCCCGCGGGCCCGCCAATCTCAGCCCGCCCGGCCTTGGCATAGGCGGCGAGGGCGGTGAAGGCGTCCGCGACCACGGCCGCCCGGGCCGCCGCCGCGTCGACCTCCCGGAAAATGGAGGCCGGGTTGAAGGGCCAGGATGGAGGGGAGGATGGGTCTGCCTCCGCCGCCGAGCCTGACCCGCCCTCCTGGCTTACAGTCCGCTTCTTGGAGAGGGCCGCGGCCCGGGCGCGGAAGAAGCCGGCCTTGAAACCGCCCAGGCCACGCAGGACGGCTTTTGCGCGGGCCACCACGTCGGCCGGGTCGGCTGTGCTGTTGTTGGAGGAGGCCGCGTCACCATTATCACCACCACCACCTCCACCACCACCACTACCCTCACCGTCGCCGCCTGCGCCGGGCACGAGCGTTCGCACACGGGCCAGCGCGTCCGCCGCCACCAGGCGCAGCAGGTGTTCAAAGGCGGCTGGCGTGAGGTGGGTGGCCTGCCCGCCCTGGGCGAGGCTGTTCCAGGCCACCGCTAGGCACGCCCACAGGGGAGCAGCCGCGTACTCCATGGCATCCGGGTCAGCGGCCGTGGTGAGTGGGGTGCACGGGGCCAGGAGAGCAGCCGCCAGGCGGGCAGCCGCCTGCACCCGGGCGGCCCCCGAGTCCGCGTCGGACCGCAGGCGGGCAATGGACGCGGCATATGAGGAATTGGACGCAGTCAGCGCGGCTTCTACGCCTTTTACGGCGTCAGAGGCTAGCTGATCAACCATGCCGGCCGCGTCAGAGGCGAGGGAGGCTAGGCGGGCGGCTTCGGCTGCCAGGGCGCCGCCGCTAGGGGAGGAAGCCAAGGCGGCGGCCTCCCCCGCCTCTCCATCCTGGGCCGCGAGCATGCCCCGGGCCAGGCGGGTCCACACGTCCACCACGCCCTCCAGCTTGCTGATGGCGGCATCGTCACGAAAATCAGTGGCCGCCGCCCGGACGACGACGTGCGCGGCGGGCAAGGGCAGCAGGGTGCGCCCCCGGGTGCGGGCGGCTGCGGCGGAGGCTGCCGAAGCGAGGTCGGCCGCCGCGTCGGCGGCCGCCGCGGCGGCCGCGGCCAGCAGCGTGGCACCGGCTGAGGTCAGGGGCGGGATGGTCAGGAACGGTGCAGCCGACGACACCGCCGACTCCGTGGAGGTGGACTTCCGGTGGGTGGTGGCCGTCATGGACGCGGACGCAGCAGCAGGCGAGGACGTGGCCGCCTCGACCGCGGCGCGCGCGCGCACGGCCGCGCCCGCGGCTGCGGGGGCGAGGACGCCCCGGGCCAGAGCGGCGACGACGTCCAACGACTTGAGCGCTGCAGCCGGCAGGACAGCCGCCATGATGGCGGCCCTGGCACACTCCACATCAACCGGAGCCCCCACGCCGCCCCGGCGGGTGAAGAGGGCGACCCGGGCTGCGGTGGGCGGGATGGAGGACGACGAGCGGCCAGTGCCTGTGGTGGCGCCGGCCGCGCCGCCCGCCCACACCACCAGGGGCCGGACAGGGGAGGGGCCGTCCAGGAAGGAGGCCAGGGCGGGTTCGGCTGCGAGGGCCTCAGCATCGCCACCCGCGGTCAGCCCTAACAAGCTCGCGGCCCGGCCGGCCAGCCAGGCGAGGCGGGGGTCGAGCGCGAGGGGGGGCGCGGTCGAGGCAGACGAAGAAGACGCGGCCGGCGCGGCTGGACCAGCAGTGCCAGCCTCGTCTTCCTCCACCACCACCACGTCCGCCGCCGCTTCGTGCTCCTCCTCCTCCGACCCGCCACTCCTAGAGGGCGGGTGTGGGTCGCCCAGGGTGTGGGAGGCGAGGTCGGTCATGGAGTGGAGTGTCGTCGTGAAAAATGAAATGGAAAAGTGGAGACAAAGAAGAAGAGCGTGTCGGGTCGTTGAAGGCGAAGAGTCTCACACCCTGGGAAAACAGCAAGCAACGCCCCCTGTTCGCTTCCTCATCTCGTCCAGCATGTCCCCCTCCGCCACGCAGGCCGACTTTGATGAGGCGGTCCGGGTCAACGTGGCCGACTTTGGCATGGGGGCGGAGGAGGCGGTGGCCGCGGCGGTGGAGGAACTGACGATGCAGGTAAAAATGAGGGAAAAAAAGGGGGAGCGCGAGAGCAGAGCACGGGGTTGTGTCTTTGCATCGCCCGCCCGCGGCCGAGGGCCGTCTCGCGCTTGCCTTCGGCTCGTCCGAAGATTTGTACACACACTCACGCAACACGTACGCTCATCCACTCTCACTTCCAGGGTCTCAGCCTGACCGGCATCGTGAAAGCCGCGGAACCCGGCGGTCCGCACCCGGCCTCGATCGCGGTCGCCGCGCTCGGGCGGCTGGTGGGGGCTAGCGACGGTGACACGCCTGGCAC
>Ga0315287_10000612_pt1 | contig 31326 bp, 28 predicted proteins | sample YL17G11_0_MG_FD_205037 | JGI IMG/M metagenome (GOLD analysis project Ga0315287, IMG submission 205037) | Sediment microbial communities from Yellowstone Lake, YNP, Wyoming, USA - YL17G11_0 | ecosystem: Environmental > Aquatic > Freshwater > Lake > Sediment | place: USA: Wyoming | collected...
AAGTGAGCGAAGGAGGGGAGGGGGAAGAAAGGAAAGGAAAGGAAACGAAACGAAACGTGTTAACCGGGTCTCTTGGCGACCTTTTTTCGAGGTCTTTGTCGACCCTCGGGAACGAAAAAATAATATCTTCTCTTTCTTTCTCCCGCTCCTTCTTCTCTCTTCCGAACTCCTCACCGTTGGTGTACAGGATCTCCCTCCCGGACTTGCGCAGCTCCTCGCCCTTGAGGTAGAGCTCCCCTCGGACGGCGTACTGCGCCGCCTTCATGTTGGCGTTGATGAGGTCCGGGTGGAGCACCTAAGGTTTGATTTTTTTTTTTTTTGGGGGGGGTGAAGAGGTCGGGTCGAGGTTTCCGTCGTTGGTGAGCCTTTGTCCCGACCCTCTTACGTTTTGATGGCCCCTGATCTTTCCCGCATTCGCTCTCTCCCTGTTGCTTTCGTGTCTCTTCCGCGACGCATAGCGCACAGAGCAGGTCAGCGCCGACCTCAGGGCACGAGCGGCGGGGAAGAGCGGGGGCAGGGAGACGCGTCAGAGAGCGCGTGCGAATCACCGGCAGGTCTTTTCTTCCCGAAAACACGAACGGAGGAAGTTGATGCCCTTTCAATAATTCGGAGCTGCTAGTTCCTCCTTCTGGGCGTTCTCCCCCAGCTCCGCGGCACGAGAGAGCAGAATCGAGAGCTAGCAGCAGCGGACGCCAATGGCAAAACTCACCTTGCCGTCGATGTCGTTGACGGGAGGGGAGGAGTCTTGGAGTCCATTCGTCGTCGTCGTTGCCGCTGATGTTGACAGCGCCGCCGCTCCCTCCTTGGCCGGGCTGGAGCGGCGGAAGGCCGCGAGGGCGGAGGTAAGGCCCATGAAGTGGCGACGCGTGGTGTAGGAGGGTGTGAGAGACCCGCTCGAAAGCGAAAGCTGGGAAGGGATGGACCGACCGAGGAGGCGAGGGAGAGGAAGAGAGAGGAAGTCGCTTGGTTTGCGTCGTCGCCGTCAAAAACGTTTTGTGGGGCCTTGGACCTTTTCCGGGCATCAAGCCATTCTCAGACATTTCTCTCTCGCCGAGGGCGGCGCTTGCGATTCTCGGCTCTTCTTCCTCCTCCTCTGAACACGTTTTCTTCTTCGATCCCCGCCGCTGCTGCAAGATGACGCAAGAGCTCCGGGAGTACGGCCGTCCAGCAGCTGCCAATAGCAGCGGCAAGAAGGCCGTCCCATCGGCGACGACAAAGTCGACGGCCGGCGGCGGCGCCGCCGCCGAAGAAACAGTCCGTCTCTCCTCGCAGCCGCTGGACAACGCTGACATCCCCTGCGCTTTCTGGGACGCGCTGCCGGAGCCGGGCACCGACCACCCGGACCTGCTTGCGATAGAGGCACTCAAGGCGGAGTCTAGCGTCTTAGAGCGAGCGGAGACGCTCAAGGTAAGGGAGAATTGGAATCAACCTTTCCGTTTTGTCACCGACGGCCTTCTTCAACTCTCAACACACCCACCCCCCGCTTCCCTCCCGCGAACATCAACAAACCGCCGCAGGTCCAAGCCAACGACGCCCTGAAGCGCGGCATGCAGCTCAAAAAGTCCTTCTACGTCCTCGAGGGCGTCGGGCTCTACAACCAGGCCCTGGCGCTGCTGGCACCCTCGGTCGAGCGGACGACCGGCGAGGACTTCGCCGCCGAGAGGCGGGGAGGAGGGCGGAGGGAGGGGGTCGACGCCTCTGCTGCTGCTGCTGCTGCTGCTGGTGCTGTGGATTCGAAAAATGCGGGAAAAGAAACGGCGGCAGCGAGAGAGGCAGCGGCGGCAGCGGCAGCAGCAGCAGCAGCAGCAGCGACGGCAGCAGCAGCAGTGGCGGCAGCTGCAGCGGCTCCGCGACCTCGCTCCGCCAAAGACTCCGACGACGACGGCGACTCTTCTTCCTGCCCGCCCCCGCCCCCGACCCCCGAAGAAGTCGCCGCCCTGCGCGCCACGCTCCTCTCCAACCGCGCGCAGGCGCACCTGAGTCTGGGAAACGACCGTAGGGCCCTGAGCGACGCACTGGGCGCCGCCGCACTCGACCCCAAGATGACCAAGGCGCACTTCCGCGCGGCGCGGGCCGCGTTGCGCCTCAAGGAATGGGAAGCCTGCAAGCGCGCCATTCGCGCAGGCAAAGAGAGCGTTTCCGGCAGCGACGGAGAAGCCCCCAAGGGAGGCATCGTTGCGGACTTTGAGGCCCTCGAGCTCTCGCTGGCAAAGTCCGAGGCCGCGGCGCGCTCGGCCGAGGAGGCAAGGTTCGCCGCCGACGCCGCCGCCCGCGCCCCCTCGCTCGCCCTGGCCACCGAGATCGTCGAGAAGCGCAAGTGGCGCGTGGGCGCGCCGCAGCTGTCCGTGGGCGCGGACAGGAACCGGCCGTGGCTCGAGGGGGGCCGCACGGTCCACTGGCCGCTCGTGTTTGTCTACCCGGAGTCGGGCGCGACCGACGCCGTCGAGGTCGCCTCCGAGCTGGACCCGATCTCGGCGCACCTCGACGCCATGTTCGGAACGGGCTCCTCGGGAGGCGACGGCAGCATTCCCGCGCTGCCGTGGGACGAGGCCGGAGCCTACAGGGACAGGAAGGACATCGAGCTCTACTACCTCTCGCACGCGACGGAGCCGCTCCCCCACGCCGAGGCCCTGGCGGACGTCTTGCACAAGGGCTGGCCCGAGGGGCTCAAGGCCTCCGCGCCGCAGCGGCACGGCCCCAAAGCAGCCAGGGCCGTGAGGGTGGACGAGCGGTGGACGCTGGGCGAGGTCCTGAGCAGGGAGGACTTCGTGGTCCCCGGGATCCCGGCGTTTTTCGTGCTGTCGAGGTCAGGGAGGGGGCGGGCGGCCGAGGTGCGGAGGAGGTTTCTGGAGGAGAACGGGTGAGCGGAGGGAGGGGCTTGTCCCTCTCGAGGCACACGTGTAATACAAGCGGAACGAAACGGGAAATTGGGTCGGAGGAGAAGAAGGGAAGAAGAGAGAGAGGGAGGGAGGGAAGTGGCGAGGGTGCAGAGGGCGATACGAACGAACGACGGCGACGAGGACGGCGTCACATTTCTCTCTCTCTCTCTTCTCTTCTCTTCTTCTCCGACAGAAGGAGAGAAAAGAACGAGCTTGCTTTGTTCCTCAGAGGAGCCCTTTCTCGTCCCTTTCTCTCCCTCGAGAGCTTTGCCGTCGACGGAAGAGGAGAGCGCGTCAGCACGCCGGCGAGAACGCCAGAGAAGAGCACCTGTTCATCGGCCTTCGTTTTGCTTTTTCTCGTCGCCACGGCCATCGATTGGGTTCCCTCCCTCTCTTTCTTTCTCTTTTCCCCGACAGCACTTCAAAGAATGGGACGTGCCTCGCTCCAGGTCCTCCTCTCGGGGCTGCCCCCGGCGCAGAAGCGCCTGCTGGCGGTAAGTTGAGATGAGAGCAAAGGGACGATTGAGAGAGCGAAAGAGGAGGAAGAAACGAGAATAGCAAGCCCAGCTCCATCGATGCGCGCAGCGGCAGAAGGAAAAAAAACAAACCTCCTTCGACCTCCTCTCTCCTCTCTCTCACCCCAACGCCCTCAAAAACCTTCCACATCATCAGCTCGCCCTCCTCGCCGGCGCCTCCTACGGCGGGCTCAAGCTCCGCGTCAGCGTGCGGGCCGCGCAGAGGGAGCAGGGCGCGCTCTGCGCCGAGGCCGACTCTGAGCGCGGCGTCGGACCCGGTAACAACGCGGCTAATTCAAAGGGGAGCGCGCTGCAGCGCGCGAGGCGCAGGGCCGCCCCCAAAGTGGCCGTGGACGCCGTGTTCGCGCGGAGGCTCGTCAAGATCATGAAGCTGTGAGTGGCGGCGGAGTTTGGTTTTGATTCGGGGGGCTCTTTCTTTCTTCTGTCCTTTGCCTCCTTTCGAAAACAATAAATTCTCATCTCTTTTCTCTCTCTGATTCTCTCTCTTTCCACACACACAAAAAAAAACTCATCAGGTGCGTCCCTTCGCCCTTCTCCCCCGAGGCCGGGCTCATCGCCTTCCAGGGCGTCCTCCTCGTTTCGCGCACCTTGCTCACCGACCAAATCAGCCGCATCGAGGCCCGCGCGGGGCGCCACCTCATCGCCCAGAACTTTGGCGCCTTTGGCCGCGGCCTCGCCGCCTTCGCCGGCGTCGCCATCCCTGCCGCGGCCGTCAACGCCGGCCTCAAGCTCTTCCAAAAGGAGATCGCGCTCGCGTTCCAGGGAAGGCTCACCCGCAGGCTGCACGCGGCCTACGCCAACAACAGGGCCTACTACTCTGCGAGCGTTCTGGGAGGGTTGACGGGCGCCGACCAGCGGATCACCGAGGACGTCGAGAAGTTCTGCGCCTGCGTTTCCGAGCTGTATTCCTACACCTTCAAGCCGCTGCTCGACGTTGTTCTTTTTACGAGGTCGCTGGCTCGGATCATGGGATACAAGGGCCAGCTGGCGCTCTACGGCTACTACTTTTTGTCGGCCGCGGCGCTTCGGCGCCTCAGCCCGCCGCTCGCGGCGATGACGGCGCAGGAGGCCGCGCTGTCCGGAGCGTTCCGCGCGGCGCACGCGAGGCTCGTGGGCTCGGCCGAGGAGGTCGCGTTCAACGACCCGCCGTCGGGGGCCAGCGAGCGGATGATCCTGGACCGGCACCTGTCGCGGCTTCTCAGGCACGGGAGGCTGAGCGCGTTCCAGAGGTTTGCGCAGCAGCTGGCGGTGAGTCTTTTTACTGTTTTTTCTCTTTGTTTTTTTCTTTGATTTTCTTATTCTTTCCGACTCACCTTTTTTTCCCTTTCTCTGATCGTTCCACCAACCTCTCATCCCAACCCCAATCGAACCAATCAAAAACAAACAGGACGGCTACTTTGTGAAATACGCCGCGTCCGTCGTCGCGATGCTGGTCTACGCCGCGCCGCTCTACGTCGCCTCCAACGGCGGCGCGCTGGCCTCGAAGCGCGACCGCGACGACGTCACGCAGGACTACATCCGGTCGATGCGCCTCCTGCAGAACACGAGCCGCGGCGTGGGCGACCTCGTGCTGGTCTACAAGCGCGTCACCACGCTCGCGGGCCACACGAGCCGCGTCGCGGAGCTGCTCGAGGCCGTCGGGAGGCTCGCCAGCGGCGACGCGCTCGCGACGGCGCGCGACCTCTACCTGCGCAACGTCTCTTCGTCGGCGCAGCTCGCGTCCCAGGCCGGCGGGAAAGCCCTGGGGTCCAACCCCTCCAACGCGGCGCTGGCGATGACCAAGTCGCTCTCGGGCTGCGTCCCGCTCGACGAGCTGGGGGTGCCGGCCCCGCGGAGGCTGCGCGCGCCCCGCGGCGGGGCGGCGGAGCCCGCCATCCGGTTCGACAGGGTCGCGCTCGACGCCCCCGACGGCACCCCGCTGGTGCGGGGCCTGACGTTCGATGTTGCCGTCGGGAAGTCCGTGATGGTCATGGGCCCCAACGGCAGCGGCAAGTCGAGCCTGCTGCGCGTGCTGGCGGGCCTGTGGCCGCTGCAGGGCGGCACGATCGAGACGCCGGCCGACCCGGATGACGTCTTCTACCTGTCGCAGCGGCCGCACCTCGTGCAGGGCACGCTGCGGGACCAGCTGCTCTACCCTCTGCCCCCCCGCGCCGTCTGGCGCCAGGCCACGCCCGCGGCCCGCGTCGACTTCGGGAGGTCGTGGACGCCGAGCGCCAGGGCCAGGGCGGTGGCCTCGATGCCCCCGAGGCAGATGGAGGAGCGGCTCGAGGCGGCGCTCGAGGCCGTGGGGCTCGACTACCTCCTGGCCCGCGTCGGAGGCAACGGCGGCGCCGACGCCGGGAAGCCCGGGGCTCCCGTCACGGCCCGAGGGTGGGACCAGGTCCAGCCCTGGACGGAGACCTTGTCCGGGGGAGAGAAGCAGCGGCTCGCGATGGCGCGGTTGCTCTTCCACGCCCCCCGCTTCGCCGTGCTCGACGAGTGCACCTCGGCGGTCTCGGCCGACGGCGAGCGCGAGCTCTATGCCGCGGCCGCCGAGGCGGGGATCACGACGCTTTCCGTCGCGCACAGGCCGGCGCTCAAAAAGTTCCACGCGCTGGCGGTGCACTTTGACGGGAGCCAGGTCGGGCTCGGGTACAGCCTGGAGAAGCTCTGAAGAGGAGGAAGAAGGAGGAGAAGAGCGGGAGAGTCTTTTGAGTTTTTAGTTTTTTTGGGGGGTTCCAGGGAAGAGATTTGGGAGACGGGATAAAGAGGGGAAAAACCCGAGGCCTTAGAGAGGGAAAAACCCAGCGAAAACCAAAACACAGAATAGCCACAACAGAAACACCTTGCATCCGGGACAAGCATCATACAAATGAGAAGGAGAGACGGTCTACCGCGCTGTAAAACGGGATGAAAAAGGAGAAGAGGTCGAGGTCTCGAGGTGCTCGGCATAATTCATTTTCCTTCTTTCTCGTCGGAAGCGATCGACAGTTTCTCCCTCGCTCTCTCTCTCTCTCTCTCTCTCTCTCTCTCTCTCTCTCTCTCTCTCTCTCTCTCTCTCTCTCTCTCACGAGTGTGCTTCTTCTCGTCCTTTCGCGAGCTCGTCAAGAACTCATCGCAATCATGCTGTCGGCGCTCGCTCGGCGAGTGGCGAGGCACGCCGGAGGGGAAGCCGTCGCCCTGTTCAACGCAGCAGCACCATCAACGACGGCGTCGGCCGCCGAGATCGGCATTAGTGCTGCCTCCTCTTCCTCCTCGCTGCTGCTCCGCTCCTGCTTCTCATCCTCCGCGCCCGCGTCGACGAGCGGTGCATCGAGCTCGTTCACTGGTGCTGCTGCTACCTCCTGCGCAGGAGCTGAGAGGAGCGGAAGCTGGCTGCGCCGCTACTCTGCGGCGTTCTTCGCCGATCTGACGCCCCCCTCTGCTGCTCCCTCGGCGCCGCCCAACCCCGTCGGCGCCGCGTCGCACCTCAAGGCCGCGCTCAAGCCGCGCCAGGGCCGGAACCGCTTCGCCAGGGCCTGGAGGCGCGCCAGCGAGACGCAGGCGGACGCCAGACGGAGAAAACACGAGACGAGCGTGGCCCTGGCGGTCAGGGACGCGAAGAGGAGGAGAAGGTGGGCCGCGGCGGGGGCGGTTGCCCGGGGCGCCGACGGCGAAATCTTGTAAAAAAAAAAAAAGCGAGAGAGTTTTTTTCCCTCTCTCTTTTTACTCGCCGCGCTCACTCCCTGCTCCTGTAAACGATTCAACTTATTTTTTTGGCAAGGACTGCTACTTGTGTACAACTGTTACTTTGATTCTACAAAACTAATCATAATAAGAGAGAGAGAGAGAGAGAGAGAGAGAGAGAGAGAGAGAGAGAGAGAGAGAGAGAGAGAGAACGAGAGAGAAAGAGCAGTAAGTCTTCCTCTTCTTGATTTTCTTGTTTTTCACCTCTCAAAGACTGCGACGAAGAAGCCGTCGGTGCCGTCGGTCGCCGGGTGGGCCCGGATCACCTTCGCCGCGTCCTCGGGGGACAGCGAAAGCGGGCTTTCGTCCCCCTCGGGAATGCCCCTGGTGGACCAGGCAGGGAGAGCGCGGGCGAGGCGCCAGCCCTCCGGACGAGGAGGGGGCGACGGAGGAGGAGGAGCGGCGTTCGGCAAGCTCGACCCCTTCTTCTCGCCTTCGTCTTCCCCTCCCCCACCGCCGAGCCACGCCAGCACCGCGGCCACCACGCGCTCGTTTTCCTCGGCGTGCACCGAGCAGGTGGAGTACGCGACCCGCTCGGCGTTCGGGAAGCGCAGCGCGTGCTTCAGAGCGGCGAGCTGGAACGAGGCCAGTTTCGCGACCCGCCGCCTCCTTTTCTCCTCTTCTTTTCCCTCTCCTCCTCCTCCTCCCCCTGCCCCTTTGCCGCCTTTCTCCGCCAGCGCCGCCGCAGCAGCGGCAAGCGACGCGTCGACGTCGGCGCTGGCCGTCCCGCTGCCGGAGCACGACGGGTCCAGCAGCACGGCGCGGACGGAGGCGAACCTCCCGTCGAGGGGGTCGACCTTCAGGAAGTCGGCGACGCGGGCGTCGACGATCGCCGAGGCCCCGGCGCGCTCGGCGGCGCGGCGCAGGGTGTCGAGCCTGTCAGGGTCGCGGTCGAAAGCGAGGACGCGGCCCGTCCGTCCGACGAGAGCTGTTCGGAGAGAGCGGTTGGGATTTTTTACCGAGTTTTTCGGGTTTCGAAAGGGGAGGAGGTTTTTCGAGAAGAAGGTCAGTGAAAGGTCTCGTCGAATGAAAGCATGAGGACGGGAGATCGGGCCAAATAGAGGAAGAGTCAGCTCGCGGAGGTAGGAAGAAGGACGAAAGAGAAGAAGCAGCGCTCAGCCCCGAAAGATGAGTAATAGAAGGTTGTCATCACGGTTAGTTGATCGAAATGTTTGTTTGTTTGTTGATCATCAGGTTGTTGTGACTATTTAGAAATGATCGTCATCGCGCTCCTTTGCTTTTTTTTTTTTTTTTCTTCGCCAAGCTAGAGAGAGAGAGAGAGAGAGAGAGAGAGAGAGAGAGAGGGCGGGAGAAGAGAAAAAAAACAGACGTGAAAAAAAAAAACGCCAACCTGCGAGGTGCGTCGTCTTGTTCCCCGGCGCGGCGCATGCGTCGACGACCGTCCACCCCTTTTCGGGCGCCAGAGCCACCGCCGGAAGGCATGACGCCCTGCTCTGCAGGATCAGCTGCCCACAGAGGACAGCCGGGTGGTCATGGAGGTCTGTGCGCGGAGGAAAGAGCAGGACGCCGTCGACCAGCGGGTCTTTCAGCGGAGCTGCTTCCTTTTTCTTCTTCCCCGTGCCCTTGCTCTTGCCCTTGCCCTCGTCCTTCCCTCCGCCTTCGCTTTCTTCCTCCTCTTCTTCTTCCCGCTCCCTCTGGAAGCGAGAGAGGGCCTCGGGGAGGGTCCACTTCAGGGCGTTGACGCGCGCCGAGCGAGGATGCGAGTCCCGGAGGAGGGGGAACGGAGAGGAAGAAGCTCTCGCCGCGCCGCCGTGGCCCTCCTCGCCTCTTCCGGCCTCTCCTCCGGAAGCAGCAGCCACCGCGGCCCTCAGCGCGTCCTCGGCCCGCAGAAGGGCCCTCTCCGCCGGTCCTACGGGTCGCAGCCCCTGGCCGAAGAGCAGGTCGTAGGCCAGGACCAGGGCGGCAGGCCTCGAGAGCCGCTGCGCGACCTTTCGGCCCGAGAGCGGAAGAGAAGAAGAAGGAGCTGCTGCTGCTTTCCCTCCCTTTCCGTCTTTTTCTTCTCCTTCTTCTTCTTCTTCTTCCGCGACCAGCAGCGAGCCGTAGCCCGCGGCCTTGAGCGCCAGCGTCAGCTGCTCGAGGCGGCGGAGGGTCTCGGAGGCGACGGCGTGCGTGGCGCGGCGGGCCCCCTCGGAAGAAGGGCGAGGCGTCGCCGCCGCCGACGCTCTCGATGCCTTGGACGGATTCGAAATCGGGAACAGCGTCAGGGCCTTGAGTGACCTGCCCCTGCCGGACATCAGGCTTCCCAGCGCCGAGGCCGCGGCCTTGTGCACGGGGCTCGCGAGGCCCCACGGCTTGGCGAGCGGCGTCGTTGGGGCGAGAGAGGTGGATTCGGCGGCTTTGAACTTGACTTTCTTAGCCGCCGACGGCGACGCCGAGACATGCTGCACGCCGTCACCGTTGCCGTTGCCTTCTCCTTCTGCTTCTGCTTCTCGCCGTCGCCGTCGGCGTTTCTTCTCCCTCAGCGAGGCCGACGAGGGAGTAGCAGCATCGTTCTTGCCGCCCTCTCCGCGGCGATAGAGGAGGCCGCGCTTCATTGCCTTCCTTCTAGTAAAAAAGAAGAAAAAAAACTGAAAAACACGGAGTGGCTGATTCAGTAAAGCTGGCTCCCACTCTCGACTTCTTTTCGAACGTCGCGCTCATCGTTTCGACGATGCACCAATCATCGTCGCCGTCCTTTGCCTCTCGGGGGCTCGTCCGTCGAGAACCCCTCTCAGCCTTCGCGCAGGTGCGTCGCCGGCTCTCTCGAGCGAAGAGAATGCACAATTGAGTGTCCTCGAGAGAACCTTTCCCCCCTTATTTGCTTCTTCGATTCCTTTTGAAAAAAAACCCATCAAGCTCAACCTCTCGACCTCCTCCTCAACCTCAAACAAAACAAACAGCGCCGCCTCGAGTCCTCCTCCGCGGCCGCCTCGACCTCCACGTCCTCCTCCTCCTCGCCAGCAGCAGCCCCCCAGCAGTCACCCCTCGCGTCCTTCCTCGCCAGAGCTCGGAGCAGGGGCGGGCTCATCTCAGCGCCTTCATCGCCCGCGTCGTTGTCGTCCTTGTCCCCGTCGTCGCTGCTGTCGTCGCCCGTGGGCTTCGCCTCGAAGCAGCGCATCCTTCGGCTGCGCGCCGAGGCGGCCTGGGCGCGCTGGGGCCGCGTCTCAGGCCTCGCCGCGGGCGGAGCGGCGGCGCTGCTGCTGTGGAGAGGCGTCCGGACTGTGGGAAAGAAGGAGGAGAAGGAGACGAAGCGACCCTCTTTGGCGAACGAGCTCAAGGCCGCCGCGGCCTCGCTGGCGGCCGTCGCCGCGGCCCTCGCCATCGCCCGCAGGAGGCTCTCGGCGACTCCTCAGCAGGTCCACGCCGCAGCCCTGCGCAGGCTCTCGGCCAATCCCGCGGTCGTCGAGGTCCTCGGAGCGCCGCTCGTGTCGCCGCCGGCGGCCGCGCCGAGGGCGGCGGTCGAGAGCGGCGGCGGCGTCCGGTTCCGGTCGCTCGCGGCGGCGGAGCAGCGAGGAGCCAACAAGAGGCGGCCCTCTTTCCTGCTCCCCCTCGTGCTCCCGCGTCCCGTGTGGAGGCCGAGGAGGGTCCAGACGGTCTTCGCCGTCGAGGGCAGCCAGCGGCGCGCCCTGGCTTCGGTCGACGCGAAGAGGGAGGGAGGCGAGCTCGTCTTTCGGGTCTTGGCCCTGGACATCCCCGTCGTCGCCGAGAGGACGAGCTCCGCTTCCTCCCCGTTCTCCTCCGAGCGGCAGCCCGCGGGAGAGGAGGCCGGGACGGCGCGCCGGAGGATGTTCCTCGAGGGGGACGAGGCGTCCTTCTCCCGCGGCGGCGTGCTCCCGGCGCTGCGCTCTGCGCTGGTCAACGCGACGGCCGCCCGGGCCTCTTTCGACGCCGCCGACGACGTGGACGCCGCGGCGGAGGAGAGCCGGCGGGCAGCGGTGCTCCGGGCCGCGGACTCCGTGGAGCTGGCCGAGGCGGAGAGGAGGCTGCGGACGGCGGTGGTTGTCGGAGGAGGAAGGGAGGGGGAGGAGGGAGGAGAAGGAAAGAAAGCAGACGGGGAGGAGAAGGCCGAGGCGGCAGCAGAGCAATCTCCTCCTTCTCCTCCTTCTCAGCCGTGGTGGCGAAGAGTGTTCTCCGGCCGGCCGTTGATTGTTTGAAGTGTTGTTCGACGGTGATTTACAAGGTGCACGAAGGAAGGCAAAACAAAAAAGGCATGAAATCAAAAGAAATCAAAAGGAAAGAAGAAAGAGGGAGTTTTTGGGTTTCTTTTGCGACGCCATCATCTCCACCGCCGTCGCCTCCGGCAGGCTCCGTTGCAATAATAAGCACGCAAAGACTTAGTGGCGGTTTCGCTTTCGCTTTCTGCCACTGCGCTTTTTGCTGCTGCGCTTCTTTTTAACTTGATCACCCGCGACGACCGGGACGAGCGCGCCGCCGACGACGTTCACCAGCTCGCCCCTGAACAGGAGCGGAGGCTGTCCTTGGCCGAGCGCGAGGGGCGGCGGCGGACCCGCTGAAGGACGCCCCTCATCATAGTAATACGACCTCTCTCCTCCTCCTCCTCTTCGCCGCCGCCGCTGCCTCTCATCTTCCGCTGCTGCTTCCCCTCCTCCGTCCTCTTCCTCGGAGCTGCTCCTCTCGGCGATCTCGGCCAGGTCCGCTGCCCTGAGCAGCGGCGGCGGCGGAGGGATGTACATTTCTTCTTCCTCGCCGCCGTTCATTTCATCGTCGTCATCCCAGTCGTCATCCTCGCTTTCTTCCTCTTCGTCGACTCGAAGCCTGAGCCCCAACCCGGCAGCGGCCGCCGCGGCCACCTCGACGGGCTGTGCTACCGCCGCGGCCGTGGCGGCGGCGGCGGCCCTCTCGGCCCTCTCCGCGCGCGCCCGCCCCCTCTCATCGGCCTCGGCTTCGGCTCGCACGAGGAGCGCCGAGAGGTCACGCGACGCCAGCTCGAGCGACGCCGCCGGGAGCAGGCGCCTCTCGCGCCAGGCCCGGAGCACCTTGGAGGCCTTGGCTAGGCCCACTGCGCCCGCAGAAACAGAAGAAACAGAAGTGGAAGCGGGAGGAGGAGGAGGAGCCGCCGACGGGGAAGGCAGGGACGGGGAAGGGAAACCAGCGGCGGCGGCGGCGGCAGAGGCAGCGACGTCAGCGGCGCCCTCCTCGGCCTCCGCCGAGGCCGCGACCGCCGAGGCGGCAGCGGCGGCAGCCGACAGCAGCAGCCTGGGCGCCGCGGCGGCGAGCGCCCGCAGGAGCGCGGTACTGGCCTCCTCGGAGGGCAGGGAGAGGAGGTCGCCGCCGCTCTCGGAGCCGCCGTCCTCGCCGCCGCCGCCGTCGCTGCTGCCGCCGCCGTCCCCGAGCTCCTTTGCTGCCGCCGCGGCCGCGACAAGCAGCGAGTCGCAGAGGTAGAGAAGGTCGACGCGGCGGGCGAGCCCGCGCTCCCGCCTGCGGGCCAGGCGCCGCTTGTTGGAGGAGGCGGCGGCCGCCGCTGCTGCTGCGGCGGCGGCGCCCCTCTCGCCGCTCTCCGCCTTGTTCGCCTCCCCTCCTCTCGCCCGCCGCTCCCTCTCCCTCTCGGCCGCAGCCGCCTCCTCGGCGTCGGCGGCGTCGGCCACGGCCCGCACCGCCGCGGGTCCCGCCCCGGCCCGCGCCGCCCTGAACGCGGCCACCGTCGCGCGCTCGATCGAGGTCCGGGTGCGGTTGAGCGAGGAGATGGCGAGCCGCAGGGAGGCGAGGGCCTCGACGGCCTCTCCCGAGTGGGGGCGCGCGCTCGAGGAGGCGGGGGTGGCGGTCGCGGCGGCAGCGCCGCCGCCCGTGGCTCCGTTCTCGATCTCATCTCCGATCTGGACGGCAGCGAGCGCCTCGGCCCGCGCGCGCGCGATGCGGTGATCGGCCGCGGCCCCTCCCTCCGGCCGCGAGAGGGAAGGGAGCCGGAGGTACTGCTGGCGCTGCTGGGAGGGAGGCCGCGGTGGTGGGGGGACGGAGCGAGCGGGCGCGAGGGGCGCGGGAGCTCCGGCAGCCGAGGCGAGCGGCGTCCCGACGCTCCTCCTCCCGATGCCTCCGCCTCCTCCTCCTCCTCCAAGAGGCACGGTCGAGTCGAGAGAGATGATCCTGCGATGTCGAACAGCAGGAGCGACGGGAGCGGCAGCGGGAGCGAGGACGGCAGGGACGACGCGGACGGGTCGAGGTCGGGCCTCGTCGCCGTCGTCGGAGGCCTGCTCGAGCGTCGGCGGCGGCACGGCCGCCTCCTGCTCCGCCTGTTCCGTCTCCGCAGCTGGAGCCTCGGCCAAAGCAGCCCTGAGACGAGACCTCTGTCGCCGCGGGGTCGCCATCTCGGTTTCGGGGCGCCTCTCCTTGGCTCAGCGGGCGCCTCAAAGGCCGTACTCTTGCGGCATGCGACCACTAAGAAAAGTGGGAATTGTTCTCCCTCGCTCCAATTCTTCTCTCACAGTTTCGTCCCTCTCGGCGGTCCGATCGAGGCAGAGAGCGGGAGGCACTCTCCTTCCCTTCTCTCGCAGAGCTCTGCTTCCGTCCAGCTCTGCTCCTCTTTTCTCGAAGCCATGGGCAACGACGAGGAGCTGGCCGAAGCCATGCGGCAGCTGCGCGTCCGCGCCGAGTCGGCCGCGGCAGCGCAGCTCCAGCGATCGCCGAACCCGTCGTCGTCGGCGATTCCTTCGTCCTCCATTCCTGCCGGAGATCGCGTCGTCGGTCCGCCTGGCTGGAGTGGCAGCGGCGGCGGCTCCGGGGCGGGAGGGATCTTCTCGACCGTGCAGAGCATCTGGGAAGGTGTGTCTGTGTGTGAGAGGGAGAGAGAGAGAGAAGAGAGAAGAGAGAAGGAGAGGAGAGGAGAGGAAGAAGGTCGATAGATCGATGCTCTTCTCACCTAGACGACGATGAAAACCTTCTCTCTCAAACCCGACTAACAGACCGCCCGACGAGCGCCCCTCCGGGCCTGCGCGGGCCTCCGGTGATGCAGCAACCGCCGCCACAGGTGCAGCAGCATCAGCAACAGCAGCAGCAGCATTTCAACCAGCAGCAGCCCCAGCAGCAGCTGTCCCCTCGGGCGCCGCCTCCGGGCTTTGCTCCTCCTCCTTACCTTTCCGGACCGCCCCCTCCCCCGGGCCTCGCGCCGCAGCACTTCCAGCAGCAGCAGGGGCCGCCGCCGCATCTGATGAGCCACAACTACGGGCCTCCTCCCCCCGGGTACGGCCCGCCGCCGCCGCCGCCGGCGCAGCAGCAGCAGCAGTGGCACCAGCACGGGCCTCCTCCTCCTCTTCCGCCGCAGCAGGGTTTCCACCACCACCAACAGCCGCTGATGCCGGTGCCGCCGCCGCCCGGGCCCGGGCAGCAGCAGCCTCTGCTACCGCGACTGGGGAGGCCGATGACGCTCGAGGAGGTCGAGGCGGCGCAGAGAGCGAGGCTGGAGCAGCAGCAGGCCGCGGGGGCGAGCGGCGGAGGCAGCGTCTTCCGCGGCGGCAGCGGCGGTCTGGCCCCGCCTCCTCCGCCCCCGTCGTCGCTCGGCCCGCCGCAGTCCCTGGGGCCTCCGCCCTCGTCTCTGCACTCCAACTTGCCGCCCTCGGCGCTGATCTACCCTCCCGGAGGAGGAGGGGGAGGGGGAGGGGGAGGGGGAGGGGGAGGAGGAGGAGGAGGAGGAGGAGGAGGAGGAGGAGGAGGAGGAGGAGGGCAGCAGGGGGGAGGAATGGGCCCGCCGCTGTGGCAGCAGCAGCAGCAGCAGCAGCCGATGCCGCACCAGCAGCAGCATCAGCATCAGCAGCGGCAGCAGCAGCCCGGAGGAGGACCCAACGAGCTCCTCCCCCCTCTCCCGGCCTTTGGCACCCCTCCTTCCTCGCGGGCCCCCGGCCCCGGCGCCTACCCGACGCCGGCCGCGCCGGGCCCGCCCCCTTCCTCCGTCCCGGGCTCAGGCTCGCGCGCCCGCTCGTCGTACCGCCCGGGGCTGAGGCCCCGCTGCGACATGGCGCTCCTCGACGACAGGCTCCGCGCGCTGGCGCGCTCGCTCGAGCCGACCGAGGAGGAGAAGGCCGCGCAGCGGCGCGCGCTCGAGGCCGTGCGGGCCGCGCTGCTGCGGCGCTGGCCCGGCGCCGCTGCGGGCGCCGCCTCGCGCCTGTCCGTGTTTGGCTCGGTCGCGAGCGGGATGCAGGTCACGAAGTCGAACGACCTGGATCTGACCCTGGAGCTGGACGACGTCGCGGACGACGACGCCGCTGGGAAGGGCAGGGCGGTGGAGGAGGCCGCCGCGGCGCTGGACGAGGCGAACGAGGAATGGGAAAAGGAAGCGAGGAGGAAGGAGGGAGGGAACGGCGGGGACGGAAGCGTTTCGTCTCCTTCGTCGCCGTCGGTTCTGTTCGACTCGATCTTGCCTCTCCCTCGGGCCCGCGTCCCCGTCCTCAAGTTCAGGCACGTGCCCACGGGCACCAAGGTCGACGTGACGATCAACAATAGGCTGGCGCTGCACAATACGAGGCATGTTTTTTTTTCGTTTTTGTGTTTTACTTTCGGGCGTCAAGTTTTTTTGCGAGGTTTGAGGCGGGGAAAAAAAAACTCGGCTCTTCCTCACCAACTCATCTAGTTTTCCTTCCCGACCTTTCTTTGAAACCTCCCCCCCCCCCCCTCCAACACAGGCTGCTCAAGACCTACGCGTCGCTCGACGGGGGAAGGCTCAGGGCCCTGGTGGCCTGTGTCAAACACTGGGCCAAGCGCAGGGCCGTCAACGACCCTTACCGGTGCGTTGCGTTTTTTTACTCGTTCTCTCCCTTGAGAGGTGAATATTTCATGGGGGAAAAAAACATGAAAAAAAAGGCTCACTTTTTCCCCCTTCCCTCCTTTCCCTCTCGACCTTTTTCCTTTGCAAAAAAAAACAAAAAAAAACAGCGGCACCCTCTCCTCCTACGCCTACGTCCTGATGTGCGTCCACCTCCTCCAGACCCGCAGGCCGCACCCTGCCCTCCCGGTCCTGCAGTCGGAGCGCGAGGCCCAGAGGGATGGGCTCGGCTTCGACGTCGACGTCCCCGGCGGCGTCGCGGGGTCGACCCTTTCGTCCGCCCCGGCCGCGGTCCCGACCGCCCTCAGCGGCGGGCCCGGACCCTCCCCGCCTCCACCTCCTCCGTCGAACGGAGGGGGCGGCGTCATCCGCTGGCGCGTCCGCTACAGCGACGACCCGGCCCGCTTCTCGCAGGCCTGCTCGCGCAACCGCGAGTCGCTGAGCGAGCTGCTGTATGCCTTCTTCGAGTACTGGAGCTGGCACCACGACTACGCGAGCTCGGTCGTGTCCGTGAGGACCGGGGGCTGGCTGACGAAGGCGCAGAAGGACTGGACGAGGAGGGTGGTGCGTGGGATTTTTCGTCTTTGTTTTTGCCCCCCTCGATCGAGAGAGAGAAAGAGAGAGAGAGAGAGAGAGAGTGAGAGAGAGAGAGAGAGAGAGAGAGAGAGAGAGAGAGAGAGAGAGAGAGAGAGAGAGAGAGAGAGAGAGAGAGGAGCGGAAGAAAAGACGAGGAAAAAAGAAAAGAAAAGACGAACTCAAAACCTTCTCCTCCGAAACGCTCCAACGACAACAACGAAATACAGGGCAACGAGCGCCATCTCGTCGGCATCGAGGACCCCTTCGAGACAACGCACGATCTCGGCCGCACCGTCGACCGCGCGACGGCCGGCGTACTCCAAAAAGAATTCGAGCGCGCCGCGCTCGCGATGAGGGACTTGGGGTTTTCTTCCGACGCCGTGTTGGCGTCCTCCGCGCCGACGCCGGGAGGCGCCGACGAGGTGCTCGCGAGGCTGTTCGAGCCTTACAAGGGCGGAGGAGGTGGCGGCGGTGGCGGAGGTGGAGGTGGTATGGGCGGAGGGACCGGAGGCGGCGGCGTCGCTGTCGGCGGACAGGCGGGGTATCTCCTCAAGAAGTAAGGGTAAAAAAAAGAAGCTTTTCGAAATGTTCAAATGAAAGAAAAAAAAACGGAAAGGGTTTTTGGTGGGGTTGTTTGCACACTGGTGTTGTTTCGCTCTAGTCTCTCTCTCTTTCCTCTCTCTCTCTGGATCTGCGGCGACTCGCGAGTTTCACGGCTGCACGACACTTTTTTGTTTTGTTGTTTTCTCCTCCTCCAAATCACGCAAAAAAGAAGAAAAACGTTTTTTTCCCTTTCAACGATCGAGAACGAGAGAGCCACTACCGAAAACTTTCTGTCCCTCTTCTTCTCTCTCTTAGCGCCTCTTGCCGCCCTTGCCCTTGGAGGGGGCGCCGGCGTTCTTCTCGGCCATGGAGTTGATCTGGTTGAGGACGGGGCCCTGTTTTTTTTGTTGAAGTAGGAAAAAGGTTTTGGAGAAGGAAAGTTGAAAAGTGAGTTGAGATTTTCCAGAAAACCCAAGAAGGCTCTACGAATTCCGAAAACTCAATAGAAAAACTCACCGCCATGTTGAACAGCACCCATCCGATGGCCGGCAGGAACAGGCCCAGGATGATGAAGAGGCGGTTGTCCGACGCGGCGACGTCCCCGACGAGCTGGGCGGCGTCCGCAGAGGCCGACGCGCCGAGCAGCGCCGAGAGGCCAAGGCCGGCGCCCGCGGCGGCGCGGGCGCGGCGGCCGCCCTTGGGGGCGGCGGCGCCGGCGTTCTTCTCGGTCATGGAGGAGATCTGGTTGAGGACGGGGCCCTGCCGTTTCCGAAAGAGGCGTCGTGGGTTTGTAGAAGGAAGGAGAGTGAAAGGTGAGTTTGAGGAGAAGGAAAAGAGGAAAAGGTGAACTTCACTTCCCTCCCCCCCCCTCCCCCCCCCCAAAAAAAAGTATTTCTCTCTTCTCTTTTCAAAGAAGGAAAAAACGCACCGCCATGTTGAACAGCACCCATCCGATGGCCGGCAGGAACAGGCCCAGGATGATGAAGAGGCGGTTGTCCGAGGCAGCGATCTCTCCGAGGTTGGTGGCGGCATCGGCGGAGTTGGCGCCGGCAAGGAGCGCGGCGGCGGAGAGGCCGAGGCCGGCGCCGGCGACCGAGCGCCTCTTGCCGCCCTTGCCCTTGGAGGGGGCGCCGGCGTTCTTATCGGCCATGGAGTTGATCTGGTTGAGGACGGGGCCCTGTTTTTTTTGTTGAAGAAGCAAAAAGGTTTTGGAATAGGAAAGTTAAAAGTGGGTTTTTCGTTCTAATGTTTTTCCTCGCCTGGAAAAGTGGCTCTTCGAATTTCCAACTAAGGGAAAGCTCACCGCCATGTTGAACAGCACCCATCCGATGGCCGGCAGGAACAGGCCCAGGATGATGAAGAGGCGGTTGTCCGACGCGGCGATGTCTCCGACCGAGGTCGCAGCGTCGGCCGACGAAACGCTCATCGCGGCGGCGAGGCCGAGGCCGGCGGCGAGCGCGCGCGCGACCTTGCCTCCCCCGTTCTTCGAGGCCATGGCGTCGATCTGGTTCTTGGTGGGCTCCTGTTGACAGAGTTTCGGGAAGGAAAAACGAGGGGGAAGAAGAGAGAAAGAGAGGGGGAGGTGAAAGAAAAAAGAGTGAGTTTTTTTGTTTTTTAGAAGTTTTTTTCTTCTTCTTCTCCAAACGTCGTTTCTTTCTTTCTTCTTCTTCTTCTCCTCCTCCTTCCTCTTTCGAAGACCGCGGGAACTTGAAAAGAATGAGCAAAAAAAATCTTCTCACCGCCATGTTGAACGCGACCCAGCCCAGGGCCGGCAGCGCCAGCGACGCCAGGATGGCGCCGCGGCCGTCCCCGGCGGAGGCCGCGACCTCGGCGACGACCGACTGCGCCGCGAGCGCGTTGCCCGCCGAGAGCAGCGTGGCGGCGGCGGCGGCGGCGGTGGCGGCCTTGGCAAAGTTGGCCTGTTTTTTGTTTTTGCGTTGGTTTGGTTCATTTTAGAAATGGGGCGGCGCGTTTTCGAGGGGGGTGGGGGGTGGGAGGCGAGTTTTGAGAGCGGTGGAGGTGGTCGGGGTTGAGAGAGAAAGGAGGAAAGAAAAAAGCCGGATTTTTTCCCTCGCCGCCGCCGCTTTTTCCCCCATCGCAGGCGTCTCAGAGATCGAAAGATAACTCTCTCCCGCTTCTTCTTTAGCACTTTTTCTTCCTCTGATCGATCGCGTGCAGAGCGCGTGCGGCGTGTTCGATCGGATCCCGATCGAGCGAAGGAGAGGACACAAGCGAGGCCGTTGAACGAGAGAGAGAGAAGAAGAAGCCAAACGTTCGAGATAGAGTCTCTCTCAGCCGAGAGGTCGCTGCCGCTCGCTTCGAGCTTCGCTCGTTGCTGTCGCCGCCACCGACTCTTTGAATCGCCACTGGCTGCGGCCCGTTCCGGATGCTCAACGCGCTCTCCACCTGCCCCCTCGGTGAGATCCGGTCAAACGGCACCTCCACACAGAGAATGAGAACAAGAACCGAGGCGCAAAGGGAGCAAAGGCTGCTTCTTTTCCTCTCCTCTGCTCCTCCGCGATCGAGGACTGACGACGAGGAGGAAAAAAAGGCTCAAGGCAATTCAACCCAAGCCTTACCTCGGCCGAAGCGCGCGGCACGGCAGCGGCGCGAGTGGCGACGCGGCGCGCGGGGAGCGCCGCGGTCAGGCCTGAGGGGCGGACGAGACGGAGGGCCATCGTGGAGGGTTGGAAGCGGGGAGTGGGGGGGGGAGGGCGAGATGAAAGGGTGAGGAAGGAGGAAATTGGGAGTGCTGGGGAGAGAGAAGAGAGGTCGAGCTCGAGCCTGTTTTTTTCCCCCCACCACCTCTGCTGCCTCTTTCGCCCCCTCTCTCTTCTCCTTCTCTTCTCCCTCTCTTCTCTCTCTCCTCTTGCGTCGAGTTCCGACATCTCGATCATCTCGGGGTTACGATCGATAACTGCTATGTTAAACACAGGGAATACAATACACATTTTCGTTCCTTTTTTCCACATTTCTCTGTTCTTCAAATGAGGTCGTCTTCGTCGTCGCTTCTCCTGCCGTCGTTGTTCCTGCCGCCGCTCTCCAGCCGCGAGAACAGGTCGTCGAGGCCTCCCGCTCCTCCTCCGCCGCCAAGGGGAGGATCTGCAGGAGAATCCGCAGCCGCGGGGGCGGGAACGGAGAAGGCCGCGCTCGAGCCGTATGGGGCAGCTCGTCCCAGCAGCGCTGCCCGTTCGCCGCTGCCGCCGCCCCCGCCGCGCCCGCCGGACAGCAGCGACCGCGTCAGAGGCGACACCCCGGCCAGCCTCCTCGCCGTGCCCGCCGTGACTCCCCCCGACCCCGTCGAAGAAGAGGAAGAGGCAGGGGGAGCTCGTCCCTGTTGGTTCGGAGCGCCGGGCCCGCCCAGCGCCGCCGCGCGCTGGACGCTGCTCCAAGCGCTCGCCAGCCTCCCCCCGATCCCGCCGCTTCCGCCTCCCTCCGGCTGCTGCTGCGACAGGAGCTCCGTCTCCCGAGACCGTGCCGGAGAGGAGTGGTGTCTCCCGGCCGAGCCCATCCCGCCGGCGCCCGTCGGCGACGGCGGCGGCAGCATCGACACCGAGGCCGCGCCCCCAGCTCCTTCCGCCTCGGCGGCGAGCCCTGCGCCCAGCGGCCTCCCGGCCTGGGCCGCGGCGAGCTCGGCGCGCACCAGGGCCCGCCCGCGCTCGGCCAGCGACGCCGAGGGAGCAGCAGTAGCAGCAGCAGCAGCAGAAGAGCAGTCGCTCCCGTCTCCCCGGTCTGCGCCCCCTCCGCTCCCTTCCTCGCCGCCGGCGCCGGCGTCCGCCGCCGCGGCGGCCAGCAGCAGCTTCACCCTTGCCGGCAGCGGCAGCGCCCTCGCCGCCCTCCCCCAGGCGTCGACGAGCAGCAGCGCGACGTGCACCGCGACCACGGCAGGGAACCAGGTGTTGAACGACTTGCCGAAGACGGGGACGTCCCGCAGGGACGCCGCCATCTTCTTGGCAAAGACGGTCGACGGGGCGTGCGAGGGAGAGGAGCCCCCGCCCCCACCTCCCTGCAGCTTGAGGACGTGCAGGTAGTTGTACGCCAGCGGCGCCGCGAACCGAGAGACCTGCCCGGCGCACGCCAGCAGCGAGCGCGCCTCGGTGGCGCCGACGACGACGCGATAAAAGGGGAAGACGCCGAGGCCGAAAAGCGAGCGGTAGACGGCGAGGGACATGTAGCCCAGGGGCACCGCGACGAGCAGCTGCGCGCCCAGCGCGGAGCCTTGAGCCCCGCCCCCGCTCCCAGCCGCCGCCGCCCGCCTCACCGCCCTGGAGAAGGGGGAGAGGTCCGGGCCCGTCCCAGTGCCGAGCGTGGCCTCCGACCAGACCAGGAGCGCCGAGAGCGCGGCCAGAGAGGCCGCCGCGAGCCTGGTCGCCCAGGGCGCGGCGTGGACCTCGAAGGCCGCCCCCGCGGCGGCGAGGGCGCCCTTGGCGGCCGGGGGCAGGCGCGCGAGCAGCAGGGAGGCCGGGGACGAGGGGGCGGGCGCGGGCGGGGACGCGGCCTCCCCGAACGCCCGCCCCAGGGAGGGCGCGCCCGCGCCGCCGCCGCCGCCCGCCAGCAGCAGCGCCGGCTCCCGCGCGGCCCTCGCCCGCGCCACCGCCTCGGCCCGCGCCGCGGCCCGCACCGCCGCGGCGTACTGCGCCGCCGCGCCGCCGTACGCCCCCGTCGACCGGATCAGCCTGCGGCCGAGCGCCGCCAGCGACCTCTCGTCGCCCCCGGCGTCGAGGTCCGCGTCCGTCAGCCCCTCGAGCGCGACGCGGCCCGACGCGTCGCGCGCCGCGTCCCTCGAGGGGACGAACGGCGCAGTCTGCTCGGCCAGCTCGCAGAGCCCGTCGACCTGCGCCCGCAGCGGGTCCCGCCGGGGCGTCGCGGCCGAGGCCGCGGCGAGCACCGTGGCGACGGTCCTGGCCTCCGCCGCCGCCGCCGACAGCCGCGCCGCGGCGGCGCCGACGCGGAGGTAGGCCAGCGAGGCGCTGCCCCTGGCGTCCGCGGCCCGCCACAGCTGCTTCGGGATCCCGACGAGCCCGGCCCCGAGCAGCAGCACGACGGCCACGAGCCCGTACGCGTTGACGAGCACGACGGCTAGCGACGGCAGGTCGCGCCACCGCAGGCGGCCGCCGGCGAGCAGGGCGACGACGCCGGCGCCGACGGCGGCGGCGACGAGGCCGTAAAACCGCGCGCAGTCGGCCGCGGCCGTGCGCAGCCTCCCGAGCGCCGTCGCGTCGCCGGCGTCCGACGCGCACTGCGCGAGCGGGATGACGCACCAGGTCAGGACCTGCGTCGTCCAGTAGGCCGTCGCCCACAGGGCCTCGAGGGCGGGGGCGGACGAGGAGGAGGAGGAGGCCGGAGGAGCGGGGGCCGAGGCGGGGGGGGCAGCGAGGCGGGCGAGCGGCCCAGCGACGAGCGCCCTCCGCCGCCCTCCGCCCTCTGCCCCCCCTCCCCCTCCTCCTCCGCTCCTCGGGGCCGCCGCCGCGAGCGTCGTCCAGACGTCCAGGGGAACGAGGGCGACGATAGACGCCGAGGTGATCCAGGCCACGAGCACGATGGCCCGCGCGTGGAGCGGGACGCGCGGCGCGGCGTAGGCGCGTAGGCTTTTTTTTTCTTACCGGGGGGGGGGGGGGGTCGAGGTTGAGAGAGAGTGCGGCAGAAGAAGCGGATGCATCGGAAAAACGAAAAGAGCATCACCAGAAGTTTCCCTTTCTCTCCCTCTTCTCTCTAGCTCTCTTTCCCCCAAAACGCACGTCGCCAGCGCCGTCAGGACGATAACGACCATCGCCGGCAAGTAAAAAGACAGGATCATCGCGACGAGGTGAGAAGAGCCGGCGCGGGAAAAGAGTTGGCCCTCTGCTCGCTCAGAGAGCTCGAGCAAGATGGAAGAGAGTGGAGAGTGGAGAGCCCGTTTTTTTTCCTCTTCCGTCTTCTTCACTTGTTCTGTTTCTCGCTTGAGAGGGCAGTCTCTTTTGCTCCTCCCTTCTTGCCCGCGAGCGCTCTCTCTAGAAGACATCCGAAGCTCTCGCTTCGGTCTTTGGAGGCAGAGAGGGACAGAGAAGCAGAGACAGCGAGCGTAATCGAAACGCCTCTTTTGCCGCCGGATTTCTCGACGTCAGAGCATTCGTTTTCGCATTTCGGGCATCGATCTTTCGTTCCGTTTTGTCGACAAGCGCCCTCGCCCCTCGACGTCTTGTAGAGGCCCTGTCATCTCGAAATCGCCAGGGACACAGCCAACTCCATCGCACAAGAGGAAGAAGCTGAGAAGCGACCGCATCAAAAAGAGGCGCACCTCGATTTTTGTTTTGCCGTCTCGACCTCCTCTCCCGACCTCCTTCTTCCTTCATGTCGTCCCTCGACGACCCGCTGCTGGCCCCGAGGCCGATGACCTTCCAGGAGCGCCTGCTGGAGGCCAGGGCGGCGAGGGCTGCAGCCGCGAACGCTGCCGCTGCGGCCGCGGCGGGGCGGGGAGGAGGAGCGGGCGCCGGCGCTGCCGCAGGCTCCGACGCCCCCGCCCCTGCCGCGCCTCCCTACTTCTTCGGCGCCGTCGCCCCCTCCTCCACCGCGCCCTCCTCCGGCCCGGGATCCCCGACCTACGGCAGGAGAGACAGCGGCTCTTTCGACGCGGACGCTTTCCGGGGCGCGCGGAGGAAAGGGCCGAGGACGGCCCGGAGGGGGGACGCGGCGGCGGGCGCCGCCGGGGCCGGGGGCTCCCTGCCGTCGCTCGCCAGGCGCAAGGCCGCCGTGGCGGCCAAGCTCGCAGCCGCGGCCCGCTCCCGCGCCAAGGGCGCCGCCGTCGCGGCCCTGGGCGCCGGCGGCGTCGTCCTCGCCCTCTCGGGCTGGGGCCTCGTCGCCGCCCTCTTCCTGACGCGGTCCCTGGCCCCGGCCGCGGTCGAGCTCGGGAGGGACCTGTGGGTCGACTACACGCTCTCGCCCGCGGTCGGCGTCGCCTCGTTCCTGCCCGAGGGAGCCGCCCCTCTGCCCGCGTCCTTCTCTCCCCCATATTCGCCGCCCTCGCCTCCGACGGACGGGGCCAAGGCCGGACGGGAGGGCGCGCGAGGGATGAGCCCCGCAGACGCGGCCAAGGCCAGGGCGGCGCGCCCGTTCCCCGCGGGCCGCCGGCTCGACATCTGGCTCTCGCTCGAGGCGCCACTCGATGACGGCTTCAGCGCGGCGGCCTACTCGCCCTCCGCCGCCGCGGCGGCCCTGGTCAGCCCGAGCTCGGACCTCTTTCAGGTCAGGGCCGAGCTGCTGTCGCCCGAGGGGAGGGTCCTGGCGTCGGCCTCGAGGCCGGCCATGCTCCCGCGGCGGTCGAGGGCCGCGCGCCTGCTGCGGTCGCTGCTGCTGGCGCCGCTCGTCGTCGCCGGGCTCGTCTCGGGGGACGAGGTCGCCGCGCTGAGGCTGCCGCTGTTCTCCGGGTACCGGGAGTCGGCCGACGCCCCCCTGGTCGCCGTGAGGGTGGCCCTGCAGGGGCGAGGAGGGGCGGCGGGGCAGCCCCCCCCCGGGGCGGGCCTCGGCGCGGGCGCGGCGGCGGCGCCGCCGCCAGCGCTGCGGTCGCTGACGGCGCACGCGCGGCAGCGGCTGCCGCCGCTCGCCGCGGCCCTCTACAGGGTTCGGCCGGGGGACGCGCTCGCGGCCCCGCTCTTCCTGCTGGGGGCCTCGGCGGTGCTGGTGGGGTCCACCGTGGCGGCCGGGGCGGCCGCGGTGTGGGTGGCGTCGGCCAGGGAGAGGGCGGCGCTGGCCGCGGCGGCCGGGGCGCTGCTCGAGCGCGGCGGCGGCGGCGGCGGCGACGGCGACGGCGACGGCGGGACCTCGTCTCCCTGCTCGTCCCGCTTCGGCGGCGGCGGCTCGTCCTTCGCCGGCGACGGGGACTCTGGGGCGGGTGGCCCCTCCCCGATGGGGACGGGGTACTCGGGGGAGCTGAGCGACACGGGCGAGGAGGACGACGACGAGGGCGAGGGCGACTTCGGGGCCGCGCCGGAGGAGTTTTATCGGGCCGCGGCCGCCGCCGCGTCCGCCGCCGCCGGAAGTATCCCCGGAGGCGTCGCCTCTTTCCAGCGAAGGCAGGAGCAGCAGCTCCAGCGCAACGAGTCCGACACGACGGAGGACTTCTCGCCGATAGCCGAGAGCGTCGAGCGGGGCGCAGGAGGCGACGGTGAGGAGGGCGAGGGAGGAGGGGAGGAGGAGGCCTTTGGCGAGCCGGAGGAGTGGTCGGAGGAGGGTGAGTTCGAGGAAGCTCCTGCCGCCGCCGCCGTCGCCGCCCCGGAGGAGCCGGTCTCCGCTCCGGCTGCTCCTGCCGGTCGCCGCATCGGCCTGAGCGCCTCCCTGTCGGAGGCTTTCAGGAGGCGGAGGGCGTGGTCCTCCTCGGCGGAATGAGAATCAGATCAGACCAGAGAGAGGAAGAGAAAACGTTTTTTTTAAAGAACTGAATTTGAAACAACGAAACGTTTCTTTCTTTCTTTACACCTCTCCCTCTTCGATCAAAACATTTCAAGCGCCCCGCTTCACGCCCTGCGCCGGGGCGATGCTAATCTATATTGCGCCGAGGCGACGGCGCGGATGGGCGCGAGAGGAGGAGGAGGAGAACCGCCTCCCTCTGCCGGCGACGGCGAGGGCGACAGGAGCGCCTTGACGGGGGGCAGCGCCAAAAAGGCCCGGAGCTGCTCGGGCCTCGCGAACCGCGTCAGAATCGCGTGTGTCGCCGCACAATGCGGAGAATCAGACGACGCAGAGTGCGGAGGAGAAGAAGGAGGGACGACCCTGCCCGAGGTCGACTGCACCGCGCCGACGAGCGAAGACTCGGCCAGCTCCCGCAGCTGCGAGACGTAGAGGTCGGCGGCCCCCGCGTCCCCGTCTCCGCTTCCTCCCTCGCTCGTCGATCTCAGCAGCAGCGCGTGCTCGATACCGGACTCCCACTCGGGGCCCCTGCGAAAGAGGGACTCGAGCGAGGGGGGGTCGACCCTGCCGCAGAAGACCGCGAGGAGAGGGGGCCGCGGGGGGCTTCCGCTCCCGCCTCCGGCGCTCGCCTCGCTTGCCCTCTCCGCGGCGGCGGAGAAGGCGCCGTGGCTAATGAACGCCGCGGCCGCTGCCGCGTTGGCGAAGCGCATGTGCAGGGCGTGCGTGAAGTCCGTCGCGGGAGAAAGAGGAGAAGGAGGAGAAGAAGGAGAGGAAAAAGGAGGGGAAGAAGGAGAGGAGGCAGGAGGAGGAGAGGAAGGAGTCGCTGCTGCTGTCCCTCCGGCTTGTCCTTGTCCTTCTCCTTCTCCCTCGCCCGCCGTCGCCGTCGCCGTCTCCCCCGCGAACGCGCAGAGGGTCCCGGGGGCCAAGTACTGCGCCGACCAGAGCTCGTCGAGCACGGCGTTTGCGTCCTCGTCAGGGTCGATCTGGTTTTGGAGAATCTCCGAGAGAGAAAGAGAGAGGAAGAGGTTGAGAGAGACATCGGTGTTTGGGAAAGAGACAGCGTTTTCTCAAGATCGACGCGCTGTTCGAAGTTGGGGTCAACTTTTTCATACCCCTTGACCGCACCCTCTTCTCGACCTTTTTTTTGTCCCGAAGGACGCTCGCTCACCTTGAGCAGCATCACCAGCTCGGCGACGTTTGGAGCGGCTGCGGAAGAAGCGGACGGAGAGGGAGCTCCGGCCGACCCAGCGTCTGTCGCTGATGCCATATCTCCTCTTCGCCTCCTTGTCGCCCTCAATTGCTGCCCGCGTTCCGGCCTTCGCGCAGCAGCGATCGCCGACGCAGAGGGGGATGGGAGACGAGGCGCGCCGATGCCGAGCGAGCGGGCGCGCTGCTGGAGGGTTGCGGGGGGAGAGACCGCGGGCGCGGCGCTGCTGCTGGCCGTGCCGGAGAGCATGGTAAGTGTTTTTTTTTGTTTCAAGTTTCTCTCTCTCTCTTCTCTTCTCTCCCTCTTCTCTCTCTAAGCAGCGGGAGCGTCCGCGCCAGCAGCAGCAGCTGCCTCTGCCACCTTCGTGATAGCGACAGGCGCGGCGTTCTCTTCCCCGACGGGCTGAGGCGCGATCCTCCTGCGCGTGTCCCCCCCGGCCGGCTGCTGCGGCCGCGGCGGCGGCGGCGGAGGAGCGGCGGCGTCGGCGAGCGAGCCGGGGACGGCCGAGAGCGGCGTCGGCGCGATCCGGCGCGGGCCCGGCGCCGCGGCGTCGGCGGCGGCGACGGGCTCCGGCACGAGGCGCCTCGGTCCCGCCGCTCCTCCCGCTTCTTGCCGAGGAGGCGCTGGCACTTTAGCCGCCGCCGCCGGCGTCGCGGGGACGGCCGCAGCCGGGAGCGCACCGGAGAGCGCCTTGGCCTGCGAGGCGACGCGGGCCCTCACGAAGTCGGGCACCCCGGCCGCCGAGGCCGCCAGCGGCGTCCCGAGCTCCCCCGGAGCGAAGGCCGCCACCGAGCAGTACCCGTCGTACGAGCTGACCGCGAGAAAGCGGCCGCAGCACGACCAGGCCACGTCGGTGACGGGCTCCGGGTGCAGCGCGCCCAGGAGCGCCAAGGGCTTGAGGGACCCGGTCTCGTAGACGGCGACCGAGTCAAGGCTCGCGACGGCGAAGACGAGGCGGTAAGGGAGGTCGAAGAGCGGGGGCTGCTGCTGCTGCTGCTGGGAGGATGAGGCGGCTGCGCCTGCGGAAGGAGAGGGAGCGCAGGTCGCCGCGTCGCCTTCTTCTTCCCTCTCCTCTCCTTCCCTCTTTTCTTCCCCCTCCAACGCAAACAGCACGGGGCAGAACCGCACGGCGACCGTCGGCTTGACCGACGGCAGCGCCGCCGCTGGCGCGCCCCACTCACCGCGCGCGTAGAGGAAGGCCGCGTGCTGCGGCGCCGCGGGGATCGCCGCGGGGGGGCCCGCTCCCGCCGCAGTCGCCGCCGCCGCCGCCACCGCCGCCGCCGCCGTCGAGGAAGAGAGCAGGGGCGGAGGTGGCGGAGGCATCGCCGCGGAAAACGTGGCGGCCTTGCCCTTGGCCCCGGCGGCAGCGGCGGCAGAGGCCGCCGCCGCGTTGGCCGCGGCCGCGGCCGCGGCGCATCCGGGGTGGATCAGGCCCGCGGGAACGCCGAGGCACGAGCCGTCGGGCGACCAGCCGAGCCTGCGGAAGAAGGAGGGCAGCGACTCGTCGGCGAAGAGCGGCAGGCGCGGCAGCGGCGGCGGCGGCGGCGGGGGCGGCGGCGCCAGGGCGCCTGGGGCGGCCGCTGCTGCTGCTGCTGCTGCTGCGACGGCAGCGGCGGCGTTGGCCGCCGCGGCGGTTGCCAGAGCTCCGGGCACCTCCGCGGCGGCCGCGAGCCTCCGCTGCATCGTCGCGACGCACGCGAGCCTGTCGGCCGACGCGGCCAGCGGCGGTCGCGGCGGTGGCGGCGGCACCGGCTCCCCGGCAGCGGCCGCGGCCGCCACCGCCGCCGCGCGCTCGGCGGCGCGCCGCTCGAGCGTGCGCTTCTTCTTGCGGCCGACGCTCTCGGCCGCGGCCCTGTAGATCTTGACGGAGCGGTCCGCGGACGCCGAGGCCAGCGTCGCGCCCGTGGGGTCCCAGGCGACGCCCTGGACGTAGTGGCGGTGCGCGTCGAGGCGGGCGCGCGGGCGGCCGCCGTTGCCTGCGGCGGGCAAAGGAGGGAGGAGCGTGGTCGCTGCCGCTGCCGCCGAGTTGGAGGGAGGAGGGGCGGCGGCCGATCCTCCTGCTCCTCCGCCGCCGCCGACGACGGCCGAGATCGAGGGGGCGCCGCCTCCCAGAGGGGTGTCCCAGACCAGGACGGTGTTCTCCAGGGAAGCCGAGGCGAGAGCGGAGCCGTCGGGGGCCCAGGAGAGGTCGAAGACATCGTCGGTGTGGCCGCTATGGAGTGAGAAGACGTTTTTTTTCCGGAAGAGAAGAAAGATGAGCTTGAGGAAAAAAGAGAAGAAGGAAAAACAAAGAAAAGCAAGAAAGAAGACTCTTTCTCCCTCACCGAAGCACCCCGACGACGCGCCACTCGTCCCCCTCCGAAGGCTCCTCGTCCGGGTCAGCGCCGAACGCGGGCGCTCCGCCCGCTCCGGCCCCTCCTCCGGCCCCCCCTCCCCCCTTCCTCCACAGGTAGAGCTCGCCGCCGTCGCCGCCTGTCGCGAGCCTGGCTCCCTCGGGAGAGAATCGCACGCAGTTGACCCCGCGGGAGTGCTTTCCCCCAGCGCTGCCGCCCGCGGAGCCGGCGTAGGTGACCGTGGGGGCGCCCTCGTCGGTCCGGCCGAGGCGCCAGAACTGATGTTGTTTTCGGTTGGAGAGAAAGTGTCAGTGTGTGTGTGAGAGAGAGAGAAGCAGAGGTCGAAAGCTGTTGCTCGATTTTCGAAATCAAAGCGTTCGCATCATTCCTCGCAATCGAAACAGAAGTGCTCTCGTTCTTAGCTCTTCTGCAAGGAAACGCTAGAGTCTCTTTGTTTCTACGAGAGAGGAGACGTCGCCGACAACAAAGAGCGGGAGAAAGAAAGAGAGAGAGAGGAAGAGCAGGAGAGGCCGGCGAGAGAGAGAGGGAGAGAAGAAAAGATGCCTCCCAAGGAAAATGCGATTGCCCGACGACGACGACGTTGAATCAATCAAAACAATCTCTCTCTATTCACCTTGACGTCCTTGTCCCCTCCGCCCGTCGCCAGCAGGCCCGACGGGTGGAAGTCGAGCGAGAACACGGGCTGCTTCGAGTGCCAGACGACCTGGAGCGTCTTGGCCTTCATCGTGAGCGAGAGTTTTTTTTTCGGTCGTCTGAAAGAAATCAAAAAACAAAAAGAAGTGGAGCCGATGCGGCACACACACAAAAAAGAGCAGAGTCTTTAAGAGCGTCGATTTCTCTCTTCGTCCGTCCTCCTCTCTCTCTCGCGTGTGCGCGAGCCCTTATCCTGCCGCCTTTCGCTCGCGTCGCGTGAAAGCGCCTGCAGCAGCTATGGGCATCAACGACGTGCGAGGTGCGTCTTGTTGTTGTCGTTGCTGCTGAAAAAAGGCTGCTTGTTTTTCTTTCTTGGTGCCATCATCTATCGCTCCTCTCTCTCCAACTCAACCTCGAGTACGCAAAAAAAAACAACAACGAAAAAAAAAAAAAAACTTCTCTAGTCCTCGCCGGCCTCGCCTTCTCCTTCTCCCTGGGCGTGCTCCTCCAGATCCTGGTGAGGAGACAGAGGCTTGGAGCTCTCGAGAGAAACACACGACGATTTCGATTTCGAAACCTCAAAACTCACCATCGGAAACCCGAAAAAAAACCCCGAAAACTCCAACTCCTCAAGGCGTGCTCGCTCTGGCACAACTGGTGGCCGCTGCTCACAGCCTTCGCCTACGTCCTGGTGCCCATGCCCATGCTCTTCTTCGGACCCAGCGACGGGGGCAGCGTCTTCTTTTCCTCGGCAAATGCCGGCGACGCCGGAGGCGGCTGGGGCGACGCGGGAAAGTTCCTGACGGGCTTCTCCGCGGTCGGCTGCGTCGCCGTGCCCTCGGTGCTCCACCACGCGGGGCTGATCGCGGGAGGAGCCCTGGGCCTGCAGCTGGCCGCCGTGGCGGTGCTGGGGGGGACGCTGGCTGCCGCGGAGTGGGTGTCTGCGCAGGACCGGGGAGGGTTTTACTATTGATTAGGAAGAAGGAAGGAAGATAGAAGAACTGTAACAAAATTTATCCCTGGGGAGAAGCGAAAAAAACAAAAAACTGGAAAAACCACCTCTCTACAAACAAAAAAATCAAACGCCGCCTCCTCCCCTCCCGCTGACGACCCTCCGCAGAAGGCTCTCGCCCTTGCCTCCTCCCGCGCCGCCGCCGCCGGCACTCCCAGCGGAGCCGGCGGACTTGAGCAGCCCCAGCAGAGAGCCGCTGCGCTCCATCCCTCCAGGCGGCGCGTTTTGGCTCCCGCCGCCGCCGCCGCGGAGGAAGCCGGACGCCGAGCGGCCTCCCTTCTTGAGCGAGCCGATTCCGGCAAAGGACGTCGGACCCACGACGTCGTCGACGCCGCTCGGAGCGCCTCCTCCAACGCTCGCCGAAGGGTCGAGAGGGGCGGCAGGGCGGGAGGCGCCGTCGCCAGAGCTCCCTGCCCCCCCGGGCATCGTCGCTGCGCCGCCGCCGCCGCCGGTCGCAAAGACAAACGATTTCCCGGGCTTCGACGCCACGCCCGCGTTGCTATTCCCTCCTCCGGCGCCGCCGCCGCCTCCCCCTCCGCCGCGAGAGGCGTTGCCGCCGCCGCCGCCGAGCGTCGCCGCCCTCCCCACGAACGAGCTTCCCGAGACCGGAAGGTTGCCGCCGCTCCCGGCGCTGCGGAGGCCGACGGCCCCGGCCCCTCGCCTCCCCCTGCCGGCGAGGTCGAGGCCGAAAAAGGCAGAGGTCGACCCGGAGAGCGGCGCGCTCGAAGC
>Ga0315287_10000613_pt1 | contig 31305 bp, 26 predicted proteins | sample YL17G11_0_MG_FD_205037 | JGI IMG/M metagenome (GOLD analysis project Ga0315287, IMG submission 205037) | Sediment microbial communities from Yellowstone Lake, YNP, Wyoming, USA - YL17G11_0 | ecosystem: Environmental > Aquatic > Freshwater > Lake > Sediment | place: USA: Wyoming | collected...
CGGCTGAGGGATGAAGCTGTCGACCGCATCCATGAGGTCGAAAATGGGCTGCATGTCCGGCGACTTCGGGTCCGTGGCCTGACTGGCCTTCAGAGCCGAGCCGCGGATGATCGGGGTCTCGTCGCCGGGGAACTCATAGCGGGACAGGAGGTCACGAATCTCGATCTCAATGAGATCGACCAATTCCGGATCGTCGACCAAGTCCACCTTGTTGAGGAAGACGACGATCGCCGGAACGTTGACCTGCCGTGCCAGCAGCACGTGCTCGCGCGTCTGCGGCATCGGCCCGTCCGTCGCCGACACGACGAGGATCGCGCCGTCCATCTGTGCAGCGCCGGTGATCATGTTCTTGATGTAGTCAGCGTGCCCGGGGCAGTCGATGTGAGCGTAGTGGCGTTTGACCGTCTCATACTCGACGTGCGCGACGTTGACCGTCAGAATCTTCGTTGCGTCGCGACGGAATAGCTTCGCATCGGCTTTCGCGACCTGGTCGTACGAACGCTCCGTGGCAAATCCCTTGGTCGCCAGGACTTTCGTGATCGCCGCCGTCAGCGTCGTCTTCCCATGGTCAATGTGACCGATGGTCCCGATGTTCATGTGAGGCTTATTCCTCGCAAATGCTTCCTTCGCCATTCGCCAGACCTCCTTACCGACTGTCTGTTCGACGTTCCTGCGTCTCCAAAATGAAAAAGCGCCCGCCGCGAGCGTGAGCCCGCGATCGGAGTCGAACCGACGACCTCCCCCTTACCAAGGGGGTGCTCTACCTACTGAGCTACACGGGCGTTTCGAACTCCGCGCCAGCGAAGTGTAACCGCAACGCTACCGCTCTTCCAAGTGGAGGGGGAGGGATTCGAACCCCCGTAGGCAACGCCAACGGATTTACAGTCCGCCCCGTTTGGCCGCTTCGGTACCCCTCCGCATGAACCAGCAAGAGCCAGCGGCCAGAATCGAACTGGCAACCTACTGATTACAAGTCAGTTGCTCTTCCGATTGAGCTACGCTGGCGGCTCGCCCGAACGGCGCGGATTGTACAGAACCCGTTTTGAGACGTCAAGAGCTGGTCCACGCCTGCGCCCGAGCGGGTTCCACGCCCCTATCGTACTCGCTGATGGCAAACGACCGCCAGGACGCCGAGAAACGAGTCAAGTGACGATAATGCTGGGATCCGTTGCCGCGATGGCCACTCTGGATCTGCAATTGCAGCTGCTCTTAGGGGGCAATCCACTTCCCGACCGACGACCCTCTTGCTGAGGCTATGGCCACCGTGTTGGAGGCGCTCAAGATCCGCCGAACCGAGGCAGCAGACCCCGTCGCTCGAGAGCAGGCGAGCAAGCGACACATCGCGGCCCCGGAGTCCTGGCTACTCGGCAAGCCGGGCTACCGAGTAGCCATCGTTGAGGCGCTGCGCCAGCTCGTGGCGCCCGCCGTCTCCCGACCGCCACCCGATCGGGTTCACGCCGCCGGCTGAGGAATCCGAGATCGACAGCACGTAGGCTGCAGCCAAATCGCCGATTCCGGGCCGTGGACTGCGGACGCAGTTGCCACAGGCTACGCGCCGCCTTTGTCGCAGTTTCCGCCCATTTGGATTCGACGTACGCCTACGCTAGAATCGCGCAGAAGCGATTGGAGGAGGCGAGAAGGCTCTTCTGTTCTGCTAGAATGAGACCATGAATCACGGCGAGATCGTCAGCTTCATCTGGGGTGTGGCGGATCTGATCCGCGATGTGTTCAAGCGCGGCAAGTATCAGGATGTCATTCTGCCGCTCACGGTGCTGCGACGTCTCGATTGCGTACTGGCGGAGACGAAGCTGGACGTGCTGCGTGTCGATGCCGAGTTCAAGGGCAGGCTTGAGAATCGTGACGGGCAGCTGCGGAAGGCGTCGGGGTTCGCGTTCTACAACACGTCGCGCTACGACTTCGAGAAGCTGCTGTCGGACGCGCCGACTGCTGCCGCCAATCTCCGCAACTACATCAGCGGATTCAGCCCTAACATGCGCGAGGTGGTCGAGAAGTTCGATTTCGACAACACCGTCAGCAAGCTCGATGAGGCCAGCCTCTTGTTCAAGGTACTCGAGCGGTTCAAGAACGTCGATCTCCACCCCGATCGCATCGACAACGCGACGATGGGGACGATCTTCGAAGAGCTGATCCGCAAGTTCAACGAAGCTCTGAACGAGAACCCTGGCGAGCACTTCACCCCGCGCGACGTCGTGCACCTGATGGTCGACCTCTTGCTCGCCGGGGACGAAGGTCGCATCGCGGGGACGAGCGCCATCCGCACCGTCTACGACCCGTGCTGCGGCTCCGGCGGCATGCTGACGATTGCCAAAGAGCACATCGTGGTCGGCATCAAGACCGAAGACGGCCAGGTCGTGAAGGTGCCGATCAACCCGCACGCGGGCATTCACCTGTTCGGGCAGGAAGTGAACCCCGAGACGTTCGCCATCTGCAAGTCGGACCTCTACATGAAGTCGGCCGACGGGCGGGATGCGGAGAACATCACCTACGGCAGCACGTTGTCGAATGACCGCCACGAGGCGCAGCGGTTCGACTACATGATCACGAATCCGCCGTACGGCAAGGACTGGAAGATGGACGAGGAGGCCGTCACTACCGAGCACGAACGCGGCAGCGCCGGCCGGTTCGGGGCGGGACTCCCGAGGATCTCCGACGGCCAACTCCTCTTCCTCCAACACCTGCTGTCGCACATGAAGCCGGTCGCCGAGGGCGGGTCGCGCGTGGCGATCATCATGAACGGCTCGCCGCTCTTCACCGGCGGCGCCGGCTCGGGCGAATCGGAGATCCGCCGCTGGGTCCTTGAGAACGACTGGCTCGAGGCACTCGTCGCCCTCCCCGAGCAGCTCTTCTACAACACCGGCATTGCCACCTACATCTGGGTGCTCTCCAATCGGAAAGCGCCCGAGCGACGCGGCAAGGTCCAGCTCATCGACGCCACCTCGTTCTGGATCCCGATGCGGAAGAGCCTCGGCGACAAGCGCCGCCAGATCCCACCCGAAAAGGCGGCCGAGATCCTGTCGCTACTCGAAGCCTTCTCGGAGAGCGAGCACTCGAAGATCTACCCAACGACTCATTTCGGGTATCGCCAGATCACCGTCGACCGACCGCTCCAGCTCAACTTCCAGGCCTCGGCCGAGCGGATCGAGCGGCTGAGGACTGAGCGAGCGTTCCAGAAGCTGGCGGAGAGCAAGAAGAAGGATCCGCAGGTCAAAGCGCGGGAAGAAGCCCTCGGTCAGCAGGAGCAGACGCGAGTCCTCGAGATGCTGGCAGGGCTTCCCGACACCCTGTTCAGAGACCGCCCAAGCTTCGAGAAGGCGCTGAAGAAGGCGGCCGACGAGCACGGTGTCAAGCTCGACGCCACGTTGAAGAAGGCGCTTCTGTCCGCGCTTTCGGAGCGCGACGAGTCGGCCGAGATCTGCCGCGACAAGGACGGCAACCCCGAGCCCGATGCGAACCTACGTGACACAGAAACCGTCCCGCTCGCGGAGTCGATCGACAGCTTCTTCGAACGCGAGGTCAAGCCACACGTGCCTGACGCGTGGATCGACCAAGGCAAGCGCGACGAGAAGGACGGCGAGATCGGCATCGTCGGCTACGAGGTCAACTTCAACCGGTGGTTCTACACGTACCAGCCTCCACGACCGCTCGGGGAGATCGAGGCCGACATCAAGAAGATCGAAGGCGAAATCATGGAGATGCTGCGGGAGGTAACGAAGTGAACGCCGACTGCGCGGCAGGACTTCGACCACTCCGCGCCAAATGGACTGTTACTCCAGGTCGGGGCGGTGGATCTCTGATCAAGGGGGAGATGCATAGTGAACCATCAGATGGTTTGTACCCCGGCTTCAGCGCATCGGGACAAGATGTGTGGGTCGACGAGGCTCAGTATGACGTGGCCGGCATCGTAGTCAGCGCCGTCGGTGCTCGTTGCGGCAAGGCGTTCAGAGCGAGTGGGAAGTGGGCAGCCGTCGCCAATACACATGTGCTCCTCCCCAGGAAGCACTTTGACAGGGACTTCCTTTGGTGGGTGTTCAACGACGAAGGGTTCTGGCTCACGGGCGGGAGCGCCCAGCCGTACGTGCAATTTGAAGCGTCACTAGACCAACAGGTCTGCGTGCCCGAATCGGAAGGAGAACAGCGCGCGATCGCTCGGTACCTCGATCGCGAGACGGCGAAGATCGACGCGCTGGTGGAGAAGAAGGAGCGGCTGGTCGAGCTGCTGCAGGAGAAGCGCTCCGCGCTGATCACCCATGCCGTCACGAAGGGCCTTGATCCTAACGTTCCCACTAGGGACTCCGGCATCGAGTGGCTCGGCCAGATTCCTGCGCATTGGCAGATCGTTCGGCTCAAGCATCATGCGCGGTTCGACAACAGTGGGGTCTGGGGCGATGAACCCGAGGTATGCGATAGCCCGACACCTGTGGCGCGCACGGCAGATATCTCAACAGGTGGCCGAGTGAATTTCGAGGACATGCCCATGCGCTGTTTGTCCGATGCAGAGAAGAGAGCCTCCTTGTGTCGCGCAGGCGAGATCATTGTCGTGAAGTCCAGTGGGTCCATTTCGAGCGTCGTCAGTGGCAAAGCGGCACTCGTTACGGAGGGAATGCCGAGGTTCTCCTTCAGCAACTTCCTGATGCGCGTGATTCCGGATCGGACCGTCCTGGATTCGCGCTTTGCTTATGCCTTCCTGACATCGTCCGTCGTGAGGAAGCGAATCGAGCTGATGGTCTCGGCGACGACATACCCCAATCTCAGGGTTGGGGAATACCGAGCGTTCGAGGTGCCGCTCCCGAGTTTGAGCGAACAGCGGGCGATCACCGAGCTCCTCGATCGTGAGACGACGAGGATCGATGCGCTCACCGCCAAGGTTCAGGAGGCTATCGAACGCCTGAAGGAGTACCGCACAGCGCTCATCTCCGCCGCGGTGACGGGGAAGATTGATGTTCGCGGTGTCGAGCGATGAGAGTGAAGAGCTGTCTTTACACATGAGTGGATTTGCGAATCGAGAGAGAGCGGTACATAATGTCGGCACTTAGAATTATAAGCCGACAAAACGTACCGAGAGAAGGAAATGCGGAAACTCGAAAACCTGCAACAACGAATAGGGGAAGGCGGAGTCTTCCGCACCCGCGAGCTTGAAGCGCTTGGCATCAGCCGCTCGACCGTGCAGCGCATGGTCGAGCGAGGCGAAGCGGAGCACCTCAGCCACGGGCTCTACCGGCTCGTTGAAGGCGAGATCACGGAGCACATCGGCCTCGTCGCCGTCCAGAAGAAGATCCCCGATGGCATCATCTGCCTTCTCTCGGCTCTCCAGTTCCACGGCATCGGGACCCAACTCCCGCGGCAGGTGTGGGTCGCGATCGATCGCAAGGCACGACGACCAAGCGAGCCAGGCTTCCCCATCCGTGTAGTCCGCTTCTCCGGAGTCAATGCATCGTATGGCGTCGACATACACGAGCTGCTCGGAGTACCGGTCCGCATTACGTCGATCGCACGCACCGTCGTCGACAGCTTCCGCTACCGCAACAAGATCGGGATCGACGTTCCACTCGAAGCCCTCAAAGACGTGCTCGTCCGGCGGCTGGCTTCGCGAGACGAGATCCTCCGCACGGCTGAGGTCTGTCGCGCAAAGACAGTGATCCGTCCCTATCTCAAAGGGATGTCCGCATGATGCCGAAGGATGTCCCGGCGTCAGTGGAGGAACGTCTTCGAACGCTCCGGGCGGCATCGGGGGAGGAGTTCCAGGCGCTCCTCATTCGATATGCGAGAGAACGCTTGCTGTATCGGCTCTCGCGCTCTGCTTATCGTGATCAGTTCATTCTGAAAGGCGCCATCCTCTTCGCAGTATGGGCGAAGAAGCCGTTTCGCAGCACCAAGGATGTTGACTTCCTTGGATTGGGCCCCGGTGACATCCAGTCGGTAGTGGCTGTCTTCCGCGAGCTGTGCGCCGACGCTGGCAGTCCCGGCGTAGAGGACGGGATTCGCTTTGACCCTGATAGCGTTCGCGGCGAGCCGATCCGAGAGGGCGCGGACTATGGCGGTGTGCGGATTCGGCTGACTGCCCTCATCAGCTCGGCCAGACCTCCGGTCCAGATCGACGTCGCTTTCGGCGATGTAATGACAACAGAGGCACAGGAAGTAGAGCTACCAGTGATCCTCGACTATCCGGCTCCACGGCTCCGTGCGTACTCCAGGGAGACGGTCATTGCCGAGAAGCTTCAGGCGATGACGGTCCTTGCGACGACAAATAGCAGGATGAAGGACTTCTACGACGTGTGGATCCTGCAGCAGGAGTTTCCGTTCGACGGGGTGACTCTCTCTGAAGCGATCAAGGCGACGTTCGAACGCAGGAGGACAGCCGTGGACCCAGCATCCTGCGTGGCTTTCCAGTCGGCCTTCTATGTTTCCGCTGAGCCGCTGAACCTGTGGCGTGCCTACGTCCTGCGGGGAGGCCTCGAGCGAGTTCCGCCATCCTTCGCGGCGGTTGGCGAGGCGATCACTGGGTTCTTGCGCCCTGTCGCCGAGAGTGTCGCTGCCGGGCTTCCGTTCGATCGCATCTGGCCGCCCGGCGGCCCGTGGCGCGAGAAGGAGGATGGGTAGCCGATGCCGGAGATCAAAGAGCGCGCCTTCGAGGACGCGATCGAGAATGTGCTCGTCATGGGACGCATGGAAGGAGCCACGGGCAGCACCGCTGCGGAGCCCTCGACGCGGTTCGGGGAGTTCGTGCCGGGCGGCTTCCATAGGCGCACAGCGAAGGACTACGACCGCACGCTGTGCCTGATCCCCGAAGAGACGATCGACTTCATCGTGGCGACGCAGCCGAAGGAGTGGGGGCGGCTGAAGGAGCACTACGGCGCGGACGTCAAGGCGCGCTTCCTTGGGCGGCTGGCGGGAGAGGTCGAACGGCGAGGCACGCTTGACGTTTTGCGGAACGGTGTCAAGGACGCTGGCTGCAAGTTCAGGCTTGCCTACTTCCGGCCAGCCAGCGAGCTGAACCTAGAGCTGCGCGAGCTCTATCGTGCGAACCAGTTCGCCGTAGTGCGGCAAGTCGCCTACAGCACGCGAACCGACCAGACAGTGGATCTTGGTCTCTTCCTCAACGGACTTCCCATCTTCACAGCCGAGCTGAAGAACCCGCTTACCGGGCAGACCGTGGAGGACGCGATCAAGCAGTACATGGAGGATCGCGATCCGCGCGAGCCGCTTCTCGGCTATGGGCGCTGCCTTGCTCACTTCGCCGTGGACCCGAACCTGGTGTACGTCACGACGCACTTGCACAAGGAAGCGACGAGATTCCTGCCGTTCAACCGTGGCTGGGATCGCGGCGCGGGCAATCCGCCGGTCTCGCCGACTCAGAGTGGTTACGCGACGAGCTACTTGTGGGAGACGATCTGGTCGCGCGATAGCATCCTCGACCTCATCCGGCAGTTCATTCACGAGGTGGAGGAGTTCGATGAGGACGGCCGCAAGACTGGGAAGCGCTTCACCCTCTTTCCGCGATACCATCAGCTTGACGCGGTCCGTCGGCTCGTCATCGACGCGCGATCTCGTGGCCCGGGCCAGCACTACCTGATCCAGCACTCGGCCGGGAGTGGGAAGAGCTTCACGATTGCTTGGCTCGCACATCAGCTTTCGACGTTGCACGACGAGAAGAACCGCCGCGTGTTCGACTCAATCATCGTCATCACCGATCGCCGGATCCTCGATCGGCAGCTTCAGCGCACGGTCCTGCAGTTCGAACAGACGCTCGGCGTGGTCGAGAACATCGATCAGACATCGCGCCAGCTCAAGGACGCACTGCAGAGCGGGAAGACGATCATCGTCACGACGCTGCAGAAGTTCCCGATGATCGTGAAGCAGGTGAGCGAGCTGCCGGGGAGCCGCTTCGCCGTCATCGTCGATGAGGCGCACTCGTCGCAATCAGGGGAAAGCACGAAGGATCTGAAGTCGGTTCTCGCCGCAGGAAGCTTGGAGGATGCGGAGCGCGAGGAAGCGGAAGCCCGGAGTCCGGAAGAGGAACTGGACGACATCGTCCTCGCGGAGATGCAGGTGCGCGGGCGTCTTCCCAACGTATCGATGTTCGCATTCACGGCGACGCCGAAGCCGAAGACACTCGAGATCTTCGGGAGGAAGCAGCCCGACGGTACCTTCGCGGCATTCAGTCTCTACAGCATGCGCCAGGCGATCGAGGAGAAGTTCATCCTGGACGTGCTTGCGAACTACACGACCTACCAGGCCTACTGGAAGCTCTTGAAGACGATTGAGGATGACCCGAAGTACGACCGAGACAAGGCCTCGTATCTGATGCGGCAGTTCGTCGAGTTGCACCCGCATGCCATTGGCGAGAAGGTCAAGATCATCGTCGAGCACTTCGCTACCCAGGTGCAGGACAAGATCGGCGGCAAGGCGAAGGCCATGCTCGTGACTCGGTCTCGGCTCCACGCTGTGCGCTACAAGCTGGCTGTCGACAAGTACTTCAAAGAACGAGGCTACCCCTGGAAGGCGCTCGTCGCTTTCTCGGGCACGGTCGTTGACGGCGGGATGTCGTACACCGAGCCAGGGATGAACTCGGCCGGCTCGGAGAAGCGGATCAGTGAGAAACAGACAGCGAAAGAGTTCGGGCGGCTCGAGTGTCGGTTCCTGATCGCTGCGAACAAGTTCCAGACGGGGTTTGACCAGCCGCTCCTGCACACGATGTACGTCGACAAGAAGCTGGGCGGCGTCAACGCCGTCCAGACGCTGTCTCGACTGAATCGCACTCTGCCGCCGGAGAAGAGAGAGACGATGGTGCTCGACTTCGCCAACGAGGCCGAGGCAATCCAGAAGGCGTTTGAACCGTACTACGAGACGACGATCCTCTCGGAGGGCACGGATCCTCATCTGCTCTATGAAGTGGAGGAGCGGCTCAAGAGCTTCGGGATCTACACGTCTGCCGACGTCGACGCGTTCTCGAAGGTCTTCTACTCGAAGTCCGCGACACAGGACCGGCTCTATGCGCAGCTCGGCGTGGTTGCAGCGCGAACACGCGAACTCGGGCTCGACGAAAGGCGGCAATTCCGCTCGCAGCTCGTTGACTACGTCAGGCTGTACGCGTTTCTGTCTCAGATTCTTCCGTTCCTCGATGCAGACCTTGGCAAGCTCTACCACTTCGCACGCTACCTGCGGAAGCTCGTTCCCGTCGATGCGCCCGAGTTGCCACGGGAGGTGCAGCAGAACATCGACATCGACTCGTATCGCATCCAGCGGACGAGTAGCGGCAAGATCAGGCTCGAGACGCGGAACGGGACGCTACACCCCATGAGGTCTGAGACCTATTCGGCGGACGACGTCGAGGACCTCGAGCCTTTGTCGGCGATCATCGCGGAACTCAACGAGCGCTTCGGCCTCAACCTTGGCGCCGAGCACCGGGTGACGTTTGAGCAGATGATGGACCGTCTCGACCAGGATAAGGCGCTCGACGCGAGCGTCCGGGTCAACACGCGGGAGAACGTGCGGCTGACGTTCGATCACAAGGTCGATGACGTGATCCAAGACATCGTCGACTCGAACTTCGAGCTCTACAAGCGCATCAGCGACAACGCGGTGTTCGGGGAGGCCGTTAAGGCGTACCTGTTCGATCAATACGTGCGGACTCACCGGAGTGTTGAGGAGCTCCTGAGACAGCACGAGTCCAGGACGCTCGAGTTCAAGTCGACCCTGAGATGGAACCTGAAGGAAAGCCGCAAGGACGCGGAGCGCGTCACATACTCGGTTCTGAAGACCATCGCAGCATTCCTCAACACAGACGGAGGCGATCTTCTCATCGGCGTGGCAGATGACAAGACCCTTGTAGGGATCGAGGCGGATGGCTTCGAGAGTGAGGACGAGTTCCTCCTCCATCTGAGCCACGTGATTGGAGCCGCTCTCGGTGACCGTGCCGGAACGTGCGTCGACGCCAAGATCGAAGTCGTCGAAGGGAAGACGATCTGTCTGGCCAGCTGCCGACGCAGTCCAGAGCCCATCCTCCTCAAGTGGAAGGGCGATGAGGCGGCTGGCCCGGGTCACTTCTACGTTCGTAGCGGGCCGCAGAACGTCGAACTGGATGCCGGGAGTCGGGAGAAGTACATCGCAACCAGATGGGAAAGGGGCAAATCGGCATAGGAGCCTGGCGCGTTGCCGGACGGCGGCGTCTGGTCTTGGCGTTGGGGCTAGATGCTATATCGAATGTCAAGCCTCCTCCAGGGTAGGGGAGCAGAACGGCTCGCCGGTCTTGTAATCGGGGGACATAAACCACATTACCGGGCACAGCACTGCGGGAACTGGGGACACAATCCTGACTCGGCGAGGTGCGCGAGCGAGTCGGGTCGTGTCCTTGCAGGCCCGGGCGAGCCCGCGGGTCACGCGCGAAGCAGATCCTGGTGGTTCGTGATGACCCACTGGCGGACGCTCCTGAAGATCTCTCCCGCCAAGGCGCACGCCTCGGCGGCGAGGGCGTCCGACACTCCGCCCACACGAACGTAGTCGGCGGTGTTTCGCTTCTTCTGAAGGGCCTCGATCTGCAAGACGATGGATGGAGCCAGCCCTACGGTGTAGCGCAGCGACTGGATGACGTAGTGGTGATGACTGGGGTTGCTGTTCGGAACCCGGTATCCGGCCGCATGGAGTGCCGCTCGCCCGGTGGAGAGGATGGCGCCGTTGGCGCATCCGAGCTTTCGCTCGGGGCTTAGTTCGGCGATGGCCGCGTCGCGGAGATCGATCTCTGCCACTGCGAAGAGATCCGCGATCTCCTCTGGCGTTGCCTCGTAGGGGACAACGAGTCCCGCCTCACGCCACGCTTCGAGCGACATCATCCCCTCCGATGAGATCGATCCTCGACTGCTTCTCGACACGAGTCAAGAATGGATCCTTTGCTCCAAGCCTTTGGGCGTACTCGGCGGAATCGAAGACGGTCGGGTTGATCTCCCGCCCGAGCGCCTCTTGTAGAGGCGACATGGCGGCCACCACGTCGAAGAACGAGACGTCGCCGATGACCATGAGGTCCACGTCGCTCGCGGCTCTCTCCTCGCCGCGGGCAACGGAGCCGTAGACGAACGCTCGCCGGATGGAAGGAGCGTGTGGAAGCAGCGCCGTGCGTAGGAGTTCTGGAATGCCCGCCGTCTTGCGCACGAGTCCGCGCAGCTCCTCGAAGATCGGAGCCGTGCGGTTCGCCTGGAAGTAGGCGAGGTTCCCCTCCCTCGTCTTTGAGAGGATTCCCGCGCGGACAAGGAAGCCCAGCTCACGTTGGACGCCGCCTTGGGCGGCTCCGGTGAGCCGGACGATCTGGCGCAGGTAGAGTTTGCGCCCGGGGTCATCCAGAAGAAGCGCCAGGATGGCGAGGCGCGTGCGCCCGAACAGGAGCGCGCCGAGGGAGGCTGCGGCGATCATTGCACTCATGGTGAGTACGAGTGTACTCAAGAAGGGTTCGTTTGCCAAGACTTGGCTTCCGGGCGCAGGGGCTGGTCTTGCATTCCAGCATTGGAATCGAGCGATTCCTACGGCCGCGACCGGCGTCCCGTGTCCCGGTCTACGCGGCGGTCAGCGGCTTGATGCGCTCAATGTCTTCGCGGATCGCCTCCGCGGCATCCCACAAATCGATCGCACGCTGGGCGTCGGGGTTCGGTCCTGCAATCCAGCACTGGATCCTGCTAGATCCGTTGAGATCCCGCGGCGGTGTCAGGCGCGTTGGCGCGTGTCCGGCGGACGGCGTCGCTGGGGGGCGGGTCACTGCCGCTGTCGGATACACATGCGTCCGTCAACCACGCGAATCACTGGGTTCATCAGGGATCCGCGGGTGAGAACCCCGCCCCTCCGTTTCAATCGCCGATGAAGGTGACCTTCTGCATCGTGGCTCTGCAAATGCTGATCGCTTTCGCTGGCGCGACAAGCTTCTTGAGGTGCCGGGTCGACAAGGCTGAAGTACTCCGGAGAATCCGTAGGACGCTGGTAACGCGCTACTGGCTGCGCAGTGCCTCGCTTCTCCTTCCTACTACGGCATTCCTGTATCTGGGCATCAGCGTGCTGTTCTAGAGGAGACACCGGTGCCGCGTGGCGCAGATCGGGTCATGTCCCAGCGTCCTTCGAGACGGAGGGTCAAATCCTGCAATCACGCATTCTGCTACGAACGCGCATGCTTCTCATGCTCTCGGACTCGTCGGCTGATGGTCAAATAGTGTACCCCGCGATGCGCGGCGATCTCCTGCTGAAGTTCAGCAACCGCATTCCTCACGTCTCCCAAAACCCTACCGCCAGTCGGTACCGTCGCAAGACGGGCAAGGCGGCAGCCTGTCGTCAGGATCATCCAGCATCACTGTCGTCCCGCAGTTGGTGCAGACGTACGTTCCGGCTCCCGGTTTCCCTCCGGTCGTTGGCATCGCATTTCCCCTGTACGAGACAAACGAGGATACGGTATTCGAGAGGACGCACCCTCTGTGACGGGGATCCAAGAGGGATGTCCACGTCGCGTAATCACACAAGTGCCGCGAGCCGAGGACGCCCGACTGGGAGCGTGCGAAACGGTATCGTATAGTGTGGCGCAACGGTATCGTATAGCGTGGCGAAACGGTATCGTATAGTGTGGCGAAGTGGATGCATGATCGCAGGCTGAGTCTATGTTGCCGTTGCCTACGAGTCCAACCTACACGGAGGTGGATAGATGGCTGACTACTCGGCTCGTCTAGTCGACGCCGAACTCGACGACTTGTTACCGGAACTGCCCGCCATTGCCCTTGAAGGCCCCCGTGGCGTCGGGAAGACATCGACTGCCCAGCGCCGAGCCCGCACAGTCTACCAGTTCGACGATCCCGCGCAGCGTGGTATCGCGGAAGCGGACCCCAATCAGGTGCTGGACGGTGAACCACCCGTGCTCCTGGATGAGTGGCAGCGGGTGCCTGCGATCTGGGATGCGGTACGTCGCGCCGTCGATCATGGGGCGAAGCCCGGCCGTTTCCTGTTGACGGGCTCTGCCGGTCCGGCGACGCCCCCCACCCATTCGGGCGCCGGCAGGATTGTAACGCTGAGAATGCGCCCGCTGACGCTGGTCGAGCGGGGCGTCGGCACGCCAACCGTAAGCTTGCAAGGCCTCCTGGAAGGAAGCCGCCAGCAGATTGGGGGGAAGTCCGACGTGTCGCTAACGGACTACATCCGCGAGATCGTGGATTCGGGCTTTCCCGGCATTCGGCCGCTTACGGACCGCGCGCGACGCAGACAGCTCGACGGGTATCTGCGCCGGATCATCGACACGGACTTCCAGGAGCAGGGGGTGACGGTCCGTCGACCGGACGTGCTGGAGCGATGGATCACGGCCTATGCTGCGGCCACTGCCACAACAGCCTCGTACGAGACCATCCGCGATGCCGCGACCGGCGGTCAAGGCCAGAAACCTTCGAAGACCACAACTCAACCTTACCGGGACATACTGGAGCGCCTTTGGATCGCCGATCCCTTGCCGGCGTGGCTCCCAACGCGGAATCGCCTCAGTCGGCTGGCCCAACCTCCCAAACACCACCTGGCGGACCCGGCACTCGCTGCGCGAGCGCTGGGCCTCGATGCGGATGCCTTGCTCCGTGGGGTCGAGACAGGGCCATCGATTCCGCGCGACGGGCCGCTGCTCGGACACTTGTTCGAGTCCCTGGTGACGCTCTGCGTGCGTGTGTACGCCCAGGCGGCCGATGCCCGGGTGAAGCACCTCCGGTTGCATGGTGGGCGGCGTGAGGTTGACCTGATCGTGGAACGCGCCGACCAGCGCGTGTTGGGCATTGAAGTGAAGCTCGGCGGATCGGTCGTGCAAGATGATGTCAAGCATCTTCTCTGGCTGCGAGAGCAGATCGGCGATGACTTGGTCGATGCGATCGTCGTGCACACCGGCCCCCAAGCATACCGGCGGCCGGACGGCGTTGCTGTTGTGCCCGCAGCACTGCTTGGGCCGTGATCTGAGCGAAAGGGCTCCGTGAGTGCCCGTGGGCGGATTCCGCGGGAATCCCGGGGACACCGCACGGAACTCCCTTCCGTCCTGACCTACGCGGATGCAACGTACATCACAGACTTGCGAACGCCAACGTCATCGCGGTCGGAGCCCTACGAGACGCGAGGGTCTGGTCTTGAGGCGCGAGGGTCTGGTCTTGAGCGTCGGGGTTCGGTCTTGCACTCCAGCACTAGATCCTGCTAGATCCGTGTAGATCCCGAGTCGGCGTCAGGCGCGTTGGCGCGTGCCCGGCGGACGGCGTCGCTGTCCGCTCATCGAGGCAGTGCGGGGCGATGCTTCGGCACATGGAGAGTAGCCCGGATGTCTCCCTCTGCGATGACAGGATCGGGCACGCCAACAATCAGGAACTCGGCCCCGCTTATCCCGTTAGGGCAGCACCGGACCACGAGCACATTGCCCTTCACTCATCATGGGTGCTAGACTAGTGCCATCTCGGGGTAGTGCATGCAAGAGAGGACAACCGATGTCAACCCGTATCGCCAGTTTGCTCGCGCTTGGTTGCGTAGTCGCGTTCATCGCTACGTTGCTTGTCGGGTGCATGGAGCCAATTCAGCCCGACCCTTCACATCGGTGGGGCTGTGAATCGAAAGAGATCGGTACATAATGTCGGCACTTAGAGTTATAGGCCGACACAACGTACCGAGAGAAAGAAATGCGGAAACTCGAAAACCTGCAACAGCGAATTGGGGAACGCGGGGTCTTCCGCACCCGGGACCTTGAAGCGCTCGGCATCAGCCGGTCGACCGTGCAGCGCATCGTCGAGCGAGGCGAAGCGGAGCAACTCAGCCACGGGCTCCACCGCATGGTTGAGGGCGAGATCACGGAGCACATCGGTCTCGTCGCCGTCCAGAAGAAGATCCCGGATGGCATCATCTGTCTTCTCTCGGCTCTCCAATTCCACGGCATCGGGACGCAGCTTCCCCGCGAGATCTGGGTCGCGATTGACCGTAAGGCAAGGAAGCCGGGGGCCCCGGGATTCCCGATCCGCGTGGTCCGTTTCTCTGGGGTGAGCGCCCAGTACGGAGTTGAGACGCACGAACTGCTCGGTGTGCCCGTTCGAGTCACGTCGATCGCACGCACGGTCGTCGACTGCTTCCGCTACCGCAACAAGATCGGGATCGACATCGCGCTCGAAGCCCTCAAAGACGTGCTCGCCCGACGGCTGGCTTCGCGAGACGAGATCCTGCGTACCGCCGAAGCGTGCCGCGCTGTGACCGTTCTCCGCCCGTATCTGGAGGCCATGTCGATATGAAGACCGCGAGAGGCATTGATGCGCGAGCGTTCTCTCAACCGACGAGCCCGCGCGGAGTGTTCCCTGTATGGGAACCTGAGTCTTGTATACACAGCTGGGAAGCGCTATAGTACCATGCGTGTCATAGCGAGGAGGACGCTATGCCGGTTCTGGGCGAGGCATCCAGATGCAGAAAGCTCGTTGAGGGCCTGGTTCGCCGAGGCCAAGAACGCAGAGTGGGCGACGCCGCAGAGTGTCAAGGGGCGCTACCGAAGCGCGAGCTTCGTCGGGAACGACCGCGTGGTATTCAACATCTGTGGAGACAAGTACCGATTGGTCGTCCTCGTCAAGTACGAGTTCAGAACGGTCTACGTGCGGTTCATCGGCGCGCACGCCGAGTACGACAAGATCGACGCAGAGGAGATCTGATGCGCCCGAGGGTGATCAAGACAGAAGCTGACTATGAGAAGGCCCTCGGCCGGCTCGATGAGCTGCTTGATGCCAAGGTCGGAACTCCGGGAGGCGAGGAGTTCGAGCTCTGGGTGGCGCTCATCTCGACGTACGAGGAGGAGGCCTTCCCGATACGCTTGCCGGATCCCATTGAGGCGATTCGGTTCCGAATGGACCAGGCGGGACTCAAGCAGGTTGACCTGGTCCCCTTCATTGGAAGCGCGAGCCGCGTTTCGGAAGTGCTTAAGGGCAAGAGGTCATTGAGTCTCTCGATGATCCGCAAGCTTCACGAAGGGCTCGGCATCCCAGCCGAGGTTCTGCTTCAGGAGCCCGGCGCGGCGATGCCCAAGTCCCGCGACGAGATGGATTGGCAACGATTCCCGATTGCCGAGATGTACAAGAGAGGGTGGTTCGAGGGGTTCAGAGGCACGCTCAGCGAGGCAAAGGAGAAGGCAGAAGAACTCATCGCGCCCCTCATCTTTCCTGGCGGCATTGGCAATGTGAGCGTTCCCTGCTTCCTGCGCAGAAGCGTCCGCACCGATGCCGAGGTGGACGAGTACGCGGTCTCGGCCTGGTGCGCACGCGTCCTCTTCCGGGCGCGCGAAGAGCGCATCCCAGCTTACAAGGCAGGCACGACCACAAGGGCCTTTTGCCAGGAACTTGCCCACTTGAGTTACCTTGCAGACGGCCCCGTGTTGGCAAAGGAGTTCCTGAACCGAAGCGGCATTCATCTCGTCTGCGAACGCCATCTGCCCAAGACGCACCTCGATGGCGCGGCATTGTGGGCGCCGTCGAAGCGACCTGTCGTTGCGCTGACGCTACGACACGACCGCCTCGACAACTTCTGGTTCACGTTGTGCCATGAGCTTGCGCACGTCGCGTTGAACCTTGAGACTGAGCCGTCAGGTGCGTTTGTCGACGATCTGGAGGCAGACGGCGGGAATGCCATAGAGGCGAAGGCAGATGCCTTCGCAGCGGATGCCCTTGTCCCCACGGCGAAGTGGAAGGTTTCGGGGTTGCAGGAAGGCTGGTCGGCCACGGCGGTCAGTGCTCTCGCGGACAAACTGCGAGTCCATCCAGCGGTTGTCGCGGGAAGGGTTAGACGAGAGCTAAGGAACTACCGAATCTTGTCTCAAGTGGTCGGGAGCGGAGAGGTCAGACGACAGCTCGAGCCCGTGTGAGGGACCGCGCGAGCACACTACTGCAGTTGGGCGTCGGGGTTCGGTCTTGCAATCCAGCACTAGATCCGCGTCGTTCCCGCGTCGGCGTCAGGCGCGTTGGCGCGTGCCCGGCGGACGGCGTCGCTGGGGGTGGGTCACTGCCGCTGTCGGATACACCCAGGCGACCGTCAACCATTACGCGAATCACTGGGTTCATCAGGGATCCGCGGGTGAGAGGGACCCGATACAAGGAGGAGGCTCTGTGCCGCCAAATACGCCGGGTCCTTTCTCTTTGCCCAGCTTGCTTCCGCTCTGTAGTCGCAGTAGAGGAGGCTAGTCATCTGGATCCTGGGAGTTAGGAGGCCTTTGACGGGGGCAGGAATGCGGAAGCGCTGTTCTGCACGAGCGGCCAGAATCGAACTGGCAACCTACTGGTTACAGCTCAGTTGCTCCTACGGTCGAGCTACGCTGGCGGTTCCGGGTCTTCGCGAAGTTGGGCCTCGAGCGCCAAGCGCAGGGCTTCGGGGTCGGCGATGCCTTGGAGCCGGAGGACTACGTCACGGTGGGTCTCGTTCTCTCTCCGGCTGGCCATGCTCACGACGTGGACTCCGTGCTCGCGTAGCACGTCAAACGCGCGGAAGAGGTCGTCGGAGTCTTTGCGCAGCTTGATCTCCATCCGCGTCCCGACGAGTCCGATTCCCAACCCATCGGCCAGACCCCGCAGGACCTCGCTCTGAGTGATCACGCCGACCAACCGATCGCCCTCGACCACGGGCAGCAACACCAAGCGGTTGTCGAGCATGATCAACGCGGCCTTCTCGAGCGTGTCCGTCGGTTGCACGGCGAAGCGAACGGGATGGGACACCGTCTCGACCGCCACCTCGCCGTCCGCGACGCCCCGCAGCGATGCGCGGGTGACGAACCCCCGTAGGGCACCGTCCTCGGATGCGATCAAGAGGAGCCCGAACCCGTGTTCCTCCATGACACGCCGAATCGTCCCCACCGTGGCCGAGGGCAGGGCGGTTACCGCGTCCCGCTGCATGTGGCGCCCAACGTTCATTCTTCTTCAGCCTGAGCCTGCGCGACAACCTTCTCCTGGATGTGACCAGGAACCGGTTGGTACCGCGCGAACTCCATGTGGAACGTCGCCCGCCCCTGGGTCCGCGACTTCAGGTCGAGCGCATAGCTCTGCATCTCGGCAAGCGGCGCCTCGGCATGGATGACGGTCACTTTGCCCGCCGGGTCCATTCCCATGATCCGTCCGCGCCGCCCGTTCATGTCGCTGATGATGTCGCCGGTGAACTCCTCCGGCACCCGCACGTACACGCTCATCACCGGCTCAAGAAGGCACGGCTCCGCGTTGTCGAACGCCTCGCGAAACGCACCCCTCGCCGCAAGCTTGAACGCCAACTCGGACGAGTCGACGGGGTGGAAGCTTCCGTCGTAGACCGCGACGAGCACATCCGTGACCGGGAACTTGGCGAGGCTGCCCTCTTCCAGGGCCTCGAGGATCCCCTTCTCCACCCCGGGCACATACTGGTTGGGAATCGAGGCGCCCTTGATCTCGTCGACGAACTTGAAGCCACCCTCGCCCTTGTACGGCTCGACTCGCAGGTAGACCTCTCCGAACTGCCCGCGGCCACCCGTCTGCTTCTTGTGGCGGTACTTCGCCTCTGCCTTTCTGCGAATCGTCTCCTTGTACGGGATCCTCGGCTGTCTCGTTTCCAACGCGACGTTGTAGCGGTTCTTCAGCCGCTCGATGATCACGTGCAAGTGGACGTCGCCCATGCCGCGCAGCGTGAGCTCCTTGGTCACCGGGTCGCGCTCGACCTCGATGGTCTTCTTGGTCGCGGCCACTTCCTTCAGAGCTGCGCTCATCTTCTCGACGTCCGCCTGGGTCTTCGGCACGATCGTCCGGGAGAATCCTGGCCGCGGGAACTGTGGGAACTTGGACGACGCTGCGTCCTGGCTCATCGCTAGCGTCGCACAGAGAACGGCGCCTTCGGCCTTTGCGATCGCCACCACCTCGCCGGCGGCCGCCGAGGAGACTCGCTTCTGCTTCGTGCCTTCGAGCGCGTACAGGTCGCGAATGTCGACCTTCCCGCCCGTCTTGGTATCCACGAGCGGCTTCCCTTCGTGGAGGGTCCCGTCGAGCACGCGGACGAATGCCAGCCGTCCGAGGTACGGGTCGTTCGCCAAGTTGAACACCACGGCTCGGCTCGGCGCGCTGGGGTTCCCGACCGCCGGCGCCGCAAGGGTGGTGAAGGCTTTCAGGAGTTGATCGACTCCCTTTTCCTGCGTCGCGCACGCACAGAGAATGGGGACGATCTGGCCGGCGGTGACTCCCTTCGCCAGCGCGACCGCAAGCTCGCCGTCGCTGATCGGTTTCTCGTCGAGGAACTTCATCATCAGCTCGTCGTCGACGGTCGCAACCTCTTCGATGAGCGACGCACGCGAGCTCTCCGCGGCTTCGGCAACGTCCGCCGCAACGTCCTTCTTCCCCTTGTCGCCGAAGTAGCTGGGGCGGTTCGCGACGAGGTCCACGATGCCGGCGAACGCCGCACCGGATCCGATCGGAATCTGGATCGGCAGCAGTTTCGCCTCGAAGTGACTTCGCAGGGCATCGACTGCGGCATCGAAGTCGACGTTCTCCTTGTCCATGTGGTTGACGAGAATCGCCGTCGGGTACTTGCCTCCGCTCGCGACTTCCCACACCCGTTCCGTACCCACTTCGACGGCCTTCTCCGCACTCACCACGAGGAAGGTCAGATCGGCGACCGGGATCGCCTTGTACATCTCCTCGACGAACTCGTCGCCGCCGGGGGTATCGAGGAGCGTGATCGCAACTCCGTCGACCTGGAACGCACCGATCCCCATATCGATCGTGCAGCCGCGCTCTTTCTCCTCCTGCGACGCGTCGAGTGAGATCTGATCCTTAACGCCCGCCCGCTTCATCAGCGCCAAAGCGAGCGTTGTCTTGCCGCAGCCGGAATGCCCTGCCAGGCAGATAGTCCGCGCTTGCCCCATGTCAGTCCCCCTTGGGTGAATGGAAAGAATTCGTCGGCAGTATATCCACGGCCCGAATCGATAGCAACAAAGCGCGGACCTGATCCCCGGTTCGCCCATTCGGAGGCCGGGGCTCTCCCCCCGAACCTTCCCGACGAGCGAGCCGAAATCCGCGCGCCCCCGGTTGCAACGCAGGTGGGATCAGCGTATCCTGGCCGCACACCCTGCAAGGCGCATGGCAGGGCTCTGGTTCTCTCTAGGAGGTTTGCATGTCGACTCGCCTACTCCTCGGCGATGAGGCGCTCGCCCAAGGCGCCATCGATGCCGGACTGTCCGGCGCGTTCGGGTATCCAGGCACGCCGTCGACGGAGATCACGGAGTACGTCCAGAGAAGTCCCGAGGCCCGAAGCGGCGCCATCCGCAGCCACTGGACCGCGAACGAGAAGACGGCGGTCGAGACGGCGCTTGGGATGTGCTATGCGGGCAAGCGGGCCATGGCAAGCATGAAGCACGTCGGGCTCAACGTCGCGGCCGACCCCTTCATCAATGCCGCCATCTCGGGCACCAACGGCGGGCTCCTCATCAACGTCGCCGATGACCCGTCCATGCATTCCTCGCAGAACGAACAAGACTCGCGCCTCTACACCGAAATCGCCCTCGTGCCGTGCATCGAACCGGCGAACCAGCAGGAGGCCTACGACGTTCCGGCGTACGCGTTTGACTTCTCCGAGCGACACCGTATTCCCGTGCTGGTCCGCCTCACGACGCGGCTCGCCCACTCGCGCGCCCCGATCACATTGGGGTCAAAGCGCCCGCAGAACGAGCTCTCCGCGCCAACGGATCGGGAGCGATTCATCCTTCTGCCCTCGAACGCCCGACGCAGCTACGAGCGCCTCATCCGGCAACAGCGCGACTTCCTCCGCGAAAGCGAGGCAAGTCCGTTCAACCGCCTCGTCGAGGGAACCGATACGTCTTTCGGCGTGATTGCCTGCGGCATCGCGTACAACTACGTCCTGGAGGTCACCGGAGGTGCCCCACGGTTCCCGGTCCTCAAGGTGGGTCAGTACCCACTTCCTCTGGCCGCCGTCGAGCGTCTTTTCGCCCAATGCTCCGAGATCCTTGTCCTCGAGGAGGGGTATCCCTACGTGGAGTCGAAGCTTCTCGGAAGCCCGCCCCGACCTTCTCCTCGGATTCGGGGCCGACTCTCTGGCGACGTCCCGCGAACCGGCGAGCTCTCGCCACGAAGCGTCGCGTCCGCCCTTGGATTCCCGGAAGTGCACGGCCTCCCGGCGTCCAGTGCGGCGGTCTCTCGGCCACCGTCTCTCTGCCCGGGGTGCCCGCACGCTGACACCTGCCGGGTCCTTAACGACGCGCTGGCGACGCGACGCGAGACCGGCCGCATCTTCTCGGACATCGGGTGCTACACCCTCGGAGCGCTCCCGCCCTACAGCGCCATCGACACCTGCATCGAGATGGGCGCCTCGATCACGATGGCCAAGGGCGCCTCGGATGCCGGCCTGCGTCCCGCCATCGCCCTGATCGGGGACTCGACGTTCGCCCACTCCGGCATGACCGGCCTCCTCGACTGCGTGAACGAGAACACCGACGTAACCATCGTGATCGTCGACAACTCCACCGTGGCGATGACGGGAGGTCAGACATCGTCGGCCGAGCGTCGTCTCGTCGCCATCTGCGAGGGCATCGGCGTCCAGCCCGCGCACCTCCGAGTGATCGAGCCGCTCCCCGGCCGCCACGCGGAAAACGTGGCGATCCTGGAGGAGGAGATCTCTCATGCCGGCCCTTCGGTCATCATCGCGCGGCGCGAGTGCATCCAGACCCTGAAGCGGGGTCCGCGCCGCCCGGCCGACAAAGGAGGAGGGAAATGAAACGCGACATCATCCTTGCCGGCGTGGGAGGCCAGGGCTTGCTGTCGATCGCCGCCGTCCTTGGTGACGCCGCCCTCGGGCTCGGCCTGCACCTTCGCCAGTGCGAGGTGCACGGTATGGCCCAGCGAGGCGGCGTGGTCCAGAGCCACATCCGGTACAGCGACGCCCCTCTCTACTCCGACCTCGTGCGCGAGGGCACGGCGGACCTCATCCTGTCGCTCGAACCGATGGAGAGCCTCCGCTACCTGCCATTCCTGCGCCCCGACGGGGCGCTTGTCACGAACTCCCTCCCGGTCAAGAACATCCCCGACTACCCCGATCTCGACCGCATCCTCGGCGAGATCCGCCGCCTCCCGCGTCACCGCATCGTCGATGCAGCCATCATGGCGGAACAGGCCGGATCCCCTCAGTCCGCGAACCTCGTCCTGCTCGGTGCGGCGACCCCGTTCCTCGGGCTCGCCGAAGACTCGCTGGAGGCAGGCATCCGCTCCGTCTTCGCCGGAAAGGATCCCCGCATCGTCGAGACAAATCTGCGCGGCTTCCGCCTTGGAGTCGAGGCCGCGCGCCACGCTGCCTAGAGACCTTGCCGCAAGGCGGCGCGTCCGATAGGCTCGACGCACTACTCTGGGAGGTTGATGATCATGTCCATCCGTCGTCTTCTTGGCGCAGCGTTCGCGCTCGTCATCGTTGCAGCGGGAGTCGCTGCGGCCGCTCCGCTTCGGCTCGGCCTTGTGACCGACGTTCACGCCCACGACACGAACTCGCCGAACCAGCACGCGGTGATGGTGAACTACGCCGAGCGCCTCGGCGCCTTCACGCAAGCCATGAACGACTGGCCCGCGGACGCGGTCATCGAGCTCGGCGATCTCGTGAACGGCGCCTTCGTCACGGGCGCACCGCTCGGCGACCCGGCCCGCATTCCCGGAATCCTCTCCGCCGTCGTGGAGGCACTCGGCGCGTTCCGCGGACCCAGGTACTTCGTGCTGGGGAACCACGACGTTTACGATCTCTCGAAGGCCGACTTCCTCGCCGGCGTCGGCTCCCCGTCAACGTTCTCGAGCTTCGACCTCGGCGCCTATCACATCGTCCTCCTGGACGCGCAGTACACGAAGGCGGGCGCCGACGTCGCTCACGTGGGATGGATGGTTCAAGGCACGATCCCGAGCGTCGAACTCGAGTGGCTGAGGCAGGATCTCGCCGCGGCGACCGGCCCGACGATCGTCTTCATCCACCAGCCCCTCGATGTGGCCTTCGAGCTGGAAGCCGGCGGCCCCTCCATCTCCAACAACCAGGCCGTGCGTGATGTCCTCTCTGGGTCGGGACGCGTGATCGCCGTCTTCCAGGGGCACTCCCACGAGAGCCGCCACACGGTGATCGACGGGGTCCACTACGTCACGCTCGCCGCGATGATCGACCGCGACGAGTCGGTGCCGCCGACGTGGGCCGCGGTCACCCTCGACCCGGAAGCGCGGACCGTGCGCGTAGATGGCGCCGGAGTGCAGGAGAGCCTCGAGTTCTCCTACTGAGTTTGCCCTAGTCAAAAGGAGGATCCCGTGCCACGGAAGCGTTCCTTCGCGTTCCGCGCCCTGATCTCGCTCGTCGCCGCCGTTTGGCTCGCGCTTCCCGGCGCAGCGGGCCTTCCGCAGACGGCGTCGCTCGTTTCGTTCGGCCTGTTCACCGACCTGCATGCCCACGATCGCGATTCGCCGCTTGACGGGAAGTGGATGACACACACGGAGGAACGGCTGACCGCGTTCACACAGACCATGAACGCCCGCGCCGTCGACTTTGTCGTGCAGCTCGGCGACTTCGTCAACGGATGGCTGGTCCTCGGCGCCGACCCCGGCGATCCGGAACGCATCCCGTCGATCCTCGCGTGGGCTGACGCCCTGTACGGCGCGTTCGACGGCCCCCGCTACCACGTGCTCGGGAACCACGACCTGTTCAACCTGGACAAGGCCGAAATCCGGAGCATCCTTGGATTGGACTCCACGTACTACAGCTTCGACGCAGGGTCCTTCCACTTCGTGACCCTTGACGTCCAGTACGCGCAGGACGGTGCGGACCTCGCGAGCACTTTCTCGGGAGTGGCCGGCTTCGTTCCGGACGCTGAACTCGCGTGGCTACGCCAGGACCTGGCCGCGAACCGCGGCCGTCCGACCATCGTCTTCGTCCATCAGATGCTCGACGCCTTCATCGAGGAGTGGGGACGTCCGCTGGTCGCCAACCAGCCGGACGTCCAACGCGTCTTCGAGGAGGCCGGCAACGTGATCGCCGTCTTCCAGGGGCACGATCACGCGTACCGCCACGAGGTCGTCGGCGGCATCCACTACGTGACGTTCGAGGCGCTCGTCGATCAGGACTCACCGCCCTCTTGGGCGGTCATCACCCTCGATCCGTTGGCGCGAACGATCGCCATCGACGGGACGGGAGGCCAGCCGAGCGAGACGCTTCACTACGGCCCGGGCGGAGACGGATGACGGCCGAGGTCGCGAGTCCCCATCGGCGAGAGATACGACCGCAGCCGCTGTAGCGTCGTGAGCTTGCGGCGATTCCACCTCTCCACTGTAGCGTCGTGAGCTTGGCTCCCGGCGTTTCGTTGGTGCCGGGCGCTAGGGCTTGCGGCGGTTCAGCGATGCCGCAAGCTTGCCTCCGACGTTCGGGTTCGACACGCAAACGTCGCACACAAGGTGCGACGCTACAGGGAGACTCCTAGTCGGCGGCCACCGGGTGGATGATCAGGACGTCGCCGGCGATGTTCGTCGCGTGGTCGCCGATGCGTTCGAGGTTGTGCAGGATCTCGACGAACAAGATGCCGACTTCGGGATCGCAGCTCTCGGACTCGAGACGCTCCACGTGGTGCGCCTTGTAGCGCGTCTCCAGCTCGTCGAGATGTTTCTCCAATTCCAGAGCGCGCTTCGCGCTCTCGGTATCCTCGGATTCGAGTGCCGCCAGCGCCCGCTGGTAGAGCTCGATCGCCCGGTCGAACATGTCGCCGAGCTCTTCCAACGCGGCGCCCGTAAGACCACGCTTCTTCGCCATGATCTTCCCGGCGCGCACGGTGATGTTGACCGCCTGATCGCCAACACGTTCGATGTCGGCCGCGATGTGGCGAAGAACGTGCAAGCGACGCGCGTCCTTTCCGCCAAGCGTACTGCCGTCGATTCGATCGAGGAACGCATCGACCGACTCCTTGAGCCCGTCAATCGCTTCCTCCACCTCCGCGACCGACGCGATCTCCGTCGGATCGCGTTGGAGGATCCCCTGCTTGCACGCGCGGATCATCGCCGTCGTCATTTCGCCCATGCGCAAGAGCTCGCGCTCCGCCTGGCGCACGGCGATCGCCGGCGTCGCCAGGAACTGCTCGCCGAGGAACTGCGCCTTCCGCTGCGCCGACTCCTCGCGCCCCCGAACAAGCTGTCGCGCGAGCCAAACCAACAGCCCGACACACGGGATGAGCGCCAGGGTGACCGCGACGTTGAAGATCGAGTGCGCGTTCGCAATCTGGCGGGGCAGGGAAGTCGACGTCATCTCCACGAGACGCGCGAACCACGGCAAGAACGGCACGAACGCCGCCACGCCAAGCACATTGACAACGAGTTGGGTGACCGCGAGGCGACGAGCGGACAGCGACGTCCCGATGGACGCGATCTGTGCCGTCACCGTGGTTCCGATGTTGGCGCCCAGCACGATGGCGATTGCCGCGGGCAAGGTGATGAGGCCGGAACTCCCCAACCCGATGACCAGCGCCGTCATCGCCGCGGAACTGTGGATGGCCGCCGTGACGCCGGCACCGACGAGGACTCCCAAGAGGACGTTGTTCCCACACGCCTGCAGGACGTTGAGGATCGCCGGGCTCTCCGCCAATCCCTTCAGCCCGCCCGTGAAGATGCTCATCCCAAGGAACACGAGACCGAGTCCGAGGATGATCCGGCCGACGTCGCCGATCTTCTTCCCGCGGAAGGTCTCCCCGAGGAAGTACCCGACGGCGATGCTTGGCATGAAGTAGAAGCCGATCTTGAACGCAATGATTTGCGCCGTCAGCGTCGTGCCGATCTCCGCACCCAGCATGACGCCGATTCCCTGCGCCAGGGTTAAGATGCCGGCATTGATGAGCCCGATGAGCAGGACCATCGTCATCGTGCTGGATTGGAGCGTCGCGGACGTCACCATGCCCACGAGGACGCCGCGATACGCCTTCCCCGTGAGTCGCTCGATGATGACCCGCATGCGGTCTCCGACCGCGCGCTTGAGCGCGTCGCTCAGAATCCGCAACCCAAACAGGAATACCGCCAGCCCCCCGGCTGTAGTGAACACGACCTCGACCATCCGCTCCCCCCACGCGTTACAATCAGGCGTGGAAGTATAAGCGGCGAGCCCAACGACGCGAAACCTAGAGAGCTGTCGGTTCGCGCAACGGCCCAACAAACCGTAGATTGGACGTGCGATGACGGAATGGATGCGACGGATGCCGAAGGTCGAGCTTCACGTTCACCTCGACGGCTCCTTGCGCTGGGAAACGGTCGAAGAACTGGCCCGGAGCGCCCCTCCCGAGGCCGGACTCCCGCCGACGGACAACCTCCGCCAGGCCGTCGTCCCTGAAGGGAAGCGGTCTCTCGAGGACTACCTTGCCGCCTTCGGGTACACGGTGCCCCTCCTCCAGACCCCGCCGGCTCTCGAACGGGCGGCCTACGAGCTCTGCGCCGACGCCGCGGCCGAGAACGTCATCTACCTAGAGATCCGATTCGCGCCCCTGTTGCATACGCGGCTTGATCTCAAGCCCCGCGATGTCGTGGCCGCCGTTCTCGCCGGCATGCACCGCGCCGAGGAAGACCTGGGAGTCGAATCCGGGCTGATCCTCACGGCCCTCAAACAGGAGACGACGGAACACTCGATCGAAACCGTTCAGCTTGCTGCCCAGTTCCGGCGGGACGGCGTCGTCGGCGTCGACCTCGCCGGTCCGGAGCGCCATTTCCCTCCTCTCAAGCACCGCAAGGCGTTCGAGTTTGCGCACGACGCCGGGCTTCACGTCACGATCCACGCTGGTGAGGGGTGCTGTCCCGAACAGATCAAGGAGGCGCTCGATCTCGGAGCAGAGCGCATCGGGCACGGCGTCTACCTCTTCCAAGCCCCCAAGACGGAGAGCCGCGTCGCCGAACTGGGGATTCCTCTCGAGATCTGCCCCACGAGCAACCTGCAGGTGGCGGGATTCATGATGTCCTACGCCGACCACCCCCTCGGCCGCTACATCGAGCTCGGAATCCCGGTCACGATCAACACCGACAACCGCCTCATGTCGCAGGTCGATCTGTCGCACGAGTACGCCGTCGTCGCCAAGGCGTTCAAGTTCAAGCGCGAGTCGATCCAAAGCCTTGTCACAAACGGCGTCCAGGCGGCCTTCCTGCCCGAAGAGAGGAAAGAGAAGCTCCAGGCGCGCGTCGACGCCTTCTTCTCGCACCGTCGCCTCTAGACGACAATCCACGCCTTCCCGTACACGCCGTCGAATCCCAGAGTCACCACGACATGCCCCGCGCGGAACCGCCAGCTGAACGAGAGCGAAGCTACTGACAGGCCATCTGCGCGCATCAGCCGCCCGAGAGATCCAGCCCGTCGCAGGCGGCCTGGAACGACTCGATCTCGACTGTCGCGTAGAAGACGCGGGGTAGGAACTCGGTCGCGTCGATCTCGAAACGCGCCCGCTCCCCGGGTTCGAGATCAGAGACGCCGAGCGTCCCGTCGCTCAGCCTCACCCCATCGAAATCGTAGAACTTCGCACGCACCGTGACCGTGTCCAGGCGGACGCCCGAGCGGTTTCCCGCGACGCCGCTGACCGTCGGTGGGTAGCCGAGCGTCAGCCGCCACGTGGGGTCGACGAACGCGGCGAGTTCTGCGATCACTACCTTCGTCGTCGTCCCTGCCACGCCGCGGCGGTCCGTGACGGTGAGGACGACCGAGTACGACCCCGCCTCGAGGAAGCGGTGAAACGCGACGCCCCCGGTCTCGGCAAGCGGCGTCCCGTCGCCGAACTCCCACACGGCCTGAACGATCTCGTGCCCGGGAACCGTCGCCGATGTCGAGACGAAGACGTAGTCGAGCCCACCCTCTCTTCCATCCGGGCACCACGTGAAGTCCGCGGCCGGTCTCACGGCGGAGGGTTCGCAGCCCACGAGCAGACCGAGAAGAGCAACCCAGACAAGCGCCAGCGCACCGCGCCGCACGACGATCGCCGGCGTCATCCGAACAGCCCCTCTTGTCCGAAGCCCCCGTCGTCGATCCCGTCCCAGCCGTAGACTCGCAGATCAATACGCCCATCGAGCCCAAAGGCGACTCCTTCGGCGCGCAGTCGCACGACCTGTTCCTCCCCAATGCTCGACTCGCCCTTGGCGTTCACGATGCGGTGCCAGGGAACATCGTGCCTCGGCGCCCCTCGGCCCAGCGCCGCCATAGCGTACCCCACCTGGCGCGCCCCACGCGGCATGCCGACCGCGCGAGCGATCGATCCGTATGTGGCCACCCTTCCCGTCGGAACCTGCCGCACGACAGCATAGATCCGCTCGTAGAGGCTCTCGATCATCGACCCTTCCTCCCTGCCGGATGTGAGATCGTCGCAGTCTACTCCCCGCGCCGGCCGGCGGCGAGCGACTCGCGCGCGGAGGCAACGGCCTCGCTTCGCTATACTCTGGCGCGGTGATCGCTCATGTGCCTTGCGGCTCCAGCGCGCGTAGTGTCCGTCTCTGGCCAGACGGCCGTCGTCGACTACGACGGCGTCCAGACGAACGCTCGTCTCGAGACGCTGTCCGAGCCCTTAAGCCCCGGCGATTACGTCCTCGTCCACGCGGGGTTCGCCATCCAGCGCATGTCCGCCGAGGACGGGGAGGCGACGCTGCGGTTGTTCGACGAGTTGGCGGCCTCTCTGTCTTCCCCGCCCACCGGCCCATGAGCCATCCCTTCCGCTTCTCCGATCCCCGACGCGCTCGCCAACTCGGCGACGCCATTCGTCTCCTCGCGCCACGGGAGCCCGTGAAGCTCGTCCACGTCTGCGGGACCCACGAGATCGCGATCACGCGCCACGGCCTGCGACGGTTTCTGCCGGAGACCGTTCGACTTCTCGAAGGCCCCGGCTGCCCGGTCTGCGTGACTCCGCCCGCGGACATCGAGACGGCCATTCGCATCGGCGAACGCGGCGCCATCGTCTGCTCGTTCGGCGACATGCTCCGCGTGCCCGGGTTCGGTCGGTCGCTCGACGCCGCGCGCGCCGACGGCTGCGACGTCCGCACCGTCCTGTCGGCCGACGAGGCCGTTCGCATCGCGCAGGCCACGTCGCGCGAGGTGGTGTTCTTCGCCGTCGGTTTCGAGACGACGGCCCCAATGACGGCGGCCGTGATCTTGGAACGCGTCCCCCCGAACCTCTCCATCCTCCTTTCGCACAAACGGATCCCGCCCGCGATGGCCGCGCTCCTCGACCTTCCGGACACCGGAATCGCCGGCTTCCTTGCGCCCGGCCACGTCTCGACGATCATCGGCACGGCCGCCTACGAGCCGTGGATGAGCGGGCGGCGGATGCCCGTCGTCGTCGGCGGATTCGAGCCGTTGGACATCCTCTACGCGGTCGCCCTCCTATTGCGGCAGATCCGCGACCGGCGCCCCAGCGTGGAGAACGGGTACCCGCGCGCCGTCGAGAAGAACGGCAACCTTGCCGCCCAGCGGTTGGTCGACGAGGTGTTCGAACCGACCGCCGTCGCGTGGCGCGGCATCGGCATCCTCCCGATGTCCGGCTATCGCTTCCGGCCGTCGTTCGAGTCTCTCGACGCTCGCGCACGATTCAACGTCGGCGAGATCCCGGACTCCCACGACGACGCCGGGTGTCGTTGCCCGGAGGTGCTCACGGCGCGCGCCGTTCCCAGCGACTGTTCCCTCTTCGGGACTCGCTGCACGCCCCTTTCGCCCGTCGGACCCTGCATGGTCGGCGCGGAGGGCGCTTGCGCCATCTGGTTTCGTTACGACGGGGAGCGAACCCTATGACCGACCGTGAACCACGAATCACTTCACTCCACGGAGCCGGCGGCGAGGTCATGGATCAACTGCTCTCGCGGCTGGTCTTCCCACGCCTTGCTGGCAGAGCCTCGGGCCGCATCCCCCTCTCCGCGGGGGATGACGGCGCGACGCTCGACCTTCCGCGGGACGGCGAGCTCGTTTTCACGACCGACAGCCACATCGTCAAGCCGATCTTCTTCCCCGGCGGCGACATCGGCCGCCTCGCCGCGTCCGGCACGCTGAACGATCTCGCCGTCATGGGCGCGAGGCCGTTCGCCCTCAGCCTCGCCGCGGTCATCGAGGAAGGCTTCCCCATCGCCGATCTCGAACGCATTCTCGACTCGTTCGCCGCTGCCCTCGACGACGTCGGTGCTGCCGTGGCCTGCGGTGACACCAAGGTCATGCCCGCGGGCGACCTCGACGGCATCGTGCTCACCACGTCCGGCATCGGCGTCGCACGACGCGCGATCTCGGACGCCGCGCTCCGCGTCGGCGATCGCATCCTCGTGACGGGCACGCTTGGCGATCACGGGATGGCGCTCCTTGCCGCGCGAGGAGAGTTCCGCTTGACGACACCCTTGCGTAGCGACGTGGCCCCCATCTGGCCCATGCTCGCGCCGCTGCTCGACCAGCTCGGTGACGCGGTCCACGCCATGAAGGATCCAACGCGCGGCGGCCTCGCGGCCGCGCTGAACGAGATGGCGCGGAAGTCGCGCACGTGCATCGAGGTGATCGAGGCCGACATCCCGATCCGCCCGGAAGTGCTCGGCATGTCGGAGCTCCTCGGCATCTCTCCCCTCGAAGTGGCCAACGAGGGGAAGGCCATCGTCGTCGTCGTCGCGGGCGCTGCCGACGACGCGCTGCGGATCCTCAAGAGTCATCCCTTGGGCGCCTCGGCCGCCATCATCGGCACGGTCAGCGAGGAGTACCCAGGCCACGTCGTTCTCGCGACGGAAGTTGGCGGCCGGCGCTTCCTCGACATGCCGCTCGGCGATCCCGTGCCCCGCATCTGCTAGCCTCGGCTAGCGACGCAGCCACGCGCGACGGTCGGCGATCGTCCGGCCCTTCGACTGACACTGCGGGCAGTAGAACGTCCGCGTCTCCGCGAACCGAATCTCCGCGATCGGCTGCCCACACTCGATGCAGGCTTCGCCCGTCCGCTTGTAGACGGCCATGCCCTCGACGCGCCGCTCCCCCACGAGGGCCCCGCCGGACTCTCGCCGCGTGCGTTCGACAGCGGCCCCTAGCACCGATCGAATGGACGCGTGCAGGCGCTCGACCTCGTCGGGTTCGAGCGTGTTCGCGTATCGAATCGGCGACAGCCTCGCCGCGAACAGGATCTCGTCGGCGTACGCCGTGCCGATTCCCACGATCAGCGCCTGGTCGGTGATCATCTTCTTCAGCTGCCGCCGCTCGCCGGCGAAGAGTTGCACCAGATGGGCGACCGAGAAGCCCGACCCGAACGGCTCGATGCCGCCCCTCGCCACCCACTCGACGTTCTCCGGATCCTGCACGACGTGT
>Ga0315287_10000614_pt1 | contig 31303 bp, 33 predicted proteins | sample YL17G11_0_MG_FD_205037 | JGI IMG/M metagenome (GOLD analysis project Ga0315287, IMG submission 205037) | Sediment microbial communities from Yellowstone Lake, YNP, Wyoming, USA - YL17G11_0 | ecosystem: Environmental > Aquatic > Freshwater > Lake > Sediment | place: USA: Wyoming | collected...
CCGACCGGGGCGGGGCCGACCCCGCGACCGCGCCCGCGCGCGGCGGTTCCGACCACGCGCGTGCGCCGACCGCGCCGTCGAACGCGGGGCCGTCCTCGCCGGACGAGTAGCCGACGGGGGACATGGCGCCCGACATGCGGGCGCGTTCGTCCCAGTCGTCGTCGTCTGGGGACGGGGCGGGAGGGAAGGGTGAGGGGGACGCGCGCGCGGCTTCGGCGGCCGGCCGCCCCCCCTCCACCTCCCCCCCTCCGCCTCCTCCTTCACCTTCCGCCAAGAACCAGCACTCGCCCGATCTGCCCAGCGTCATGTGGAAGCCGACGTCCTTGCCTGGGAGGGGGGGGTCGGAAGAGGAAGTGCGTGAGTGAAGGCGGTCGCAGCCGCCAACGTCTCCCCGACCCGCCCCCACCCCCCTCCCCCCCCACCATTGACTTCGATGCGCACGCGCCGGTCGGCGGAGCGCGCCCCGGTGTACTTGCCGAAGCGGACGTAAAACGGGGTCGACGCGACACGGCCGCCCGCGTGCCGCACGAGGACGACGTCGATGGCGCCGGTGCCGTGGGGGGTGACGGACGCGATGGCGGCGGCGGCGGCGACGGTGCCGGACTGCAAGGGAGAGGTGGGGGTTCGGGGCGCGACGGGTCCCCTCCGCGCGCGCCCAATCCCGCGCTTCGGCGGCTGCACCCCAGCCTCCACTCTCTCTTCCTCACCCGTAACGCGTTTGCCGCCCGCATGGACCGGGAGGGGAGCAGCGGGGGCGCCTGCCCGGGCGGGGGCCCGTCGCGGTCGGACGGGGAAGCCATGGGGAGGGGGCGCCGGTCCGCAGAGATGCGTGCCGACTGCTCTCGGGTCAACGCCACATGCGGAAGGGCAGCACCGGCGCGAGTGTGGCAGACCGCGCGCGCGGCGCCGCAGCATCGCCACTCTCTGCGCCCCCGCGCGCCGCGATGGTGCGCCGGCGTGCGAGGCGCATGTGTGTGACCCTCTCCCCGCGCCCGCGATCGACGACGCCCAATCCACAGGACGTCTCGCCCGAGTCTTCGCCCGACCCGCCCGCGGCCGCCGCGCGCCGCCTGGACGCCGCGTTCGCGGGCGATGTGGCAGGTGGGACCGCGTGTGGGGTGTGGCGCAGCGCGCGTGGCGCTTCGGGCGCGCGCCGTCCTGCTCGAGTGCGCGCGATGGCCGCCCGCCCCCCCCCCCCCCCTGCAGCCATGACCGCAAAAGCCATCCTCGCCGTGACGCTCGGCTCCAAAACCCCCGTGCCCGACGTGCCCACGGTCACGCCGCCGGCCGCGGTCCGCGCAGACGCCGACCTCGGCCACCTCACGACGCCGGGCCCCGGCCGCCTCCCCTTTCTGCAGCCGGGATGGTCGACTGGTCGCCGCGGCCGGTCGAGCCCGCCGGGCGGGCGGGGGCGGCGGCCGGCGTTGGGCACGACGGAGGTCGACGCGGCGAGCCCCAGGGCGCGGTCGAGCCCGCCGGGCGAGAGGAGCATGGTGGTTGAGCAAGGTGGGGATGGCGACGGTTGCGGCGACCTGATTCCGGCCGTGCGCGCACCGGCGGCGACCGCGCCGGCGAAAGCGCGCGCGCCCTGTCCTCCTTCTTCTGCCCCGCCCACCGCCTCGGTCTCGCGCGTGCTCTACGCAGCCGAGCGCAATGCGGCCCCCAAGCAACCACCGGCGGCCAAGCGTGCCATCCACGGCGCGCGCCCCGCGTGGGGGTGCGGCCCCGGCGCGCCGCGCACCGAACCCCCTCCCGACTCGGCCCCCGCGCGCCGGCCGCGGCCCTCGCGCCGGGCGCGGCCCCGGTCGGCGGCATCGACCCGGCCGCCGTCGGCGCCGACGACATTCGACGCGGCGGCCGAGGCGGCGGCCGCCGACGCGGCGCGTCCGCCGTTGGAGGCGCCGCCGCTCGCGGTCGCGACCGCGGTCGTGCTGGATGGCGCTGCGTCGAAAAAGGCGACCTCCGTGACCATCGTCCCCCCGGCCTCGGTGCGCGTCGGGCTGGGCGCCGACGCGGCGACGACCGTGGCGCGAGCGGCGCTCGCGCCGGGCGACTCCCCGTCTGCGCTCCTGGCCGCCCTCGCTCCCTGCTTCGCGAGCGTTATCTCCGGCGTCGACGCGTGCATCTTCAGCGTCGGCGCCGCCGGCGCGCGGTCGGCGGTCGACGGCGGCGAGGCGGGCGTTGCTGCGCTCGCGGCGGCAGCGCTCATGCTCGCGCTGCCGGCGCCAGCGACGATGTCGCGCATGTCGGATCCGCCCCTGACCCTGACCGCGTGCGAGCTGTGCGGGCGGGCAGTGGATCTCTTGAGCGACGCCGAGGCGCTCGGCTCCTCGGGCGCCCTGCCGCCGCTCGCCGCCCCGCTCGCCGCTGTGTCCGTGCATTCGCCCTCGGACGCTGCCGTGGCGGCCTCGCTGGCCGCCGGGAGGGCGACCCACGGCACGCCGCGCGTGCTCACGTTGCGCGTTCGTGGCGGCGCCTCCCTCTTCCTGGCCGCCGCGTCGACCGCCGACGCCGCCCCTGTCGCCGAACTCGCGCGCGCCGCAGCGGTGGCCACCGGCGGCCGCGCGCGGCGGCCGCTTCCGTGGCGCGCGTCGCCGCTCACGCGCGCGCTCAAGTCGGCGCTCGCGCCAGGGTCGGCGGCAGCTTTCTTGCTGCACGTCGACGCGGGCGACGGCCGGAAAGCGGCGGCGACGCTGGCGCTTGGAACGCGCGCGAGCGCGGCGCGGCGCGGGGGGGCGGCGTCGGCGGCCCGATGATTTCTTGGGGGCGCGCCCGGGCGGCCCGTGTCAGTCCAGCATCGACCGGCGTGATGGCGATGGAATGGCGCGCCGTCGGCCGCCCGCGGCGACAGCGTGCTCGCTCGACGTCGCGCGCTCGGTCCAGGCCCTCTCACTCTCGTCGCCGCCGCCATGCCCCCGGCCGCCGCCCCCGCGGCGCCCGATGGCGCTCCTGCGCCCGCCCCAGCGAATCCGCTGGGCGGCATCTTCCGCATGCTCTTCATGTGGTGGGTGATGCGCCAGTTCATGGGCGGCTCGGCCCCGAAGCCCGCCACCCTGCCCCGGGACCAGGTGCTCATGCCGCGACTGCCGCGTGGCTCCCCTGTGGACGTCGTGTTTGCGCTGGCGGAAGCGCCCGCGCTCGTCCCCGGGTGGGCGGCTGGCGCGGGCGGCGCTGCAGTCGTCTGGCGCACGACCGCGGGACTCTCCACCGCGGCCGAGGCGCAGCACACGGTCGACTATGAGCTGAGCAAGGTAGGGGAGGAGGGGAGGGTGGAGGGCTGGGTGCCGCGTCGCGCGGCAGGCGGCGGCGACCCCATCCCGGCCTCTTTCCCTCACCAGACGGTCCAAAACAATGGCACGCTCTACCTGCACGTCGTCATGGCGCCCTCGGGGTCGCCCCTGGACGCGGCGGACGCCGGCTTCGACCCGGCGCTCGTCGTCTCGCGCGCCTTCCCCGCGGTCGCGTTCCTGCCGCGCCCCAAGTCCAAGGCGGGCGTCAACCTGCTGTCGGGCGACAAAGCGAAGCAGCCCGCGCTGGCCAAAGAGGAGGAGGAGGAGGAGGAGGAGGGGCAGGAGTATGGCGGCGGCGCGGGTTTGGCCAAGCCCAAACCCCCGCGCGAGATCATATCCTTCCTCAAACCCAACCTCACCGTCGCCATGGTGGACGATTTCTCGACGTACAACGCCAAGGCGGTGCCGGACCACGTGCGCGGGGGAGGATGTTGGAGGGTGGAAAGAACGCGCCGCCGCCGCGGCCGCCCACCCCGCCCCACCGCCCCCCTTTGCAGGTCCTGCCCCACCTGGACATCGACCCCGCGACCATGACCTACGCCCCCACCCTGTGGCTCAACGACTTCTGGCTCCTGCGCGACAAACTGGTCCCGCTGAACGAAACGGTTTCCACCATCACCCTCCACCTCTCCCTCTACTCGCTCCCCCCCTGGAAGCTCATGCTCTACACCCAGATGGAGCACTCGTTCTCGATGCAGCAGTCGTGGGGCGCCATGAACGACGGCGAGTCGGACGAGTTCAAGCGCGTGCTGACCGAGGGCAACCCCTACTTCCTGGGGCTCACCATGCTCGTCTCCCTGATGCACTCGGTGTTTGACGCGCTCGCCTTCAAGAACGACATCGGGTTCTGGAAGGGGAAGAAGGACGTGGCGGGCCTGTCGGTGCGCACGATCGGGTTCAACGCGGGTTGCCAAGCCGTCATCTTCCTCTACCTCCTGGACAACGACACGTCATTTGTCGTGCTCGCGTCGACCGGGGTCGGGCTGCTCATCGAGCTGTGGAAGCTCACGCAGGCGATGGACGTCACGCTCGCGGTCGTCAACGGCCGCCCGTCCCTGCGCCTCAAGGACAAGGCGTCCTACACCGCGTCCCGCACGGACGAACACGATGCGGTGGCCATGAAGTGGTTGTCGCTGTGCCTGATTCCGTGTGTCGGGGGGTATGCGCTCTACTCGCTCGCGTACGACACGCACCGCTCCTGGTACTCCTGGATCCTGTCCTCCCTCGTGGGCGCCGTCTACATGTTTGGCTTCGTGCTCATGTGCCCCCAGGTAGGAGGTTGGGGAGGGGGCGGGTGCGGCATGGGCGGGGGTTGGGCAAGCTCGGCACGGCGGAAACCACAATCCATGCACTCGCCCCCCTCTCTTGCCTCCACAGCTCTACCTCAACTACAAGCTGAAATCGGTCGCCCACCTCCCGTGGCGCCAGATGACGTACAAGTTCCTCAACACGATCATCGACGACCTCTTTGCGTTTGTCATCAAAATGCCCACCCTGCACCGCCTGTCCGTGTTCCGGGACGACATCGTGTTTGCGGTCTACCTGTACCAGCGGTGGGTGTACCGGGTCGACCGGTCGCGCGCCAACGAGTTTGGGTTTTCGGCCGAGGGGGCCGCCGCGGGGGAGGGGGCGGCCGTGCTCGAGCCGGGCGCCGCCGCGCCCGCGGGCGCGCTGCCGGCGGCGGCCGCGCCGGCGGGCGACGCGCGCCGGCGCCGGGGCGCGGCGGAGCCGGCAGCCGCGGCGGTCCCCGCCTCTGCCTCTGCCGGCGGCAAAAAGGACGAGTGAGGACTCTCTGCGTAGTTTCGAGGGTCAGCAGCGGAACCAGGGATGCCATGCGTACGGCGTGCGTGTAAGGGCGGTCCCTGTGCGGGCGGCGGGGGCCAGCGCGCCCGCGAGTCGCGGCGGCACACCCTGTCGTCCCCCGCCGCGGCCTCACCCCAGCCGCCCCCCTCCCCCCCCACGATGCAGCGCTCCCTCCAGTCCCGGCCTGCGGTTGTCCGGCCGCGCGTCGCCGCGCGCCGCGGTGAGGGAGGGGAAGAGGCGGGCGGGCGCCGCGGCGCGTCGCGCGCGCCGGCCGCCGATCAGGTGCCGCCCGCGCGCGCGCCTTCCCCTCCACACCCCCTGGATCCCCGAGAGAGCGAGCCGTGCTGCCGGCGGCGGGGGTGCAAGGCGCCGCTTGGCGCCCGCGCGGCCTGCCCCGGCACGCCGCGCACGAGCGGCGGGCGGCGGTCGGCCCCGAATGCGACCGCCCGGCGCTTGACTGACCGCGGTGCCACCCCCCTCCGGGAGCTGGACGCGCTGTAATGCGCGTGGACGCCCCCTCGCCATCGGCGGCCGCGCAACGGCCGCCCCCGCGCGCGCCGACGCCCCCTCCCCTTCTTCCAGCCGTGGTCGTGTGCCGCGCCGAGCGCGACCCGTCCAAGCGCATCGTTGTCACCGGCATGGGCATCTGCTCCGTGTTTGGCAACGACCCCGCGGTGTTCTACGACAAGTGAGGGGCAGAGACGGGAGGGGGTGGTGGACACGGGGGGCTGCCCGGCGGACGCCGGAGACCGCGCCGCCGCCCGCGCCGCGCGCCAGCGGCCATGCCGCGACCCGCGACCCGCGACCGACGACCCACCCCCTCCTTCCTCCTCTTTAGGCTCCTGGCCGGCACGTCGGGCGTCGGCCCGATCACGCGCTTCGACGCGTCCGAGTACCCGACCAATTTCGCGGCCCAGATCAAGGACTTCGATAACGAAGGGTAGGAGCGGGGGCGGGGGAGGATGGAGGGTGGGAGGGGTACAGGGCGCCCAACGATCTTCGGCCGACCCCTCCTCCTTCCTCTCCTCTGTGCAGCCTCATCGACAAGAAGAACGCGCGCCGGTACGACGACTGCCTCGCCTACTCGCTCGTCTCCTCCAAAAAGGCGCTCATCGACGCGGGGCTTGAGATTGGCGGCGACGCGTTCAACAAACTGGACAAGCAGCGCTGCGGCGTCCTCGTCGGCTCCGGCATGGGCGGCCTCACCGTGTTCCAGGACGGCGTGAAGAACATGATCGAGAAAGGCTTCAAGAAGATTTCGCCGTTTTTCATTCCGTACGCGATCACCAACATGGGCGGCGCGCTCGTCGGCATCGAGACCGGTTTCATGGGCCCCAACTACTCCATTTCCACCGCCTGCGCCACCGCCAACTACGCTTTTGTCGCCGCCGCCAACCACATCAGGTCGGGCGACGCCGACCTGATCGTCGTCGGAGGGTCGGAGGCGCCGATCATCCCGGTCGGCGTCGGCGGCTTCGTCGCGTGCCGCGCGCTCTCGTCCCGCACGGACGAGCCCCAGCGCGCGTCGAGGCCGTGGGACCAGGGCCGGGACGGGTTTGTCATGGGGGAAGGGGCGGGGGTGTTGGTCTTTGAATCGCTGGCGCACGCGCAAGCGCGCGGCGCGACGCCCATCGCCGAATACCTCGGCGGCGCCATCACGTGCGACGCCTACCACATGACCGACCCCCGCGCCGACGGCCTCGGCGTGTCGTCCTGCATCACGCTCGCGCTCAAGGACGCGGGCGTGGAGCGCGACGCGGTCAACTACATCAACGCGCACGCGACGTCGACGCTCGTCGGCGACATCGCCGAAGTCAAGGCCGTCAAGAAAGTGTTTGCCAACACCAAGGGCATCGCCATGAACGGGACCAAGTCCATGATCGGGCACGGCCTGGGCGCGGCGGGCGGGCTGGAAGCGATCGCGGTCATCAAGGCGATCACGACGGGGTGGGTGCACCCCACGATCAACCAGGAGGACCAGATTGACGAGGTGGCGGACATCAACACCGTGCCCAACGTCAAGCAGGAGCACAAGGTTGGTGGGGAGAGAGAGGGGTGTGGTTGGGGTCGTGCCGATCACCCGGCAACGGCGCGGCCCCCCCTCCCACCCTCCCCCACCCCCCCCCCCCAGGTCAATGTTGGCATCTCCAACTCGTTCGGCTTTGGCGGCCACAACTCGGTCGTCGCGTTTGCGCCGTTCAAGGCGTGAGAGCGTGGACGGCGGTGTTCGCCTGGGCGGCGCGCCGCGCGCCAGCCCGACGCGGCGGGCGCGCCGCGCCGCCCCCGAGAGAGCGCATGGGGGAGAGCGAGCGGGAGTGCGACCTGAGAGTGCAATCTTGGTGCGCGAAGAGGTGGAGGGGAGGAGGTGGCAGCGGCAGCGAAAGAAGGCGACGCTCACTCTGCCGCTCGCGCGGCCCCGTGGCACCGCCGCCCCACGCTCGCCGCGTCCCACGTGCCGGAGGCGCCACAGGACCTCCACCATGGACCCCGGCAAGGACGTTCTCTCCCTGCCAATTCCGTTCCCTGTCGTCGCGGTCGTCGCGGGCGGCCTGGCGACGTCCGCCTTTTTGATGCGCCACAAGACGTGGTCAGACAGGCGAGTTCGGGGTGTTTGAGGGTGGCATGCGAGCGCCTAGCGGCCTGGCCGCGGGGCCATGGGCGGGCCGCCTTTTTTGGTGGCTGGGGTGGGGGCCCGCGCCCCGCCCCCCGCCCACGCCCCCCCCCCCCCCCCCCCCCCCCCACAGGCGCGGCGTGTGGGCTGTGCCAGCGCTAGCGGTGACGGCGTCGTGGGCGGGGCCGGCCGCGCTCCTCGCGTACCGCGCGGCGGCGCTCGCGGCCATTGTCAGGTGAGGAGAAGGGTGGTTGGGGCGTGTCGGCCCGCACAAAGGCTAACCGCCGTGCCGTAGCTCGCATCTGGGTCGGCGACCGGCATCGATCGCCGCCGACGCCCCCTTTCTTCTTTAGCATCGGCCTCGCCCAGCTCGCCCGCCGCGGCCGCAAAGCGCTCGCCTTTTACACGGTGTGGTCCTGGTGGCTTCTTGGCGCCTATTTTGCGACGGCGGCCACCGCGTCCGTGCTCGCGCTCGCGCGCGGCGCGCCGCACCCGCGCCGCCGCGTGGGCCTCCTCGGCGCGACCGCGGTCGCCCTCTTCCACATCGCGCTGCCGTCGTCCGTGATTGTCGTCGCGGTGACGTGGTTGGTGCTCGTCCCCATGCTGTTGCGGTCGGACCCCGCGACGGCCGCCCTCGCGCGCGCGATGTTTTTCGAGCCCACCAGCTACTGGCAGCACGGCGGCAACGCCCTCCTCGCCCTAGGCGAGCTCTCCCTGAACCGCATCCCTGCCGTGCCCTACCTCATGAGTGCGCTCGGTTTCTACTCCTCCGCCTTTGGCGTGTGGGCCTTTGCCTTTTACCGCGCGACCGGGCGCTGGCTCTACCCGTTCCTCAACGCGCGCCGCCGGGGAGCCGTGCTCATGTACATCGGGCTGTACGTGAGCCACTGGGCGTTTTTCGGGGTGGCGTTGTTGCTCTTTCGTGCGCGCGATGCGGCGGCGGCGGCGGTGGCGGCGGGAGGGAAGAAGCGGGTGGCGCCCCACAAACGGGCGTGAGCGGGCGGCGGCGCGAGGGGCGCGCCTTTCTGTAGGGCTAGATGGTCGACGGAGATAGCGCGCACTCTTGCGGCCGCGCCCGCCCGGGTCGCGCCGGTCGAGGGCTGCCCCGCGCCTAGGTCGATCTCTGTCAATCCATTTCCCATGCTGGCCGCGGCCGGCGCCGCTCCCGGTCCCGCGCGGAGCCACCGCGGCGCGCGGTCGCATGCGACCCCCAGCGCTGCCGCACTCGCCTTTCTCGCCCTCCTCCCCCTCCTGGCCCACGCCCGCTTGCTCCACCAAATGCCCGGCTCATCCGGTCTGGGCGCGCCCACCGGCGGCCTGGCGGGAATGACGGGGTGGGGCTGGGGCCGCGCCTTCGCGTCGCCGCTCTCGCCCCTCGCCGGCAACCTCGGCAACGTCTATTGCTCGACATCGGGCCAGGCGCCGCAACCCCCAAAGTCCATGTTGTTCGCATGCACGCGGCAGCCGGCCAACGGGATCACGAGCGACATCATTCCGAGGTTCCCCGTCGGCGTGATTTGCGCCAACATGTGCGCCCCCGCGTCGCCTGCAGGGGCTGGTGGGGCGTGCATTCCCTGCTCCGACCCGGCCCTCATCTGCGCGCGCGAGTTTGGGGGGGGGCTGGGGTCTGCGGCTGTTTGGCTCGCCGAAGCGCAAGGCGTGTCGACCCTCCTCTGCCCCACGCCCGGCGTCGACGGCGGGCGCGCGTTTGCTGGGACGGTGCCCCAGATTTGATGCGCGCGAGAGAGCGAGAAGGTTTGAGAGCACAGAGAGGAAGGGCAACGTGTGGGCACAACCCCACCTCCCCCATTCTCCCCTGCATCACATGTGGATCGGCTTGTCGTACGTCGCCATGGCCGCCTCCTTGACCGCCTCGGACAGCGTCGGGTGCCCGTGGCACGTGCGCGCGACGTCTTCGGCGGTCGCACCGTACTCCATCGCCAGGACGCACTCCCCGATCAACTCCCCGGCATTCGCCGCCATGATGTGCACCCCCAGAATTTTGTCCGTCTCCGCGTGCGCCACAAACTTGACGACGCCCTCCGCGTCGTCGACCGCGCGCGCGCGCGAGTTGGCCATCATGGCAAACTTGCCCGTCTTGTAGGGAATGCCCGCCGCTTTCACTTCGTCCTCCGTCTGCCCCACCGACGCGCACTCGGGCCACGTGTACACGATCGAGGGGACGGTGCCGTAGTTGACGTGGCCCGCGCGGCCGGCCAGATTTTCGACGCACGCGACGCCGTCCTCCTCGGCCTTGTGGGCAAGCATGGGGCCTTCAATGACGTCGCCGATGGCGAAGACGGTGCCGGAGGGGGACGTGGTTTTGAACGCGCCGTCGGTGGCGACGCGGCCGCGCGCGTCGAGGGTGACGCCGGCGGCCTCGAGATTGAGGCCCTTGAGCAGGGGGCGCCGCCCCGCCGACACGAGCACGACGTCGGCGTCGAGCGTCTCCGTGGAGCCTCCCTTGGCGGGTTCCAGGGTGAGCGTCACGCCCGAGGGCGACGGCTCCGCCGACACGACCTTGGTGTTGAGTTTGAACTTGAACCCCTGCTTCGTGAGCGCGCGCTGGAACTGCTTGCGCACCTCCGAGTCCATGGTCGGCACGATGGTGGGCAGGAACTCGACGACGGTCACCTCCGACCCCAGGCGCGACCAGACCGACCCCATCTCGAGGCCGATGTAGCCTCCCCCGATGACCACCATCTTTTTGGGCACCTCGGCCAGCTTCAGCGCTCCCGTGGACGACACGACGCGGTCCTCGTCGATCGTCAGGCCCGGGAGGGGCGTGACTTCCGACCCCGTCGCGATGATGACGTTTTTGGCAGACAGCGTCGTCGACCCCCCGTCCGCCAGCGCGACCTCGACCTCGGTCGCCGACTTGAACGAGCCCCACCCCTTGACGTAGGTCACCTTGTTCTTCTTAAACAGGCCTTCAATGCCCTTGGTCAGCCCGGAGACGGCCGAGTCTTTCTGGGCCATCATGGCCGCCACGTCGATGCGCGCGCCGTCTATCATCACGCCGTGCGCGGCCGCGTGCTTGGTCGCGGTCTCGTAAATGTGCGACGAGTGGAGCAACGCCTTGGACGGAATGCAGCCGACGTTGAGGCACGTGCCGCCGAGCGCGCCCCGGCCCTCCACGCACGTCACTTTCATGCCCAGTTGGGCGGCCTTGATGGCGGCGACGTAGCCGCCGGGGCCGCCGCCGATGATGACGAGGTCCTGAAGAGGGGAGGGGAGAGGGGGACGGGGGTGGTTGGGGTGGGGGTCGCGCTGTCGCCGGGCGCGCTCCCGCCTCGCCCGCCGCGCGGCGCGCGCGCCGTTCTTCACAAGGGGGCAGGCGCCGCCCCCCGCGCGCGAGCCCGGCGCGCGGTGGGAGCGCGCAGCGTGAGAGGATTGCGGCGCGGGCCGCGCGGGGCGGGCACGCGTTGGCCCGTGCGCCGCCGTAGGCCGACGGCGCGATCCACGCCGACCCGCGATCGCGCGCGGCGCCCGCGCCCGGCGCCCGCCCGCGCTCCAACCGCCCCTCCCCCTCCCCCGCCCCTTGCCTGCTGCTCGGCCGCCGCCGCGAAGCCGCGGGACGCGGTGGCCCAGACGCGGGGGCGGACCAGGCGGGCGGCCGCGTGGCGGAGCATGGTGAGGGAAGGCGGAGAGTGGAGGCGAGGGCGAGTGGCGCCGGCACAGCCAGCGCCCGGCACACCACCGCGCCCGCCGAGCGGCCCCGACACGCCGGAGAGGCGCTCGTCGATCGCGCCGCGAAGGGTCTGGCCCGCCGTCGCCTCGCCCACGCGGCGGCGCGGCACGCCGGCATGCCACCTGCCCGCAGGCGCTCGCGGCGCCTCGCGTTGGCCCTGTCGACACTCTGCATGATGATCATGGTCGCATCGCCGTCGGCCGCCCGCCCGGCGCCCGGCGACGGCGACCGCGGCGCGCCGGCGGCGGTGAATGCGACGGCGGCCGAGACGCCAGCCGCTGTGAGCGGTGCGTCCGCCCCAGCGGATACGCAGGTGGGTCATGTGGTGGCATAGTGGAGGCGCCGGGTGGAGCCGGAGCCTGGCGGTGGCCGTGGAGCCCGGGCGGGCCGGCACGACAGCACCGGCGACAGCACGGGCGTCGCCGACACCCCTCCCCCTCGTCATCCTAGCCGCTCTCCCCCGACGCCAAGCCCATGCACGCCCTGGCCGTCGCCCTGTTTGGCGGGTCGACCCTGGCCGCCGCGTCGGCCGGGTGGCGCGTCCGCGAGAGTCCGTGCCGCTGGGCCGGGGTCGGGTGCGACGCGGGCGCCCGCGTCGTCTCCATCGCCCTCCCGCCCTCCTCCGACACCTACGAAGATGGCTGGCTCTCCTGGCTCGCCGGGCGCAAACCGGCGGGGGCGCTGGCGCCCGATTTAGGGAGTCTCACTTCGCTCCGCACTCTCGCCCTCCCCGCGCGCGGCCTGCGCGGCCCCATTCACGATGTCTTTGGCGGCATGGCCGCGCTCGAAACTATCGACCTCTCCCGCAACCGGCTCGAGGGCGGCGTGCCGGGCAGCCTCGGGGCCGCGCCGCGGCTCGCCGCGCTTGACCTGTCGCGCAACTCATTGGCGGGCCCGGTGCCCGCGTCGTTGGCCACGTCAGACACGCTGAAACGCGTCGACCTGGCGGGCAACCCCGGCCTGTGCGCGCCGGCGTCGGCGCGCGCGTTGCCGGCCGCCCGCTCGCCGCTCCCTGCCTGCGGTTCCCCCGCCGCCGCCGCCGCCCTCCTGCACCCCACCATCGCGGGCCTGCCCAACGCCGCGCCGCCGTCGTCGCCGGGGCTGAACGCGACCGTTTCCGTCGTTGGCGGCGCGCTGCTCGCGCTGCTGGTGGCGGGAGCCGCGGTGCAGCTGTCCCGATCGCGGGCCGCGGTCGCGGAGGCGGCACGCTTGCGCGCCGCGCGCGACGCGGCGGCGGCCGCGCGTGGCGCGCGCCGCGTGGCCGCGCGCGCCGGGCGTGCCGCCGCCGCGTGGCGGCCGCCGCCCGCGCCCCCCACCCTGGTCCTCTCCCCCGACGGGACCGCGGTCTGGGTCGCTAAACGGGACCGCGTGGGCGACGGCCTCGAGTTTTGCGACGCGGGCGGCAAGCCGGCAGCGGGCGAGGCCGGCGCGCCGGGGTCGCCCCCGCCGGCGTCGTTGCCGGTGCACCGCCTGCACAGGACGGAGACGCAGGCGTCGGAAGCGGCGTCCCCGGGCCCTGCCTCGACCCCCGTTGCGGGCGCGGCGTCGCCAGCGCTGCGTGCGCGGCTGCCGCCCGGCGTCGGCGACGTGGCGACGCTGAGAGCGGCGCTCGGCGATGTGGCGGCCGCGGACTTGCTCTCCCTGCTCGCCCGGCTCGAGGCCGACGCCAGCCGGCGGCGGCGCCGCGCGGCGGGCGCGCCGCGGGGGGCGCCGCTCTTTTCGGTGACGCTGCCGCAGCCCGGCGACGACGACGGGCCTGACTGCGAGCTGGGTGAAGGGCGGCCACCCGCGTGAGGGAGGAGAGGGTGAGGGAGCGGCGTCGCTTTCGTGAAACCGAGGGAGCGATCAAAAAGGAATAGGGAACGGTTCACACACGCCCCCAATCACGCCGCCACCTCGGCCGCCGCCGCGCCGTAAAACTCGTTGATCGCCGCCAGCGCGCCCTCCTCGATGACGACGCGGTCGGCCTTCAAAATCTCGCGCGCGTTGAGCGCCCCCGCGCGGTTGACCGTCAGCCGCTCCACGTTCTTGGCCGCCCGCACCAGGTTTTCCGACACCAGGTCCGCGATGACGAGCACGTGCTGGGTCATGGGGTCGGCGCCGAGCGCGGCGAGGCGGGAGACGAGCGTCTTCGTCTTCGCGTCGGGGAGCGTGAGGCCGTCGACCACGACCGCGTCGCCCGCGGCCGACGCGAGAGCGGTCGCGGTGGCCAGCCGCCGCTCCTTCTTGTTCATCTTGATGGTCCAGTCTTTGGGCTTGGGGCCGAACACGACGCCGCCGCCTGGCTTGAGCGGCGTGCGCCGCGACCCGATGCGCGCGTTGCCGGTCCCCTTCTGCGCGTACGGCTTCCTGCCGCCGCCGCGCACCTCGGCCCGGGTCAGGGTGGAGGCCGTGCCCTGCAAGGGAGAGGGAGGGGTGGAGGGTGGGCGCGCGCCCTCTGTGGGCGCCGCCTCCGCCGTGCCTCGACCCTCCCGCCACCTACCGCGCGCATGTTTTGGTTGAGCAGGACGACGTAGCGGTGCACGACCGCGTTGGCGACCGCGGGGTCGGCGACCTTGAGCGTGAGCGACGCGGTGCCGGCCGCCGCGCCGCCGTCGAACGCTTTCTTGTCGACCGACGTCGTGGAGGTGGTGGAGTGAGGGGCGGCAGGGCCGCGTGTCGGGGCGGGGCGGGCCGCGGGGCGGCGGGCGGGCGCCTGAAGGGAGGATTGAGGGGGGGGGTCGGCCGCCGCGCTGTGTGGAGCGCGCTGCGGGCCCCGCGCGCAACATCCTCCCGCGGCCGGCCGCCGAAACGGGGCCGGCGCGGAACGCGGGGGGGGAGGGCCCGGAATGCGCGCGCGGGCGGCCGCGGCAGCCCGGCGGCCGGCGCGTGGCGAGCGGCGTGGGGGTGAGGCCGCGGGCGCGGGCCCCAATGTCCGCCGCCGCGCCGGAGCACAACTTGTGTGCATGCCGCATGGGGCGGTTGGCGAGCAACGGCGCCCGCCGGCGGCGCCTGCGGCGCGCCGCGCCGCCGGCGAGCCGGCCGCGCTTGCGTGCGCCCCATCCATCCTCGCGTCACTCACCAGTGCCACGCCGGACACGCGGGCGACGAGTCCATGCATCATGGCGGGGCGGGGACGCGGGAGGCGCGCCGCGAGGGAGTGGAGAGCAGGCGGGCGCCGCGGCGCGACCACACACGCGCGGCGCCGGGACCGTTTCGCGCGCGCCCGCCGCTCTCGAGCGCGCCCCGACATGCAGCAGCGCGCCCGCGTGACGGGACGCGCGCTGGCGCTGCTGGCCGGGCGAAGGTCTGCTGGCGGCGTCGCCAGCGCGCCCCATCCCTGGGCCGCGCCCGCCGCCCCGTCCACCACGGCAGCCGACCGGCCACTGGCACCACGCTGGGCGTCGACGGCGGCGCCGGCGGCGCGAGGCGGCGACGAGGCGCCCACACTGTCGACCCCCGCCTCTGCCCCTTTCTCGCTCACGCCCGCGGCCGCCGCCCGCATCCGCACGCTGCTCGCCCGCCCCGCATCCGCGGCCGCCGGCCACACCGCGCTGCGGCTCACGGTCGAGGCCGGCGGCTGCTCCGGCTTCTCCTACGTCTTCGGCCTCGACTCCACCCTCCAGCCCGGCGACGTGGCTGTGGGCGCCCCCGACGCCCCCCTCGTCGTCGACGGCGTGTCGCTCGAGCTCGTGCGGGGCGCGACCGTCGACTTCTCGTCGGAACTCATCCGCCAAGGCTTCACCGTCGCGGGCAACCCCAACGCGGAGGGGGGGTGCGGATGCGGGTCCAGCTTTGCGCCCAAAGCGTGACGAGGGCGGGGAGGGGCGGGGGAGGGGGAGGGTCAACATTGTGGGCCAACTCGGGTGTCGTTGGTTCTCGGTCTCGCGTCTCCCTCTCGCCCCCTGCCGCGCTCGACCGCAACACAGTCGCCCCGTTACACGCGCGCGACGCATGCCGCGCCGTTTGAAGCGCGCGCCGAGAGGCGCGCGAGGCAGCCGGAGACCCTTCCCACCTCGACCCCTGCCCCCACGCTTCTCTAGATCGGGATCAGGCCCCGAATCATTTTGACCGTGGCCCCCAGCGCGGGCGCCAGGATGACGGCGGGCGCGCCCGAAAAGGCGGACAGGCCGAGGGAGCGGCCGAGTTCGTTGCCCGCGAGTTTTTTTAGCGCGACCGCCGCGGCGGGGAGCACGCCCGTCGTGACGAGATAGTTTTGCGCGGTGCGCTTGAAAAAGGCGTCCGGGCCGCACTGGACCAGGTCGCGGGAGAAGGACTGGGGTGGAGGGCAGGGGGGGCGTGGGAGGCGAGAGACGGGCGCGGGCTGCCCGCGACCGCCCTTCCACCAATGGTCCTACCTCAAACTCGCGCTGGGACAAAACGCCGTCCTTGTTGGTGTCGAACAGGGCGAGCGCCTTGCGGATGGCGTCCCGTGACGGCGGGTTTTGCCAGCCGGGCAGGCGCTTGTTGACTGGAGACGGAGGGGGGGGTCGTCCACGCCTCGCGCACACGTGTATACACGCAACCCATCCCAGGCGCCCCCTTCTCGTCTCGCACCTTGGTTGTACAGTTGGAGGATCGCGACTTCGACCTCGACGTCCTCGATGTCCCCGTTTTTGTTGACGTCGACCAGGGAGAAGACGCCGCGCGACATGAATTGAAAGACAATGTCAAAGACGCCCTGGAGGGGGGAGGAGGGGAGGTTTGCGTCGGTGGGCCGGGGCGCATGGCGCGGTCGGCCGCACGGAGCGTGGGGGCCGCGCCGGCGGATGGATTACCCCTCGTCGGCTGTGGCATGGCATCACATGCAGATCCAAGTGCCCGGCCGGCCCTGGATTGGCGTGTGCGCGACCCAGCGCGCTGCGATGGGCGGCACGCAGGGTGGCGCCGCCGGCGGCCACCGCCGCCACGGTCGCCGCCCCACCCCGATGGGCGCTCACCATGGTGGAGGGTGAGATGAGGCGGGGCGAGGGGCAAGAGGGGAGGGCGAGGGAGGGAGTGGCGGCACGCGAGGCGAAGCCGTCGTTCGCGCCGCGCCGCCTCGCGCTACAAGCTCGGCGCCTCGACCTGCACCCGGTCCCGCACCCGCTCCGCGCGCCCCCCCTCCACCCGCAACTCGTCGATGACCGTGCCCGCCCGTTTGGCGATCTTGGCGACGACGAATTCTTCCCCCGGTTCGACCACCGAAATGACGAGCCCCGGCCGCCCCATCCGCCCCGCGCGCCCCGCGCGGTGCGCGTAGTGGGCGGCGTCGGTGGGGAGCTCGAGGTTGACGACAGCGTCGACGGCGGGCAGGTCGAGGCCGCGCGCGGCGACGTCCGAGACGAGCAGCGCGCGCACGCGCCCGTCGGCGAATTCGGCCAGCGCCGCCTCGCGCGCCTGCTTGGGCATGTCGCCGTGCAGGATGGCGACCGCCATGCCGCGCGAGGCGAGCTTGAAGCCGGCGTCCTTGAGGCGGCGGCCGGCGTTCATGAAAATCAGGGCCTTTCGGGAGCCGACGGCGTGCAACGCACGGCGCAGGGCGTCCGTTTTCAGCCGGCGAGACGCCGGCACCCACGTGTGGGTCAGACCCGTCGCCAGCGCGGGCAGCGCGTCGCCCGATGCGACGCCGCCGGCCGACGCGGCCGTCGCGCCGAGGCCGCCCGACCCGCCGCCCGCGAGCGCGCCCCAGCCCCACGCAGGCTTGTCGGGACCGCCGCCCCTCGGCCCGCGCGGCGGCGACAGGATGATGGGCGCGTCCGGGGCGATGAACGCGGGGTCGGGCACCCACCGCGCGTATGCCGCGACCGACGCAGGTGTGAGCGTCGCGCTGGCCAGCACGATGGTCGTCGTCCGCGGGCCGCCGCCGGGCGCCTTGCCCGAGTGCTCCATCAAGCGCACCAGTTCCTCGCGAAACTGGGGGGCGAGCAGCTGGTCGGCTTCGTCCAGGACGAGGTGGGCGAGCGCGTGCGTGCGCAGGACACCGCGCCGCGACAGCTCCGCCAACCTCCCCGGCGTCCCGACGACGATCAGCGGCTTGTTCTTTTTAATCGCCTCCACCTGCCGGTGCGGGTTGGCGCCGCCGATGGCTTGCTGCACGCAGCCGGCCGCGTCCGGGGGGAGCAGCTTTTGCGCGACGCGCGCCGTCTGCATGGCGAGCTCCCGAGAGGGGGCGACGATGATCGCCTGCAGCGTGCCCGCTTCAGAGGCGCGCCCGGCGGCGGCGAGGGTCACGGCTTCCGCTTCCGCCGCGCGCACCGCGGCCGACAGAATGGGCAGCAGGAAGGCCAGCGTCTTGCCGCTGCCCGTCGGCGCGCGCAGCGCGGTGTGGGTGCGGGCCAGGATGGGGGCCGCGCCCGCGGCCTGGATGGGGGTCGGCGAGTGCACGCCGAGCTCGGGCAGGCGGGACTGCAGAGTGGAGAGGGAGGCGTCTGTCGGCCGCCGCCATCCACCTTTGCCACGCTCGACGCGCTATACTATACACCCTCCCGCACGCACCGTCACGCGGTCGTCGATGCCCAGTGCGTCCCAGGGGTCGCCGGCGCTCGCCGCCGCCTGCTCGTCTTCGCCGCCCGTCGCCTGCACCTCGTCCGCCGCGCTCGTGGCCAGTGCACGCACACGAGGAAATGCTACAAGGGCTGGGCGCACCGCCCAGGGTCGGGGCGCGGCCCCATGGGCGCGGGCGCGCGCCGCCGGCGCGGCCGGCCAGGCCGACGCGCGCCCGGACGCGCAGGCCGAGGTCACCGAAGTCGCGCGCATCGTCACCCGCTGCAGCACGAGTGTGAGCGCGGCGCGGGCCGGGCGCATAGTGAGGGGGGGAGAGAGAGGCGGCGAAGCTGGCCGCCCGCACCACTCTTCTGCCCGACCCCGACCCGGCCCCCGCGCGCGCCGTGCTCCAGCGGCCGCGCGCGACATCGCGAGCGCGGGCGAGGCCCCGCGGGCGCTGGCGGCCCGCTGACGGCCGCGATGCGGTGGTGTTTGCTGCTCGCCGCGCTGGCCGCGGCCTCGGCCGCGGCACCCAACAACACGACAACAACGTCATCTCCCCCAATCGCGACGCTGCGCTTCCAGTTCCTCGGCGCCGCCGCCAACGCGACACCCGCATTCCGCCGCACCGCCAAGGACGCGCTCGTCGCCTCCGTCGACTGGTTGAGCATGGAAGACATCGTGCAAGTGGGCGCGCCGCCGAACGCGACCGAGCCGTGCCGGTTTGATCGGCGCAGCGCGGCCGAGCCGGCCGGGCGGCCGCCGCCCCCCCCACGCACCCTGCTGGGCCCCCAGCCCGACGGGCCATGTGTGAAGACGACGCTCACATACGCCATCTCGCCGCCGGCGGCGCCGACGGAGGCGCAGTTTGCGCAAATTCTCGACGCGGCGGGCGACGGGTCGTTGAAACGGGAGATGGGGAGGCTGGGGACGCCGTTGAACCAGGTCAAGATCGAAGGTAAGAGAGAGATGGTGTTGGGGTGTTGAGGCGAGCGTCGTCGGCGGCGCGGGCCCACAACCCTTCTCCTGTCATCAGTCGTCGACGCCGACGTCGCCGGCTTTGCCAAGCCCGGCACCGGCCTCGCCATGCCCTCCGCCGCGACAGGCAAGAACACGGCGCGGTTCGTGCTGCGCCTCATCGGGCGCGACGCGCGGTTTGCGAATCAAGACATCCTCCGTGTGCTGCTCGTCGACGGCGTCGCGGCCCAGTTCACGTCCGGGGACTCGGATTACGTGTCCGTCGTGAATGCGCGCATCGTGGGCGTGGACAAGGTGTCGGACGGGAACACGGGGAGAGGGAGTGGCGGCGGCGGCGGAAACGGCGGCCGCCGCGGGGCGCGGCGCCTGCTCCGCGCGGGCGACGCCCCGAGCCCGCCGGCCGCCGCCCCGTCCTCCACCGTCGCCGTGCGGCAGCCGGGACTCGCGTTTGACTTTGACGCGCTCAACGCCGACCCCGCGATCGACGTCACGACCGAGATCGCGCGCCTGCCGCCCGCCGGCGTGCGAGCGGTGTACCGGGACGTGGTGGCCATGTCAGAGACCGACCAGTTCACCAAGGTGCGGGGGGAGGAGGGGAGAGAGGGTTGGTGGTGCGGCGAGAGGCCGAGCGCGACGTGGCGCCCCACCACCTCTCCAGCTCTTGACCTCGCGAGGCTACTCCATCGACTCTGTGCGCGCCTCCCCCGTGCCACGCTGGTTTACGGTCAACGGGAGGCCTTTCGCTGGGGGCGACAGCCTTGAAGACCGGGCAGTGTTGGGCCAACTCGCCCCGCTCGCGCTCACCATTGCACTCCCGGTGGCAACCGTCGTGACCGCCCTCCTGACCGCCTGCCTGCTCTGGCGGCGCCGCCAGCTTCGCCGGGGCGAGTCCTTCCTCGGCCGCGCGAACCCTGCGCGCACCAACTCCGAGTCGCTCGCCGCGGCCGTCGCCGCCGCGCGCAAGGGCGACGCGTCGTCCGCGGCGGCGCTGCTGCTGGGAGGGGACGCCGCCGGCGTCGGTGGCCTGGACAGGCTGGCGAACAATGATTGGCAAATCAGCCCGTCGTCGATCGCAATTTGCAAGGACGCTGAAGGCAACGAAATCGTGCTCGGCACCGGCGCCGCGGGCAAGGTGTTCAAGGGCACGTTTAATGGTGTGCAGGAAGTTGCCGTCAAGGTCTTCAATGAGCCGTTGGCGGCCCTCGCGGCAGCAGCCGCGTCCGCGCCGAAGACCCCCAAGCCCAAGCCCGCCCCGGCGCCGCCCGCGCTCGCGCGCGCGTCCTGGATGCCGTGGCGCAAGTCGGCGGATGGGCGGGGAGGCGGGGAAGGCGCGTCCGCGCCCTCCCCCCCTCCGCGCCTCCGCTCGCTCAAGCATTCCCCCTCGTCCGCCGACGCCCACCCTTCCGCCCCCGCCCCACACCCCACCTCCCTCGCCGCCGCCCGCCAACTGGAGGAGCTCGGCCGGGAGGTCCTGCTCATGCGCGCGTGCCGCGACCGCAACCTGGTGCCGTTCGTCGGGGCGTGCGTCCAGGGCGGGCACGCGGTGATCGTCTCCGAGCTCATGCACAACGGCGACCTGTACACCGCGCTCGCCGGTGACGCGGGTAGGCGGTTCGGGTGGCGGCCGTCGCTCGACGCGGGCGGCCGGCCGCGGCCAAACACGGGGCTCAACCGCCGCGTCGCGCTCGACGTCGCGCGAGGGCTGGCGCACCTGCATTCCCGCGGCGTGGTGCACCTGGATGTCAAGTCGCCGAATGTGCTGCTGTCCCGGGACTGGACGGCCAAGCTCGCGGATTACGGTAGGAGCGGGGAGAGAGAAGGGGAGGGAGTGAGGGCGGGGCGTCGACTCGCCCGCTCACCACCCACCACCCTCCCTCCTCCTTCATATAGGCGTCAGCAAGGTCATCCGCGACAAGTACGTGTCCACCCTGCGCGCCGCGGCCGGCACCCTGTGCTGGGCCGCGCCGGAAGTCTTGCTCGGCCGCCGCGTCGACGCCAAGGCCGACGTCTACTCGTTTGGCGTGCTGCTGTGGGAGCTGTCGGCCCGGGAGGCGCCCCAATCAAGGTATTTGAGGCCGCTGAGTGTGCCGGACGAGGCGCCGCCCGCGGTGGCGGCGTTGGTCGACGCGTGCTTGGACGAGGATCCTTTCGCGAGGCCTTCCGCAGCCGAGATCGCCGCCTTTTTGAAGGGTTGGCGCGAGGGCGACGGCGGGCTCAAGCCGGACGTGGTGGCGCGGCTCATCAGGAAGCTGTCGTCCAAAGGCGCGAGAGGGAGCAGGAGGCGGGCGTCGGGCGGCAGCGCCGAGGCGGGGGCTCCGCCGCCCGTGCTGCCGCCCACAGCGTTTGCCGCCGGCGCGAGCAGTGGCGGCCTCGTCGACTCGGCGATGTCCGACGCCGCCGCCGCGGCTTCCGGCCCGCCGCCCGCAACGCGCGCCGCCGTGGGCGCGCCGCCGCAGCGCGCGCCCGAGACGTAAGAGGGAGGGAGAGATGGGGAGGGCAGATGAAAGTCGTGGCACTGTCGGCGTGGCAGGGGACGCGAGAGGGAGAAAGGGAGAGGCGGGTGTGCCGCGCGTCGGCGCGGCGTCACCTCTTCCGCCTGGACCTTGGCCCTGGCCTTGCACTTGCATGGCGGGCGTCGCGTTGGATCGCACTACACACGCGCGTGGGGGTGGGGACGCGAGGAGAGAAAGAGGGAGAGGGGAAGAAAGACATGAGGGAGCGCGGGCAAAAACAGGGGCTCCGCATCACGCGGCCGCCTTGGCCGCGGCCTTGGCCGCGGCCTTGGCCACCGCGTCGGCCTCGAACCCTGGCGCGGACGCGCGTCTGTCGGTGCCGACGATGCGGGACCAAAACCAGTGCGCGCGCCAGAGGTCGCCGACCTCTTCCAGGGGCACGCCCCGCGTCTCGGGGAGCAGGAAAAAGACAAACAGGGTCATGACGACGACGCAAGCGCCGAACAAGAGGAAGATGCCCCATTTGAGGCCGCAAAGCATGGAGAGGAAGGCTTGGCCCATCACGAACGTAAAAGTGAGGTTCACGCAAGTGGACAGCGCCACCCCCGTCGACCGCGTCTCGAGCGGCTGCACCTCGGTCGGCACCAGCCAGCCGAGCGGCCCCCACGACCAGGCAAACGCGGATATGAAAAAGCAGATGACTGCGGTCACGCCCGCGCCGACGGCCGGCGGGAGGGTCTCGTTCCCGCCCGCGAAATAGTGTTTGAGCAGGCCCGCCATGACGAATTGGGCGGTCGCCATCTGGACGCCCGCCTCGAGGAAGAGCGGGCGGCGGCCGTAGCGGTCGACGGCCCAAATGGAGACGAGGGTGGAGACGACGTTGACCGCGCCGATGATGACCTAACAGAGGAGAGGAAGGGGGTGGTGGTGGGGTGGTGGCGCGGTGGTGGGCGGGTGGGCCGCGCGCGCGCGGGCGCCGCAGGAGCCGTCCCCGCGCACGCCGCCACCCTCGCGGCCCCGTCCCACGCATCCCGGGGTGGCGTGGTGGTTGGGTGGTGGACCGCGCGGGGCAGCACTGGCGGCGGCGCCCGGCGGCGGCGCCCACCACCCCGTCCACCGTCTCCTCTCTCACCGTGTTGAGCAGCGCGGCCGACGCGCCGAAGCCGACCGAGGCGAGGATGACGGGCGCGTAAAACATGATAGAGTTGATGCCGGTGATCTGGGGAGGGAGGGAAGGAGGGGTTTGGCGAGGGTGGTCGACGCCGCGACCTTCCACCCCTCTCCCCTCTCTCCTCCTTGCCTGCTGGAAGAACGGGATCATGACCGCCATCGTGAGCTCCGGCCGGTACTCGCGGCTGAGGAGCATGCCCTTGCCGCGCGCCTCGGCCGCGACCGCGCGCTCCGACGCGTCGGCGATTTCCGCCATCTCGTCCTCGACGTCGGCGGCGGCGGCCGCGGCGCCCCGCGACCGTTTTAACACAGACAGCGCCTCATCCGGGTAGCCGCGCAGGTGCAGGGAGGCGGGCGTGTCGGGGAGGAAGGCCGACGCGGCCGCGAGGAAGAGCGCCGGCGGGACGACGAGCGCGAGGGAGATGCGCCACCCGTGCGGCACAGTGGGCCGCAGCACCCCGTAGTTGATCAGTTGGGCGCCGAGGATGCCCAGGGTCGTGGCCAGCTGGAAGAGGATGTTGATCGCGCCGCGGAGGTGGCGCGGCGCCATCTCCGAGAGGTAGAGCGGGATGACCGTGTTGCCAAAGCCGACGCCGACGCCCAGCAGCACCCGCCCGATTACCACCATGGAGACGTGGACCGCGCCGGCGGAGAGCGCGGCGCCGGCGAGGAAGGCGAGCGCGGCGGCGGCGATGAGCGCGCGGCGGCCGTGCGTGCGCGTGAGGCGGGAGGCCGCCAGCGACGACGCCATGCCCGCGATGTAGAGGGAGGACGTGAATAGTTGCAGGAGCTGGTCGTTGTACTGAGGATGGAGACAGACAGGGGGCGTCAGGGTCGAGCTCGCGCGGGCGCGCGCGCCCAGCTGGCGCCGCGGCCGGGCATCGGCCCGCGGTTGGGCCTCTGTTTGCCGCACCGCCCGCCCCAGGGCAGGCGCTCCATGCGCACACCACTTTGTTCGGGCGTCCGCGCCGCCCCAGACGCGTGCGAAGGCCGCGCTCGGCCGACGTCGCTCGCCGCCCGCATTGCCCCTCCTCGCTCTCACACCTTGCAGTACGGGTCCGCGTCCGCCTTGGGCGGCAGCAGCAGCAGCTCCGACGTGCAGTCGTACGCCTGGCAGTAGACGGAGGGGAAGAACTGATGAGAAGGAGGGAGGAGGGGGGGTGGGGTCGGCGGCGCGAGCGCGAGCCCCTCCTCGCCCCGCATTCCTCCATCCACCCCCTCCCATACCTTTTTCAAAAACTGGCGGTCGGCCGTCACGCCCCCTGTGACCCCAATGTCGTAGCCAAAGAGGATGCCGCCGACCGCCGAGACGCCGCACGCGGCGGCGGTGTACAGGGTGAGCGCTTCTTTGCGGAGGGGCATGGTCGTGGTGGGTGGGGGTGGGGGCAGCGCGCCGCCGGCCATGGCGGTGGTGGGAAGAGGAGAGGAGTGGCGGCGATGGCCGGCGACACTGCCGCGCCGCAGCGCGGCGCCGCCGCCGAGCCATGGCGTCGCTCCAGGTGGGTGCTGCTGTCGGTCGCCGCATCGAGAGGGGTGCCCGAGGCCGCGCGCGCTCACCCTCCCCCCCCCCAAAAAAACTCTCAGCGCCGCCCGCCACCCCCACCCCCACCACCCCCACACCCCGTCCCCGCCTACCTGACCGCCGCCTACGACATCCTGGCCCGCGTCGGGGAAGGGACGTACGGCGTCGTGTACCTCGCGCGCACGCGCGAACCCTCTCCCCGCCTCCTCGCGGTCAAAGCGTTCAAGCCCGCGGCCCCCGGCCGGGAGGGCGACGGCGTGTGCCCGACCGCGGTGCGGGAGGCGGGGCTGCTGGCGGGGGTGGCGCACCCGAACGTGGTGCGGCTCGACGCCGTGGTCGCGTCGCCCGCCGACCGCGCGCTGGCCCTCGCCTTTGATTTTGCCGAGCACGACCTGTACGAGGTCGTCCGGTATCACAGGGCGGCGCTGGGCGCGTGGCGGAGTCGGGGCGGCGGGAGCAGCGCCGCCCCTCCGCCGCGCGGCGCCGCGCTCTCGCTCGCGGCCTTCAAATCCGTCGCCCACCAACTCCTCACCGGCCTCGCGGCGTTGCACGCCGCCTGGATCGTGCACCGCGATTTGAAGCCGGCCAACGTGCTCGTCATGGGCGACGGCGCGGCACGAGGGAGGGTCTCCATAGCCGACTTTGGCCTCGCGAGGCTCATCAAAGACCCGCTCCGCCCCCTCTCCGACAACGGCACCGTGGTCACCATCTGGTACCGCGCGCCCGAGCTCTTGCTGGGCGCCGCGCACCACGGGCCCCCGGTCGACGCGTGGGCCGCGGCGTGCGTCTTGGCCGAACTGGCCCTGTTGACGCCGTTGTGCCAGGGCACGGAGACTGGGGATGCGCGCGAGTTTCAGGGCGACCAGGTGCGGGCCGTGTTTGGGGTGCTGGGGCGGCCAGACGCGGGGGCGGCTGATTTTTCGGAGCTGGCCTCCATGCCCCACTGGCGCGCCGACGCCGGTGGGGTGAGGTCTGTGCTGGCGCCCGCCGCCCCGCCCGAGTCGCGGCTGGCGTCGCACCTGGCGGCGCGCGCGCACGCGGCGGGCGGCGGCGGTCTCGCCGAACCGTTGCCGGCGGCGGGGGTCGACTTGCTGGCCGGGTTGCTCCACTATTCGCCCGGCAAGCGGCTGACGCCCGCGGACGCGCTCCGGCACCCTTTCTTCGCCGAGCACCCGCTCCCAAGCCTCAACGCGCTCGACGCGGGCGGCAACGCCGCCCCCGCGGCCTACCCGCAGCGCCCGCGCAACCCGGTGGAGGCAGGGTTTTTTGCGGGTGGAGGAGGCGTGGGGCACAAGCGCAAGGTGTAGAGAGGGGGGGGCGTGCTCCAACGTTCTCTGCCGCGCGCGCGTCGCGCGAGCCGCCCCACTCCCGGGCGCCGCGCGGCGCTCTTTCTCGGTGCGCACGGGTGGGAGTCTGCCCTCGCGCCTCTTTCGCGGCAATGGCCGGCCCCCGCGGCGGGGGGAGGAGGCGGCGCGGGCAGGCATTATGGCTAGATGCGCCGCGCGGGGGGGGCGCCACGGCCGCCCACAACCCCTCCACCACTGCCCCAGGTGCGAACACACGCTCTCTGTCGCCCCGCATGAGGTGGCTCATGCTTCCGGCCCTGCTGGCGCTGCTGGCCGCGCGCGCCGATGCGCGTCTCCTCGCCCAACAACGCACCCTCCCCGCCGGCCCCGGCGCGCCCAACATTCGCATCTCCATGGACCGGGACAAGCCCAACGTGCTGGACGTGGGGACGGTCGCGGCGGCGCCGGCGCAGCCGCAGGCGCCCGGCGCGCCCGGGCTCCCTTTCGGGCTGTCGGCGAGCGCGGCGGCCGCCAAAGGGAATTTGGAGGCTGCCGCTGCAAAGGTGCAGGGCGACGCGGTGGCGGCGGCCGACCGGGTCAAGGACGGCGCGTCGGCCGCGGCGGCCAAGGTGCAGGGCGCCGCCGCGACCGCGGCCGGCGCGCTGCGCCCCAAGCCGCCGCCGGACGTCGACCCGAACGCCGCTTTCATTGTGCTCGACCAGGTGGCGGCCAACAAGGGGGACGGAGCCGCCGCGCCGGCGGCCGCGCCCAAGCAAAAAGCCGACACCAAGGCCGCCGCCGGCGTCTGGCTGGGCGTCAGCCTGGCCGGCGCCTGCCTGTTGATTGGCATCGTGTCGGCCGCGGTCGCGGTCGCGCACGCGGTGATGTTGGGGCGGCGGAAGAAGGGCGAGGGGGGCGACGCGGCGGCCGCGCTGGCGGGCAAGCCGCCGGCGGCCGGCGTGGCCGTTGTGGCGACGTCTGTGGGGGCGTGACGGGGTGGCGGCGCGGGGGGTGCTGCGTTCCTGCGTGCTTTCCCGAGTGATGAAGGATTGATTCCAAGTCACCCCCCGCCCCCCCCCCCAAACCACCCCCCCCGCGCCACCCAGCGCCCCGCGTCGCGCAGCAGGGAGGCCGGCCTGGGCGCGACGAAGAGGGCGGTGGCCTCGGCGTAGGTGGTGGTCGTGGCGGTGTCGGGGCCGTCGGCGACGGTCGCGCTGTCGAGCGCGAGGGGTGGCGGGGTGGGAGGAGGGTCGGCCGCGGCGCGCGCGGCGCCCGCGCCCGCCCCCGCCCCCCTCGCACCGCATCCTCAGCTTGCGCCCGGCCGCCGACTCCACGCCCGCCGTCACCAGAATGGTCGACGGCGCCGGGACGCGCCGCCGATACTCGACCGCGAGCGACGCGGTGAACGCGGGGCCCGCGAACGGCAGCTCGCCCGCGGCCCGCAGCGCGAGGAAGAGGTGCCCCATGGCTTCGTCCACGAGCGCGGCGGTGAGGCCGCCGTGCACGACGCCGGGCCAACCGCAGACGTCGGGGCCGAGGGAGACGACAAAGTGGAGGCGCCGCCCGGGCGCGTCGTAGAACGCGACGACGTCGTGCACCAGGCGGGCGTCGGCGAGCGCGGAGAAGAGGTGGTCGCCGCCGAGCGCGCGGTGCGCGCGCGACGACAGCGTCGTGGAGGTCAGGACTTCGGTCGCGCCGTCGGCGGCCGCCAGGGCCGCGACCCAGGGAATGGAGGTCAAGGCCTGGGGCGCGGCGGCGGGCTCGGCCAGAGCGGGGGGGGGGGGCTGCCACGCGAGCGCGGCCGCCGCCGCCGCCGCGACCGCCGCGACCGCCGCCATCGCGGTAATAGCATCGCTCCTCGACGACGCGGCGGCCGTCTGCATTGCCGCGGCGTGGCGGATGCCGGCGGTGGCGCGCGCGGCGCCGCGGCGCAGCATCGCGGGGAGGAGGAGGTGGGGGCGATGAGCCCTGGTCGCGTGCCGGTGTCTGCGAGACGGCGGGCGGGGCGCGGCGGCCTCCCAGCCTCCCGCCCGACTGAGAGCGCGGTGCGCGGCCGTCGCTCCCCCGCACTCTTCCGGCCGCGATGACGCCGCCCCGTCTCGGCCTGTGCCTGCTCGCCCTCCTCGCGGTCGCCTCTGCGCAGGCGCCCGCGCCCCGCAAAAGCAAGGCCGCGTCGGGCTTCATCCGGGCGTCGGGCAACAAGTTTGTCGATGCCGAGTGTGGCGATTTCGTGCCCTTTGGGTGGAATTGTGAGCCCAAATCCCCTGATTCGCACGGTTCCAGGAGCTTGGCTCCTTGAACCGGGCGGAAAAGGGGCGGGGAGGGGGGGGGAAGGGCGGCGGGGCGGACGGCTGGCCACGGTCGCGCGCGTGAGCGGCGCGCCGCGAGCGAGGCCCGCGCCGCCCCTCTCGTCCTCCCACACGCTTTTCAGCAATGCATGAGACGCGGTTGGGGGGCGGGCGGGGGTCTTTGGGGGGCGGACGCGGCGCGCTCGGCGCATTCAGCGCCTTGCGCCCCCCCGCGCGTTGGAGGGCGCACGCCCTGGGCGCGCCTCCTCCTTGGCCGCCCGCCAACCGGGCGCTGCATCTTCATCGGCCCCTGGCCGACGAGCGACGGCGGCCGGGTTGCGGGCGTGGGCGCGGCGCGGGCGCGCGCGCGGGAGACCGCTGATGTGCCTTCCCGCCTCCCGCGCCCGCCCGCCGCCGCGCGCTCGAGCGCGACCCCGCGCGTCTCGTCGACCAATCGGGCGTCGGGGTCGCGGCAATGCGCCCCCCCCCGCGGCCCACCCGACGCTCCTCCCCCTCGCCACCCCCACCCCCCTGCCACCGCCCACACACCCCTCCCCCCCCCTCCCCCACCCCCCCCAGCCTGGGTCAACCTCAACCGCCAAGCCGCCGCCGTCGCCGGCAACGCCCCCCCCGGCACCCCCATCGAACGCCTCGGCGAAAACTATGTGACCAAAGTCTTCGACCAAGCGCGCGACGCCGGGTTCAACATCGTGCGCGTCTTCGGCCACGGCGAGGAGACGAGCTTCATGCTGCAAAAATCGCCGGGCCAGTACGATGAGCGCATTTTCAAGGGCCTCGACTACATCAACGCCGTCGCCGGCTCCCGCGGCGTGCGCGTCCTCTTCGTCCCCATCAACATGTGGCTCTCCCCCCACGTCGGCGACGGCTTCCCCGCGTACGTCGAGTGGGGCGGTTTCCCGGTGTCTGAATCCGACAAATTCTGGACCGACGACCGCATCCGCTCCATGGTCCGCAACCATTTCACCACCCTCCTCAACCGCAAAAACACCTTTTCCGGCGTCGCGTGGAAGGACGACCCCGCCATCTTCGGGTTCAACCTCTTCAACGAGCCGCGGTGCCCCTTTGGCCAGGACAAGGCGGGGTGCCCGGCCAAGGTGACGGCGTGGGTGGTGGAGATGTCGGAGCACATCAAGGTAGGGAGGAGTCGGGGAGGGGGGGGGGAGGGGGGGAGGGGGTGCGGGCGGGCGGCCGCCGGCGCCCCGGCTTTTGCGGCCGGGGCGGCGCGTTCGTCGTCGGCGTGCGCCGCCACGGCGGCGGCCGGCGGTGGGGCGGGCGGCGGGCGGCGGGCAGCGGAGTCGGCGGGCGCCGCGGCGCCGGCTCTCGCTTCCGCCCCGCTGGCCGCGCCGGCCCGCCCACCACCGGCTGCCCTCGGCGGCCCGCTGGCGGCGGTCGCCGGCCGCGGCGGTCGCCGGGCGGCCCGCCGCCCCCCACCCTCCAACCACCCGCCAACCCCTCCCCCCACCCCCCCACCCCCCCCTTGCAGTCGATCGACCGCAACCACCTCGTCACCGTGGGCGAGGAAGGCTTTTTCGAGTACGACTCGGGAAACAAAGAGTACGGCCCGTGGGGCATCCCCGAGAACGTGGCCCCCATGGGGCGCTACTGGTCGGCGTCCGTCGGCCAAGACTTCACCGCGCAGCACGCCCCCGGGTCGATCGATTTCGCGGCGATCCACATGTGGCCCGACAACTGGAACACGACCGACCTCGCGTTCCCGCCCGTCTGGATCGACTCGCACATCAAAGAGGCGCGCAAGCTGGGCAAACCGCTGCTGCTCGAGGAGTTTGGCAAGCAGAGCAACGGGGCGGGGGACAAGGCGCCGTACTACGACGTCGTCTTTTCGTCGCTGCTCACCTCGCTCGCCAACGGCGACTCGTTCCGCGGCGCGCTCTTCTGGCGGTGGGCGGCCGACGGCGGGTCCGACTCGACGACCGTCCAGACGGGCGACGCGACGTGGCAATCCATTACGAAGGTCGCAAAGGAGATCAACGCCAAGTACCAGGGGAAAAAGGTGGCGGGGTGCTCGCCGGCCGTGGGTGGCGCGGCGGTGGCGACCGCGAGCGTGGGGGCGTGAGAAGGGGGGGGAGGGGCGGACACGAATGGGGACAACGGGAACGCGGGACCCGACGCCGGCGTGCGCGCCGGCGCCGTCGGGCGCCGCCAGACTGCACTTTGGGGCGCCCTCCCGCACGCACACCTTCCCTACTGCCCATATTTTAACTACGATCCGGGTGCCCTGGGGGGAGGAGGAGGGGTTCTCGGCGCGCGCGCGGCGACGCGGCCGTCTCCTCCTCGGCGCCTCCTCCTCGGCGCCTCCTCATTCCTCCCTCCATGTGCGTGTCTCGTCTTTGGTGTCGCTGCGGGCGCGCGGCGGTGGCCCCTGCTGCAGCAGCTGCGCCGCGGCGGCGGCCTTGACGGCGCGCGCGCGTTTCGCGCTGTGATCGGCCGAGAGGGCTGGCCGCAGCGCAACAGCAGTCGGAGCCGCGCTCGCGCGTCTGCAGGCGACGGGAAAGTGGCAGGCAGCCAAACAGGGACCTCGCGTCATTGACTGCCCCGACGCAGCCCACGCTTTGATCGACTGCGGCGTTTGATTCCATTTGGACGCGGCGGGGTAGAGGGAGAGGGAGAGCGAGGTGGTGGACGATAGGGCCCGCCAGCTCGGGCGCGAGCAGCGTGGCGCCGTGCCCGACGCCTTGCGGGGGCTGGCTCGTGGCGCGGGCGACGCCGGCGACGGCGGCGGACGCGGGGGCGGGGGCGCGGCGGGCGGGAGTGGGGGCGGCGCGAAGTCCTACCCACACCCTCGCAGTCGCGCCGCGTCTGCCACCCTTTGTATGCGCCCAAAAAATGCTCTTTGGGACCACGCCTACGACGGCGGACGACGATGACCGAACCCGTTGGCCGGTCGAGTCGCGGTGCGCGTGGCGGCTTTCTTTGTGGTCGCCCGCCCGTAACCCAATTGAACGGTCGCGTAGCTCAGTCGGTAGAGGTGCGTGATGGTGCTGGGGCGGAAAGGGCGGCCGCGGGGAACAAGCGGGCCGCGCGTGCGCGCGCGTTCCTAGTCGACCACACATCTAATCAAAATTCCCAACTCCTCTCCCAAACAGCATATGCTTAACACGCACAGTTTACGGCGCCGTACGGCGTCGGAAACGTGGTAGAACGCATAATGTCCGCGGTTCGATCCCGTGCGCGATCATTTTTTTTGAAAAAAATGATCGGGCGCGGGGGCGGCGCCCGCTCTGCGGCGGGCGCCGCCCCTGCCAACCCGCAGCCGGACGCGGTGTGGTCGCCCACGGCCGTCGAGCTCGACGTCGTTTTCAGCTGGGACGCGCCGCCGGCGCAGGCGTGAGGAGGGAGACGGCGAACCAGAGGGCAGCGGCGCGCGCCCCCACCCCCCCCCTCCCCCCTCTTCCCCGCCCCCCCGCCGCCGCCCGCGGCGCCCGCGCAACCGCCCCCCCCCACCCCGCCCCCAACCGCACAGCACGGCCCCTGCTTTTCCCTGCCTGTTCCCTCTCTGTGCAATGACCCCTCCGCGCCCAGACAGCGGGGTTGGCGGGGGCGGCGCGGCGCGGCCGCCGCGGCGGCCGGCCGCGACCTCACGCCGCGGGCGGGAGAACGAGCGCGCGTCCCTGCCGCGGGAGAGAGGGGGGGGGGGGGGGGGGGGGCGCCCCCGGCGCGGGCGCGCCGCGGCCCCCCCCCCCCCCACAAACAAAAATGTAAGCCCGGGCCCCCCCCCCCCCGGCCCC
>Ga0315287_10000616_pt1 | contig 31253 bp, 22 predicted proteins | sample YL17G11_0_MG_FD_205037 | JGI IMG/M metagenome (GOLD analysis project Ga0315287, IMG submission 205037) | Sediment microbial communities from Yellowstone Lake, YNP, Wyoming, USA - YL17G11_0 | ecosystem: Environmental > Aquatic > Freshwater > Lake > Sediment | place: USA: Wyoming | collected...
TCCTCACATTCGTTCGGAATGACATACTTGGAGGCTTCGTTTGGGTGTTTCGGGATTTGAGCGGAGTGCAACGGAGCGGAAATCCCGAAACCAACAAGGATATTTCCCCCCAGCCGGTGAATACCTGTACCGACTGGAATCAAGGAGGTTTTACATGGCTAGTAGACTTGTTACTCTATTCACGGGGCAGTTTGCTGATATTCCCCTTGCCGAGCTTGCGCCGATGGCGAAAAGCTGGGGATTTGACGGGTTGGAACTCGCGTGCTGGGGCGATCACGTGGACGTCGACAGAGGCGCGGTCGACAAAGACTACGCCCAAAGCCGGATCAAGATTCTCGCCGACAACGGCCTGCGGGTGAAGGCCATCAGCCACCACCTCGCCGGGCAGCTTGTATGCGATCTCAACAACGATTCCCGCTCGGATGCGTTCGCCCTGCCGCAATATGCGGGCGACCCCGAGGCCAAGCGCAAGTGGGCCATCGAGACCGTGAAAAACGCCGCCCGAACGGCGAGGAACATGGGCATCGGCGTGGTGAACGGCTTCACGGGGTCGTCCATCTGGCATCTTATCTACAGCTTCCCGCCGGTGTCGCCCGAGATGATCGAGGAGGGCTTCGCAAACTTCGCCGATCTCTGGAACCCGATTCTGGACGTGTTCGATGAGTGCGGGGTACGCTTCGCCCTGGAAGTGCACCCCACCGAGATCGCTTTCGACACGATCACCGCGAAGCGCGCGCTCGCGGCCATCGGGCATCGCAAAGCGTTCGGGTTCAACTTCGACCCCAGCCACCTTCTCTGGCAGATGGTCGACCCGGCGAAGTTCATCCGCACTTTCCCTGATCGCATTTACCACGTGCACATGAAAGACGCCGCGCTCACTCTCGACGGCGAGAGTGGCATTCTGGCAAGTTATCTCAACTTCGGCGCTTACGGCCGTGGGTGGGACTTCAGAAGCGTGGGCAGGGGAGATGTGGACTTCGAGGCCATCATCCGCGCCCTCAACGATATCAACTACACCGGCCCTCTCTCCGTCGAATGGGAAGACGCCGCCATGAACCGCGAGTTCGGCGCCACCGAAAGCTGCCGGTTTGTGAGGGACTTGGACTTCGCGAAGTCTGATAGGGTGTTTGATGAGGCGTTTGGGAAGTAGGGGTTAGGGCTTAGGGTTTAGGGCTTAGTATGGGAAGGCCGCATACGAAGGTGTTTCGGGATTTGAGCGGAATGCAATGGAGCGGAAATCCCGAAACTTGCGCCGTAATTGCGTTGTTTCGGCTCACCCTTGAGCCGAAACCGCCGAATGCACTAAGTTTAGTAATCCGGTACCCAGCTGAAACCTTCCTGATCGGCTGGCACATCCATGTGCCTGCCGTACGCACTCCGCGCATCCGTGCGCGTGGACGCGCGGGAAGTGGGGTCCGGCACATGATGTGCCCGACCATCAAGGAGGGACCATTGCAGCGCATAACAGTACCTATGTTCCGATACGGTGAAGCCGACTTCGACAAAGACTACATGACCTGGGGCTTGCATGACCCCGCCACGCAAATGGAGGAAGCTGAATCCATCTTGCGCATTGTTGGCTGCAATGCCCCGCTCCAAATACTGGATCTGGCCTGCGGGACGGGCACGCATGCCGTCCATTTCGCCAAACGGGGCCATCAGGTCACGGCAGTCGATCTATCCGCCACTTTTGTCGAGGAAGGAGCCAAGCTGGCTAGCCAGAATAGTGTAGACGTGGCATTTCAGGTCGGTGACATCAAGCGGCTTGGCTATGAGGGCTGCTTTGATGTGGTGACTTGGATCGAGAAGTCGTTTTTCGACGAGGAAATAGTGCGGGCGGTCCACAGGTATCTCGCGGAGGATGGGTACTTCATCTTCGATACCAGGAACCCCGAGCACCCCAAGATGAAGCGGCTGAACTCAAACTGGCGGGCGTGGCGAGAAGAAAACGGCGTGTTCTACCTGGAGAGCCATGAGACCGACGGCGAGTCCGGTCTGCGGCACAATCTGTGGATACAGATTGATGCGAACAACGATACGATCATCGAGAGACAGGAAGTAGCCCGCCCGTGCCGCGAGAAGATAACCGATGTGCTGCTGTCGTGCGGTTTCCGTTGCGCGGAATACCGCACACTGGCCGGCGATGTGTTCACGGGCGGCGAAGATCCCTACTGGTTGTGGGTCGTGGCACGCAAATAGTGGACAGAGCCCAACTTAGGACCGCTTCATCCGGTTGCTTTCCGCTCCACCATCGGGTATGATATACATGTATATCACTCGCGAGGTGAACTGAAATGAAGACTATGATTGCCATCAGGCTGCCTGCCGACATTGACGAACGCCTGACAGCTCTTGCGAAACGCACAGGACGCACGAAGACCTACTACGCCAGGGAAGCAATCCTGCGGCTTATTGACGACCTTGAAGATACATATATCGCCGTGGAGCGGCTTGAGAAGCCCGGCAAGAGACTGACCATGGAAGAAGCGGAGAAGGAACTTGGCGTGGACGGTTGAGTGGGATGAGAGGGCCGTGCGCGAAGCGCGGAAACTCGAACCCCGGGCACGACAGGACATTTGTGTTTCGGGATTTGAGTGGAGCGAACAGCGAAACGGAAATCCCGAAACTAACCCGCCTCCCTCCGAAGAACCAAGCCTGCGTCGACACCTTCAGTGCTTCATCCCCCTTCAGCGTCTCAGTGGTTCAAACATCCCTCTCCACGCTCAAACCCACCCCTCCCCACAACCCGTGAACAACATTTAACCGAAACATACCGGGATTTTATTGTTATTTTGGCATTCTCGTTGTCTTATAATTATGGAATGGGAAATTCTCCCGAGCCCGCCACCTCCCTTCCCACCGTCGAACATCGAATCTCGAACGTCGAACATCGAATCTCAAGGAGCTTCTCTATGTCCCCTTTCGTGCTTTCTTACTTTCGTGTTTTCGTGATTGTATTTCCCTTCCCACCCCTTCAGCCTTCCGCTGAATGTTTACTACGCCGAGCGAACTGTATTTCACGCTCAGCCCACGAGGAAGTTCGCTCGTACAAAACCCGCGAATTTGCTGTAAAGAACGCACCGAACGAACCCAAAAAAAACAGGCCCCCACCCCGGAGGCCTGTTTACTGTTTACTGTTGCCTGTTTACTACTTCTTTCCAGCGGGCTTTGGGGCCGGTTTGGGTGCGGGAGCGCCCGAGCGACCTCTGAAGTTCGAAGCCGGAGCGATGGGGGCTTTGCCGCCCTTGGCTCTTGCCTGCAGGCCGGTGAACAATGCGTCCCAGCGCTTTGCATTTCGCGCGCCAAACTGGTCGCCGGGGGCAGCCTTGGCATAGAAGGGGTTGAAGTCCTTCATCGCGTTCGGGTCGAAGGCAGGCCGTCCAGCAGCGCCTCCGGGGCCACCGGGCCTGTTGCCGCCAGGCGCGCCACCAGGGCCGCCGGGTCTGCCGCCGCCTGGGCCTCCAGGACCGCCCATGCCCATGCCGCCACCCTGCCTGCGTCCGCCGGCGCTTGCTGGGATCCTGGCCATTGCATTGAGCTGGGCCACCGTGAAGATAGGCTTGAGCGCCTTCAGCGCAGCCTTGGCCTGATCCTGAGTCATCTTGGGCTTACTGCGGAGCGGCTGCAGCACGCCCAGCACTTTCTTCGCCTGGGCCGGAGTCAACTTATACTTGGGGTCCTTGTCGATGTCCCCAATATGGCGGACCATACTCGTCAACTGGAACGTGTACTTGTACTTTTCCCGCATCTGAGCGAACGGGTTGCCGCCTCCCGGCTGCTGAGCGTAGCTTCCGGCAGCGAAAAGCATAAGGATACCCGCGAGAACGATTCTTCGTGATAGCTTTGCCATACCATTACCTCCTGATTATTGGGTCAATTTCTACTCATATCTCAACGCGTCAATCGGGTCCAGGCTCGAGGCCTGCCGAGCGGGATACAGGCCAAAGAAAATGCCGACCAAGGCCGCGAACGTAAACGACAGCAATATGGACTGCGGCGATACGGACAAGTTCCAGCCCGATAGCCTCGCGACAGCAAGCGACCCGCCAATCCCGAACAGTATACCCGCTATCCCGCCGAATAGCGAGAGTACCAGGCTTTCGATCAGAAACTGCAGCAATATATCATGCCGCCGCGCTCCGAGCGCCTTTCTGATACCGATCTCGCGAGTGCGCTCCGTGACCGAAACCAGCATGATGTTCATGATCCCGATGCCGCCGACCAGCAGCGAAACACACGCAATCCCCGCGAGGAGCATGGTGAACGTTCTGCTGCTGTCTTCCGCCATCTGCATGAACTCCGCCTGGTTCGCGATCCTGAAGTCGTCCTCGTCGTCTTCCGTCAGTTTATGGCGCTTGCGAAGGAGTTGCGTTATTTCCTCGGTCGTCTGGTCCATCAACGCCATCGACTTTGCCTGCACGCTGATGCTGCGGATATTCTGCACCCCGAACACGCGGCGCATGGCGGTGGTAACAGGAATGAATATCTGGTCATCCGGGTCGCCGAACCCGCCACTGCCCTTTGGAGCCATCAATCCGACGACTTTGAACCTGTTGCCCTTAATGGTGATAGCCTTCCCGACAGGGGAGGCGGTACCGAAAAGGTCGGTGGCGGTCGTCGGGCACATGACAGCCACCTTTTGAGAACCATTCACTTCTCGATCGTTGAAGAAGCGGCCCTCCTGTATGTGGAAATCGCGCACCGAGGGATACTTGGGCAGGGTGCCGAAGACAGTGGTGTTCGTATTCTGATTGCGGTATTTCACCTGCGCATTCTGCCTGACCTCGGGCACGGCCGCTATGACCGATGGACATTTCTTGGCCATGGCGTCACAGTCCTCGAGAGTCAGGCTCGTCATGCTGCCAAAACCGCCTCTGACCGCGCCCGTTCTCGCCTGGCCCGCCATGACCATGAGGACATTCGTGCCCATTGACTGGATGCGCTGCATCATCTGCTCTTTGACGCCCTGGCCGATCGCAAGCATGGTGATCACCGCCCCCACGCCGATTATGACACCGAGCATGGTCAGCGCCGCTCTCATCTTGTTCGCGACCAGACCCTCGATCGCTACCTCAATGCTGTCACGCAGGTTCATAGGTCTTCCTCCACCGGCATCGATGCCAGCCGGGCGCGCGCATCGACCGGGTTGTCAACTTTCTGGTCGGAGACGATGTGGCCGTCCCTGAATCTGATTATGCGCTGGGTATGGTTGGCTATGTCTTCCTCGTGGGTCACGATGACTACCGTCTTGCCCTCTTTGTGCAGGTCCTGGAACAGGGATATGATATCCTCGCTCGCGCGCGTGTCCAGATTACCCGTCGGCTCATCGCCCAGAATCACGGGCGGGTTGTTGACAAGGGCCCTGGCGACAGCAACGCGCTGCTGCTGGCCGCCGGAGAGTTCGTTGGGCTTGTGATTGACACGATCGGTCAACCCCACCCTGTCCAGAGCGGCCCTCGCCATTTCCTCGGCATTGGCGCTCACAAGCGGGTTATACATCAGAGGCAGCATCACCTGGCGATACGCGGGTCGGCGCGGAATCAGGTTGAACGTCTGAAACACGAACCCGATCTTGCGGTTGCGTATTGCCGCGAGTTCATCGTCGTCCAAACTGGCGATTTTCTCTCCGTCCAGCACGAACGAACCTTCACTGGGCTTGTCCAGGCAGCCGATGATGTTCATAAGAGTCGACTTCCCGGAGCCGGATGGGCCCATTATCGCGACGAACTCCCCCGCGCCGATGTTGAGCGAGATGCCCCTCAACGCGTGCACGGATATGGCGCCCATCTGGTAACGTTTGTGCACGTTGTCAACGTCGATCATTGCAGACTCCATACTAGTGCATACCACCCATTCCTCTGGGTGGCCTGCCCGATTGGCTGCCATTCAGGGTGGTCGGCTGGATTATCGCCGTGACGATATTGTCGCCTTCCTTGAGACCCTTCTTGATTTCGGTGGAGTCGCTGCCCATCAAGCCGACCTCCACTTTTACTTTGGTCTGCTTGCCGGTCTTGTCGATCACGGTAACAACGCTGCCGTTGTCCGTTTCCTCGACGGCTTCGTTGGGCGCCATCATTACGTCCTCGACCCGCCCGGTAATGAAACCGCACGTCACGTTCATGCCGGGCTTCAGGCGTTGGTCGGGCAGGTCTACTTCGACCGTCACGGGAATCGTGGTAACGTTTTGCTCCGTGACCGACTGCGGGGCAATCTTGGTGACCTTACCCGTGAAAAGTTCATCGGGATAGGCTTCGACGGTCACGTCGACGTCCTGGCCGATTTCGATGGACGCGATGTCGGTTTCATCAACGCTCACGAGGGCGAACATCCGACTCACGTCGGCGATGTCGACGATCCCGACCCCCGACCCCGTTCCCGAGAACGAAGACTTTCCGGCGGTGACAATGGACCCCGCCTCGACGTATTTCTTGGTCACGATTCCGGCCCTGGGCGCGACAACCGTGGTGTAGTTGAGCTGTGTCTTTGCATTGTCAAAGGATGCCTGGGAGCGCGTCACCTGAGCGTTTGCCTGGATAACGTCCCCCTTGCGAATCGCGTCATTGTGCGTTGTGGCTATTGCGACTTGGAGCGCGGCTTCGGACTGCTTGACTGTCGCCTTGGCAGCCGTGGCTTCCTGCACCTTGAGCTTGTCTTGTATGGTATTTGCGTTGGCATTGTCTAATGCGCCCTTGGCCTGCTCGACACGCGCCTGGGCCGATCGAAGGTCCTGGTCGGTTTCGTCCTTGATGGTATCGAGCTTGTTCTTGGCCGTATCGAGCTGCGCCTGGGCCACTTGATACTTGGCTTCCGACGTCTCCAGCAGACTCTTTGCCACATAGCCTTTGGCGAGCAGTTCTTTCTGGCGGGAGAAGTCTTTTTCGGCAATGACACAGTTGGCCCGGGCCTGATCGTAAGAACTCTGGGTGGAGGCAAGTTTCTGGGGTATGAGCGCGCTCCTGGTTTGATCCAGGGTGGCCATAGCGCCTTCGTAGCTGTTACTGGCCTGCTTCAAAGCCGCCTGAGTCAGCACCGGCTGAACCTTGGCCTGCTCTTGCGCCTGAAGCAGCCTGGTCTTGGCTGACTCCAGCGCCTGGCGGGCGGAGGCTATCTGCGCGGTATTCTGCGTATGCTGCATGACTAGCTGCTGTTGGGCCTGCTGGACCTTTGAGACAGAAGCCGCGAGATCAGCCTGCGATTGGTCGTAAGCCGTCACTGAGTCCGTGGGGTCTATCTTCGCGATAAGCTGCCCCGGTTTCACGACGTCTCCCTCGTCCACAGCCAGGCTCACTACCTGACCTCCGACGTTCGACTTGACCTGGACCGTGGTGAGCGGCTGCAGGACTCCGTTGGCTGATACCGATGAAGTAACCGTGCCCCGCTCGACGACAGCCGTGCGGATGATGGGCTCTTCCCCTCCGACCATTCTCATGCGAACGAAAAGCCCTATCGTAGCGATGATGACGACCGCGACTATGATGCGGAATCTCCACCGTCGTTTCTTTGCTTGCATTGATTCCTCCTTACCTGCCTACCGCGTAGTCCATCTGCGATATGGCCGTATAATAATCGTAAAGTGCTTGTACTTCGTTTGTTTGGGCAGTGATCAACTGCAGTTCAGCGTTCAGAAGATCGAGCGTTATGGCCAGGCCCTGGTTGTAGCGTTCTTTCTGGACCTCGTAGTTCTTCTGAGCCGCAGCCAAGCTGGCCTGGGTGGCAGCGAGCCGCTCCTTGGAGCTTGTGAGGTTCAGATACGCTTCCTCGACCTGCACCTGGATATCTTTGTAAATCTGCGTCTCCTGCTGCTGGGCATTGATCCGCAGTGCCTGGGCTTCCCGGTATGCCGCTCGATTCGCGCCGCCGTTGAACAGGTCGAACACGAACCCGCCCACGATCTGCGTGCCGCTGGTCGTGAAGCCGCCGGAAATCTGCCGCTGGTATTGGCCGGTGATGGTGGGCCGGGGCCAGAGATTGATCCTGGCGGACCTCACCGAGGCCCTTGCCGAGCCCGTTCCCGCCTTCGTTGCGGTCACGTCCGGCCGGCTTGTTTCGGCCTGCTTCACGTATTCCTGAAGAATGCCGACCTCCGGCTCTGTAATTATCCCCACATCCTGCACGTCAAATCCAGGCATAGGCGCCAGCCCCATCCCGCTCTCCAGGCTAAGGGCCGACGTCCGGACCGTGTTCTTTGCGGACAGCAAGTTCACTCGCGTGGCGGCCAACTGGGCTTCCACGGGCAGCACATCGACCGCCGCGGCATCGCCCAATTGGGCCCGTGTCTCGACCTGCTCTTTGAGACCTTCGGTGTATTTGACGTTCGCCTCCGCCACTTCGGCAAGTCGCTTGGCCCGAAGCACGTCGTAATACGCCTTGGTTACATTGAAAGCCACGGTCTGCGTCGTTCGAGTCAGCCTGGCGCTGTTCTGTTTCAGGCCATAGTGAGCGCTGGTCACATTCGCCTCGCGCAGGCCGCCGTCGAAGATGTTCTGGTTGAGGCTGAGGGCGGTCCCGGTAGTGACCCTGCTCAGGACGCTTTGTGAGCCGAATTGAAACGCGTTGTTTTGTATGGACAACTGGGGGAAGTAGTTGCTCTTCGCCTGGTCCGCCCGGCTCTTGGCCGTGATGACGCTGGTTTGGGCGGTGAGCACATCGATCTGGTTCTGCATTGCGATCTTGATGCAGTCCTGGAGGGACAGTGGGCCGGAGGGCGCCGTATCGGCGGTATTGGCACACGTTCCCCACAGGACGAAGCACGCGAAGACCCACGGGAGGTAAGACAGTCTTCTCATAGTCTCGATTCACCTGGTTGCGTTTGTTTTCTAATTACCAAGACTTACATTTCTATCTTGAAGCGGGCTGCCCGGATGTGAGCGCGCCGCGAAGCAAATCCATTGCCAGGTTCAGCATGGCGCATTCGCCCGGCGAGAGCGTCCCCAATCGTTGTGCAAGATAGGATGATGCCTGCTCGTGAACCTGGTCAACCGTCTGTTCCCCGAATTCGGTAAGCTCCAGCATCAGCTTGCGCCTATCGTCGGTTGAGGTATCACGCCTGACGAGGCCGCGCTCGGCAAGGATGTCGACGATCTTGCAGGCGGCGGAGACGGTTGTCCCCAAATGTTCGGCCATGTGCGAAAGGGACGTGCCCCGATGGCGCCTGATCATATTCATCGAGCGGAACTGCTGCAGGGAGAGTTCGTCGGTCGAGTGTTTGTGCATTTCCGCGCCGACCATGTGCATCATCGTATGGAACGTGTCCATCAGATTGATCGCACAGAGTCTTGTTGTGTCGTTCGCCATTTCCTTTTTTCCCAGGAGCCCCGATTGCCAGGATTTATAATTGCCTGGCTCAACTATATCACGCGTGAGCGATCCCGTCAATGGACACTAATGTTTGACGCAGGAAACAGTTTCCCGGTTACAGCTCGGATAGAAAATGCGGGCAGTTTTCCGTAGGAGTTCACTCTTGGCAGGTACAACGTGAGCATGCTGAGCAGACCACCGGCGAAGACTTGCACTGGAGACCGGGCCCCTTGTGGGTCCCGAGGATCATAGGCGAAGCTCGGAACGGCAATCCCTTGTGGTTGCCAGAATGCTTCGTATTACAGCCATAGCCCCGCCACGAGGGCGTGGGTATGCAGTTAGGTGCAGTGCAAGGCACTAACCGTAAATTACTTACTGAGTTTCGGATACTAACTTAGCGTTCAGCCTATGTCATTCCGACCGGAGCCAAACGAAGCCTCCAAGTATGTCATTCCGAACGAACGTGAGGAATCTGCTTTTCGATTACGGCATCAGGTTGTCACCGAAAAGCAGATCCCTCGACTACGCTCGGGATGACATAGTTTGGAAGCTCGGGATGACATAGTTTGGAAGCTCGGGATGACACATGCGAAGGCTGTTCGCTAACTCAGGGACTGAAACTCAATATTGATCTTTGGATATTGACTTAGCTGCCAATCATGTCATTGGTGGCTTGACCGGGAATCCAGGAACCCAGCCTCGGAAGGTGGATTCCCGCGTTCGTGGGAATGACAGGTTGCGGCAGGTCTGTTTGTTAAACTCAAATGCTAAAGATCAATAAGACATGCCGGATCATCAACCTCAAGCCCAATAACTCCGCCTAAACCGAGCTTTCAGCAGATCGAGTGTGTTGAATCCTCCTACTCTTGATACGGCCCGGCGATGACCTGAGTCGCCGCATCCGGGTGCAGATACTTCTTCGCAGCCGCGTTTACCTGCTGGAGGGTAACCGAGCGATATATCTTGGGATAGTTGGCGATGTAGTCCATGCCCAGGCCGTGGAACTCGGCGTTGAGCAGAGTGCGGGCCATGCCGTCGTTGGTTTCAAGGGCGATCGGGAAGACGCCGATCAGATACTCCCGCGCCTGCTCGTATTGCTTCTGAGTCGCGCCCTTCGCGATGAAGTCCTTGACTATGCGCTTGAGCGATGCAATCGCCTTGTCCACGTTCTTGGAGTTCGTGCCGAGGGACGCATACCACGGCCCCGCGCCCAGACCGGCGTCGAAGGTGGAGTAGACGTCATAGACCAGCCCCTGCTTCTCGCGAATCTCATCGCCCAATATGCTGCCCATCGCCCCGCCACCGCCGAGTATCTGGTTCATGAGACGGGCGGCGTAGTAGTCCGGGCTCGATCGCTTGATGCCCATCGCGTGGCCGAAAATGATCTCCACCTGGCTCTTGTCCTTCATGGTGATAACAATGTTCTTCGGGGCTGCTTGCGGGACTACGTCGGGTATCAGCACCTTCGGAGCCGAACCCTCGGTCTTCCAGTCGCCGAAGTATTGCTTGACGGCATTTATCGCGTCGGGTGTCTTTACATCGCCCGATATCACGATAATCGACGTATCCGGGCGGTAGTAGCTTTTGTAGAACGCCGCCAGGTCGTCCCGCGTGGTCGCCTGCATCTGGGCCTGCGCGTCCTCGACCGAAAGCTTGTGATACGGATGCCCGACGGGGAACACGCTGTTGTAGAAAGCGCGGGATGCCCGGCTTTCGGGCGATTCCTTGCTTTGTTCAAGCTCCGACAGCAGCCCGCCCCGGACCTGCTCCAACTGGTCCGCCGGGAAAGTGGAGTTCATCAACTCGTCCGAAAGCACGTCTAGCATCAGCCCGAAGTCTTTTGAAAGCGCCTTCGCGGTGAAGTTGAGGTTTTCCACGCTCGCCGTGAAGTCGACACTCGCCCCAACAAACTCCGACGCCTGAGCGAGCTGCAATGCAGTACGTTTCACGGTCCCACGCGTGATCATCTCGGCGGCGAGCGACGCCGTCCCCTTCTTGCCCTGGGGATCGAAATAGCTCCCGGCCTTGGTGTAACCCGAAATCGCAATTGTCGGGTTGGAGTGGTTTTCCTGAACGATCACGACCATGCCGTTGTCCAGAACGACGCGCGTCGGCTTGGCGCGCTTCACGGCAGGCGGAGCGCTCGGCTTGCTCGCGGGCTTGGGCTTCGGCCCGATGTAGGTGCTCGGTCCCATGGCGCCTGGGCCGGAGCCGCCGCCCGATGCGGTCCCGTCCGTGGGTATGAACTTGCCCACTGTTAGGCTTTCGAGGTTAAGATACTTGTTCGCGACCCGCTTCACGTCCTCGGGCGTCACGGCCTTGAGCCTGGGGATCAGCGTGTCGAGATACTTATAGGAAGTGATCGTGTTGTAGTATCCGAGCTGCTCGCCCTGATCGGAAACGCTGTCGTTCTGGAAGATCAGACTGGCTTCGAGCTGGTTTTTCGCGGCCCGCATCTCCTGATCGGTCGGAAACGTGGTCTTGACGATATCGACCTGCTGCAGCAGAGCATTTTCCAACTGGTCCGCGGTCACGCCCCTACGGCCGTTGGCCGCGATTATATACAAAGATGGGTCCCTGCGGTCGCCGGTCATTGTGTACACATCCGTGGCGAGCTGCTTTTCGACCAGCGCCTGATACAGCCGGCTGGACCTGCCGCCGCTCAGAATCTGATCCATCACGGTCAGGGCGTAATTATCGGCATCATTGATCGCCGGCACGCGATAGCCCAGCATCGTTCGCTGGGCGCTGCCCTCCTTGCGGACGACAATCACCCGCTCGCCGCGCTGCGACGCTTCGGTGGTGTATACGCGGGGCGGAATGGGGCCGGCGGGCTTGGCGCCGAAGTACTTCTTGATAAGCCCGAGCGCGACCTTCGGATCGAAGTCACCCACTAGCACCAGGGTGGCGTTGTTGGGATGGTAATAGGTCTTGTAATACTGCCTGAGCTGCCGAGCGCTCACGTTCTCGACATCGGACTGCCAGCCGATGGTCGGCCAGTGGTATGGGCTTGCCTGAAACGCCGTCGACATGACTTGACTGTAAAGCACCCTATCAGGGTTGTTCTCACCGCCCTGAAGCTCGGACAGCACGACGGTCCGCTCGTTCGCAAACTCCTTGTCAGCCAGCAGCGCGTTGCCGACCCGCTCGGCGAGGGTGTTGAGCGAAAACTCCAGCTTGTCAGCGCCCAACAACTGCCAGTAGTAGGTGAAATCCGTCCAGGTGGCTGCGTTTTCGATCCCGCCGCGTTTGCGGATCATGTCGGAAATCTCGCCCTTCTTGTAGTTCTTGCTGGAATTGAAGAGCATGTGCTCGAGCAGGTGGGAAACGCCGGTGATCCCGTTGTGCTCGTTCCTGGAGCCGACTTTGAACCACACCTGCGCGGTGAACACAGGCGCGGCGTGAACGGGTTTCATGAGCACCGTCAGCCCGTTATCGAGCTTCGTTTCGATCACGCCCTGGGACTGCGCGAATACGCACCTTGCCAGGAGTAATTGCACGAGAAGGGTCGCCAGGGCCAGCCAGCCCACTCTCCCGATCGATCTTATGGACATATCCGCCTCCGTAGTATGAGTATCCCGGACTACTCCTCCCGCAGTATCCACCAGCGCATGAGGGTGACATGGGCGTTGAAGTAGGGCCGTTTGGAGGAGGAGTCGGACTTGTTGACCGCGACCTTGCCATCATCGGGGTTGGCCTCTATCCATTTGTCTTGTCCGAGGTAGATCAGGACGTGATACTCTCCGACCACAGCCAGATCGCCCGGCTGGTAGCCCGAGCAATCGTTACCGGCGAGCTTTGGCGCAGTGCCCAGTTTGACGGTGTAGCCATAGCGCGACTCCGCCATATCTCTCACGCTCATATCCCGCCACCAGAACTTCCAGAGAGTGGGGCCGAGCAGCCGGGGGTTCAACTGACGAACACCTTCTTTTAGCATCGCCTGCCAGAGAGCCGCCCGGGCGAGGCCGGAGCAGTCGATGCCCGCGCCGGTCTCTCCGCCCCAAACGTATTTGCGGCCTATGTGGGCCTTCAACTCCTTGATATAACCGCTTCTCAGGCCCGCCATATCCGGGGGCTTACTGCCCAGGGTGGCCCAGAGTACGGTAAGGGCAAGAATAAAGATCGCGGGGTAAAGCGTCTTGGGCTGAGCCTGGAAGAGCTTGGCCAGGTGGACGAAACCGGTAAACACGGCAAAGATCAGCGTGGCGGCAACTACAGCCCTTACCCAACTGGTCATCACGGACATTCTCAGCGCGATGCCGGTAGCAAGCAGCAGCAAGCCCAGAATCCACAGACACCTCCTGCCGGCGAATTCCAGACGAAACCGGCCATTGGCCCCGTTTTGTGCTAAGGCTGTGTTCTTCATAGGTCTATAGACGCGCGCCCGAGCTTCGCTGTTCCTGTCATCCTGAACTTGATTCAGGACCCATCCCTTCGTAGCCTGGATGCTGAAACCCCTGAATCCAGTTCAGGGTCAGCATGACGGCGTACAAGTTTGTCACCGTGAATTACTTAGAACCTGGTCAACACAAACACCGAGCTCAGGATATCCGAGACGACTTTGGTGACGTTGCCGACTTTCTCCCATTTTTTCGTGATATCTATGAGACCCGTCGTGGGCACTACTATTATGTCACCGGGCATGACACTCTTGACCGAGCGCATGGGCATCGCATCGCCATTCGTGCGCACGACCACCACGTCCCCCTTGGATGCCTCCGGCGAGAACCCGCCCGACCTTTGGATATAATACTCAGCATTCTTGCCGCCGCCCGCCGCGAACGAGTGCGGATGCAATACGGCGCCGATCACCGTGACCACGTTGGTCACCTTGGGAATGCGAATCCTGTCCCCGTCTCTCAGGGGCAGGTTGTCGGGGGCCATGGGATCGTCCAGCGCCGAACTGAGGTTGACTGATATTCTCGCCACGTCCTCTTCCTGGGACAACGTATCATCTCCGCCCTGCGGGACCAAGTCCACCGCGCGGGACGGCTCATAGTCGCTGCCGTTATTTGCCCCATCAAGCCGCCGGCCCTTTATCGGCTCACCCATGGCTGTGCTGAGCTGTTCTTTCCCTAATCCATTGCTGAGAAGATCAACCCTGGGTGTATCGGCGGAATTCCCGGAACTGCCACCTGGTTCGGTGTTTTTGACGACATCGACTCCCTTGGCATTAGCGGCGGTCTGTCCCCTGTCGGTCACCTGAACCGGTTTTGCGAGTTCTTCCAGGGACTTGTTTCCCGTCTGCAAGAAGTCGGCGGGCACGACCATACCCGATTTCGCGAGTTGAGTGAGGAACTGCTTGTCCGCGAACAGGCGGGTCTTGCGCAGGATCATGTCCGAATCCAGTTCCTGCTGAGGCTTTTCAAGGCTGCTCCTGCGCCGCAGGAAAAGCAGTCCGTTGGTATCGGCGAACCTTGTCAAGCCGCCCGCCCGCCTGATGACATCCGTCAGCTTCTCGTCCGGGCTGACGAGTACGTATGGGCCGGGGCTAGCGACCTCACCGGAAAGGAAGACTACCTCCGGCGCGCGCAGGGATGGGTTCATCGTTGGAACAGTCACCACGTCCCGGTCCTCCAGTGCCAGGTCGGGGTCAGCCGTGGACCGAGGTTTGGTGACAGTCACAGTCAGGATCTTGCTGTGCTGCGCATCCGTGCACCTGGCGATTTCCAGTGTCGATCCGGCTTCGGGAAGCAGGCCCCCCGCCGCGAACAACACGTCGCTGAGCCGCATTCCCTCGGAGCGAATATACATGCCCGGCCTCTGGACCGCTCCTTCAATGCGGACTTTGCTGTCCCGCCATTTCACTTCGTCATAGGTATAGATTTTGAGCTTGTCACGGTCCTGCAGGTCTATATTGGCGTCGGGATCACCGTTGAGGGCGGCCTGCAAGTCGACCCTCACCAGCGCGCTCCTGTCCTGGCTGTCCACACGCAGCAAGTCGGCCCTGGCGAGATGGGCCGAAGGCAGCACGCCTCCCGCCGCGGCAATCGCATCGGTGATCTTCATCCCGGCGTTTCTCTTGTAGGTTCCCGGCTTGGCAATGGCCCCCGCGATCGTCACCAACTTTGGGCGGAACACGACCTGCTCGGGTTCATAAACAAAGACCCTGTCGAGCTTCTTGAGTTCGACATTATCGGAGACTTCTCCTTTGAGCGCCTTATCCAGGTTCAGGGAAATGATGCTGGTCCCGCTCAGAGGATCGATTCGCAATACATCGACGCGGCCGCCGTAGACTTCCTTGTCCGCCGCGAGGCCCTGGGCCAGCTTGATAAGATCGGAAATGCGCATCTTCTCCTGCAGCCCATACAACCCCGGCGCCTTGACCGGCCCGGATATGCTTACCTGATTCGTCTTGTCCGGCTTGACCGAGCTGACGATGATCTCATCGCCCGGTTGGATGGTGAAACTCGACGCTGCGTCGCCCACCCTCATCTGCTGCTCGAGCAGTACTTTGTATTCGTTGTTGACGATTCTCTCCACCTGCACGGCTTGTAGATATCCGCTGGATTTCGCGCCTCCCGCCATCTTGAGCATCGCTCCCAGAGTTGCGGGGAAGGATGGCTCGAAGCGACCCGGCCGCACGACTTCGCCGGTCACGGTGACCGTGGGTCCGACCGGCGGAACAAACACCAGGTCGCCATCCTTGAGAGGCAGGTCCTGTTCCTTGCTGCCATTGATCAGGAAATCGTAGAGATCGATCGTCCGCTTCGGTTCCTTGTCGCGGACCAGGTATATCTTGCGGAATGTGCCCGATTTGGTTGGTCCTCCCGCTTGGTAAAGCGCATTGAGAACGGTCGACAGCCCGCCGAGCGTGTAAGTTCCCGGACGCATGACCTCGCCTGACACCTGGACCTGGGTGGTGGACATCTGGATGATGGTCACCTGTAAGCGCAGTTGGGGAAACCTGTTCGATATCTTGCTCGCGAGCACTTGCTCAAGCTGATCGGCGGTCTTGCCCGCCGCCATCGTCTTCCCGGCGCTGGGGATCGAGATGCAGCCGGCATTATCCACGGTCACCACGTGCTCCTCATGTGAGCCGAGCTTGCTCAGAATCGTAACGTTCACTTTATCGGAAGGCCGCAGGCGGTAGTTCTCCGGCACGGGCCTCTGATCGGTGTTCAGCATCGGAGGGTTGCTCCTGAAGAAGTTGAGGCCGAACACATTCTCGCCGGTATTCCACCTTAGTGACATTACGTTCAACTGCACCTTCAGGTTGAATAACCGGTCGGACTGCTCGGACCACTGCACCTGCGCCAGTGGGGACAAACCAATCGGGCTCAGTGCCTGCAGTTCGTTGTCTACCAAGGACACGTGGCGGTTTATCTGGTCCATGTCATCCTGACTCGGCGCCGTGGTTTGGGCGCGCAGGACTCGGATGCGGTCTTCGAGCCCACCAATGACATCCTTAAGGCTGATGAGGCGTTTTTGGAAATTATCTTCCGCATTCATCTGCTTTTCCGCCTGCGTCATTTCCGGGACAGCGCCCTCATTAGCGCCCGAACTGCCGCGCTGCTCGAGTGCGGAGATCAGCGCATCTGTCGCGTTGGAGGATGAGGAACTGACTGATCCATTGCGCGTCGACTGATCAAAACCGGCGGCGACCGCCGAAACGGCGCAAGCAAGGAGAATAATGAGTGCGATGACGGCATTTGTGAGTTTCATGGTAACCTATCACCAGTCCATTGTGCATGTCTTCGGTTCGCCCGAGGGAGCATTCAAGCTCTCGATGATTATACGTGGGGGGCTTTGCCGTGTCAAGCCGCACGGGTTCGAGTAACAGTTCACTCTTGATGAGTACGATGTTGCGCTGCACGTCACCCTGAACTTGTTTCAGGGTCCATCCCTTCGTAGCCTGGATGCTGAAACGAGTTCAGCATGACGTGGTACTCACGAACCGTGAGCTGTTACGGGTTCGATAGTGATGAATGGAAAAGACGTCCCGCTGATATATTACTCACTCAACATGCCGCCGGTGTGAGGTATACAACACATGTAATCCGAGTGACCTTCGGCTCAGCACAGGAGCACCCAACAATGGACGGACGGCAGGATCACAGCGATCGTAACGGCCCGCGCGGCGCTGGATCAGCCCAACTGAAGTCCCGGCTGATCGCGTGCGCGGTGTTTGGCGCGGGAATCCTCTTTGTAAGCAGAGACATCCCCAGCCCAGCTTTGGAGTGGCGGCTGCTGGCTATGGCCGGGCTTGCATTCGCTCTCACCCCGTATGCCGCCGAGGTGCGCAGCCGAGGCAGTGGACGGTCGATGCCCCTGGCGCCGTGGCACTCAGCTCTCTTTGCCGGAGCTATTACTCTTGGACCGCTCGGCGCCGCTCTGCCTGCCGCATTTCACGGCTGTGCCCGGATCATCTTCGGCCCCAACGGCGCCAGGCCCCTCGGCCACGTTCTCTATGCACTCGCCAAGCCGGCAATCGCATGCTCGTTGGCGTCGCTTGCCTACATACTATCGGGCGGGAACGCGCTGAGGCCGCAGGCGGTCGATTCGTTTGTGCCGGTGCTGGTCGCGGGGGCCGTGTACGTCGGGGCAAGCATGGCATTGACAGTCACCGCCCGCGAGCAGGCCGGCGAGGCGGCCGGAGAGCCCCGCGCCGCCGTGCTGTTGGCGGCCTGGATGCTTACATTGCTCGGGGGCTACACGCTGGCGGTGCTTTATGCCGTCGCGCCCACATACATACTGATCTGCCTGTGTGCCGCCGCAGGTGTGGCAGGCTATGCGCTGCGCGAACCCGGGACGCAAAATCAACGCTTCGCCCGCGCGCCTGTTGTCAACAAAGCCGACCGGGATCAGCCGGATGAAACGAATGTGTTCGTGGACGCGCTTACCGGACTTGCCAACGAGCGCTACCTGGAGATGTTCCTCACTCGCGAGCTGAGCAGGGAGTCGCGCGCGGGCAAGTCGCTTTCGATCGCCGTGTTCGATATAGATGAATCCAAAAAACTGGCCGAGGGCGCGGGAAAGGAAGCACTCGAGGAGACCATCATCGCTCTCGGCGCTCGCCTCAAGAACGAGGTGAGAGAGTATGACCTGGTGGCAAGGCACTCGCCCCACAGGCTGCTGGTTGCGCTTCCGGACACGTCGTCCGAAGAGGCCTACGAGGTCGTCATCAGGCTGCACAGCTCGGTGACATCTCAGCCCGTCAACGGCAGGCCCGTCTCGGCAAGCGTGGGCATCGCCACGTTCCCCGAGCACGGCGTCACCCCTCAGGAACTGATCAACGCCTCTCACCGTGTGTTGAACCACGGGCGTTTCATGGGGCCTAACTGCGTGCACGTGTCGCACAGGCTGGAACAGACGGGCTGAAATGGGGGTGGATTGCTCTCGCTATTGATCTTTGGATATTGACTTAGCTGCCAATCATGTCATTTCCGGCTTGACCGGGAATCCAGGAACCCAGCCTCGGGAGGTGGATTCCCGCGTTCGCGGGAATGACAGGTTGCGGCAGGTCTGTTTGTTAGACTCAAATGCTAAAGATCAATATGCGAGGTTCAGGGATTCATCTTCACTCTCTTCCAATAGTAGAACGTCACGACTCCAACAGTGGACTGGGTGCGGTACACGGACATAAAAGCCGCGTGACCATCACAGAACGCAAAAATGCCGCCTTTGGCGTTCGTACGGCCATGATACGGGTGGAATTGCCCGGCGCCACCCGTTTGTGCGTTGTCGATCGGTTCGGCCGACCAGTCGCCATCCCTGTTCTCGGAGATCAGGATAGTCTGGCTTGGGCTAGGGATTGACGACAGATAGCAGAACCAGTAGAAATCGCCAATGTTGGTGCTGGCGGTATGCCCGTCCTTGAGATTGAGGTAGACGCTCATTCCGTAGTGACCACGGTTGTTGGGGTCGCGGGGATCGTCGAGAGTCTTGGTCGGGCAGATGAGCACTTTCCTGCTCTTTATGTATGGTTGTATGTGTTCCCTGAAGGTGTCGTTCCAGTTGCCCCAGCCGGCGGTCGCGCTCCAAGGCAAAGGCAGGCTGCCGTTCCATCCGTCCGAGTAAGCCATCATCGCCTTGCCAAGCTGCAGCATATTACTCATGCACTTCGTCTGATCGGCTTTTGCCTTGGCCTGCAAGAACACGGGGAACAGGATGGCGGCGAGAATAGCGATAATTGCAATTACCACGAGCAGTTCGATAAGTGTGAATCCTCTGCGTTTCATTGTCGTCTCCCTCGCTTCGGGTCTGAATCAACCGCATGAAAAGGGCAGTTTGACGTCCTCTCTAAGTGGGTCGATTGAACTCCACGTTGTGACATATTGGTCCGGTTGCCGGCCCAGCGCTACTTCTTTATCTTCTTCCAGTAGTAATAAACAACACCGCCCACGGTCTCTTGCGTGCGCCTTACTGACATGAACCCCGAGTGACCATCGCAGAACACGAAAACACCGCCCAGGGTGTCCTTGCTACCATGATACGGGTAGAACTGACCAGCGTCACCGGTGTTGTTGTTGTCGTAAGGCTCTCCCGACCAGTCGCCATCTTTGTTTTCGGTGACCAGAATGGTCTTGGTAGGCACGGTGACAGTTGCGAGCTTGGTAAAGCCGACGTAGTTATATAAGTCGTCCATAGTCATGTACACGTTGATGCCATAGTGACCGATCCTCTTAACGTCCGCCGCAGAAAAGTCAGCCCTCGGGGAAGCCGTCTTGACCGGGCACTGAAGGATGCCACGGCTCTTGGCATACGGCTGAATGCGCTCCCGCCAGGTAGCTATGCGCCACTCGCTCCAATTGGGCTGATACCAGGCGAACGGAAGTGTGCCCTGGTAATCGTCCGCGTAAGCCATCATCGCCTTGCCAAGCTGCACCATGTTGCTCATGCACTTCGTCTGATCGGCTTTTGCCCTGGCCTGCAAGAACACGGGGAACAGGATGGCGGCAAGAATGGCGATGATGGCAATTACCACCAGCAGCTCGATAAGCGTGAATCCTCTGCGTTTCATTATTGTCTCCCTCGCTTCGGGTCTGAATCAACCGCATGAAAAGGGCGGTTTGATACCCCCCCAAGTGGGTCGATTGAACTCCACGTTGTGACATCTTAGTCTTCAGTCCGGCTGCTAACGTAATCATACCCCATATATCGGCGAACGTCAACGGCTTCAAGAGCCAAAACAATAAACTGCGCCGTCACCGGAGCCTATCACCATCCTGCCGTTGGATATTGCCGGTGAGGCTTTGATCTCCGAGCCGGTCTTGAAGAGCCAGGTTCTCCGGCCTGTCGCCAGGTCGATGCCGTAAAGTTCTCCGGCGTCGCAGCCGACAAACACCGTGCCGCCGGAGATGACAGGTGATGAATCGCACTCGCCCTTCGTTCTAAACACCCACTTGGTCTTGCCCGTGCCGGGGTCTACCCTGAATACCGTCCGCGCGCGTGAGCTGAACACCACGGCGTCGGGTGTGACCGCGGCGGTGGAATAGATCCCGCCATCGGCGTTCTTGTCCTTGATCTCCCAGGCAATGGAAGCATCCGTGCAGCGCACCGCGAGATACTCACCGTTGAGCGTGCCGACGTAGACGACGCCCGCGCAATACGCGGGCGCGGCGGCGAGATTGCCCTCGAGCGATGCCGCGTGCTTCTGCTTGCCCGTGGCGATGTCTATGAACCTTATCTCGCCATCGCAGCCGGCGATGATCGCAAACCCACCAGCCACACACGGCGAGCAGTGGATCTGGGCCTCGGCGGCAAACTTCCACTTCAGTTTGCCAGTCGCGGAGTTCAGGCAATAGAGATTGCGGTCGTATGAGCCGAACAGGATCGCGCCGGGCGCGGGTGTCGCCGATGAGGCGATCTTATCGTTTGCCTGGAACTTCCAGAGGCGTTTCCCATCAGCTCGGTTGATCGCGTAGAGAGTGCCCCCTTCGTCGCCAACGTAAACGGCATTGCCGACGACGCAGGGCGAGGCTATGACGGAATCGTTGGTGGTGAACTTCCACTTGGGCTTGCCGTTCGCAAGGCTCAACGCCAGGACCTGCTTCTTGCTGGTCCCCACATAGACCGTGTCACCGACTATCGCCGCGGTTGACTCAACAGGCCCTCCGGCTTCGTAAGTCCACAAGAGCCTGGGCCTCGCCGCAAGAACCGACACGGCCTGTCCGGTCATGTCCGGGCCGCCTCTGAACATGGGCCAGTCGGCGGCAAGGGCTTGGGAGCAGAGCAGGGCTGCCGAAACGATGGCGGCAGACCTGCATGCGGAGCGTCCAGCGTATGTTGCTTCGGCTGCATGCAACCGAAGCATCTTTACGACCTGCTTTTGCGATAAAGGATGAGTGCCCATTATTCCTCCCGAAGCGCCTCCACGAGCGCGCCTTTGACTACATACTTCGCGGCGATGGCGCAGGAAATCAGCCCCGTGGCGGCGATTGTGGCCAGCGCCGCGAAAATCATACCCCATCCGACGCCGGATTCAGTGGACAAAACGTGCGGGGCCACGGCGACCAGCGCGGCGACTGTCCCGCAGGCGAGCCCGTATATCAGCAGACCGGCGTTTTCCATGATGAGAAGACGGGAGAGATGCGCGGACGTCATCCCGGTCGCAAGCATCAGCGCGAACTCCCGCCTGCGTTCCAGGGCGCTGCGCAGGATGAGTGCCACCAGCCCGAATGTGCCCAAGAGCATTCCCAGACCGCCAAGCGCGAGGAACACCGAGAGATAAGTGTTCTGCACACTCGTGTATGAGTTGAGAATCTCCCGAGTGGCCCGCACCTCCAGGCCCATATCGCCGAGGTTCTGCCGAAGTGATCCGGCGACTGCGTCCACTTTGTCCTTCGGAGCCTCGATCAGAAAATAGCGCGGAGCGGTCAAGCTGGGAAACAGGCTCCTAAACCGCGCTTCGTATGTAACGACCTCGCCCGCGAAGATGCTGCCGTGTATGAGGCCCGCGAATCCGACCTTTGTGGGATGGCCCGCTTCATCGTCGATATTTATGGTCCCGCCAAGACCGGAGTGCAGCGACCACATCACGCTGTCCGCATCTCCGAAGACCGGGATGGGGTCGTTGGTTCCCGACATCAAAGCCGTCCAGGGGTTCGTGGCCGTCCTATGGCCCTGGATCGTGACGCTGAACCCGCTGCGGTCGATGAACTCGCGCCCCACGCCCAGAAGTCGCGGCTGGGTGGGTTTCGCCAGATTCAGACAGCTTACGTCATCGCCCGGACTCACCAGAAATCGGTAGACTTTCACGCCCTTGAAAATCGCCTCGTCCTCGGGCGGAAAGCCGAGAGCCGCGCGGCCCGCCGGGGCGCCGAAGTCGTAGCGGATAGGCAGCGACGAGATTGCCCGAAGAGCAAAACCGCCCGTGCCGGAGTCCTTGCGAGTGTAGTCCATTCGTGAGAAATTGCGCGTGTTGGCCGCCACGGCCACTATCATGAAACTCGCCGCGGCAATCAGGCCGATCGCTAGCAGGCTGCGGCTTCGGTTCGCGGCGGCGCTTCTGAGCGCGAGCATTCGTATGGAGACAGTACCATGCTTACCGGAGAGCGCGCGGGCTAGCCTCAAATCGGCATACCCGAGCGCAGCGATCAACAGAAGCGCGCCACCTCCGAAAAACGCCCCCTGTGGCTGCATTGCCCCGAAAAAGGGCATCACCAGCAGCACGGCGGCGAGTATGAGTGAGGAGGCGAAGAGAAGTCGGGTTCTTGCCAGGCCTCGTGCAAGCGGCAAAACGGCCATCGACTGCCATCCCGCCAGAAGATCGAGCACGCGATTCCTCGTGAGCTTTGAGACCCCGATGTAAACCGAAGCCGCGCCCACGATAAGACCCGACGCGACCCCGATGACCACGCTCGATCCCGTCACATGCAGCCAGAGCGCGGACGTGCCGACCGCCCCGATCCACCACGACCGTAGCGCGGCGATCACTCCCGCCGCGTAAAGCACCCCCAGCGGCACGCCTAGCGCGACCCCGATTATGCTGAGGCAGAGTCCCTCGCTCAAGAGAACACGCCGTGTCCTGATCGAATCGAACCCGCAGGCCATCATTATGCCGGCTTCGGACGCCCGCCGCTCGGCCGACAGCCGCATCAGTGTTCCCGCCAGCCCCGCTCCCGCGATCACAAGAAACAGGCTCATCCCCAGGAAAAGCTGGCCGAAATCGGTCGTTCCGGCGGATGCATTAATGGCAATCCGGCGGACGGGCCGGAATACCATTCCGTGCTCTTGAGGTCTCAGGCTGCCCAGGAGGGACTGCCCCAACTGCCGTTCCAGGCCCGGAGGCTCAACTCTGACTGAAGTGACCCAGCCGGCGCTTTGGCTGCCCGACGACCACAGTTCCCGAGCGGTATCCAGGCCGACAAACGCCTTGGGCGCCGTCTTGTAGCGGTCCCAGTAGTCCTCATCCTTGGGCCGAATGCGTTTCATATTCACCGGGAACGGCGCGCTCCACCGGTCGATGCGGTCGGCGTTGGTAATGCCCTCAAACGTGGGCGTCAGGCCGGGGTCTGCCCCCGGGCCGATCATTTCGACTATGCCGGTGAGCGTGAGGGTGATGGAGTCCTCGCGGTAAGCGCCGTCGGGTTTCGAGACCAGATAAATAAGGTCTATCTTGTCGCCGACCTTCGCTTGCAGATCATCAGCCGCCCACGCGTTCAGCCATACGCATTTGGGATTGGGGATTTGGGATTTGGGATTTGGGATTTGGGATTGACTATGCTGCGGGAACGGCTTATTGAACTGAAGCTCCAAGTTTGCACGATCAAGAGTTCCCGCAGCATGCTCGCCCGAGAGATTTGGGATTTGGGATTTGGGATTTGGGCCACGGAAGGTGAATGGCTCCAACGGTTCGGCTGCGGCGACTATGGAATACGGAATTCCGCCCAGTTCCCCGTGCTTGCGGATGGTGGTTGCAAGGTATACGGACGTGAGAGCCGAACGCGCGTGGACTCCAGCGGCCGCATTCACGGCGGCTCTTACCACGCCATCCGGCAGCAGCAGGCCATCGCTGCGCAGGGAGGTGTAAGCGTCATCTCTGCTATCAATGAAATCCAGGCCGTAGTCCTGGAGAGTGGAAGCGCTGCTCAGGGCAGCCATCACATCGGCTCCCACGTCATTACCCCCAGCAGACTGCGCCAACAGCGCATTAGCCTTTCCCGGTTTGCCGATCTGATCGCAAAGCCACTCGCGAGAAACGAATACGTTGCGGGGGGAATCCGAGCCCGCATCGAGCTTGAACCCGCCGGGGCCATTTTCCGGCAGAATCGCCGCGACCTGCAGGCGAAGCGAGCTTGTGGTGTCTTCCTTGGACTTGCGCTCGAAAAGTGTGCCGCCGGGAATCGCGCTCTGCTTGTCGATGTTGACCAAGATGCTGTCGCCAATGTTGACGCCCAGGTCCCGGGCAAGCGTTCGGCTGATCGCGGCTGAACGTTTGGACAATCGGGGGGCGGGACCATTGAAAAGCTTCCAGAATGAATCATCGACCCCGATTATGTTCGTGCTGGGGACAGTGGCGTCGGTGGTCTGGCTGCTTGCGGCGCCGCGAGTTATGATCCCCGGCACGATTGTCTTGACCTTCCCAGCCAGGTGGCTGTCGCACATCAGATCGGCAGCCAGTTGCCGGCGGAAGAAATGAGGGGAGACAAGCGCATAATCGATCCGGCCCAGACGCGCCAGGGCCGTGTCACGAATGCTGCCCCGCACACTATCTCCGATCACCAGCGACCCGACAATCACCGCGCAGGCAATCGCCAGGCCGAAGATGACCGCGACGCCCGTGCGCCAGTAGTGCATCAGGCTGCGTGTGATTAGCCGCCGGGTGTTCATTTCGCCTCACGGGATGCGTCCAGCCGCCCGAGCTTGCCGTCCGCGAGTTCGAGAGTTGTGGAGAACCGGGCCGCGTGGGCGATGTTGTGAGTGACCATCAACACGGTCGCGCCCTGTTCGTTCGCGAGTTCCAGGAGCAGCGAGACGATATTCTCGCCCGCCGCGCGGTCCAGGTTGCCGGTGGGTTCATCACACAGAAGCAGCTTCGCGCCGTTGATGAGCGCCCTGGCGATTGCCACCCGCTGCCTCTCCCCGCCGGACATTTGCGCCGGAAACGCCTCCGCGCGGGGGAGGATGCCGACGCGATTGAGGAGCGCGCGGGCAGCCACCTCGGGGGTTAGGGGTTGGGGGTTGGGGGTTGGGGACGCCGCCGCAATGGTCGGCAGCAGGACATTTTCAAGCGCCGTGAGCTGGGGCAAGAGATGGTGGTCCTGAAATATGAACCCGACTTCGTTCGCCCGATACGCGGCGAGAGCCTTGCCATTGAGCGTGTTGACCTCGATATCGCCCAGGCGGACCGTGCCGGAAGTAGGCTTGTCCAGCGAACCGGCGATGTTGAGAAACGTGCTCTTGCCGGAGCCGGACGGGCCGACTATCGCCACGGTCTCGCCGGGCTGCACGGTAAGCGTGACACCGTCCAGCACCGTAAGCTCACCCCGAGCGGTCTTATACAGCTTCGTTATCTCGTTGAAAACCAGATCGCGCGCGGCGATGGTCATGGTCGATTCTCCTTGAGAACGAGCGCTCCCGTGGGGCAGGCCTCGGCGCATTTTTCTGCCGCCACGCGAAGTCCCTCCGAGAGCGATTCGCCGAATGGCACACCCACCCGCACGCTAAATCCCCGGCCAATGAACGCCAGTCCGAGCGGCTCGCCGGATTCCTCGGCCAGCGCGACGCAAATCCCGCAGGATATGCACTTGCCGGGTTCGTAAACGAGAAGTGGGTGATCGAACTCGCGCGCGAAATGCCGCCGCTCGCCTTTGAACTCGCCGGGGTCCGCCGCGTATTCCATCGCGTAGTCGCGCAGCTTGCAGCCGGTGAGCTTGGCGCACTCGCAGTGCAAGCACCTGCGCGATTCGGCCGCGGCTTCATCGGGCGCAAAGCCATCACCTGCGGGCCTGATTCGATCCGATGCGCTTGCATCTCGCGCGAATATGGCAAGTTCATCTTCGGCAAGCTTTCCCATTTTGACCGTATAAGGCCGCGTCTGGTCATGGAACGGCTTGCCGGCCAGATATGCCGCCGCGGACAGCGCCGCGGTCCGGCCCTCGGCGACGGCCCGGACGGCATGTTTGTGCGGGGAAATCGCCGAACCGGCCGCGAACACGCCGGGGCTGTGGGTCATCAGGATGTGGCGGTGGATTTTGACGCCATGCGCACCCATTTTCAGGCCGAGACGGACGGAATCTACCCCAGCGGCGACAATCACGGCGTCGAAATCGCGGAGGAGGTCATCAAGCGAGACCTGCTCGCCTATTCTCACCGCCATCTTGAAACGCGCGCCCATGCTCTCTATCACAGCCACTTCCGCGTCGATCACCTCTCGCGGCAGTCTTTGGGGTGGAATCGCCGAGCGCAGCGTGCCGCCGGGGAGCGGGTTCTCATCATAAAGCACGCAGGCAACTCCCTCGCGGAGCAAATAGTAAGCAGCCGATAGCCCCGCCGGGCCGGCGCCGATGATGGCGACTTTCTTGCCGATGAAGGGCTTGCAGACCGGCACGTATGGGGATCCTAATGCCAAATCCATATCCGCCGCGAATCTCTTCAGCAAGCAGATTGATACCGCCCCTCCACCTGATGGGCCGGGATTTCCGAATCCCGGCCCTGCACCAGTTTCTGTTGGGGTGGGATTTAGAAATCCCACCCCAACAAGGTTTGTGCGCCGACAGGCCTTCTCACATATCTCCGGGCAAATCCGGCCCAGGACCGCCGGCAGGGCTATGTGTTCCTTGACTACCCGGATCGCGTCCCGATTGCGACCGGCGGCGATGTGGTCGATCATCAATGGGATATTCATGTGCGCGGGGCAGGTGGAGTGGCATGGCCCCACGCAATCGCCCAGGTGATCGCCCAGAAGTAGTTCGAGGGCCATCCGCCGGGCCGCGTGAACTTCGTGAGACTCGCTTTCGACAACCATGCCTTCTTGGGCGCGAGTCGCGCACGCGGGCAGAAGCCTACTCACCCCGGCGACCTTCACCACGCAGACCATGCAAGAGGTAATCGCCGGATGGCCCTTTAGGTGGCAAAGCGTGGGAATCCTGATGCCCAACCTGCCCGCCGCATCGAGTATCGTCGCGCCGGGCTGGACGGTTATCTCTTGATTGTCTATGGTTATCGTTGGCATATGCCTATTCGGCTGAATCGGGCGGCAGGACCTTCCATTCCTGGATGGCCGAGGTCGTGTTCTCCTTCATCTGGACGACCAGCCTCAGAGAGGTGGTCTTGACCGGCGCGAACATTATCTGGCACCAGCTATCGGCCTCGATCGGATAGGCTCCCTCCGCTTGAACGGGTTTCCATGTGTCGCCGTCGAGGTATTCGATATTCCATGAATCGGGCAGTGCGGTCGCCATCATGGATCTTCGCCTGCTGGCACCGCCTCCAGGGTTTGCAGGCGGTCTCGGAGTCGTGGTGGTCGCATCCGCGGCCGGAGTTGCGGCCGCGCCCGTGGCCGGAGTGTCCGGACTAAGCGTAACCACTGTCGTGGGCGGCCCCCCGGCGGGAGCAGTGGGGGGAGTCGGGGCAGGCCCAGGTCCGCCAAAACCGCCAAATCCCTGTCCAAAGCCGGTATTCGCGTTCGGGTTGTCGGCATACCAGTAGACTTTCACACCGCCGACCATTATGGGCTTGGTCCACTTGTAGCACACCCATTCGGATGTCCCCGCATGAGGCCACCAGCCGAATGCGCCCGAGGAGAACGCCCCATAGCCACCGAACCCGCCGGAGCCGCCGGAGCCGGAAGAGCCGCGCACTTCCCTGCCATCGTTTATCGCCGAGACCTGCGCCCACTGGGTGAACGAAGCGGACGCCTGGGCGAACGACTCCAGGCCGTTGGGCGGCTTCGGATTGCCGGGTATCCACACCTCCATAGGGCAGGCCTCGCGGTTGTCCCACGCATAGTAAGGAATAGCGGTGATCTTGACCTGAGCGGTTCCGACGGCATCGCGATAAAGCTTACCTGACCAATCCGTGATGTCAATCGCTTTCCCACTGCCGGTAATGGTGACAATTCCGCCCAGCAGGTCGGGGCGCTTCACGGGTTTGAGTTCGGCATCGATCGGCAATGCAAGGGCGTTGAGCGGAACAGGCTGGTCGCAGCCCTCCAGGCAGTAAACAATCGGCCCGCGCTGGATGGCGATCATGCCCTGGGTTGTCTGCACCTGGGGGTTCGCTTCCATCTTGCGGATGGGCATGGGCATGTTGTAGTCGATCGAATCACCGGTGCGCCACTCGCGGTCGAGCACGATATAGCCGGATTCGACCTTCGGCCCTGAGACCGCCTTGCCGTTGACTTTGACGGTCGGCCCCTGGCACCAGCCCGGCGCGCGCAGCCGGACCGCGAAGTTCGCGGGCGAATCGACGACAGGCTTGATGTTCACCGCGCCATCCCACGGGTAGTCGGTCGTAACCTTGAGGGTGACCTTGGTCTTGCCTATGCGGCAATCGACCGAGCCACCGATGTAAAGGTTCACCCAAACGGAATCGGAGGATGTGGCATAGGCATAGCCGCCGATTGACGCGAGAGTGCGGACCACATTGGGCGGGCAGCAGGCGCATTCAAACCACGGGGTGCGGTGGCGGCTGCCGCTGCTTGCGAGCGGATTCTGGTAGAAAAACATATCGCCTTTGAGCGAGATGCCGTCCAGGACACCGTTGTAAAGCGCCTTTTCCACGTAGTCGGCGTAGCGGGCATTGCCGTAAAGCATGGCGAGCCGCTGGTTCCACATAGCCATTGCTATCGAGGCGCAAGTCTCTTGATATGCCGAAGAAGTAGGCAGGTCATAGTCGATGGTAAAGCCTTCGTTGCTCGATGACGGCCCGATGCCGCCGGTGACGAACATGCGCTTCTGGGTGGTATTTCGCCAGATGCGGTCGATGGCCGCAAGCAGCTCACTGTCCTCGGTAACGCCGGCGATGTCGGTCGCGCCCGAAAGCAGATAGGCGGCGCGAACGGCGTGCCCCACGATGGAGGTCTGGTCCTTGATTCGGGCATTATCCAGCCAGTAAGTGGGATCAGACCTGCGGCGCTCGTAGTCATTGGCGTGTTCTTTGGCGAAAAAGCCCGTGCCGCGATTGTCTATGAAAAACTTGGCGAGCTTGAAATAGCGCTCGTCACCGGTCGCGCGCCACAGCTTGACCAGCGCGAGTTCCAGTTCGGGATGGCCGGGATAGCCCATTCTCTTGCCGGGTCCGTCGCCGAAGATGCGGTCTATGTTGTTGGCGCACTTGACGGCTATATCCAGCAGGTTGCGCTTGCCGGTGGCCTGGTAGTGAGCCACCGCGGCCTCGATCATGTGCCCCGCGCAATACAGCTCGTGATCGTCGCGGAGATTGGTGAAGCGATTATTGGGATCGTCGATCTGGTAGCTCGTGTCCAGGTAACCGTCGGGCATCTGCGCGGCGGCCATCTTGGCTATGATGGCGTCGAGTTGCTTGTCCAGCGCGGGGTCGGGATGAGTGGCCAGGCTGAACGAGGCCGCTTCGAGGACCTTATACGTGTCGGAGTCCTGGAAGACCAGTCCCATGAAGCCGTCGGTCGCCCCGGCGGCCGCGAGTTCGAGATTGCTGATGTTTCCCGACTCCGCGAGCATCTTGAGGCAATGTGGAATCGAGACTCCACGGTTGGTTTCACAGCGCGGCGCCCAGAACTTGTCGGTGATCTTGACCTGATTGAACGGCACGGGGGTCAAATGACGTAGCGGCGCCGGTTGGGCGAACGCCGCGCAGCAGGCGGCAAAAAGCGTTGATACGATTGCGATTACTTTCAACTAACTCCTCCCAGTCTGATACGATAGACCACTTTGTAAGACGTCATGCGCCGGGTTGGGTTACTTCCCGGCAGCGCGGCCTCGCCTTCCAACTCCCATTGTAACGCTTGAGGTCGTTGGGTTCAAGCAGAAAGGCTAAACAGTCTCAGGCCACAACGGATATCCGTCCGTGGTCGTGCTCCCGAGTGGAAGGTCTGATGGTGATCGTAACATCCTGGTCTAGGGCCGTCAGGAACTTCAACAGCCTGTCTGTCGAGAATCCTTTGAGTTGACCTTTGAGCAATCTGGAGATGGTAGGCTGATCTATATTTAGTCTCTTAGCCGCTTCTGTCTGCGTCAGCTTGTGATCGTTGATTGCACGGCGTATATTGATCGCGATATTCGCCTTGGCCTGTTTCTGCTCTGCATCTTTGCAGGCAAGATCCGCGAACACATTGCCGCTGGACTCCTCTATTGTGATTGTCTCACACACGTCTTTCATCCCAATTCGCTCCTACTTACCTTCCCCTTCAATCCGCATATCTCTTCTTGTAGTCCTCTTCGGCACACTTGAACCTCAGCTTGATGGTTTCCATCTCCTTCTGAGGGGTCTTGATGCCTTGCTTAGACTTCTTCTTGAATGCGTGCAGGACGTATACTGCCTTAGGAAACCTGACAGTGTACACCGCCCGATAGGTATCAGTGTCGTAGTCATCTAGTATCTCGCAGACTCCGGTACCCTTGAACCCTTTGAGAGGTGTCATGTTGCCCGGGGTTTCACCCTGCTGCACCAACTGTAGGCTGAAACCGATAACGTCGACCACGTCTTCAGGGAACGTCATCATGTCTTTCTTTGATGACGCAACCCAATAAAGCGGTTTGCACTCTCGCTTGGAGTACTCGGCATTCATAGTATGGTAATAATGCCATACTCTATATACCCTGTCAAGTGCCGAATATACATACAAGAAGGAAGAACTGGTATCGTAGCGAGGGTGAACTCCTCGACAACCGATGCCGCCCAAACGCGCCCTGATCTATGCCACGGGCCGGGTGCCCATCGAGTGCCCGGCCTATATATGGCACGAATGCATACCGCGTTTTTCCAGATACTGCTGGTGATAATCCTCGGCCGTCCAGAAAGTGGAGGCGGGGACGATCTCGGTGACGATCGGCCGCTTATGTTTCCCGCTTTCCTCGAGTCGCTTTCTTGAA
>Ga0315287_10000617_pt1 | contig 31243 bp, 28 predicted proteins | sample YL17G11_0_MG_FD_205037 | JGI IMG/M metagenome (GOLD analysis project Ga0315287, IMG submission 205037) | Sediment microbial communities from Yellowstone Lake, YNP, Wyoming, USA - YL17G11_0 | ecosystem: Environmental > Aquatic > Freshwater > Lake > Sediment | place: USA: Wyoming | collected...
CGAATGTCACCAGCAGGATGCTGTTCGCCGTCGCCACGCCGATGCTCATGATGGCGCCCATCAGCGCGGGCACGCTGATCGTGGTCTGGGTCACGTAGAGCATCCAGATGATGCCGGAGAAGGCTCCCGGCAGCGCCGACAGGATGATCGCGGGATCCCGCCAGCTCTGGAAGTTGACGACCATGAGCAGGTAGGCGAGCAGGATGGCCAGTGCGAGGCCGCCCGCCAGCCCGACAAACGACGCCCGCATCGTCTCCATCTGGCCCCGGACCTGAAGGCTGATGCCCCGCGGCAGCGTCGGCTCGATCGCCTGCACAACCCGCCGCACCTCGGCGCCAACCGCCCCGAGGTCCCGATCCTGAACGTTGGCGAACACGTCCACCACGGGCTGGATGTTGTGGTGGCTCACCACGAGGCTGCCGACACCACGCGACACGGCGGCGATGTTGCCCAGCTGTTCCGGGGACTTGCGGGTTTTCGTCGCGAGCGGGATGGACGCCAGGGCGTCCATCGAGTCGATGCGGAACTCCGGCGTCTGCACCGCCACCAGATAGCTCACGCCGTTCGCCGGATTGAGCCAGTAGTTCGGCGCCACCTGCCCCGACGAACTCAGGGCGACGAGCACGCTGGTCGCCACATCCCGTTGCGTCATCCCCATCTGGCTCGCCCGGATGCGATCGACATCGAGCCTGAACTCGGGGGCATCAAACACCTGGTGAAGGTGGACATCGACGGCGCCCGGGATTTTCGCGATCTGTCCGGCTATCTTCCTGGCGACGCCTTCGCTCACGACGCCGTTCTGACCGACCACCTGCACATCGATGGGAAACGGCACGCCAAAGTTGAGGATTTGGCTGACCATGTCCGGGGCCTGGAAGTAGAAGCTCGCGCCGGGGAACGCCCGGGGCAGTTCCTGGCGCAACCGCCTGGCGTACGCCCACGTCACGCCTCGCGGACGGTCGCGGGTCAGCGACAAGACGATCTCGCCATCAGCCGATCCGAGCGTGGTGGAATCGCTGTAGGCCATGTTGATGGGCAGGATGGGCAGCCCGATATTGTCGACGATGGTGTCGAGGTGCTCGGGCGCGATGATGGAGCGGATCCGGTCCTCCACCTGCGAGAAGAGCTGCTCGGTCGACTCCAGACGCATGCCCGAGGGTCCGCGGACGTGCAGCCGGAGCTGGCCCGTGTCCACGGTCGGGAAGAAGTCCTGCCCGACCCGCAGGGCGAGTCCGCCCGACAGTACGCAGAGGCCGATGAACAGGGTCAACACGACAGCGCTGTGGCCGAGCGCCCACGACAGTGACCGGCCGTAGCCGTCCCGGAAGCGCAGAAAGCCGGCGGAGAAGGACCGGTGGATGCGGGTGAAGATGCCACCGCTCCCTGGCGTGTCGGCGCCGTCGTGTTCGCGCGCGACCTCGGAGGCCAGCATCGTGAGCGCCATGGTCGGCACCAGCGTGCGCGACAGCACATAGGAGGCGATCATGGCGAAGACCACCGACAAGGCGAGCGGCTGGAACAGATACTTGGCCGTGCCTCCCAGGAAGATCACGGGGACGAACACAATGCAGATGGTCAACGTGGCGACAAACGCCGGCAGGGCGATCTGCTGGGACCCGTCGAGGATGCCGCGCACCAGCGACTTGCCCTCGGCGAAGTTCCGATGGATGTTCTCGATGGCGACCGTCGCATCGTCGACCAGCATGCCGATGGCGAGCGCCAGGCCCCCCAACGTCATGATGTTCATCGTCTGGCCCATCCACTGCAGCACCACGATCGAGAACAACATCGACAGGGGAATCGACACCCAGACGATGAGCGTGCTGCGCCAGCTGCCCAGGAACAGCAGGATCAGCAGACCCGTCAGCACGGCGGCGATCAGTCCTTCCTGGAGCACGGCGTTGATGGACGCCCGGACGAAGATCGACTGGTCCAGCAGCAGCCGGACCTCGGGCGCGGTCGGAAGCGTTGCCAGGATCTGGGGCAGCACGTGCTTAACGCGGTCGACGATGTCGAGGGTGGAAGCGGTCCCGCTCTTGAGGATCGAGACCAGCGCGCCCCGTTGCCCGTCCTGCCTGACGATGTTGGTCTGCACCGCCGCGCCGTCACGCACCTGGGCCACATCCCCGACCAGCGTCGTCGTCAGACCGTCCGACAGGACAGGCAGCCGGTTCATCTCCGCGACGATGTCCGGGCTGCTGTTCAGCCTGACGCTGTATTCCCGGTCGCCGATTTTGACCGCGCCGGCAGGCAGAATCAGGTTTTGCGCGTTGATGGCCGCGGAGACGTCGGCGGGCGACAGGCCGCGTGCGAACAGCGCCTCCTGGTTGAGGTCCACCATGATCTGCCGGGGTTTCCCGCCGGCAGGCATGAGCACCGAGGCGCCCTGCACGGTAGCCAGACGGGTCCGCAGGAAGTTCGCGCCAATGTCGTAGAGTGCCTGCTCTGACAGTCCTGCGCCCCCGAGTCCCACTTGCAGGACGGGGACGCTCGAGGCATTGAAGCGAATGATGAGTGGCGGGGTGATGCCGGGCGGCATCTGGCGTGTGACCGTCTGCGAGATGGCCGTCATCTGGGCCACTGCCGCCTCGACGCGGGCGCCGGGGTGCAGGAACACCTTGATGATGCCCATGCCGTTGTACGTCTGCGACTCGATGTGCTCGATGTCGCTGACCGTCGTCGTCAGGGACCGTTCGGAGAGGGTGACCACCCGCTTCTCCATCTCGTCCGCCGACATGCCCTTGTACTGCCAGATGGCGCTGACTACCGGAATGTCGATATCGGGGAGGATGTCGGTGGGCATGCGCAGGATGGCGATCCCGCCGAGGATCACGATCAGGATGGCCATCACCACGAAGGTGTAGGGTCTGCGCAGCGCGAGTCTGACGATCCACACGACGAGGTCTCCTTCAGGCCGTCCTGAGCCACGCGAGCGCGTCGGCCGCCGTATCGTTGACCGTGGCCATCTTCATGAGCCTGGCGACGAGGATGGCCTCCGCGATCTCGGCGTCGCTCACGCCCGCCTGCCTCGCCTGCTTCGTCCACATCAGCGTGCATGTGGACGATTGCAGCGACGCAGCCACGCCGATGCCGATAAGCAGCTTGTACTTCGCCGGCACCGCCTGGAGCGCGGGGTTGTCCATCGTCGCCGCGCGATGGTCCATGTAGGTCTTGGCGCCCTCGGGCGAGACCGCGCGCAGGATGTCCATCGGGGTCTGCGGTGCCTGGTCACTCATGATCGGTGTCCTTTCGTAGCGTGGCGGTTCAAGCGAGATATGCGTGGCGATGTGGCCACACGAGCAATCGTTCGCCAAAAAAAGAGGGCGCCGTCCGCATCAGACCCGTTCTTTCAACACCTGCGTCGCGCACGTGAAGAAGTTCACGACGCACGGTGTCAGGAGTGTGTAGAAGACGACGTTCCCCTCGCGGCGATCGGCGACGATGCCGTGCGCCCGCAGGACCGCTAGATGCTTGGACACCGTCGTACGGTCCGAACCGATGAGCTCTGTCAGTTCGCCCACCGAGCACTGGCCCCTGGCGAGCCGATTCACGATCTTGAGCCGAGACTCACTTGCCAGGGCTTTGAGCACCTGCGCCTGCCGCTTGAACATGGTCTCGCTCGACTGGGACATCGCCACCTCTATGATCACGTGTTAGTATGTGGCTATGTGGCCACCTTGTCAAGGGCGGCGAGCCGCTCTGGCGAGCCACTCGCCAGAATCACTCGCAGGGAACATGCGTCATGAGCGGTGAGCACGCACACGGACCTGCCGCCTACGATCGCGCCTTTGCCCTGGGCGTCGGGCTCAACCTCGTCTTCGTCGCCGCGGAGGCCGTCTTCGGCGTTCTCGCGGCATCCACCGCGCTGCTGGCGGACGCCGCGCACAACTTCAGCGACGCGCTGGGGCTCCTCCTGGCGTGGGGCGCGAGCTATCTGGCGCGGCGGCCGCGCTCGGCACGCCGCACGTACGGCTGGCGCAGTTCCTCGATCCTGGCGGCGCTGCTGAACGCGGTCGTGCTCCTGGTGGTCACGGGCGGCATCGCGTGGGAGGCCGTTCAGCGATTCGGGGCGCCAGCCCAGGTTGGCGGCGCCATCGTGGCCTGGGTGGCGCTCGTCGGCGTGGGCATCAACACGGCGACGGCGCTGCTCTTCATGCGGGGACGCAAGACCGACCTCAACATCCGCGGGGCGTTCCTGCACATGGCGGCTGACGCAGCCGTGTCGGCCGGCGTTGTCGTCGCCGGCATCGCCATCATCGTCACGGGCTGGCTGTGGATCGACCCGGTCGTGACGCTGCTCATCGCCGTCGTGATTCTTGGCGGGACGTGGGGACTCTTGCGGGAGTCGGTCAACCTGGCCCTGCACGCGGTGCCCGAAGGCATCGATCCGAAGGCCGTGGAAGCCTATCTCCTGGGCCTTCCGGGTGTGACGGCCGTCCACGACGTGCACATCTGGGCGATGAGTACGACGGAAACGGCTCTGACGGCGCACCTCGTCAAGCAGAACGCGCGAGACGACGACGCGATCATCGCTGAAGCGAGTCGGGCGCTGCACGGCCGGTTCGGGATCCAGCACACGACGCTGCAGTGGGAACGCGGCCCGGACGCGTGCTGCCCTCGTCTGCCGGGGTAACCGCCCCGGCAGACGAGGGAGCGCGTCTGAGCGTGGCCCCTACGCGGTGGCCTTGATCTTCGCGTGGAGCGCCGGCAGCGCGGTGCCATACGCAGCGGTCACACTCTCCTCGATCGCCTGCAGAGGACGCACCGGGATCAGATCCATCACGGCTGCCGGCGGCAAGCCGCTCTGAAGCAGGGTCGCCACTGCGCCGTCCAGCATGTGCCGGAGGGCCTCGTCGGCGCACTCGGGCGACAGGCCGAACTGGGCGGCGACGTCACGCAGCGCCTGCCACTGGTACCAGTAGTAGGTCGGCCCCATACCCGTGAGGATGGCGTACGCCTCGAGGTCGCGTTCCGAAACCTCCGGCCACGCACCCCATGGCGCAAAGAGGGCCGACAGGCCCTGGCGAGCCGCGGTGTCCAGCCCGTCGCCGAAGGCGACCGGGTTGAAGCCACGCCCGATGATCGAGGGCGCGTTTGGGATCATCCGGCTCACTCGCGCGGTTCCGAGACCCGCTGTCAACGAGCTCAGCGGGATCTTGGGGGCGAGCGAGACGACGATGGCCTGCGCGACGAGGCACGGGCGCAGCGCCGGCATCATCGACGCCAGGACCGGCGGGTGCAGCGCCACGAAGACGACACCGGCCGCCGCGGCTTCTTCCATGGAGGCGCGACGAACCTCTGGGCAGAGTTCAGCCAGCCGCGCGAACGCCGAGTCGTCGGGTTCGTTCACGAGAACCTCGACGGGAGACAGGCCCGCGTGACGCCACCCGCCCACCAGGACGCGCGCGACACGACCTCCGCCGATAAACCCGACCCGCTGCGGTGTGTGATTCATGCGGTCCTCGCTCCGGGGGTCTGTTTAGCACCTGGCCGACCGGCACGGCCGGCTACCAGCTCCACGTGGTCTGCGCCGTGAGCCACAGCGCGTTGCGGGACGCGCCGGTGCGGCTCACGTAGGCACCAGGCCGGAAGTAGCCGAGTCCGGCCATCAGCTCGACGTCCGGTCGGATACGATAGACGGCCCGCACATCGATCTCGCCGCCCAGATCGGTTCCCGACGCCCCGGTCGGGTCGCGGCGCACCGCCGACAGCGACGTGCTCCACCAGGCGTCACGCGGGGACGCCAGCGCGAAGGAGTGGGCCTGCAGGTACACGTCGAGCCGTCCCGCCGGCCGCAGCAGGACTTGCACCTCCCGATCCCAAAGGTTGGCCCAGAAGAACAGATTGCAGTAGCCGTAGAAGGCGATGTCGGCGCCGCCCACCACGCCATCGAAGGTCCCATGGACGCCGTCACGGGGATCGTGATCCCCCGATCCCCACGTGAAGACCGTTCGAATCCGCGGTTGCCAGGGGGTCTTCACGCGGATGCCAAGCGTCGCGCTGGCACCGCCGGCGCGAATCTGATCGGGGCCCCAGACGCCGCGCTGCATCACGCCCGTCAAGGCGTAATCGAGGCGCCCCCGCGTGCCTTCGGTCTGGAAGCCCAGGGAATGCGAGCGCAACGCGCCCGCCCCCGTCTCGCCTGCCGTTGTGCCCGACGCGTCGCCTTTGTGAACATAGAACAGATCCAGGCGCATCGGCAGCTTCAACATGCGCGCGTAGACCGTTGCCACGATTGGTTCGGGAACGCTCACGTTCGGCCACCGGTCGGGCCGGTTCCGAACGGGCCGCCCCACCCACACGTCCGCATCGACGCGGGAGCGCTTCACGTTGACCAGCGCCGCATCCCAAGCCCATCGCCCGGTGTTTCCCCACTGGCCGGGGCCGAACACGCGCTGGTCGCCGTACGAAATCTGCTGCCGCCCGAGGCGGACGCTGACGCCGGTGCCGGCAAGGTCGAGACCCTCGTAGAAGAGCTGACGGATATCGAGCGTGTCGGAGAACGGGTTGTTGCGGGGAAAGTCCTCCGCGTCAAGGTACGAGCCGGTCTCGTGGGCGTCCCGCAGCTCGAGGAAGAACCGGTGGCGGGGGGACAGGCGCACCGCAGCGTCCAGCATGACGCGGCTGAGCAGGAAGTGGTCGTCACTCGCGGGCCGGTAGCCGCGCACGTCGAAGGCCTGATCGTCTTCGAAGCGCAGCCGCACCTGGCCTCCCAACTCGACGGCGACCGAGCCAAGGCTGACGTGCACGCCTTCGGCGCGATGGGCGGCGGCAGGGGCACCAGACAAGCTGAGCGCAGCGAGGGTGGCGGCCAGCCACACGCTGCTGCGTTCCATCGCATCCACCTCCCAGGGGCTTCGGGCTGCTCCTCATGGCCCGGATCGCCGGGCCGGCGCGGCCGGGACCAGCGTTACGGTTGCGTTCCGGCCGGCGCGCCCGAGGCGAACACCACTCCCAGTCGGCACCGCAGTTCGTCGCGCGTACGCCGGAAGGCGTCGGCCCTGTCGGCGTCGGAGCCGCCGACGCCGGCCGGGTCTGGCAGGCCCCAGTGCAGGCGCCTGGCACGGCCGAGGAACACCGGGCACTCCTCTTCGCCGCAGAGCGTGATCACCGTGTCGACCTGACCGGGAGGAATCTCTGAGACGGATTTTGACCGGTGCGAGCTGATATCAATCCCAATCTCGTCGAGTACTGCGATCGCTTCCGGCCTTACACGCGTGGGCTGCGACCCCGCCGACCAGACCGTCACGCCCGCCGGCGCCAGCGATCGCGCGATCCCTTCTGCCAGTTGGCTGCGGGCCGAGTTCGCCACGCACAGGAACAGCACGCCGCGCGGCGCCAGCGCCCGCAGCACGGCAGCCTCGATGAGCCACTCCGGCGGGACCCCGGAGCCGTCCTCGTAGGTGCGGCAACAGAGTCTTCCCGCCGACGCCGTCTTCCCTTCGATGTCGGCCCCGTTCACGCGGAGCGATGGTGAGCCGAGAAAGCCGAACTCGGCGGCCCGCTCGGGGGTGTCGACCTCAACGCGCTCGATGGAGATGCCTGGGCCCAGCCGGCTCGCGACGTCATGTGCCAGCTGCATGGCCGCCTCCGCGTGCGGGCAACCGTCGAACACCAGGACCTCGATGCGCACTCTCTGCTCGCTCCCCACGCTCACCCCCCTCACGGTCAAGCGGTATAGATCAGGTACACCCCGCCCGCCAGCACCAGCAGACCGGAGGCATACCGGAGGTACGCCGCGCCGCGCGAGGCGTCCGTCCACCGCAGGTACCGCCCCACCCAGCTCGTTGACGCGCCGGCGAGAACGATGATCGAACAATGACCGATGCCGTAGGCGGCAATCAACAGTACGCCGTAGAGCACTCGCGTGCCGGCGACGGCAAACGTCACGCCCAGCATGGGCGCCATGTACGCGAAGGTGCACGGCCCCAGCGCCACGCCGAAAATCAGCCCGAGCGCGAACGCCGCCAGCAAGCCGCGTCCACGGAAGCGCGTCGAGTTCGGCGTGCTCCACCCGAGGGGCAGCACATCGAGCAGCGACAGGCCGACCACGAAGAACACCCCGGCGACGACGTAGTTGGCCCAAGGCCCGACCTGCCCCATCAGGCGGCCCGCGGCGGCGGTGATGCCGCCGATGACGCCTATCGTCGTGAACAGGCCCAGGGAGAACAGTCCCGCGATGGCCGCGCCGCGCGCGGGCGTGGCCTCTCGCTGGCCGTTCACGAAGCCGACGACGAGCGGGACGGAGGCCAGGTGGCAGGGACTGAGCAGCAGGCTTGCGACACCCCATGCAAACGCGGCCGCAAGGGCGACGGCCGGCTGGCCTTCGACGGCGTGCGACAGCGTGGTAAACAGCGTGTCCATCGGCCCGCTCAACTCCGTGGCGCCGGCGCGCCGGGCGAGCTGAAGTCGTAGCCAAACCGTTTCCACGTCGCGAGGATGTCCGCCTTCGAGTTGAATCCCTCGTGACGCGTCAGTTCCTTCCCGTCCGCACCAAAGAAGATCTGCGTGGGGATGGCATAGATGTTGTACGGGTCGCCGGCGCTGGGGTCCTTCCAGACATCGATGAAGTCCACCTGCATGCGGCCGGCGTATTCCGCGCGCAGTTCGACGAGAATGGGTGCCATCGCCTTGCATGGAATGCACTTGTCCGCCCCGAGATCCACGAGGCGCGGGATGCCGCCGGCCACAGCCGTCAATCCGTGACTGACCATCGGCGCCGACGAAGCCGGCAGCGCTGCGTCGCGCCCCGGCTTGCTCGCGACGACGGCGATGACGGCTGCGGCGAGCAGGAGCGGGACGCTCGCGCGCCAGTAACGCCGTCCCTGAGCTGGACGGAGCGGGGTTGCTGCCTCGCGGGAAGACGACTGGTCTCCATCCTCCCCACGCTTCTTGTGTTTCGACATCGGTGACACTCTCCGCGGTGATGTGCCTCACGGGCAGAGCACGATGCCCTGCGCCCACAAGCACTCGCTGCACGCCGGGAACGGCGTGCCAAAACAATCCCCTTCGTTGGTTTCCGAGATGTCGCACCCGCCGCACGCCAGGCACGGCGACATGTCGAACTCGCGCAGGCGGGCCCTAAGCTCACGGAATTGCGGCTCCCGCCAGATCTCCCGGAGCGGCGTGCTATCGATGTGGCCGACATCGAAGGACCGCACGGTCTTGTCGCGCCCCCCAAGGTGTTCCGTATGCGTATACAACAGCGACAGGCAGGGGGTCACCCGCCCGTCCCACGAGACGGCAACGACCCCGTCGCGGGCGAACCGGCACCGGTTGTGCCATTCTCCCCGGTCCAGGGCCGGTGGCGGCACAATGGGGATCTGCCGGAGCAGGGCGACCAGCAGCGGGCGCGTCGACTCGCTGAGATCGAAGCGGCCGACCGTCAGCCGCGGACGCCAGGTATCCGGGTTCATGTTCGACACCTGGCCGGCATGGGTGAACAACGCTTCGTCGGCCATTTCGCGCGTATGCGGCACGATATTGCTGATCGACACGAAGTCGAGAGAGAGCCGCTGGGCGGTCGCGATCAGCGCGGGCAATGAGCCGACTGTCTGCCGCGTGATCACGCTCGCCACGCCCACCGACATGCGATGCGGCCCGCGCCGGGCGTGCTCGCGTAATTGCGCGAGGCCATCCAGAACCGGGGCGCGGTCGACGCCCCGCATCAGGGCGAAGGCCTCATCGTCACCGCCCTCGACCGACACGGTGACCTGCGCGACACCCAGCGACACCAGCTCCCGCGCCAGCTGCGGGGTCATCGTGGTACCGTTGGTGAGGATCTCGACGCGGCGCCCCGACCCGCGCGCCTGAGCTACCAGGTCTAGAAACCCGGGATGCACCGTGGGCTCGCCGAAGCCGCCGAACGCAAGCGTCAACCGGTCGGGCGGAGCGTCAGGCAAACCTGACAGCAACTGGTCGTAACACGCCGCGGTCATCTGGCCGGTGTCGGCGGCCCAGGCCTGGCGCGGGCACATCGCGCACTGCAGATTGCAGCGACCCGTCGCCTCGACGTAGACCTTGCGCAGCGAATCCGACCGCAGGACGACTCCGTCACGCGTTGCGTCCGCCCACACGTCGTCGCCCGGGCGAAGACCGGCGGCAGCGGCGATCGAGTCGGGAATCTCGCAGGTCATACCCGAACCGGCGTCGCGGACATCCTCGAAAAGCGCCTATGAGCCCACGAGGCCCGGATCTGCTGCGGCACCCGCCGCGCCAAAGTACCGCCGCTGGAACCAGAGCGAGACATTCACCAACGCGATGAGGGCAGGCACTTCAACCAGCGGGCCGATCACCGCGGCGAAGGCGGCCCCGTGGTTGATGCCGAAGGTGCCGACCGCGACGGCGATGGCCAGCTCGAAGTTGTTCGATGCCGCGGTGAACGACAGCGTGGCCGACTGGCTGTAGTTCGCGCCCACCGCCTTGCTCATGAAGAAGGACACCACGAACATCACCACGAAGTAGACGAGGAGCGGAATGGCGATACGGACCACGTCGAACGGCAGCTGCACGATGGTCTCGCCCTTCAGGGAGAACATCACCACGATGGTGAACAGCAGCGCGACAAGAGTGATGGGGCTGATCTTCGGGATGAAGCGCTCGTGGTACCACGCCTTGCCCTTGAGACGGATCAAGGTGAAGCGGGTCAGGACGCCGGCGATGAAGGGAATCCCGAGGTAGATGAACACACTGGTGGCAATTTCGCCAATCGTGATGTTGACGGCGACGCCCTGGAGACCGAACCACGCCGGAGCCACCGTAATGAACAGCCAGGCGTACACCGAGAAGAAGAGCACCTGGAAGATCGAGTTGAAGGCTACCAGGCCCGCGCAATATTCGGTGTCGCCCTTGGCCAGTTCGTTCCACACGATGACCATCGCGATGCAGCGCGCGAGCCCGATCATGATCAGCCCGACCATGTACTCCGGCTTGTCCCGCAGGAAGACGACTGCCAGCGCGAACATGAGGATCGGCCCGATGACCCAGTTCTGGACGAGCGAGAGCGCCAGTACCTTCCCGTTCCGGAACACCTGCCCCATCTCCTCGTAACGGACCTTGGCGAGCGGGGGGTACATCATCAGGATGAGCCCGATGGCCAGCGGAATCGACGTCGTGCCGACGCTGAAACGGTTCAGGAGCGGTACGACGCCGGGCACCAGGTACCCGCCTCCCACCCCGACCGCCATCGCCAGAAAGATCCACAGCGTGAGGTACCGATCGAGAAACGACAGCTTTCCGCCCACGCCTGCGTGTGTGTGGCTCACGGGTGCCTCCGGATCGCAATCTGACTGCGACGAGGTCGCTTCTCGTAAGGCGCGAGAAGAGCCCCAGCCGACTTCCATTCGAACCCGTTGCTGCACAGCGTTTCGAGGGGGATCCGGCGAAGGTCTTCCACCGCCCGCGTGTCCTCTCTCAGCCTGTCGTCGTCAGCAGCCAGCCGGAGCGCTTCGCGGACGAGGTCCGCGAGCGGACCAGCCGTCACGAGGTGGTAGTGCACCCACTTGCCGCTCTTGCGCTCGGTCACGAGCCCGGCGCGGCGAAGATCGCCGAGATGCGACGACACCGTGGAGGCGGCCAGTTCCATCACGGCCGTCATCTGGCAGACGCACAGGTCTCCGCCTCGCAGCATCGCGAGCATCCGCAGGCGGCCGGGATGCGCCAGGGCCTTGACCGCATCGACCAGGGCGGGAAGCGTGGTGCGCGAGGAGTCGGCCCGCGGTGGCGCCTTGGAGACGGCTAGGTCAGCCATGCCTTGACCTCTTCCCGCTTCGGGATGCGCCCAGACAACTTGATGACGCCGTCGATGGCGACCGCCGGCGTCGAGAGCACGCCGGCCGCGGCCATCGCCTGGTAGTCGGACACTTTCTGAAGGTCCGCATCGTGCTGCAGTTCCGCCAGCACGTTGCGGACCACCCGCTCCGTCTCGAAGCAGCGCGCACATCCGGGGCCGTAGACGGTGATGATCATTGACGACGTCCTTTCAGAAAATGGCATTGAACAGGTACCCCACGATCAGGATGCCCGTGCCGACCACGCCGACAAACACGGCGATCAGCGGCGGGCGCAGCACCTTTCGCAGGATGATCGTCTCGGGCAGCGACAGGCCGATCACCGCCATCATGAACGCCAGCACGGTACCGAGTGCCGCGCCCTTGGCCAGCAGGGCCTGCACGACCGGAATGATGCCCGCGGCATTCGAGTACATCGGGATGCCCACGAGCACAGCCAGCGGGACCGTCCACCACGCGCCCTTGCCCATGATGCCCGCCATGAACTGCTCGGGAACGTAGCCGTGGATGCCGGCCCCGACCGCGATGCCCCCCAGGACCCAGGGCCAGACTCTGCCGACGATGTCGACAACGGCGTCGGCCCCGGCGCGGACGCGGTCGTCGAGCGACAGCGGCGCGTCGCCATCCGCTCCCGCCCCTGCGCGAACCTGGAAGACCCACGGCTCGACGTGCCGCTCGAGGCCGAGGCGGCCGATGGTCCAGCCGGCCACGATTGCGATGGCGAGCCCGGTCCCCAGGTACAGCGCGGCCACCTTCCAGCCCAGCAGGCCGAAGAGCAGGACCAGCGCCACTTCGTTCACCATCGGCGCGGAAATGAGGAACGAGAAGGTGACACCGAGCGGAACGCCGGCCGTCACGAACCCGATGAAGAGCGGCACGGCGGAACAGGAACAGAACGGGGTGACCGTGCCGAGGAGGGCCGCCAGCACGTTGCCGGCCGATTCCCGGCGGCCCGCGAGGAGTCGTCTGGTGCGTTCGGGCGTGAAGAAGGAACGGACGATGCCGACACCGAACACCACCGCCACCAGCAGCAGCAGCACCTTGGGCGCTTCGTAGAGGAAGAACTCGACGGCGGAGGCGAGGTGGGTACCCGGCTCGAGGCCCGCCAGGGTGTAGGTGGCCCAGCGAGCCAGTGGTGCAAGTTGACGGTAGAGGGCGATCCAGATCAGTCCAGCGGCGAGGCCCGCGAACGCGTACGCCCATCGGCGGCGATGGTCCATGGCGCCCATGTTACTACATGTCGAGACATATCGAAATGAGCGTCCGACCTCAGGGCGTCGCGCCGTCGGCGTGCGCCTGGCCGTTGTGCGCCGCTTCCCACTCCGCCTCTTCCTGCTTGACCGTCCTCCACCACTTGAAGTGGTGGCTGTAGGCGAAGAGCTCGTTCACGGTGCCGGTGATCATCGAGAAGAACGCCGGCTTCTCTTCGGGAAACACGGCACCCATGTACACGTGGACCATCAGGCCCGCCACGACGGATGTGACTGCGACGAAGTGCAGCACAACGGCCCAGCCGATCGCCCAGGCCCCGAACAAGCGGAACGCCATGATGAGCCCGGTCACCAGGATCACCGGCGTCATCGCAAAGACCAGCTGCGCGAACATTTTCTGGCCGGCATTGTAGATCCCCTGCGGCGGCAGCGGTTCCCTGCTTCGGCCGAGGATGCGCAGCGTCCGAACCACGAGCCAGCGGCGATCGTCGGCATCCAGGAAGAGCTTCGATTGCAGCACCTCCCATCCCAGGTACGCCCGGAAGCCGAAGATGCCGTAAACCACGAACACCACAAGCCATGTGATCCCGACGGCCACGTGGAACCGCAGCATGCTGGCGCGCGTCCCGAAGACATCCTGTGCGATGGTGAGATACCACTCCGGCGTGATCCGGAAGTACGGCGAGGTAATGAGGGCGGCCCCGGTCAGCAGTTCGAACAGCCATACGAACGCGTTGAACCAGTGCAGCAGGATACTGGTGAGGTAGTGCTTCTTGATCTGGCGCTGGAGCATTTCCTCGGCTTGATCGGCCGAGAGCGGCACCGGCTCTAGGGGGATGGTGTCAGTCTTCAAAATCCTTCTCCCCGTTCTTGAGCTGCGTGAAGAAGGCGACGGCCTGCCCGGCAAACGCGACGCCAATCGCGGTCAGCATCAGAGGCTTGAACGCGCGCCTCCACACGGTGGCGGACGCCGGCATCCTGGGATGCCGCGGCGGGAAGGTCGCGGCCACGAGATCCAGCTGCTCCGGGAGTCCCGCATAATAGACATTCGGTCCGACGGCGACCTCGCCCGTCTCGATCCGCCGCGCGCCATTCTCGAAGACCATGCGAGACACGACGCTGCTGCGGTCTTCCAGGTCACCGAAATATTTAGCGTGCGCGGTGCACGTTGCCACGCACACCGGCTCCTGCCCACGCTCGACGCGCGACAGGCAGAAGTCGCACTTGTCGACCTGTCTCGTCTGCCGGTCCAGGTGTCGGGCGTCGTAGGGGCAGGCCTCCACGCAGAAACCGCATCCGATGCAGACGCGCTTGTCCACCGAGACGATGCCCGACGCGGTTTGCCGCGTCGCACCCGACGGGCAGGCATTCACGCAGGGCGGGCGATCGCACTGGTTGCACTGTGAGACGAACACGCTCGACGCCAGCGCCGGAAACGTCCCGGCGATGGGCGTGGCGCGCACCTCGGTCCGGGCCTGTCCCGCGGGCACGTCCCACTCCGCGTTGCACGCCACGGTGCAGGCGTGGCACCCCACGCACCTCCTGAGATCGGTCACCATCCCGTACCGGGCCACTGATCCTCCTCGCTACACCGCCGGTTCGGCCGGGACCGGCCGCACGAAGTTCACGCGCATGCCCGTGCCCCCGGTCAGCGGATCGACCTTGACCCTGCTCATCAGCGCCGTGTCGGACGCGCCTCGGCCGAACGCGCGCCGCAGGCCGCGCCCTCCCTGGCCGAAGCCGTGGACGAGGTACGCGCAGTCCCGTCGAATCCCCTCGGTGACTTTGACGCGGACCGGCCGGCTGCGTCCGCCGTCGGTGTTCTCCAGGACGATGCGATCGCCGTCTGCGAGCCGGTGCTCGCCGGCGGTGGCCGTGTGCAGCCACACTTCGTTCTCGCTCATCAGCGCATGCAGCGCCTCGTTGTTCTGCGTCCGGGCGAACGAGTGCATGGGGGCGCGGCCGTAGATCAGCCTGACGTAGCCCGCGGGCGGTGGTTCGACCTCCGTGTACCGCGGGAGCGGGTCGGCTCCGGCGTCCTTTAGTTCCTCTGAGTAGAGCTGGATCTTTCCGCTCGACGTCGGGATGAACCCGTCGTCTTCCGTCCGATCCTCGATGTACGGCCTGCCCGCGAACGCCACGGCACCCCGGCTGCGGAGCGCCCGCCCGTTGATGCCCATCGGCTCGATGATTCTGTCGAGATGCTCGTCGGGCGTGTTCCACGGGAACCAGGCCTCGAGCCCCATCCGCGAAGCCAGTTGCTTGGCAATCCACCATCCGGGCTTCGATTCGTACATCGGCTCACAGACCGGCTGGCGAATCGACATGAATGGCTGTTTGGCCGTCGTCACGACGACCGGCGGGTCGTACCGCTCCAGGTAGGTGGCCTCCGGCAGCACGAGATCGGCATAGTTGGTCTGCTCGACAGGGAGCACGTCCACGACCACCAGGAGGTCGAGCGCCTCGATCGCCTTCAGCGTCCGGTGGCGCTGCGGGATGCTCTCGAGGACGTTCTGCCCGTAGACGATCCACGCCTTGATCGGGTACGGGTCGCCGGTCATCGTGGCATCGACGAGCCCGTTGGTGACGCCCAACTCCTCGGAGGCCAGGGGAAAGCGCGTGCCAACGCCGTCCGCGCGCCCGCGCGCCGAGTCCGGGAACGACGGGAGGTCGAAACTCCCGCGCGGCACGGAGGTCGGCAGGAATATCCCTCCCTTGCGGCCCCAGCTGCCGAGCAGGGCCGTGAGGATCGCCATCGCCCGTGCGCGCTGGGTGTCGTCGCCGTACCACGTGACGTGCCTGCCCGGATGGATGGCGACGGCGGGCTTCGCGGCGCCCATGGAGCGGGCCGTCTCGCGGATCTGCGCGGCCGGCAGTTCGGTAATCCCCTCTGCCCACTCGGGCGTGAACGCCTTGACATGCGCCGCGAGCTGGTCGAAGCCCGACGCGTACTGCGCCACGTAGTCGCGATCGTAGAGTTGCTCGCCGATGAGCACGTGCATCCACGCGAGCAAGAGGGCGATGTCGGTCCCGGGGCGGATCGGCAGCCACCAGTCAGCCTTGGCCGCGGCCGTGGAAAACCGCGGGTCGACGGCAATGATCCTGGCACCGCCGGCCAGTCCGTTCGCGAATGCGGTGATCTGGGAGGTGAAGACGTTTTCGCCGAGGTGGCTTCCGATCAGGACGATGAGCTTCGACGATTCCAGGTCGACGGGCTCCGGTGAGCCCAACGGCTGGCCAAAGGTCAGCGCGTACCCGACGTCGCGCGGCCCGCGGCACTGCGCGAAGGACGGCTCCGCACTGTTCGGGGTGCCGTAGGCGCTCATCAGCGTACCGAAGAAGCGGGACCCGATGCCGTGCGGGAAGAACGCCGTGGCCTCGGGACCGTGGGCGTCCTTGATCGCCTTGAGCTTCGCAGCCAGGAAGTCCAGGGCCTCGTCCCAGCTGATCCGCTTGAATTGCCCCTCTCCCCTCTTGCCCGTCCTGAGCATCGGGTACTTGAGCCGATCCGGGTCGTACAGCAAGCCGGTCCCGGCATTGCCTCGCGCGCACAGGCGGCCGCGGGTGAGGGGATGATCGGGGTTGCCCTCCAGCCTGACCACGTGGCCATCCGCGACGCTTGCGAGGACGCCGCAGCGCCAGAAGCACATCTCGCAGATCGTCGCGATCTGCTCGACGCGCTCGTCGCCGCGCCAGCCCGGTGGATGGGGCCGGGCCTCCGCTGCCGCCGGCGCGACCGCCGCACCGGCGCCGGCTGCAGCCACCGTGCCCAGGAACTGTCGTCTCGAGATGCTCTCGGTGCTCATGTCTGCCTGACCGTGGGCGGGAGGGGCGGGCCGTCCGTGTGATCCGGGTGGGCCGGCTCGCGCAGCCATCGGTGGCGACGGCCGTGCGAGCCAGCCCACGTCTTGTCTGTCGGCGCATCCTACGGACGGCTGCGCCGACGCGTATGCTGCGTTTAGCAGCCGGCCATCGAGAGGCCCTTTTCGAAAGTGACGACGTCGCCGACCTTCATCTCCGAGGCCTTCTTCGTGTTCACCACGATGGTGAAGGGCTTGGCGTCAGGGGCCGACAGTTCGAGGATCTTGCCGGGGCCGACCTTGAACTTCACGGGCCCGTTCTTCTTGATGAAGTCAGGACGCTCTCCTTCGAGCGCGATCGTCACCTTCGTGCCGTCAATGGCGGTGATCTTCCCGGTGGCGGTCTTCGCGGCGGCCATGGCGGATACGGCCACGGCGGCCACGAGCATCAGTGCAAGTGCAGTTCGCTTCAACATGGACATACTCTCCTGTCATTCCCGTCGCTGCGCGACTAGAAAATACCGACCTGCAGCATCACCCGGAAGCTGCCGTAGGTCTTCACCTTATCGATCGGAGCACCCGTGATGGGGTCTACGCGCCCGCCGATGAACGGGGTCTCCGTCCCGAACTCCGTGTCGAGGTATTCCGCCGTCAGGCGCACGTTCTGCCGGTGGATGTAGTAGTTGATCCCTCCGCCCGCCTGCTTGATCGTCTGCGCGTTGATGCCGAGCAGGTGGGCGAACTTCCAGTCTTCATAGACAAAATAGGGCTGCAGGAGGCCCTGCTCGCCGATCTTGACCGGGAGCATGTAGGCACCCTTGACGTAATAGCCGTCCTTCTGCCCGTTGAGGCCGGTGATGTTCGTCAAGCGGTCTCCGGGATTGAAGTTCGTCTTGTAGGCGTCTTCGAAGTCGGTCTTCAAGTACTGGGCGGTGGCCGTTACCATCCCGGCCTTCTCGAACGGGTACTCGAACATCATGTCGACGGCGAACGCCGAGTAGTTGACGGTCTCGTCGTTGAGGACGGCGCCGGCAGACGTGACATTCTTGTAGACCGCGTTGGCCTCATACGCGAAGCCCGCGCCGATCGTGAACACCTTGAGGTCGCCAAGGTACGAACCCATGTACCCCCCACCCGGTTCGGCGTCGAGAAACGCGTAGTGCGCCCGTCCGACGTACTCGAACTCGCTGGACGGCTCGATCGAAGAGGTCACCGTCGCGCCCGTCAAAGGATGCAGGGTCCTGACCACACCCTCGCGGCCCTGGAAGGCCCCGATGAAGTAGCGGAGTCTGTCGTCGTTGAAGCCGCCCCACGCCAGCGCGCCGAAGTCGCGGCTGAACTTGGCTGGCGACGAGCCGTAGGCGCTGTAGACGAACATCGATCGGTCCTGCGAGAGCGGCCCGAAACAGTCGTCCAGATTGGCCCGCGTCAACGGAAGCTTCGTCAGACCGATTTTCATCCGGAACTGTTCCGAGAAGTCCGCGATGGCGTACCCGTCGATGATGCGGATATCGCGATCGTTCCAGTCCACGTCCTGGGCGGTCAACCCGTATCCCAGTGCGCCCTGCTTGGAGGTGCCGCAGTTGCCGCACGTCTGGAACTTGAACCCCCAGACGTCGTTGTACTTGCCGGTGGCCACGAGCCGCAGACGCTGAAAGTGGATGTCGGTCCGGCTGCCCTGCCGATCCTGGCCGGTGCCGAAATCCGTTGTTTCAAGGAAGACTTGCCCCTTGATCTCAAAATCGATCGACTTTTCCTGCGCCCGGGCTGGAGCTGCCCACCCCAGCGCGAGGATCGCCACGGCCGCCAAGCGCACCAGGCGCCATCTTCCACGTCTCGAATGCATGAAACCTCCTCCAGCGATGACCATGTATGAGTGCGTCCCGAGGGGCCGGTTCGCTCGGGTCTGCCCCCGCCCGTTCGAACCGGCCCGAATCATGGTCAGTCCTGGCGGACCTGAAGTAAACTGAGAAGGTCTCATGCGCGCCATAACAAACCGTTATGGCCTCGTTTTTCAAGGACATTCGCGTGGAATCCCTCTATCTGAAGACCCTCGTCGAGGTCGTCCGCACCGGAAGCCTATCGCGCGCCGCCGAGACCCTTCACGTGACGCAACCGGCGGTCTCCCGCCGGGTCAAGTTCATGGAGGACCAGTACGGCTGCGCACTCCTGGACCGGAGCGGGAACACGCTGCGGCCCACCGAAGCGGGCCGGCTCGTTTACGAGAAGGCGAGGACCCTGCTAGAGATCGAAGCCGACCTCGTCAGCGGTCTCCACCGCCTCGACGGGCGGGCCAGGATTTCCTTCAGCTGTACGCCGTCATTCGGAATCGCCCACCTGCCCGTCATCCTGCGGGATTTCATGCTGGCGTGCGCGGATACCGCCGACATGAAGTTCATCTTCAACACGCCGGACGTCATCTTCAAGGGCCTCGGGGACGGGACCTTCGACCTGGCCGTGATGGAGTTGTGCGAACGGTTCGACCTGTCGCCGTACGTCGCGTTCCCGCTGCCCGGTGACGAGATGGTCTTCGTGAGCGGAACCGGTCTCAGGCTGGCACCGGTGCCCGCGCTCGACGCGCTGTTTTCGATCCCGTTGTACGCGCGTCGGGAAGGCTGCTGCTCCCGCATGTTGCTGGAGAAGAACCTCAGCTGTGTCGGCCACGAGTTCAAGGAATTCCGCAAGGTCATCGTCTACGACGACCTCCATGTGATTGTCCGGTCGGTGCTCGATGGCGACGGCATTGCGTTCATCTCGCGCGACATCGTGGACGAGCACATTGCGGCAGGCCGGCTGACCGCGCACTACGTGCCCGGCTTCACCCATGCCCGAGACCGGCGGCTGGTTGTCAGCCAGGGCGCTGCCATCGTCGGACCGATCCGTCAGTTCGTCGGGTCGATGTTCGACCACTTTGGACTGCCGCTGCCCGAGGCCCTTGCGGATTCCGGGGTGACGGTATCCGCCGCCGCCGTCGGATCCCGTCCCGCGGTCGTCCCCCCTTTTCCGTCCCAGGCGCGTCCGGCCGGTCGAACGGGTGCGCGGCGGCCCAAGGGTTCGCGGTTGGATCGGCACAGCACGGTGCTCTGAGATTCGCCGGAAGCACCCTCGATTCAGGACGGGGTAGAATCCCGAGCATGGTCACCAGGGGGCACCATGCGCCCTCCCCCCGCCACGCGCATCATCGCAGGCCGCTGAGTTCGCGACGCCATGTTCTGCGGTGGGTCCTCGGCTTCGGCCTCGCGCTGCCCTTTCTGGGTGCGCTGGTTGCCATGGTGCGCCGAGTCCAGGCCACCAACGTTCCTGCTGATGTGACGGTCCCGCCCGACGTGCCCGTCGGTCTTTCGGTAGTCGAGTCGGCCATCGTCCACCGGGAAGCGAACGGTTTCGTGCGTGCATACTCCGCACGGTGTACGCACCTGGGCTGCCTGATCGACCGCGTCGTTGCCGACGAAGCGATCTGCCCATGCCACGGATCCCGCTACCGCCCGGACGGCACGGTCGCGGCCGGGCCCGCCAGTCGTTCGCTCAGGCCGCTCCGGGTCGAGCCGGATGCGGCAACCGGAGGCTGGATTGCCCGTGCCTCCTGAGCGCCCCGGGCACCGGCCCGTCATCACGCTTCCCTGGGGCACGATCGGCGACCTGGCGACCGCCGCGTTCGTCGTCGCGGCCGCGTCTGGCGTGGCGGTGGCTGTGCCATACGACACGCAGGACGCCTACGGGTCGATCGCCGGCATCCTCCTCGCCAACCCCGCGGGAGCGTTCTTTCGCAACCTGCACTACTGGGCCGGCCAACTGTGCCTGGTGCTGACGCTGGTCCACGTGTGGGACCACCTACGAGCCAGCACCGAGCGTCGGGTGAGCCGGGGCGTCTGGCTGCGCCTCGCCCTGACGCTGCCCTTGCTGGCCTTCATCATGCTCTCGGGGTTCTTGCTGCGCGGCGATTCCGACGCACGCCAGGCGCTGCGCATCCTCACCGAGGCCACCTCGCAGATCCCCGTTCTGGGTCCCCTTGCCGCAACCATGATGTTCGGTGCGGGCGAGCGCCTTGGCGTGATCTATGTGCAGCATGCGGCGACGGCGACAATCGCCGTCTGGCTATTCATCATCGAGCACGCACGTCGGGGCGTGTGGCCCCGCGCCTCGGCATTCGTGGCCGTGACGGTGGTGACGAGCGCGATCTCCCTGGTCGTGTCGCCGGGCCTGCACGACGGGCTGGCAACCGTGATCAAGGGCCCGTGGTACTTCCTGGGCCTTCAGGAGATTCTGCACTGGACGCCCTGGCCGCTGGTCGTCGTGCTGGCGGGCTTCGCCATCATCGGTGCGCTCTACGCGTTGCGGGTCGTCTCTGCGCGACGAGCGGCCTGGACGAAGGTCGTCCTGCTCGTGCTTGCGCTCGTCTACCTCGGCCTCTGCGGCGTGGGGGCATTCCTGCGGGGAGAGAACTGGGCATGGGCTCCGGCGTGGCCGGCCGGCGCAGGCAACGTGCGCTTCGGGTGGCTGTTTGGCCCGACGCCCGGCGCGCCGAACCCCCTGCCCTCGCCGCTGCCCGTGGTCCTGGGACGCCCGGAAGGCTGCCTGCTCTGCCACAAGGGCGTCACGGGACTGGGCAACTCGCACCGGCCGGAGGCCGTTGGGTGCGCTTCCTGCCACGGCGGCGACGTGTTCTCACTCGACAAGGCTCGCGCGCATTCGGGCATGGAGCTCATCCCGGGCAACCTGGCCTCGGCCCGGCTGGGGTGCGGGCAGGCGGCGTGTCACGCCTCCATCATCCCCCGCGTAGAACGGTCGCTGATGGCCACGATGAGCGGGATCGTCGCCGTCAATCGCACCGTGTTCGGCGAACCACTGAGTGCGGCCGCGGGAGTGCTGCCTCACGTGCAGCAGTTGGGACGATCTCCGGCAGACACGCACCTGCGGCAGCTGTGCGCCTCTTGTCATCTCGGCGCGGAGAAGACCGCACTCGGCCCGAATGACGAAGCGTCACGCGGAGGCGGCTGCAACGGGTGCCACTTGTCATACAGCGCGGCGGCGCTTGAGGCGCTGACGCGCTACGAAGGGCAGAAGGCGCGCGGTGGGGCCGAGGTGCCATCGGTCCATCCGGCGCTGTCGCTCGACATCGACAACGGGCAGTGCTTCGGCTGTCATAGCCGATCCGGGCGCATCTCGACGAGTTACGAAGGCTGGCACGAAGTCCACGAGCCGCCGGCCGCCGCATCAGACCCTGGCCGCCCTGCTCCATCGCGTTTCCGCGCGCTGCAGGACGAGCGGGTGTTCGAGCGCGTCCTGCCCGATGTTCACCAGCAGCGCGGCCTCGACTGCATCGACTGTCATACGTCTGTGGAGGTGATGGGGGACGGCGTCCCGCGGGCGCGCAAGGGCGAGCAGCTCCGGGTCGCGTGCGAGGACTGCCATGCGCGGCCGGAAGCCGGTCTTCCCGCCGTTCCGTCCTCCGGCATCGATCCGGAGTCCCGTCGCATTCTCGCGGTGCGCAACTGGCCGGCGCCGGCACCAGGCCGGTTTGCACGATCGGCGCGAGGCGACGTGCTCGTGAACGTGGCGATCGACGAACACGGCGCCGCGACTCTCGTGCGCAAACGCACGGGCGAACGGCGGGAGCTCAAGACGTCGGCTCCGGTCTGCACCGAAGGGCCTGGCCATGCCAGGCTCTCCTGCGGCAGCTGCCACACCGCCTGGGCGCCGCGCTGCCCCACCTGCCACACCTCGTTCGATCCCGCGGCAGAGGCGTACGACTGGGTGGACGACGCGAATGTCCGGGGCGCGTGGAAGGAATCGTCCGGCCCGTTCGCCGCGGATCCGCCGACGCTCGGCGTCCGGCTGCTGCCCGCAGGGCCAGGCGGGCGCCGCGACGTCATCGACACGTTCGTGCCCGGGATGGTCCTGACGATCGATCGCAACCGGCTGCCGGGCCGGCCTCCGGACCCCGTCTTCCGGCGGCTGTATGCGCGCATCGAACCCCATACCACGCGACGCGAGGCACGTTCGTGCGAGTCGTGCCACAACGATCCGGTCGCGCTCGGCTATGGCGCCGGAACGCTGCGCTACGAGCGATCGGCGGCCGGCGGCCGATGGACGTTCGACGCCGCCTCCCCAGCGCTCACGGCCGACGGCCTGCCGGCCGACGCCTGGATTCCCTTCCTTGGCAGCCGCACCGGTATGCTGTCGACGCGTGAAGACGTGCGGCCGTTCACTGTGGACGAGCAACGCAGGATTCTGCGCGTCGGCGCCTGCCTCACCTGTCATGGGGCCGCGTCGCCCGTCATGCGAAACGCGGTAAGTGATTTCGAGGGCGTGATGGCCCGGCGCAGCCAGCGGTGCGTTCTCCCGGCCTGGGAGTGATCCGCCCGCGCCTCGCCCTACCCGTTGCCGGTGCGCGCACCGTGCGTCTGGCGTTACAATGCGGTTATCGCGTCAGGTATGAGCGGCGTGGACCCGATGCTGCGGTCGGGCGGGCCATGTGTCCGACCGCGATGAGGACCGCATGACCAGAGATGAAATGCTGGCGTTCTGCGACAGGCGCGTCGAGTCCTGGAAGCGGCGCGACCCGGCCGCCCTCGCCTCCGACCACACCGAGCGTGGCACGGTCGTCAGCCCCATCTACTCGAGAATCGCTGGGCGGGACGCCATCCAGAGGTCCTACGAGTCGCTGTTCCAGTCCTTCCCGGACTGGTCGATGAATAACGAGCCGCCCCTCATCGACGGAAACCGGGTGGCCGTGCCGTTCACGGCTAAGGCCACCCACGCGGGCCGCTTCATGGGACTGGATGGCACAGGCCGCCGCTGCGAGATCCATGGCGTCCTGCTGATGCAGATGGCCGACGGTCTGATCGCGGACGAGCGGCGCGTCTACGACTTCACCGGCCTGCTGATTCAATTGGGCGTGCTCCGGGGCAAGCCGGGCGTCTGAGGGCGGCGCTAGCAGCCGTCCTTCTTCTTCTTCGGCCCGGCGGGCCTGGCGCCGCTCGGCGAGGGCGGCGCGGCCACCTTTGGCATATCCGCGGTTTGGGGCAGGGCCATGCCCGGCATGGCGGATGCCCCGGCCGCCACGGCGGCGGCGCTTCGGAACTGGCCGCCGAAATAGGCCGCGACAGCCCGGCGCCGGTCATCGCGGGCGCGCTCGGTCGCCGTCGGGTTGTCCGCGACGGCCGGGAACAGGACCTGGTCCTTCCACTCCTCGAGGCCGCCCTTCAGCATGTAGACGGACCTATAACCCTGCGCCCGCAACAGCATCCAGGCCTGAGCCGAGTGGATCCCGCCTTCCGAGTAGAGGATGATTTTCTCCTGCCGGCCGAGCCCGGCATCGGTGAGCACGTTCACCGGCACGTTCACCGCCGTCGGGATGTGGTACCGGCCGAACTCCCCCTCGGTACGCAGGTCGACGAGCCGGTAGTCCGCGCGGCTTTCGATGATCCAGGCCGCGAGTTCGGGCGCCTCGACGTGGTCGGCCTCGGTGCCGACGACCAGCGCCAGTTCCCTGGCATCCAGGGTGACCTTGCTCCCGGGATACGGCGCCGCGAAGAGGGCGACTGCGCCGAGCGCGACCGCCGCGACGGCGAGTTTCTGATTCAGCGTGAGCCGCGAGATCCAGCCGCGCATGCCCTACTCCACCGACGCCGCGAACTTCTTCTCGAGCAGCCCGGCGCCGTAAAACCCGCCGACCGCCATCAGCACGACGGCAAAGACGACCACGCCGTACGGCAGCCCGAACGCTCCGGGAATCGTCATCGCATCTCCCGCGCCGCTCAGGTAGAAGCCTTTCAGCAGCGGGAACATCTCGGCGAACGCGAACATGCCCGCGAAGATGCCCAGCACGTAAATCAGCCCGTCGACGCGGCCGGTTGCGGTCGCGGCCACGGACGTGCCCGGACAGTAGCCACCGATGACGAACCCCGCTCCGAGGATAAGGCCGCCGACGACCTGCGGCACGAGGTAAGTCGGCACAAGGTACACGAGCGAGAGATCGAGCCAGCCCATCCAGGCGAGATAGGTCACGCCCAGCATCGCGGTGACGATGGCCGTGAACATGACTTTGAACACGGCAAGGTCGTTCAGGTAGAACTGCGACACCAGCTTCCGGGCGCTTCCGAACCCGGCCCGCTCCAGGAAGAACCCGAAGCCGATGCCGATGAGGAACGCGAGGACCAGGCTGGTCTCCTCGCCGAACATCCCGTATTGGTAGAAGGGTGCTGTCATCGCCATTGCCACCTTACGAAATACGCCACGGCGTAAGCCCCGGCGAACACCATCATCATGAACGCCCAACTGCCCAGGTTCAGTAGCGCGCCGCCTGTCAGCGCCTGGCCGCTCGTGCACCCGCGGGCAAGCGCCGCGCCGAAGGCCATCAGCACGCCGCCCGCGAACGCCATCGCCAGCCGCGCGCGCACCGATACGCGGGGCCCCTTTTCCGTCATCAATCTCGCGCGGCCGGCCAGCAGTCCCGAGAACATCGCGCCGGCGAACAGGCCGATGACCTCGAACAGCAGCCACGACTTGAGCGGCGACGACCCGTCGTCGGTCAAGTACCCGGCCATGAACTCATTGTTCCTGGCGTGCTCCGGGGCGACGCTGCTCACGGCCCACGCGATGACCGAGTTGAACGCGCCCGACGCCCCCAGCCCGCGCCCGACGAGGACGAACGCGGCCAGCAGCACTAGGCCCAGTCCGATCCCGGCCAGGTACGGATTCATGTACGGCTGCGGGCGCCGCCCGTGTGCGGCGTGGGCACCCGGGGATATGTCGTGTGTCTGTGCTGTCGTCATATGACTCCGTGCTTGCTGTCTGACTAGCCCCTAGCCCCCAGCCCCTAGTCTCTAGTGAATCCTCATGGCCCCATGCGCCCAGTGGCTCACCTGCCCCGCGGACACGATCACCCACCTCAAGGCCAGCCCGCCGGCCATCACCATGATCGGCGCAATCGGCGTGTGCTGAATCCAGTGGCGGACCGCCAGCAACTGGATGACGAGCGGGATGACGATGCCGAGGCCGATCACGAACACCCAGAACGGCGCAGTGTACGGCCCGCCCAGGAAGAGCCGCGCCGCTTCGACCTGCGGCGCGCTGCCGGCCAGCAATCCCAGCAGGAAGAGCGCCAGGATGCCCAACTCCGACGCCAGCACGACGTTGTCGATGCGCACGGTCAACGCCCGCTCGTCCGGGCTGTGCGTCACGAGGTGCCCGAAGGCCGCCGCGGCCGACACGCCGGACGCCAGAAACAGCACGCCAAGGATGCCGCTGTTCCACAGGGGGCGCGCCCCGAGTGAACTCAGGAGCACACCTGTGTAGACGCCCAGCGCGACGCCAATGACCATGCTGCCGACGCCGATGATGCGGACGATCTCGCGTCTCCCCTGGAGCGTGGTGGTAATCCGCTCGACCGTCTGGCTGAGGTCTTCCAGAACGATCGGCGGGCGAACCAGCCACGTCAGCACGAGCACCGGGTAGACAAGCAGCAGAATCCATGACCCCCAGGACATGGGCGAGGTCCACTCGAACGTCGTGTAGAGGCGCCACACGTACCACTTGTGCTCGAGGTCGAGGAAGAGCGCGAGCATGCCGAGGCTGAGGAGCACGAGGCTCAGGCCTGGCAGCGCCGAGAGCAGGGGGGAACGGCGCGTGTGCCGTCCGCCGAGCATGAAGTAGCCGGTCAGCAGCATGTTGCCGGCCACCCACCCGCCCAGAAACAGGTAGACGGGAATCTGCCAGGCCCAGACGTGCACGAAGGGGTCGATCAGGTGATTGTGCCGCGTGATGAACAGTTCAGGCGTCATCGCATCCCCCTCAGTCCAGGTAGTAGATGCGCGGCTTGGTCCCGGCCGCGGGGAGGAGCGGGTGCGCCTGGCGCGAGGCCAGCTTCCGGCTGATCGCGCTGTCGGGGTCGTCCAGGTCACCGAACGTGAAGCAGTGCGTCGGGCAGACCGACACGCAAGCCGGGTCGAGCCCTTCCTTCACGCGGTGCACGCAGAGCGTGCACTTGTCGGCGTATCCCTCGGGATGGATGAACCGCGCGTCGTACGGGCACGAGGCGAGGCATGCCTTGCACCCGATGCACTCCTCGTGCGTGACAAGCACAAGGTTGCCGAACTGGTCCACGTGGCTGGCGCCGGTCGGACAACAGGTCACACACGGCGGGTTGTCGCAATGGTTGCACCGTTCCGACCGGATTTCCTGGTGCAGGGTCGGGAACGTGCCGACGGTCTCATACGCGATCCAGTCGCGATTGAAGCCCTCCGGCACGCGGTTCTCCGTCTTGCAGGCGACCACGCAGTCCATGCACCCGACGCAGAGTCGGGTATCGATTGCCATGCCGTACCGTGCCATCGCTTACGCCTCCGCCTCGATGGCCACGAAGTTGACGTTCATGCCCGTGCCGCCCATCAACGGATCCGTCTTGAACCTGGTGACCAGCTGGGCATCGCTCGCCCCGCGACCCACCGCGCGGCGCAGCCGTACCGCCCGCTGCCCGAAGCCGTGCACCATGTAGACGCAGTCCGGGCGGATGCGCTGTGTGGCTTTCAACTTCACCCTGTTGCTGACCACGCCGTCCTGGTTCGTCAGCCGGACGTACCGCCCGTCGGCGAGGCCCATCCGCGCGGCCACGTCGGCATTCAGCCAGAGCTCGTTCTCTTCCATCATCTCGTGCAGGATCGGATTGGACTGCGTGCGGCCGAACGAGTGCACGGGCGCCCGGCCGAACAGCAGCCTGAACATGCCGGACGGAGGCTCCGCCGGCTTCGTGTACTTCGGCACCGGATCGAATCCCTTGTCGCGGAGCGCCGTCGAGTAGAAGTCGATCTTGCCTGACGCCGTCGGGAACTCCGGCACGACGCCGTCCTCGTAGTAGATCGGCTGCGGCCGCCCGTGGATGACGCCCTTCTGCTTCAGTTCGGCGAAGCTCAGCCCCGCCTTCGTGAGCCGGTAGTCGAGGTACTCCTCGATCGTCTTCCAGGGATAGTACGACTCGAGGCCCAGCTTCTTCGCCAGCTCGCGGGCGATCCACCAGTTCGGCTTCTGGTCGTGCGGCGACGGGACGACCGGCTGCCGCAGCGCCACGAAGGGCTCGCGGAACAGCTCCGGGTTCAGATCGTCGTAGCGCTCGAGATACGTCGACTCCGGCAGCACGACGTCGGCCCATCCGGCCATCTCGCCCGGAATCACGTCGACGACCACCATCAGGTCGAGGCTCTGGATGGCCTTGATGGTCTCGGCCTCGTTCGGCAGCGCGGTGACGAGGTTCGTGGCGTACGTGAACCATCCCTTGATCGGATACGGCTGGCCGGTGATCGTCGCCTCGCGAATGCCCGTCGTCAAGGTCTCAAGGGCGAAGGGGTACTTGCCTCCGGGGTTGTCGACTTTTCCCTTTTCCGACTTCGGGTACGGCGGGTACGGATAGCCAGGGATGTCCATCGACACAGGAGTGTAGAAGCCTCCCTTGCGCCCCCAGCTTCCAAGCAGCGCGTTCAGCAGCGCAACCGCCCTCGACCGTTGCGCATCGTCTCCGTACCAGGTGGCGTGGCGCCCGGGGTGCACGAGCGTGGCCGGACGATAGCGGGCCATTTCGCGGGCCGTCTCGCGGATGACAGCCGGCTCGATCCCCGTCTCCGGGTAGGCCCACTCCGGGGTGTACGGCGCAAGTTCCGCGGCGAAGGCCTCGAAGCCGAACCCGTGCTGCGCGACGTAATCCTTGTCGTACAGCCCCTCCGTCACGAGCACGTGCATCCACGCGAGCACCAGCGCCAGATCCGTGCCCGGCTTGATCGGCAGATAGTGCTTCGCCTTGCCTGCCGCGATCGAGAAGCGCGGATCGACGACGATGAGGCTCGCGCCAGCGTCCATGGCTTCGGCGAACTCCTGCACCTGCGTGTTGTGCATGTTCTCGCCGAGATGCGATCCGATGAGCACGAGACAGCGGGCGTTGCGGATGTCGGTCCGCTCGGGAGACCCAACCTCCTCGCCGAAGGTCAGGTGGAACCCGACGTCGCGCGGGCCGCGGCACTGGGCAAACGACGGTGCTGCGATGTTCGACGAGCCGTAGGCCTTGATTGTGTGCTTGAGGAACGTGCCGCCGAGCCCGTGCGAGAAGAGCGCGACGGCCTCGGGGCCGTACCTGGCCTTGATGGCCTGCATCTTCCCGGCGATGTGGGTGAGCGCCTCGTCCCAGGTGACCTGCGCCCAGACGTCCTCGCCGCGCCGCCTGCTCCGGATGAGCGGGGCCTTCAGCCGGTCGTCGTCGAAGTGCGCGCCGATGCCTCCGGTGCCGCGGGGACAGAGGCGGCCGCGGCTCAAGGGGTCGTCCGGGTTGCCCTCGATCTTCCAGAGCTTCCCGTCCTCGACGTAGGCAATCGCGCCGCACTTCCAGAAGCAGATGTCGCAGAAGGTCGGGATCTTGCGGATGCCCTTGACGGGTGCTTCTTCGCCGGCGGCGCGGCCCGCCAGCCTCGCGACGCCAGCCGTGGCCGACGTTGCGGCGATTGTGGCAGCGGAAATCTGCAGAAAGCGGCGACGAGAGAGGGGGTCCATGCGGCCTCTCGTTTCAGCGCGTGACGGCACCAACGGTGGACTCGAGGCCGGATGGCAGATGAATGATGGCGATCAGAATGCCGGCGCCCGAGCTGGAGGCCTCGCTGCGGACCTCCACCCTGAAGAGGATTCCAGAAACCGCCGTTGGTGACAACTGTCCCGACGCCAAGTCTCTGCGACGCGGACTCTTATGGTCGGGTATCGTTGTCGAGCCAGAGCGGAACAACGGCCATCGCGTCGACGTCGATCAGCCCCTTGTCGGTCACCTTCAGCGCCGGGATCACCTCGAGCGACAGGAAGCTCATCGCCATGAACGGGTCGTGGAGTGGAGACCCGAGCGCGCGGGCCGCAGCGACGAGCGCCTCGACCTGGGTCTTCACCACTTCGACCGGTTCGGCGCTCATCAGACCGCCCAGCGGGAGGGGCACCTCGGCCAGCACGCGGTCTCCGCAGGCCACCACCATACCGCCGTGCATGGCGCCCACTCGTCTTGCAGCCGTCATCATCGACACATCGTCGGCGCCGACGACGATGAGGTTGTGGTGGTCGTGGGCCACCGAGGAGGCCAGGGCTCCTTCGCGGAGTCCCATGCCGCGCACGAAGCCCTTCCCCACCGCTCCGGACGCCATGTGGCGCTCGATGACGGCAATCTTCAGGAGGTCGCGCGAGGGGTCGGCGAGCGCCTCTCCGCCACGGACGAGCGGTTCGTCGACGAGGGCTTCTGTCGCGAGACGATCGGGCAGCACGCCGATGACCCTGACGCAGCGGCCCTCGTCGGGGATGCGAAATCCGACGCTTTCCCACGCGACGTTCATCGTGCTCCGCAGGGTCCGCGACAGCGGTCGGCGCGCGACGGTCATGCGGCCGTCGCGAGCCATCAGTTCGCCGTTGCGGAACACGAGCCTGGGACGCGGCGCACGCAGGTCGTCGAAGACGACGAGGTCGGCGCGCCTCCCCGGCGTCACGGCCCCGCGCTGGTGAAGGCGGAAGTGCTGCGCCGGGTTCCAGGTGGCGAGGCGGATGGCCGCCACCGGGTCCATGCCGAGCGCGATGGCGCTCCGGATGGCGTGGTCGATGCCTCCGCGTTCAACCAGGTCGGACGGCTGGCAGTCGTCCGTGCAGAAGCAGAAGCGATGCAGGTTGGCCGGCGTCACGGCCGGCACGAGCGCGGCGAGGTCGCGCGCGACGGAGCCCTCGCGAATCATCACCATCATGCCGAGCCGCAGCTTCTCGAGCGCCTCTGCGGCGGTCGTTGATTCGTGATCCGACTGCACGCCGGCCGCGACGTAGGCCTGCAGCCCCACCCCGCCCAGCCCCGGGCTGTGCCCGTCGATCACGCGATCCTGGAATGCGCCGATCTTCTCGAGCACCGCGTCGTCGCCGCCGATCACGCCCGGGTAGTTCATGACCTCGGCGAGGCCGAGCACCCACGGGTCGGACTTCAGGGGAAACAGGTCGTAGCCGTGGAGGACGGCCCCGCTGGTCGCCATCGGCGTCGCCGGCACGCACGACGAAGCCATCACGTACATGTTGAGCGGGCCGAACTTGGCGCTCTCGAACATGAACCGGATGCCCTCGAGGCCGAGCACGTTCGCGATCTCGTGAGGGTCGGTGATGACCGTCGTCGTCCCGCGCGGCACGACCGCCCGCGCGAACTCGGACGGCGGGACAAGCGCGCTCTCGATGTGGACGTGGGCATCGATGAACCCCGGCGCGACGTAGGCGCCGTCGAGATCGATCGCGGTCCGCGCCGTGTAGTCACCGAGGCCGACGATGAAGCCGCCCGCCACCGCGACGCTGGCCGCTTCGACCTCGCCGCTGAGGACGTTGACGACGCGCCCGTTGCGCAGCAGGAGGTCGGCGGGCTCGTCGCCCCGGGCGTGGCGGATGAGGGACTTCAGGTCCATGA
>Ga0315287_10000618_pt1 | contig 31238 bp, 28 predicted proteins | sample YL17G11_0_MG_FD_205037 | JGI IMG/M metagenome (GOLD analysis project Ga0315287, IMG submission 205037) | Sediment microbial communities from Yellowstone Lake, YNP, Wyoming, USA - YL17G11_0 | ecosystem: Environmental > Aquatic > Freshwater > Lake > Sediment | place: USA: Wyoming | collected...
CCATGCCGTCATCGACGCCCTCCTCGGGGCCCTCGGAGAGGGCGACATCGGCGGCCGTTTCCCGGACACCGACCCCCTTTTCAAGGGGGCGCGGAGCGCGGGCCTCCTTGGGGACGTCGTCGGGCTCCTGCGGGAGCGCGGCGCCGAGATCGTCAACGTGGATTCGGTCGTCGTAGCCGAAGAGCCGAAAATGGGTCCGCACATCGCGGCGATGAAGGCGGTCCTTTGTCCCGTCCTCGGGATCCCCGCGACTAGCCTGGGCATCAAGGCCAAGACGAACGAAGGGCTGGGGCCGGTCGGCGAGAAACGGGCCATCGCCTGCTACGCCGTCGCACTCATCAGCTTTCCGGACTGAGCACTCCTGAGGACACCGCCCGTTTTTGTCAGCGATGGGGGCCATGCATATCCCCCGGCCCCCCGGGAACCAGCCCCGGCGGTCGGCCAGGGAATCTTCAATATTACGAATCTTCTGAGGCCTGATATCCAAGACTCGATCCAGAAATATCCTAGAAGTGCGGTTCCGAGTCACTCCACCGCACTTCTATCGGTCGCTTCTCAGAATCCGCTCCCTGCCGCCCCTCCGCTACGGGGGCTCTACATGGCCCCCATCACTGCCCGGGCGGTGTCCAGGAAGCCGAGTCAAGCAAATATGAAGCCGTTTGATTCGCCGACTTTTCAGCCGCGATGCTTTTTTGGGGTCTCGGGGGTCGTCTCCGTCCGCTGCGGTGATTCTTAACGCCTTCCCGGTCCGGATCCGATGGGAGGAGTCCGCGTATCCGTCCCGGGAATGCTAAATCACCGCTTTATGCTCCCTCCGACGACACCCCTGCGCCCCCAACTAGCATCGCTGCTACGAGCCAATGCGTCGCGCTTCTTTCGGTCGCTCCCAAGAGTCCGCACCTTGTCTTTCCTCCGCAGACGCGGCCAAAACGGGCAACGTCAAGACAGCCTAAGCCCGGGTACGCCACGGGTTGACTTGGCCGCGCATTCCGAATATCCTCCGCGTAGTATTTTCGCCAGGAGGTCACATGAATAAGCGCGCCTTGAAGCTTGGCCTGGCCGCGGCAATCGTTGCGATCTTCATCATCGTCGCCACGGCCCAAGAACCGGGGCCTCGAGAACGGGGTCCTCAGGAGTCGAAGCCGTCGAAGATGTACACGGTTGGCGGCATCCGTCATGGGATCAGCTACTTTCCGAGGGTCGAAACACTATTCACCAAGCCCAAGGTCGCCGGCGAGATGGACTTCGCCCATTATCACACCTACGATGAGGTCAACGCCTTTCTTCGGAAATGGGCGTCCGAATATGCGAACCTGGTCGACCTTTATTCAGTGGGCAAGAGCTTCGAGGGGCGCGACATCTGGCAGATCACGATCACCAACAAGTCCACCGGCAAGGACACCGACAAGCCGGCCATGTTCATCGAAGGGAACCGGCATTCAGGCGAGGTGACGGCGGCCGAGTCCGCGCTCTGGTTCGCCTGGCACATCCTCACCAACTATGGGAGCGACCCGGCAATCACCAAGCTCGTCGATACGAAAGCGATCTACGTCAGGGTCAAGAACAACCCGGACGGCTCGGAGCTCTATCTCAACACGGCCCAGTCGAACCGGAGCACGGTCCGGCCCTACGACGACGACCGGGACGGTCTGCTCGACGAAGACCCGCCCGAGGACCTCGACGGCGACGGCTTCATCCTTCAAGTCCGGAAGAAGGTCGAACCGGGCAAGGGGACGATGATCCTCGACCCGGCCGACCCGTCGGGCCGGCTGATGAAACGGGCCACCGACGGCAAGGGCGACTACATCGTCTCGGCCGAGGGCGTCGACAACGACGGCGACGGACGGACTAACGAGGACGGCGTCGGCGGGCTGGACCTCCATCGCAACTACCCGGAAAACTGGCGTCCGATGCCCGGGCAGGACCTGACCGGGCGCGGCTGGACGCAGGGCGGCGCGGGCGAGTACCCCCTTTCCGAGCCCGAGACGCGGGCCGTCTTCACCTTCCTCCTCCAGCACCCGAACGTCAGCGTCGTCCAGACCATGGATACGACCGTGCCCATGCTGCTCCACGGGCCGTCGACGAGCCGGATGAGCGAATCGATGTTTCCCGAGGACATGAAGATCTACCAGTACTTCGATGAGCAGGGGAAAAAGATCACCGGCTACCCGTACGCCGGCGACACCTACTGGGATTACGCCAACCAGGGCCGGGACGACCGCGACATGCGGACCAGGGCCGCCGAGATGGGCTTCGAGATGCCGCGCGAGCCCCAAGGTTCGCCGCTCTTCGGCCATTCGCCGGACTTCGGCTATCTCTATTACGGCGCCGTCTGGTACGGGGATGAGCTGTGGAACGGCGGCCGGGTCAAGGATTACGACGGCGACGGCCGCGTGACCGACCTCGAGAACCTCCGTTACGTCGACGAGGAACTGGGCGGCCGCTATTTCAAACCTTGGACGAAGTTCGTCCACCCGACTCTCGGCGAGGTCGAGATCGGCGGCTTCAACCCCAAGTTCTGGCGCCAGAACCCGCCCGTCGAGATCCTCGAGGAGTGGATCAAGAAAGAGGCCCTTTTCAACCTTTTCCTGGCCAACTCCCTGCCGCAGGTGAAGATCCTGTCCGCCGAAATCAAGCCGGTCAAGAAAGAGGCCGACACGTTCGAGGTCGTCGCCGTTTTCACCAACGAAGGCTTCCTGCCCACGGCCCTCAAGATGGCCGACCGGGTCAAGATCGTCCGGCCCGACACCGCGGAGGTCCGCCTGCCCGCGGGCGCCGAGCTCGTCGGCGTGAGGGGGCGTCAGGACATCGGCTTTCTCAAGCAAAACGAGAAAAAAGAGGTCCGCTGGAAGGTCAAGATCAAGCCGGGCACGGCCGGCGAGGCCGACGTCGCCATCCTCTCGACCCGGGGAGGCGTCGCCCGGACGAAGGTGAAGATCGGTTAGATCCTCCCGGGCCCGCGCCGGTCGCCGTATCAGGCGGAGAGGCCGTACGTCTTTATCTTATAGGCGAGCATCCGTTCGGTGATGCCCAGAGCCTTGGCGGCCCGGCTCTTAACCCCTCCGCTTTCCCGCAGGGCCTGCCGGATCTCCTGAGTTTCGAGCCTCCGGACCTTGTCGAGGAGGGAATCCCCGGCGGGGCCGGTGTCGGCTTCAGCGGTTTCCCTGAGGACAAGGGGCACGTCGGAAATCCCGAGGACGTCCCTTTCCGCAAAAACGACGGCCCGCTCGACGACGTTTTCGAGCTCCCGGACATTGCCGGGGAAGGGGTGGGCCACGAGGGCGTTCAGGGCCTCCCGCGTGATCCCCTTGATTTTTTTGCCTTCCCGTTCCCCGTATTTTTTTATGAAAAAGTCCACGAGGAGGGGGATGTCCTCTTTCCTTTTCCGGAGCGGGGGCACGGCGATGGGGATGACGTTCAGCCGGTAGAAGAGGTCGGCCCGGAACTTGCCCTCTTTCATCAGGGCGTCGAGGTCGTGGTTGGTCGCGGCGACGATCCGGACGTCGGCCCGGAGGGCCTGGTTCGAGCCCAGCCGGTAGAACTCCCGGTCCTGGAGGAAGCGGAGGAGCTTGACCTGGGCCTCCGGGACGAGGTCGCCGATCTCGTCGAGGAAGACGGTGCCTCCCGCGGCCGCTTCGAACTTGCCGATCTTCCGTTCGTGCGCGCCCGTGAAGGCCCCTTTCTCGGCGCCGAACAGTTCGGCCTCGATGAGGGTTTCGGGGAGGGAGGGGATGTTCAGGGCGATATAAGGACCCTTCTTTCGCGGCGAGGATTGGTGGATCGTCCTGGCCACGAGGTCCTTCCCCGTGCCCGTCTCGCCGGAGACGAGGACCGTGGCCTCGCTCCGGGCCGCCTTCAGGATGAGACGGGCGACCTCCTCCATCGGGGGGGAGGCAAAGACGAAGTTCCGGGCGCTGAAGCGCTCGTCGAGCCGGTCCTGGAGAAGGGAGATCTCCTTCTTCAGCTTCTGCCGCTCCACCGCGCGCTCAAGGATGAGGAGGAACTTCTCGAAGTCGAGGGGCTTGACGATGTAGTCGTAGGCCCCGGCGCGGACGGCCTCCACGGCCCGTTCGATATTCCCGTAGGCGGTGACCATGATCGGCGTCACGAGGGGGTTCGCCGCGAGCATGTCCTTGATGGCGTCGATCCCCGTTTCTTCGCCCAGCTTGTAGTCGACGACGGCCACGTCGACGGGGTGGCGAAGGACGGCCTCCAGGGCGTCCTTCCGGGCCGCCGCCTCGATGACCGGGAAACCGTGCGCCTCCAGGTTCTCCCGGATGAGCTTGCGCTGGACCGGGTCGTCTTCGACGACCAGGATAAGGGGCTCGTTCATCTCACGCTCCTGGAAGCTCGATCCGGAATTCGCTCCCCTCGCCTTCCCGGCTCCGGGCCTCGATCGTTCCGCCGTGAGCTTCGACGATTTTATTGGCCAGGAAGAGGCCGATCCCTGTGCCCTTATCTTTTGTCGTGTAGAAGGGTTCGAAGACCCGGGCGACTGCCTCCGGCGGGATGCCCGGACCTTCGTCCCGGACCCGGATCTCGACCCTTTTTTTGTTCCGGCGGCCTTCCACCCAGACGGGAGTGGACGACGATGCTTCCATGGCGTTTTTCAGGAGGTTGAGCAGGGCCTGTGACAGCAGCTCGCCGTCGCCCGACAGCCGAACACCGGGCTCCGTTTCGATGCGAAGACGGGTCGAGGCTTCCGGGTCCTCCGCGGCGAGGTTTCCCGCGGCGAGGCGCACGACGTCGTCAAGAAAAAAGATCGAGGAGACCAGCCGGACCGGCTTGACCGCGCTCGAGAATCGGTCGATGATGCGGGCGATCGTCTGGACCTGGACCTTCCCGAGTTCCAGGCCGCCCTTCGCTTCCGGAGGCGTTTTTTTGAGAAGCAGTTCGAAGAGCAGAGAAAGACTGTTCAGGGGGTTCTTGATCTCGTGGGCGACGCCCGAGGTGAAAGCCGAGATCTCCCGGAACCTCTCCTTCTCCAGCCGCTCGGTCTCAGCCTCGCGGGACTTGGCCATGTAGCGGGACTGGAGCTGGAACAGGCCCCGGAAAAAGAGCGCGCCGGCGAGCAGGATGAGTCCGGAGAGAAGGAGCGAGGTCCGTCGCGACAGGGCGATCATCTCCTCCATCCCCGTCAGGGCGTATCCCAGGTAGAGGTAATACCGCTCTTCGTTCGGGCGCGCGACGGCCGAGAGCTCGCTGAAGATCTTGCCGGCCGGGGAGTCGATGATCCCCGATTCCTCGTCCCGGGCCTCCCGGAGAGAGATGGGGAGGTAGCCCTCGTAGCGGGAGTTCCAGGCCAGGACGTTTTTATCCGCGTCGAGGAGGGCGACGAAATAGATATCCTTGTCCGACAGGATGGAGTCGAGGATCCCGTCGGGGGATCTTCCTTCGTCAAGGAAGTGGGAGACCGTCGCCCTGAGGATGCCGGCCGTGGCCGCGAGCTGGTCGCGAACGAGGGCTTCCGTCCGCCTCTTCAGATCGGCCTGGCCGAGGAAGGACGCCAGGGAGAAGAAAAAAAACACCCCCAGGAACGGGAGGAAGAAGAATAGGAAGACGTTCCGGCGCTTCAAGAGCTGCCGAACCTCCGTATGCCGCGCTTGCGCTGAGGCCCGCCCTGCCAGTTGGGGAATCCGCGCTTGTCCCGCAGTTTGAACGTCTCTCCCCGGAGCTGGAGCTCCCGGGCGATGATCGTGGGCACGCTTCTGGGCGTTTCGGAGAGCGAGCCGACGACCTTCACTTTCTCGCCGCCGTGAATGTCCTGGCCGAAGAACCAGGAGGGGCTGACCTCGACGTTGTATCTTTTTGCGCTTGCGGAATCCTCGACGCCGAGGACGAGGAAGGGGGCCGTGCCCTTGTAGCGGGGCTCGAGGATGATCTCCCGGACCGGGCCCTCGATCCGGACTTCCTTGTCGACGTTGTAGAATTGTCCGCCGGGTTGGGCGGCCGCGGCGCCCGCCACGAGCACCGCGAGAAAACGAAGAACGACGGCCTTGTTACTCATGAGGCGCCTCCCTTGCGGCCGGTCGGCAGGTTCCATTCGAACCCGCCCATGAGAAAATGGCTCTTCCACACGAACAACGGGTCGCTCGACCGATTGTCGACCCAAGAATACGCCAGGAAGAGGGAAACCCGGCGAAAGTTTTTTTCGAGACGGGCCTCGAAGAGGTGCCGGAGGTCGTTCCGGACGATGCCGAGCGGCACGCCTTCAAGGCTCATGCTCTCAACTCCCGGATAGGTCTTGTCGGAATATGTGTAGCCGGCCTTGAGCTCGACGCTCCAGGGGAGGTTCAGCGTGATCCGGCCGGTGAACTGGCGGCCTTCCCAGGAAAAAGAGTCGGCGCTGGGATTTTGAACGAGATAGAACTCCTCGATCGACAGGAAGGGGTTCCCTCCCGTGACGATCCATTGCTGCACAGCGGAAGCGCTCAGCCCGACTGCATCGCCGATGCCCTGGGCCGCGAGAAGGGACAGAGAGACATGGCCGATTCCGGCGCCGCCGCCCTCGCTGCTGTAGCGCGGGAGGAAGCCGTTCCCGCCCTGGTACTGCTGGTCTCCCCATCCCTGGCCAGATCCGGTCCCCGTTCCCATTCCCATTCCGTTTGGTGCGGCGATCGTCGCGACGGGCTCCGTCAAGGGCTCGACCGGTTCCGGCAGGAAGGGGTGGAGGAAGTACTTATATCCCCATTCTGCGTCCGCCTTAAAGGTCGTCCGGGTCTGGAAATACTTGTCGACCGACAAGGACGCCGACTGGCTCCAATGATCGAACAGAGAATCCTTGTAGACGGCGTAGGCGCCCTGCCATTGGAGCTTCAATATAGAGGAAGGGGCCAGGTAGGACTTGAAGGCCCCGAGCAGGTTGGCGCTGAGAGAGCTGAAGGCTCCGTACTCCTGGCGATAGAATGCCCCCGTGCCTCCCCCGGCGAAGTAAAAGGCGCTCTTTTTTCCGGCGGCCTTGAGATAATCCAGGCCGATACCCGCCGCGAAAAAACTCAGCCCGGAAATATCGCGGAAAGCGGAGTATTCCAGGTTGGAGAGGAATGAGAACGCCGCGAAATCCTGGTCGAACGACAACGAAAACGACGAGATTTGGTCCGCGACGGGATCTCTCGTCTGGAACAGGTTCCGGGTGGAGTGCTGATTGAACGACAGGTAGACCGTGCCCCCTTGGACGGAGACGGCCGCGATCAGCAGAACGGGAACGATGAGCCTCATCTTCCATATCATCATGATGCAAAACCCCCTATCAATCAAGAAAAAACAGGCCTCCTCTTCGCGAGGGCGGAGAGGAGGCCTGTTCGAAGCTCAGCGGCGGCCCTTTCTCTGGGCGCTGCCCTTGGGACCGGTGCCGTCGCAGACCCCGGTCCCGGTCGTCCGTCCGGCGGCCGTCATGCCAGTCCGGAAGGAGCCTTTGCCGAAGTTGGACTTGGTGACCTTTCCGGCCTTCTGGCCCTGGGTCATCTCCGTCCCGTCGGGGCGGCCGACGCGGTTCTGGCCCTTGTAACCGGTGCCGTCGAGCGGCCGGGTCCAATCGGAGTCCTGGCCATTGGGGATGCCGTCGCCGTCGGCGTCCCGGGCGAGGTCGTTGATACCATCGCCGTTCTCGTCGACGAAGCGGATTTCGTTCCGGTACCGGAAGGCCGCCTTCGTCTGGACCTTGTTTTGGGCCTTCAGCTGGGCCTTGACTTGGGCTTTCGCCTGGGCCTGTTCCTGGGTCTTCTCCTGGGCCACCGCAAAGGCGAGGCCGACGAGAAGAATCCCGACTGCGAGCGCTAGTACTTTTTTCATCTTATGACCTCCTAAGTCATTTAGGCTAAACTCATATGCGAGCTACGTGCCAAGTCTTATATATAAGAAAATAAATAAGTTGAGCAAATCCAAGCGGGGAAAAACCGACAATTTTGTAGGACCGGCCGACATTATTGCCGGATGCCGGGCCGCGGCGGCTCCGGGTTCTGCCCGGGCGCCGGAGGTTTTCGGGGTGGCTGGGACGAGATAACCTGGGGGCCCAATATTCGGGGCCGACGATTTCCTGTATAATAGGATGCGCCGGCGAGGGACGGCCGGGTGGCGGCGGCCCATGTTCCGGCCGCCCAGCGAAGAGGTCAGCCCCCTTTTATGCCTGTTGAAACCGGATCCGAAGGGCCGGCGTTGAAGAAAAGGAGCCGGCTCCGGGAAGAATTTGCCCCTCCCCCCGTCTAATAGGGTGCGGAGGACAAGTGAGCATATCCGAATGGAAGAACGACAACTTGTCCGGCTGGCTCAAGAAGGAAGCCCGGCGGCCTTCGAGGAGCTGGTCACGAAATACCAGTCCAAGGTGTACAGCATGGCTTTGAGTTTCACCCGGAACCGAGAGGCGGCCGACGACCTGGCCCAGGAGGTCTTCCTGAAGGCCTACCTGGCCCTGCCCCGGTTCCACGGAAGATCGGAGTTCGGGACCTGGCTGTACCGGATCTCCATCAACCATATCAAGGACTATCTCCGGAAAAAGGGCCGGGCCAAGGAAGTGTCGCTCGAGGATGTCCACGAGGTCTCCTTCTCGGACAAGGAGCAGACGGAAAAGGCCGAACAGGAACGGGAGGCCGAAAACCGGCGGCACCTCGTCCGGGAATTCGTCCAGGGCCTGCCCGAAAAATACCGGGTCATCGTGACGCTCCGGGATATCCAGGGCCTGGCTTACGAGCAGATCTCCCAGGTCCTCCACCTTTCGCCGGGGACCGTGGACTCCCGGCTCCACCGGGCGCGGAGGATGCTCCGCAAGAAGCTGGCTCCCCATTTGATCGGGGAAAGAGGGGCACATGAACTGTAACAAGGCCGAAAAATGGGTCCTGAGATCCCTCGACGGGCGCCTCGACGAGCGTTCGGGGGGCCTCCTCCGGGAACACCTCGAGGCCTGCCCGTCGTGCCGGAAAGCGGAGACGGAATACAGGTCGATGCTCGCCCTGCTGCGGGACGGGAAGGATGCCGCCCCGCTCCCTCGTTTCTGGGAGCGACTCGAGCCCCGGCTGCGTGAGGAGATGGAGATCGCGCCCCTCGTCTTCTGGGAGAGATCGTGCCTGCGGGCCATCCCCGTCTTCCTGGTCCTGGTGGGCATCGCCGCTGGGGCCCTATTTTTCACGCCCCAGGCCGCCGAGCTGAGCCAATCCGAGGCCCTTCTCCTCGAGAACGTCGACCCGTTCTCCGAAACCGGCCAGATTTTCTCGGCGGACAAGGCGGACACGAGGAACATGATGCTCATCTTCGCCTCCCTAGATGAGAAAACGCCGGTCAGGAGGCCGTTGCCATGAAAACAAAACACAAGATCCTCGCCGCCCTGCTGATTCTCGTTGTCTTCGGCCTCGGCGTCGCCGCCGGGGTGCTGGGGGAGAGATACTTCGTCCACAAAAGATACCGCCGGCCCACGGTGGAGCGGACCCACGTCCCGTCCCTTGACGCCTGGTCCAAGGAGCTCCAGCTGACGCCGGACCAACAGGCGAAGATCCGCGAGATCTTCAAGAAGAACGAAGAGCGGATGAAACAATACCGGACCGAGGGCCTGGCCAAGCTCGGCGAGATCCGCAAGATGCTCAAGGACGAACTTGACGCGGTTTTCACCCCCGAACAGAAGAAGAAGATGGAAGAGATGATCCGCCAGCATGAAGAACGGTGGAGTAACGAGTCCAATCGAAAGAGTACCAACCGAAACGATCCGCGCGAACGGCGGGAGCCGGCGAGGCAGCCTTCGGACCGCGAGAGATAAAGGAGACAAACCATGAAGAAAAAAATCATCTGGATCATCGTCGTCCTGGTCATCGTGGCTGGGGCGATTCTCGGCCTGACGGTATTCCGTAACGGCAAGAACGGCGAGATCAAGTACAAAACCGAAACGCTCGCCCGCGGCGACGTCGAGGCCCTCGTCGTCACCTCGGGGACCTTGAACCCGATCGAGATCGTCGACGTCGGTGCCCAGGTCTCGGGCAAGATCGAAAAGCTCTACGCCGACTTCAATTCGCCCGTCACCAAGGGCCAGATCGTGGCCGAACTCGACCAGGAGCCCCTAAAAATGAAGATCGACCAGAACGAGGCCAACTTCAAGAGCCGGATGGCCTCGCTCGAGCGGTCCAAGGTAAGCCTGTCCCAGGCCGAAAAAGGTTACGAACGGGCCAAAGCCCTGTTCGCCAAGGCCCTCCTATCGATCGAGGAGATCGAGGCGTCCGAGGCCGCGTATTTGGGCGCCAAAAGCGACCTCATTTCGGCCGAAGCCAGCCTGGCCCAGGCCAAGAGCACGCTCGACTTGAGCAAGGTCGACCTGGCCTACTCCGTCATCCGTGCTCCGGTCGACGGCGTCATCATCACCCGGAAAGTCAATGTCGGCCAGACGCTCCAGTCGAACTACGCAGCCCCGGTCCTCTTCCAGGTGGCCACCGACCTGACCAAGATGAAAGTCGAATGCAGCGTCGACGAGTCCGACATCGGCAAGGTTAAGGAAGGGCAGAAGGTGCGGTTCACGGTCGAAGCCTACCAGAACGAGACGTTCAACGGCATCGTCCAGCAGGTCCGGTTCTCGCCCGAGACCGTCCAGAACGTCGTCACTTACACGACCATCGTCAACGTCGAAAATCCGGAGAAAAAACTCCTCCCCGGCATGACCGCGACCGTGTCCATCATCGTCGGCGAGGCTAAGGGCGTCCTGCGGGTTTCCAACGCGGCCCTTCGATTCACCCCCAACCTGAGCCCCGAGGAGCTCGTCAAGATGGCCCAGGAGATGAGGGACCGGATGATGGCCCAGCGCCAGGCGCAGGGCGGACAGCCGGGCGCGGCCGCCCCGGGCGCAGCCACGCCGGGCCCGGCCGGGGCCGGCGCCCAGCCGGCCGGCCAGGGCGGTCAGGTGGCGTTCAACCGCCAGGGCGGGATGCCAGGCGGCGGCGAAGGCCAGGCCGGCCGGGCGCGCCAGCAGGCGCCGCGCGTTTGGCTCCTGGACAAAGACGGCAAACTGAGAATGTCATTCCTTCGGACGGGCGTTTCCGACACGAGTTACTCGGAAATCCTCCGGGGTGAGCTCAAGGAAGGCGACGTGGTCATCACCGGAACGGAAACGCCGGCCACACGTGCCGCCGCGAACCAGCCCCAGATGAACCAGATGATGTTCATGGGCGGGGGCCGCCGCTGAGCGCCGTCCCGGAGCGGGAGAACGACAATGTCTGAAAATATCATCGAGCTCCGGAATCTGACCAAGACGTATTACATCGGGGAGACCCACGTCAACGCCTTGCAGGGGGTGTCCTACACGATCGAGAAAGGGGACTTCCTGGCCGTCATGGGATCTTCGGGGTCCGGCAAGTCGACTCTGATGAACATCATCGGCTGCTTGGACAAGCCGACCTCGGGCGAATACATCCTCGATGGAGAAGAGGTCTCCAAGTTCGACAAGATCAAGCTGGCCCGCATCCGCAACCAGAAGATCGGTTTCGTCTTCCAGAGCTTCAACCTCCTGGCCCGGACGACGGCTCTTGAGAACACCGAGCTGCCTCTTCTCTACTCGAGCACGAACGGCAAGGACATGACGGCGCGGGCCCTGGCCTCGCTCGCCGCCGTCGGGCTCACGGACAGGGCCCATCACAAGACGAACCAGCTTTCGGGAGGCGAGCAGCAGCGGGTGGCCATCGCCCGGGCCCTGCTCAACAACCCCGCCCTGATCCTGGCCGACGAGCCGACGGGCAATCTCGACAGCAAGACAAGTTCGGACATCATGAACATCTTCAAGACCCTCAACGAAGAGAAGGGCATGACGATGATCATGGTCACCCACGAGCCCGACATCGCCGCCTGGGCCAGGAAGCGGATCCACCTGAAGGACGGCCTCATCGTCCGGGAAGAGCGGGCTTGACCCGGAAGGGAAGGTCCGCCAAGGAGAATTCATCATGATCAAACGAGCCCTCATGCACGGCGTCAGAACGTGCCGGGTGGCCTTCCGGGCCTTGGCCCGCAACAAGATGAGGTCCTTCCTCACGGCCTTGGGGATCATCATCGGCGTCGGCGCCGTGATCGCCATGGTCAGCATCGGCGAGGGGGCCAAGCGCGGTATCGAAAGCCGGTTCGCCGCCATGGGGACGAATCTTCTCTTCGTCTCGCCCGGCAGCCAGAACGCCCGGGGCGTCCACGGCGGGTGGGGCAGCGTGCAGACGCTCAAGGAAGAGGACGCCGCGGCGATCGGACAGGAGTGCCCGGCCGTCATGTACATCTCGCCCTCCGTCAGCGCCCGGGCCCAGACCGTTTACGGCAACAAGAACTGGAACACCTCCATCTCGGGGACCGGAGCCCGCTACCCCGAGGTCCGCAACTGGGACGTCGAGTTCGGGGCCTATTTCGACGACAACATGGTCAAGTCCGCGGCCAAGGTCTGCATCCTCGGGGCCGACGTCAAGACGAACCTGTTCGAGGACGAGGACCCGGTCGGCAAAGTCATCCGGATCAAGAAGATCCCGTTCAAGGTCCTGGGCGTCCTGAAGAAGCGGGGCGAGTCGGGCGGGTTCGGCAGCCGGGACGACATGATCGCGATCCCCTATACGACGGCCATGCGCCGCCTCCAGGGCACCGACTATATCCAGTCGGTCGACGTCCGGGCGGTTTCGGCGGACCAAATGTCCCAGGCCCAGGCCCAGATCGAGGAACTCCTCCGGGTCCGGCACAGGATCGCCCCGGGCGCGGAGGACGATTTCACCGTCCGCAACATGTCCGAGATCGCCGAGACGGCCGCCGAGGCGACCCAGATGATGACCGTGCTCCTCGGCAGCATCGCCGGGATCTCGCTCCTCGTCGGCGGCATCGGGATCATGAACATCATGCTGGTCTCGGTGACGGAGAGGATCCGCGAGATCGGCCTGCGCATGGCCGTCGGCGCCCGCGAGCGGGACATCCTGCTTCAGTTCCTGACCGAGGCCGTCGTGCTCAGCCTCATGGGCGGGCTCATCGGCATCGGCTTCGGTGTCGGCGCGTCCAAGCTCATCAAGAACATCAAGATGTTCGCGTCGTTCAACACCGTCGTTTCCATCGAGTCGGTCCTGATGGCCTTCTTCTTCGCCGCGACGATCGGCATCTTCTTCGGGTTCTACCCGGCCCGCAAGGCCTCCCGGCTCGACCCGATCGAAGCCCTGAGGTACGAATAAACCCCGGCACTCTCATCTGAGGGCCGCCGGCTGAAGACAAGGAGAATGTACATGAGAAAAAAAGCCCTGTTCCCCCTGATGGTTCTCGCCCTCGTCCTGGCGGTCCCCGGCTTCGGCCAGGACGCCAAGGGCACGCTATCGATGTCCCTCGATGAATGCATCGTCAAGGCCCTAAAAGACAACCTGGGCGTCGCCATCCAGGTCCTCGGTCCCGAGATCTCGGGCGAGGGCGTCAACCGGGCCCAGGAAAAATACATCCCGACCCTGAGCATGAGCGTCAGGCCCTCGAAGGCGGAGAGCGCTTCCTATTCCTACCTGGACGCGACCGATAGCCTCGTCGACCAGACCCAGAACTTCACGTTCCTTAATGCCAGCCAGACCCTGCCGACCGGGGGGACGTTCTCCCTCGACTTCACGGGCTACAAGACGACGACCAACCGGAGGGGCACGACGATTGACCCCCGATTCGGGACGACGTTGAGGTTCAATTTCAGCCAGCCCCTCCTCCGGAACTTCGGCTTCAAAATGGCCCGCCGGGAGATCCGCGTGGCCATGAACAACCTGGGAATTTCGGAAGAAACCCTCAAGAAGACCCTGGCGGATACCGTCTACAATGTCGAGAGCGCCTACTGGAATCTCGTCTACAGCATCGAGAACCTCGACGTGCGCCGCCAGTCCCTCCAGCTGGCCAAGGACCTCCTCGAGAAGAACCAGCGGTCGGTCGAGGTCGGCACCCTGGCCCCCATGGAAGTGCTGAGCGCCAGGGCCGAAGTGGCTACCCGCGAGGCCGACCTCATCCAGGCGGAGACTCAGATCCAAAGCAACGAGGGCCAGCTCAGGCTCCTCCTCAACATCAGCGGCGATGAGGACAAGAGGATCACGGCCGTCGTACCCAAGGACAAGCCCACGTACGTCCAGAAGACGGTCGACCTCGAGGAAGCCCTGGCGACGGCCATCCAGAACAGGAACGACCTCAAGATCTCCCGGATCGGCCTCGAAACGGAAAAGCTCAACCTTAGCTACGCCAAGAACCAGAACATGCCCGACCTCAACCTCACGGCGTCGTTATACGCCCCCGGCATCGACGGGACGCGGCTCTTTTTTACCAATAACGACCCGATCTACGGCCAGATCATCCCCGAGCAAACAATCTACGGCGGCATAGGCGGCGCCCTGAAGCAGACCACCAGTTTCAAATACCCGAACTGGAACCTGGGACTGACGTTCAGCATCCCCCTGGCCAACCTCTTTTCCAAGGCGAACCTGGCCCAGGCCCGGCTGAACATGCGGCAGGCCATGCTCGAGCTCGAGAACCAGAAAGAGCAGGTCTTTCTCGAGATCAAGAACGCCGTCCGGTCCGTCGAGGCGAACTACAAGAGGATCCTCGCCTATACCACAGCCCGGGATCTGGCCGAGCAAAAGCTCGCGGCCGAGGAGGAGAAGAGGCGGGTTGGGATGAGCACCAACTACTTTGTCCTTCAATTCCAGCGGGACCTGGCCAACGCCAGGATCTCCGAGCTCAACGCCATCATCTCCTACAACGTCTCCCTGGCTTCGCTCGAAAAGGCGATGGGCACGAACCTGAAGTCGAAGAACATCAAGCTCTCGGACATCTCCCCCAGCCTGGATTGAGCCGGCCGGCATTTCCATGCCTTAATTCCCCGGGCGGGAGAGGGCCGCGAGAGGCTTTCCCCCGGCCCGTGGACCTTCTCGCTTCCTGTTGGCTTTCAGCGGTTTATCTTGCAACGGCCGGGATCCCGTGCTATAATCCCGATCAAAGGATATTCTCTCTTAATCCAACCTTTCGTTGGGAGAAGCTTCTATGAACAGAAAGCTGATCCGGCCCAATCTCACCGAGATCAAGGAACACATGAGCCAGGACAAGGAACGGGAAAAGGAAGCGGTCCACAAGAGAATGCACCCGCCGACCGACACCTTCGCCGAGAGCTATTACTACCTCAAGCAGATGAACAAGAAAACCCCCATGGCCGTCGTCTACACGGACGGCGAGATCGTCGAGGGGTACGTCGAGTGGTACGACCGCAACTGCATCAAGCTCAACCGCGACAACGCCCCGAACCTCCTCATCTACAAGTCGAGCATCCGCTGCATCTACAAGGTGGGCGAGGCCCCCGAGGCCAAGGGAAACGAGTCCGGTAAGAAATGACCGTTCCCAGGATCGGGGTGACCCCCGGCGACCCGGGCGGCATCGGTCCCGAGATCGTCGTCAAAACGTTGTCGCGCCCGTCCGCCCTGCCGCCGGCCGCCTATGTCCTCTTCGCCGACTCCCGGATCGTCGCGGCCGAGGAAAATCGGCTCGGTCTCCGGCTCGCCGCCCGGGAGTGGCGTCCCGAAGGCCCGCGGGAGTCGGGAGTATATATCGCGCACGTCCCGGCTCCGGACTGGGCGGCTGTCCATGGCCGGGTATCGGCGGAGAACGGAGAAGCCTCCTTCCGGTTTTTCGAGGCGGCCGTGGCCGAGGCCCGCGGCGGCCGGCTCAAGGCGGTCGTGACCGCCCCGATCTCGAAGGCCGCCTGGAATCTCGCCGGGCTCCCCTGGCGAGGACACACGGATTACCTGGCCCAATTCTACCCGGGGGCAATCATGTCCTTCTGGTCGGAACGGCTCAAGGTCGCCCTGTTCAGCCATCACCGGCCCCTCCGCGAAGCCGTCGCCGCCGTCCGGAAAGACGCCTTGGTCGATTTTCTCCGGTCCCTCCACCGGTCCCTCGAGAAGATCCCGGGCGGGCCGTTCGTCCTCCTCGTTGCCGGCTTGAACCCCCACGCCGGCGAGCAGGGGCGTCTCGGCCGTGAGGAGGAGGAGGAGATCGGGCCGGCCGTCGATGCGGCCAGGGCCGAAGGCGTGCCTGCGAGCGGGCCCTTCCCCCCGGACACCGTCTTTCTTCGGGCCCTGGGGAAGAAGGAGGCCGTCGTCGTCGCCCTCTACCATGACCAGGGGCTCATCGCCTTCAAGCTCGATGCGTTCTCTACGGGTGTCAACGCGACGCTCGGCCTGCCCTTCGTTCGGACTTCCCCCGACCATGGAACGGCCTTCGACATCGCCGGCAAGGGTGTCGCCGATTCCCGCAGCATGGAGGAGGCGCTCCGGCTCGCGGCGGTCTTCAGCGCGAGCGGTTCTTGAGCGCGGCCCGGATCTCCCGGTCCGTGTCCCTCTTCTTGATGGCCTCGCGCTTTTCGTGTACCCTTTTCCCCCGGACCAGGGCCAGTTCGAGCTTGACCCTTCCTTTGTCGTTGATCAGAACCTTGGTCGGGACCATGGTCAGGCCCCTTTCCTGGGTCTTCCCGGCCAGGCGCTTGATCTCGCGGCGGTGGAGCAGGAGCTTGCGCTCCCTGAGGGGGTCGTGGTTGAAAATATTCGCGGCCTCGTAGGGGCTGATGTGGCACTTGACGAGAAAGACCTCGCCGTTCCGGACCTCGGCGTAGCTCTCCTTGAGACTGACCCGGCCGGCGCGGATGGACTTCACCTCGCTCCCGACGAGAGCCAGGCCCGCTTCGAAGGTCTCGAGGATGAGATAGTCGTGGGAAACGGTCTTGTTGACGGCGACGTTCTTCATGACTGGGACGGGAGGGCCGCGCCCGACGGGGTGACCTCGATCAGGCTGATGTGGCGCTTGTTCATTTTTTCGACGGTCAGCCGGTGGCCGCCGAATTCGAACGAATCCTTTTCGCGCGGCAGGCGGCCGAACTCGGACAGGAAGAAGCCGGCGAGCGTCGTGTAGCCCCCTTTCTCCGGGATGCCCAGGGCGACAAGCACGTTGACGTTCTTGACCGGAGCGGCCCCCGTGATGAGATAGCGCCCGTCGTCGCGGCGCGAGAACCATTCCTCGGTCCGTCCGTCGTGCTCGTCCTGGATCTCGCCGACGATCTCCTCGATGATGTCCTCGAGGGTCACCAGTCCGTCGACGTTGCCGAATTCGTCGACGACGAGGGCCATGTGGACAGCCTTCTCCTGCATTTGGAGGAGGACTTTTTCGAGGGAGGCGAGCTCCGGGACGAAGAACGGCTTGCGCAGGATGTCTTTGATTATAATATCTTTATTATCAATAAGATAACCGATCATGTCCTTGCTGTGGAGGATGCCCTCGATGTTGTCGAGCCGGCCCCTGTAGACCGGGTAGCGAGAATAGCCGGCCGAGCGGACCGTGTCCAGGACTTCGGCGAGCGTGGACTCGACTTCGATGGCCTTGACCTCGGGCCGGGGGACCATGACCTCCTTCACGGGGCGGGAGCCCATATCGAGGGCGCCGGCGACGATCTTCCGGCGAAGCGCGGACAGGCCGCGCGCGCCGGCGTGGAGGGCGATCTTGATCTCCTCTTCGTTGAGAGGCCGGGAATAGCCGGCGGGCTTGGACCTGGACGAGGGCATGATCAGCCCGGTCATGATCGAGAAGAGCTTGACAAGAGGGGCGAAGAGGATCATGACTCCCCTGATCGGGTAGCTGACGAGGGTCACCGTCCGGAGGGAGTTGTGGGCGGCGAAGGTCTTGGGGTTGACCTCTCCGAAGATGAGGAGGAAGAGGGTCGTGGTGATCGTCGCGTAAAGGATGGCCCGGTTGCGGTCCGGCAGGATGCCGACGAAAAGGGTCGTCGCGATGGAGGCCGCGGCCGCGTTGACCAGGGTGTTCCCGATCAGGATCGTGGCCAGGAGGTCGTTCGTCCGGCCGAGGATCTTGCGGGCCAGGCCGGCCCGCTTCGAGCCTTTCTTCTCGTGATATTCGAGGGAGAAAGGGTTGACCGCGATGAAGGCCGTCTCCGACGAAGAAAAAAAGGCGCTGAGCAGGAGGCATAAGAGAAACAGCAGGATCCCGGCGAGGAGCATGGGCCTCCGTTCAAGCGGCGATACGGGGCTTGGCGGTCTTGAAGCAGCGGGACAGGGTGCCGAGGAGCTTCTCTTCCACCTTGGACGATGGCGAGGCGACCGCTTCGGAGATCTCGGAGACCATGAGCTCCTTGGCCTTCTCCATCATCTTTTTCTCGCGGAAGGAGAGCGGCTTGTGGAGACTGAGGTAGTAGAGGCTCTTCAGGACGGTGGCCATGTCGGAAAGCGTCCCCGACCTCATCAGGTTGAGGTGCTCCTTGTAGCGCCCCTTCCAGTCCGTGGTGACGTCCACGTCCCCGTTCCCCATGAAGTGGTAGATCTTCTTGATGGACCCCTCGGTCACCGGCCGGCGGATCCCGATCTCCAGGGCAGTCGTGCTCGGAACCGTGACCAGGGTGTTGTTGCAGATGATCCTCAGGTGGAATACCGTGAACCGTTCCCCATCGTAGGAATCCTCGCCGATGCCTTCAACGACGCCAAGACCTTGATTGGGATAAATGACTTTATCGCCAATTTTAAGTGATTTCATGTCTGCGTATTATACCGGAACAGGGGAAAAGAGTCAATGCGCTTCCCCCGGGGAGCGGCCTTGACAGGCTGGCGGCCTTCGGGTAACATACACCCTTCAAAGGTGTTGGACAAGCATGAAGAGAACGTTTCAACCGAACAACAGAAGACGCAAGAAAACGCACGGTTTCCGAGTCCGCATGAAGACCAAGGGCGGCCAGGAAGTCATCAAGAGCAGAAGGCGCAAGGGTCGAAAGCGCGTTTCTGTCGGATGAATGAGCGCCTGACGCCTCTCGAGAGAATCCGCAGGAAAAGCGATTTCGCGAGCCTCTATCGGGACGGCGGCCGCATTCGGGGACGATATTTCCACTTGGTCTTCCGCAGGAACGAGCTCGGCCATTCCCGGCTGGCGGTCGTCGCCAGCCGGAAAGTCGGCTCCGCGGTCGTCAGGAACAGGGTCAAGAGGCGCCTCCGGGAGCTTTTTCGCCGGCACAAGGAACTCCTGAGAGAGCCGACGGACCTTATCGTCATAGCCCGGCCGGAGTCGGGAGACGTCCCTTGGGCCGAGTTCCGGGAAGCTTATTTCTCGTCGTTGACAACGATTTTTCGAAAACGGATATCATCGTGAAAGCCGCCGCGCTCTTCTTGATCAGGTTGTACCAGGTGACCCTCTCCCCCCTCCTCGGCACTCGTTGCCGGTACCACCCCACCTGCTCGGCCTACACCCAGGAGGCCATCGTGAAATACGGGGTCTTCAGGGGCGCCCTCCTAGGCGTCCGGCGGCTTTTCCGGTGCCATCCTTTTCACGAGGGCGGAATCGATCTCGTGCCCTGAGAGTGAGAGAGTATGGAAAAACGACTCATCTTGGCCATCGTCCTGTCCTTCTTGGTGCTGATGGGCTACCAGTACTTCGTCGTCAAGCCCACCAAGCCGGCCGTGCCCCCCGTCGAAATTTCGCCCGGGCCCCCCGCCGCGCCCCTGCCGGGGACGGCCGGAGCGGCCCAGGAAAGCAGGCAGGAAGCGCCGGCTGAGGCCAAGGCGGCCCCGGCCGAGGCCGTTCCCGCCCCGGACCTCGGCGCCGTTGCCGGGCAGGCCGAGACGGACGTCGTCGTCGAGACATCGCTCTACAAGGCCGTCTGGACGAACAAGGGCGCTGTTCTTAAGAGTTGGAAGCTCAAGAAGCACAAGAACAGCCTGAAGGAAGACCTCGACCTTGTCCCCGCCATGGCCGGGGAAATCGGTCGCTACCCCTTCTCCCTGGGCCTCGACGACGCGGCCTTCGCCGGCCTCCTCAACTCCTCGCTCTTCGAGGTCTCGCAGGCCGCTCTCGACCTCCGCGACGGGGCGAGCGGCGAGCTTCGTTTCGTCTTCTCCGACGCGGCCTCGGTCAAGGCGGAGAAAGTCTTCCGCTTCACCGGCGGCAGCTACGCCCTGGAAACGGAGATCCGGGTCTGGAAGAACGACCAGCCGGTTTCCCCCTCCGTCCTGTGGGGCCCGGGAATTGGCAACCCCTCCCCCGCCGACCTGAAGCAGAGCTTCAGCGTCAGCACGGGGTCGGCCGTTTACACCGGGGGCAAGGTCATCCGGATGATCGAGAGGAAGTACAAGGCCGAACAGGGCGCCTACAATTTCGTGGACTGGGCCGCCTACGAAGACAACTATTTCGTCGCCCTGTTCGTCCTCCCGTCCCAGAAGGGACAGGCGGTCTTCCTCAAGGAAACGGCCGGCCGGGCCCCGGCGTTCTTCGTCTACGTGACGGGACCCCGTCGGGCCTATCTCGGGCCCAAGGACGCCGAGGCGCTCAAGGCCTTCGGGAACGAGGCCAAGAAGGTCATCAGCTTCGGGATGTTCGGCAGCGTCGCCGAGATCCTCCTCGTCGTCGTCCGTTTCTTCCACAATCTCGTCCCCAACTGGGGGATCGCTATTATCCTGCTGACCTTAGTCATCAAGATCATCTTCTTCCCGCTGACCTACAGCTCGACGAAATCGATGGTCAAGATGGCCGACCTGCAGCCCAAGGTCAAGGCCATCCGGGCCAAGTACAAGAAGGCCAAGTCCGACATCGCCCAGCGGCGGCTGATGAACGAAGAGATGATGAAGCTCTACAAGGAGCACGGCGTCAACCCGGCCGGCGGCTGCCTGCCCATGCTCATCCAACTCCCGGTCTTCTATGGAGTTTTCCGGATGCTCGTCGTCTCCATCGAGTTCCGCCACGCGCCCTTCGCGCTCTGGATCACCGACCTCTCGGTGCGGGACCCCTTTTACGTAACGCCCGTCCTCATGGGCATCACCCAGTTCATCTCGCAGAAGATGACCCCGACCTCGGCCGACTCCTCCCAAGCCAAGATGATGCTCATCATGCCCTTCGTAATGACCATATTTTTCATGAACTTCCAGAGCGGCCTGGTCCTCTACTGGCTGACGACGAATGTCCTTCAGATCGGGCAGCAGGCCATCATAAACCGCATGATGCACCGCAACAAGTGAGATGCCATGGAAAACGAAATCAAGCCAGAAAACGGACAGCCGGCCGACGAGAGGCCGGAATACAATGGCCGTAACCTCGAAGAGGCCATCAGCCTGGCCGAGCACCGGCTCAAGCTTCCCCGGGAAAAATTCAACTACGAGATCGTCACCGAAAAGACCCGGCTCTTTGGCCTGAAGTGCAAGGAAATCGTCATCCGCGCCTGGGCCAAGGACGAGGACGCGGACAACTCGGCCGAGCGTTTTCTCGCCCGGTTCATGCCCCATTTTCCCTTGGAGCTGAGCTACCAGGTCAAGAAACGCCCGGATATCATCTTCATCGTCTTCGACGGCCCGGACAAGACGATCCTTCTCAGGGACGACGGGGCGCTCCTCCTCGCGATCCAGCACGTCCTGAACAAGGTCTCGCCGATCAAGGTCCAGGTCGACTGCGAGTTCTACCGGCGGCGCAAGGAAAAGAAGCTCAAGGAATACGGCCAACGCGTCGCCCAGCAGGTGTCGGAAACTGGGCGGGAAGAAATCCTCGACCTGATGAACCCCTATGAGCGGCGGATCATTCACATCGTTGCCAACGAGGTTCCCGGCGTCACCAGCGAGAGCATCGGCGACGGTTTCCTCAAGAAGGTCAAAGTTTTTCGCGCCCCCCGCTGATCAGACCGCGAGAATCGTCCTCTTTTGCTTTAAGGACTTCCAAGATTTGGGCCGGCCATTCCGTCGGCCGCCCAGAGGCTTCGGGCATCATCCTCGTTCGCTGCCGTGATTCTTAACGCCGGTCAGCGCCCCGGACTCGGCGCCAAAACAACTCGCTCGGCGTGCGCTACGCCTCGCTCAGACACGTTTTGGCGGTTTCCCCTGAAACTTCCCTCGTCCGGCTTCTGCCCGACTAAATCACGGCTTATGCTCTCTCTGATGATACCCTCGGCCCCTTATATTAGCGGCCTCCTCCGGGCAGCGTCCCGAGCCTAGAAGTCCTTAAGAGCGAGAGCGGTCTCCGATTCAAGCGCCTTAGCTGGTTTTAACAATCACCGCAGCGAACGAAGACGACCCCCGAGGGCCAGAAAGGCATCGCCCCCAGAGGCACAGCTTTACTAATGTTAGGGGCTCATCTAGAATGAGATGCCGGATAAGGAAAAGCCGATGCTCGAAGACACCATCATCGCCATCTCGACGCCGCCGGGGTTCGGTGGGCTGGGGATCGTCCGGATAAGCGGTAAAAGGGCCCTCGCGGTGGCCGGGCAGATCTTCCAGCCGAAGAAAAGATCGAAGAAACCGTTCCCGGCGCGGCGCCCGATTTTTGGGACGATCCGCGACCCGGGGCGAGAAAAGGCGCTCGACGAGGCCTTCCTGACCTATTTCAAGGCCCCCCGGTCCTATACGCGGGAGGACGTCGTCGAACTGAGCTCGCACGGCAGCCCGGCCGTTCTCGAGGCCGTTCTCAGACTCGGCGCCGGGGCGGGGGCGCGTCTGGCCCAGCCGGGGGAGTTCACCCTCCGCGCCTATCTGAACGGCCGCCTGGACATGCTCCAGGCCGAGGCCGTCAACGACCTGATCAGGTCCGTCTCGCTGAGCCAGGCGCGGATCTCCTCCCGTCAGCTCGGAGGGGGCTTATCCCGGAGGATTTTCCGGCTGCGCGGCAAGCTCATCGCCCTACTCTCCAAGGTCGAAGCCGGCCTGGAATTCCCGGATGAGAAGCTCCGGACCGGAGCCCCGGCGGACGGCCGGACCATCGATTCCCTGGCCGCCGAGGTCGAGAGGCTCGTCGCGGGCTATGAGGCCGGCCGGGCCATCCGGGAGGGCCTCAGTCTGGCGATCACGGGCAGGACAAACGTTGGAAAATCGACCCTGTTCAACGCTCTTCTCGAGGAAGATAGGGCCATCGTCACGCCCTTCCCGGGGACGACCCGGGATTTCCTCAGGGAGAAGCTGGTCATCGACGACATCGTTTTCCACCTCGTGGACATGGCCGGGCTGGGGAAACCCGCCCATCCCGTTGAAAATACAGGAATAGCCAAGGGGCAGAAGATCGCCCGGGACGCGGACGGCCTGCTCATCGTCCTCGACGCGTCCCGGGGAGAGAGCGGCGAGGATGAACGGCTGGTCCGAAAATACCGGGCAAAAAAAATGCTCCTCGTTTTCAACAAATCCGACCTCCCCCAAAAAATCGACAAGCGGAGGATCCGGGAGCTGACCGGCGGATCCCCGTCAATCGATGTCTCGGCCCTGAAAGGCAGGAACATCGACAAGCTGAGGGGGGCTATCCGCGGGCATTTCGCCCCTGGACCGGTAAAAGAGGAGGACGTCATCCTCCACGCCCGGCAAAAAGACCTCCTCCAAGCCATTCTCGAAGCCATCCGGAGGGCGGCGGGGCTCCTGGCGAAAGGGCATTCCGTCGAGCTCTATGCCGAGGAGATCCGCAGCTGCCTGCCCCTTGTCGGAGAGCTGACGGGGGAAGTGCGCATCGACGAGGTCATCGACGACATATTCGGGCGGTTCTGCGTGGGGAAATAGGGACTCCGGATGAAGGCGGAAGACGGGTTCGACGTCATCGTCGTCGGGGCCGGGCACGCTGGCTGTGAGGCCGCCGCGGCGGCGAGCGCCATGGGCCTCCGGACCTGCTTGGTGACCATCCATCTCGAGACCATTGCCCAGATGTCCTGCAACCCGGCCATCGGCGGCCTGGCCAAGGGGCACCTCGTCCGGGAAATCGATGCGCTCGGCGGCCTGATGGGTCTCCTGGCGGACGAGACAGGCATCCAGTTTAGGCTCCTCAACAGGAGCCGGGGCGGGGCGGTCCAGGCCCCCCGGGCCCAATGCGACAAGGCGGCCTACCGGCTGGCCATGAAATACAGGCTCGAGCGGATGCCAAACCTGACGGTCTTCCAGGGCATCGTCGCCAAAGTCCTGGTCACGCGGGGCGCCGCCCGAGGGGTGGAAACCCTGGACGGGACCCGCGTCGAGGGAAAAGCGGTCATCCTGACGCCGGGGACCTTCCTCAACGGAACGATCCATATCGGGCTCCGGAGTTATCCCGCTGGACGGGCGAACGAGCCGCCATCGGTGGACCTTGCGGAGCAGTTGAAAAAGCTGGACCTGAGGGTTTTTCGCCTAAAGACGGGCACTCCCATGCGCCTGGACAGGGACACCATCGATTGGAGCTCTTTCACGCCACAGCCGGGAGACGAGGAGCCGGTGCCTTTTTCCTACAGGACGAGCGGGCGTCTCCAAAACAAAGTCCTCTGCTATCTGGGCTACACCAACGCGGCCACGCATGCGGTCGTTCGCCGCAACCTCGATAAATCCCCCCTATATAGCGGAAAGATCAAGGGTATCGGGCCGCGTTATTGCCCCTCGATAGAGGACAAGGTGGTCAAATTCCCCCAACGCACCCGCCATCAGTTCTTTCTCGAACCGGAAGGGCTCGAAACGACGGAAATCTATATCAACGGCATGTCCTCGAGTTTGCCATATGATGTCCAGCGGGAGATCTTAGGCACGATCCCCGGCTTGGACAGGGCGAAAATCCTGAGGCCGGCCTACGGCATCGAATACGACGCCGTCTCCCCAACCGAACTCCTGGCCACTCTCGAAACGAAAAAAATCAGGCGCCTCTACCTGGCCGGGCAGATCAATGGGACATCGGGATATGAAGAGGCGGCCGCCCAGGGCCTCATGGCCGGGATCAACGCGGCCCTATCCATCCGGAAAAAGGCGCCGTTCGTCTTGAGGCGGGACGAGGCCTATATCGGGGTGCTCATCGACGACCTGGTCACGACCGGCGTCGAAGAACCCTATCGCCTGTTCACGTCCCGGGCCGAATACCGGCTCCTGTTGAGAATTGACAACGCCGACCGCAGGCTGATGGAATACGGTCGGGAGCTGGGTCTCGTTCCGGAAAACGCCTGGAAAGAATACCGGGAAAAACGGGATCGAGTGGAGAGCGCGTTTTCGTTTTTAAGGAAGAACAGGCTGAAATCGGCGGCCGGGGATAGCGTGACCCTCTTCGAGCATCTGAAAAAACCTGAAATCGGCCTGAGAAGTGTGCTAGAATATGGGAAATTCCAGGGCGCGTTGAGCGACGAGGAGTGCAGGCACATCGAGTCCGAGATAAAATATGAAGGCTACATCAAAAAGCAAGAGAGGGAGATCGCCAAGTCCCGGCGGTCCGATTCGATGAAAATACCGGTGAGCGTTGATTTTCGTAAGGTTTCGGGATTGACCAGGGAGGCCATCGAGAAATTCGAAAAAAAGAGACCCGCGAATTTGGGCGAGGCCAGGAAGATGCCCGGCATGACTCCGGCAGCAATCCACAATCTCAGCCTCTATCTCGAGATCCAGGCGAAAATAGGGGTCTCGAGGGCCCCTGTTTCACGTGGAACTTGACCGGACGATGAATAAGATCATTGCCGTAGCCAACCAAAAGGGCGGGGTCGGCAAGACAACGACTGCCATCAATCTTTCGTCCTGCCTTGCTCTCAAGAACAGAAGGACTCTCCTCATCGACCTCGACCCCCAGGGCATGTCGACGCTGGGCTTGGCCAAACCGAAAGGATCCGGGCAGGGAATATACCAGGCGATGATGAACGGCCGGGACCTCATGGATTGCATCCTGGGGACGGACCTCGAGAATTTCTATCTCTGTCCGTGCTCTCCCGAGCTCTCGGGCATCGAAGTCGAATTGTACGCGGTCGAGCGAAGGGAAAGACGGCTTCTCGAAGCCGTCGAAAAAGCGAGACGGTTCTTCAACTTCATCATCATCGATTGCCCTCCTTCCCTGGGATTCCTGACGATCAACGCGCTGACTGCGGCGGACTCGCTGCTCATCCCCGTCCAAACGGAATTCTTCTGCATGGAAGGGATCCCAGACCTCTTCCAAGCCCTGGAAACGGTGCGGACCTACTTCAACCCCAAATTGGCCATCGAGGGGATCCTCCTGACCATGTTCGACGAGCGCACCAACCTTTCTAAGCAGGTCGCGGAGGAGATTCGCAAGTCGTTGAAAAATATCATGTTCGAAGCTGTCATTCCCCGAAGCGTCCGCTTGGCCGAGGCGCCGAGCTTCGGTAAACCCATCGTCCTCTACGACATCAAATCCAAAGGGGCCGAGGCCTATCTCAACCTCGCCGAGGAGATCATTCGCAGATGAACAAGAAAGCCTTGGGCAAAGGATTGGGAGCGTTCATCCCGGACGAGTTCAGCATCCTGAAAGACGAGAGGTTCGCCGAGTTGGACCTCGAGGACGTCAAGCCGAACCCCTTTCAACCGCGGACGAGGTTCGACGACAAAACGATTGACGAATTGGCCCAATCGATCAGGGAGACGGGTATCGTGCAGCCGGTCATCGTAGCCCCCGAGGACGATCATTACAAGATCATCGTCGGGGAACGGCGGTGGAGAGCCGCCCAGCGGGCGGGTTTGCGCAAAATCCCAGTCCTCATCCGGAACATCCCCAAGGACAAGCAGCTCGAGATCTCGCTCATCGAAAATATCCACCGCGAGGAGTTGAATGCCCTGGAGATCGCCCGGGCCTTCCAGAGGCTCATCGACGACCATGGCTATGCCCAGCACGAGCTCGCCGACAAGGTCGGTAAGGACAGGTCCTCGGTCACAAACTACCTCCGCCTGCTCAAGCTCCCCCAGGAGATCCAGGACCGTCTCGCGGACGGGACGATCTCCATGGGGCATGCCCGGGCCATGCTGGCCCTCGAGGATCCGGCCACCCAGCTTTACGCCTGCCGCCAGGTCATCGACAGGAACCTGTCGGTCCGCAACACCGAAACCCTCGTCAACCGGCTGAAACAAAAAGCGCCGCGCGCTCAGAGGAGCCTGGCCGACCCCGACCTCCACGCCCTCCAGGAGGAGATGCTCAAGATCCTGGGGACGAAGGTCCTCGTCGCCGGAAACCGGAACAAGGGCGTGGTGAAGATCTATTATTTCTCTCTGGACGACCTGAATCGGATTTACGACAGGATCAAAGGAGCAATATCATGAAAGACAAGCCGCGCGAATTGAACGAAACCAAGCTGGCCGGTTTGATCGATGTGGATTCGGAGTTCAAGGGCGACCTGACATTCAAGGGTTCTTTCCGGATCGAAGGCCATTTCAAGGGCACGATCAACTCGGACTCCCTTCTCGTCATCGGGGAGCGGGGCAAGGTCGAGGCCGACGTCAAGGTGGGACAGCTGGTCATCAACGGCGAGATCCGGGGCACCCTCCAGGCGACCGAAAAGGTCGAGATCCACAACAAGGGCCGCGTGTTCGGGACGATCCTGTCGCCCACTCTGCTCGTCGAGGAAGGAGCGTATCTCGAAGCGACCTGCCAGACGAAGGGCGCCCCCAAGACCGCTCCCGCCGCGGCCAAAGAGCCGGCCGGCGCCTGACCGCGAACGGGCGCGGCGGAATCCTCCGAGGCCTCTTTCTCCGCTTGAGTGCGGAGCGTCCGAAGGATATAATCGGGGGGTCAATTTCTAGGAAGGCGTGTTCATGGGCAAGTACATCTTCGTTACCGGCGGTGTCATTTCGGGTTTGGGCAAGGGCATTGCCGCGGCCTCTATCGGCCGGCTCCTGGAGAGCCGCGGCTACAGGATCACCATCCAGAAGTTCGACCCCTACCTCAACGTCGACCCGGGGACGATGAGCCCGTTCCAGCACGGCGAGGTCTACGTCACCGACGACGGCGCCGAAACGGACCTCGACCTCGGCCATTACGAACGGTTCACGTCGGCCAAGACGACGCGGGCCCACAACTGGACGGCCGGAAGGATCTACGACTCCATCATCAAGAAAGAGCGCAAAGGCGAATACCTGGGGAAAACGGTCCAGGTCATCCCCCACGTGACGGACATGATCAAGAGCGCGTTCGAATCCGTGGCCGAGGATAACAATATTGTTATCTGCGAGATAGGCGGGACCGTGGGCGACATCGAAAGCCTGCCCTTCCTTGAAGCCACGAGACAGATGCGGCTCAGCCTGGGGGCCGGCAAGACGCTCTTCGTCCATTTAACCCTCGTCCCCTTCATCGGCTTTTCTGGAGAGCTCAAGACGAAGCCGACCCAGCACAGCGTCAAGGAGCTTCGGGCGATCGGCATCCAGCCGGACATCCTGCTCTGCCGCACGGCGCGCGAACTCTCAATCGACATCAAGTCCAAGATCGCGCTGTTTACCAACGTCCCCGTCGACGCCGTCATCACCGCCAAGGACGTCGATTCGATCTACGACATACCTCTTAACTTCGCGAAGGAAGGGCTCGACACCGCCATCCTCAAGATGCTCCGTCTTCCGCGCCGCAAGAAGAATCTCGCCGCGTGGGAAGCCATGGTCGACCGGCTCAAGAACCCCAAGGACGAAGTCGAGATCGGGCTCGTCGGCAAGTACGCCGGCCTCCAAGATTCCTACATGAGCTTGAACCAGGCGCTCATCCACGGCGGGCTGGCCAACCGGCTCAAGGTCAAGATCGACTGGATCGAAGCCGAGGCCCTGGAGAAGGACGACCCGGCGAAGATCCTGGCATCGAAGGACGGCATCCTCGTTCCCGGCGGCTTCGGCAAACGGGGGATCGAGGGCAAGATCCGGGCCGTCACGTACGCCCGCGAGAACAAGATTCCCTTCTTCGGTATCTGCCTGGGCATGCAGTGCGCCTCGATCGAGTATGCGCGCTCGCTCGCCGGACTGAAGAAAGCCAACAGCACGGAGTTCGTGCCGGACGCCCCGCACAAGATCATCGTCCGCTGGCGCGAGCTGGCCAGAGATTGCGATATGGGCGGGACGATGCGGCTGGGCCAATATCGCTGCGATCTCGTCAAGGGTTCGGTCGCCCATCAAGCCTACCGCGCGCTCAAGATCTCGGAGCGGCACCGCCATCGCTACGAATTCAACCCGAGCTACAAAGATGCGCTGGCCGACGCCGGGATGATATTTTCGGGAGTCAATCCGGATTACGACTTGGTCGAAATCGTCGAGGCCTCCGACCACCCCTGGTTCCTGGGATGCCAGTTCCATCCTGAGTTCAAGTCCAAGCCCCTGGCCCCGCATCCGCTTTTCAAGGCGTTCATCGGGGCGAGCTATGCCCGGCGGCGTCAGGCGGGAAGGGCGCAGGCGGCCGGGCGAGGTTCGGCAGGTATTTCATAAGTAAAGGATAATAAATAATATATAGAGGTTTGTTGGTCCCCGTCAAGGAGGGCGAATTGGACATCAACCCGAAGATCTTCAGGGAATACGACATCCGCGGCATCGTCGGCCAGGACCTGGACGAGACGGTCGTCGAAATCCTGGGCCGGGCGATGGGCACGTTCTTCCTCGGGCGCGGCCAGAAAGACGTCGCCGTCGGGCAAGACTGCCGGCTGAGTTCGCCGGGCTTCGGCCGGGCCCTCATCCGGGGCCTTCTGGCCACGGGCTGCGACGTCGCCGACCTGGGTGTGGTCCCGACGCCGCTCCTCTACTTTTCCGTGTTCTTCAAAAAGAAAGAGGCCGGCGTCATGATCACCGGCTCGCACAACCCGCCCGAGCACAACGGCTTCAAGATGATGTCCGGCGAGGACACGCTCTACGGCAAGACGATCCAAGCCCTCTACGAGATCGTCCGCAAGGGGGTCTTCCCCCGGGGCGATGGCCGTGTCGCCTCCCTCGACCTTGTGTCCGAATACCAGGACAACGTCGCGCGGAACGTCCGCTTCTTCCGGCCGGTCAAGGTCGTCATCGATGCCGGGAATGGCACCGGCGGCACCGTGGCCGTGCCGCTCTTACGGAAAATGGGCGCGGACGTCGTCGATATTTTCTGCGAGCCGGACGGCCGCTTCCCCAACCACCACCCCGATCCGACGCTCCCGGAGGCCATGGAAAAACTCATCGCCAAGGTCCGCGAGACCGGCGCCGAGCTCGGCATCGGCTACGACGGCGACGCCGACAGGATCGGCGTCGTCGACGACGAAGGCCGGATCCTCTGGGGCGACCAGCTCCTCATCCTCTTCGCCCGCGACATCCTCCCGGCCCGGCCTGGAGCGGCCGTCATCTCCGAGGTCAAAGCCTCCAAGGTCCTCTACGAGGAGATCGAGAGGCTCGGCGGACGGCCGATCATGTGGCGGACGGGCCACTCGTTGATCAAACAAAAGATCAAGGAGGAAAAGGCGCCCCTCGCCGGCGAGATGAGCGGTCACATCTTCTTCGCCGACCGCTGGTTCGGCTTTGACGACGCGATCTACGCCTCGGCCCGACTCCTCGAGCTCCTGTCGCGTTCGGAAAAAAAGCTCTCGGCGATGATGGCCGACCTGCCGAAGACGTATTCGACCCCGGAGATCCGGATCTACGCTTCCGACGAGGTCAAGTTCAAGATCGTCGATGAGGTCCGCTGCGAGCTCGCCGCCCGCTACCCGGTCATCGACATCGACGGCGTCCGGGCCATCTTCCCCAAGGGCTGGGGTCTCGTCCGGGCCTCCAACACCCAGGCCGTGATCGTGCTCCGCTTCGAGGCGGATACGGAGGCGGACCTGGCCGCCATCCAGAAGGAGGTCCGCGGCGTCCTCCAGAAAGTCATCAGCACGCTCGGGACGTCATGAGGGAACGAATCGGCCGGGGCGGGGCGAAAAAAGCCGGCCGGGACGTCCGTGCCGTCATCCTGGCCGGTGGCCGGGGCACCCGGTTCTGGCCTCTCGGTCGGGCGGCCAAGCCGAAGCAATTCCTCCGCATCACCGGCCGGGAGCCCATGCTCCTCGAAACGGTCCGCCGTGTCCGGCCGCTCGTCCCCGCGCGCCGGGTCATCCTGGTCGCCGACGCCGCCTCGACGCGGCTGGCCCGAAAGCTCCTGCCGCGCCTGCCCAAGGAGAGCTTCCTCGTCGAGCCCCTGGCCCGGAACACCGCCCCGGCGCTCATGCTGGCGACGGCGCGCGTCTGGCTGGAGAACCCCGAGGCCGTCGTGGCCGTGCTCCCGGCCGACCACCTCATCCGCGACGAGGGGCGGTTCCTGCGGATCCTCCGGGCGGGCGTCGAAGCGGCCGCCCGGAAGAGGGCCTTCGTCACCTTCGGTATCCCGCCGGCCTATCCCGCCACCGGGTACGGCTACATCCGTCATGACAGGGAGAGCGGCCGGAAGATCGGCGGCGCCGTCTTCTATCCTGTCCAAGGGTTCAAGGAAAAACCGAACCTGGCCCAGGCCGACGAGTACCTGGCCTCCGGGGACTACGCCTGGAATTCGGGCATGTTCCTCTGGCGGGCGGACGTGTTCGCCGAAAAACTCGAAGTCTTCGCCCCCGAGCTCATGCCTGCCTGGAC
>Ga0315287_10000619_pt1 | contig 31210 bp, 28 predicted proteins | sample YL17G11_0_MG_FD_205037 | JGI IMG/M metagenome (GOLD analysis project Ga0315287, IMG submission 205037) | Sediment microbial communities from Yellowstone Lake, YNP, Wyoming, USA - YL17G11_0 | ecosystem: Environmental > Aquatic > Freshwater > Lake > Sediment | place: USA: Wyoming | collected...
AGTGGCCGACGATTCGCCGGAGCTGGGGGCGTGATAGAAAGTGAAGTGCCATACGACGGGGAAGTTCTCGCACTTGTACAAGTAGCGCATCAGCACCAGGTCGCCGCCGACGCGTTTGGCCGAGACTTGCTCGAACGCCCGATACTTGCCGTACTTGGTCTCCAGGTCGTTGGTCCGGGCGACGAGGTCCTTCACGGCGTCTGTCTGTTTCAGCAGTTGACTTCCGGAAAGCAACTCCTGGAAGGCGCTTTGCGCCTGACCCAGCGAAACGTCCTCGAGAAACTGGCTGACCCGCTCATCCAGCGCAGTCGGCACGGCGTCCTTTTCCTTGCTGCTCTCTTGTGCCGCCGCCATCGGGGCGCCGGCCAGCAACATGGCGACAACCGACAAGGTGAGCAGGGCGAAATGGTGGCGTGTCATACTTGGGTTCCTTAAGGTTAGAGGCTACTAGCCACTGCGGACCAGTCGCCGCATTTCGGCGGCGATGAAAAACGAACCGGCAACACAAATCAAATCCTCCGAGCCGGCCAGATGGCAAATGGAGTCCCACGCTTCGGCCGGCTCGGCGCAGACCGGGTAATGCCGCCCGGAGAGTTCCAGCGCCAAGGCTTGAAGTTCCTCCGGCCGAACGGCGCGCGGGTTGCTCAAATAGCGGGTGAATACAATGTGGTCGAACCGCCCGAGCAAGTGCCCCAACATTCCACGGAGGTCCTTTTCCCGCGTCGTGGCGAAGATCAGCAGCCGCCGCCGGACGGAAAAGCTCTCGTCGAGCACCTCGACCAGCGCCTCGATGGAAGCCCCGTTGTGGGCCGCATCGAGCACCACCACGGGCCGCCGGGCGACAACTTCCACGCGGGCCGGCCAGGAGAGATCGGCCAACGCCGTCCGCACTGCCGCTTCCGGAATCGTCCAGCCGGTGCGGCGCAACTCGCCTAGAGCGGCCAACGCCACGGCCGCATTGGCGGCCTGGTGACGGCCAAGCAGCCCCAGGGCGAAACCGGTCCCTTCTCCCGACCGACCTTCCGCCACCGAAATCCAGTATTCCACTCGCCCCGGCGAGGCCGCTTGCTCCAGGTGTCGGGGCGGGGTGTAGCGGAAATCGAAGTCGACGCCCTGCTCGATCAGCCGGCAACCGTGTTCCGCGGCAATCTGCCGGATCACTTCGCGCGGCTCGTCGGCCGTCACTCCGCTGACGACGGGCGCGCCGGGCTTGATGATGCCCGCCTTCTCCGCGGCAATGGCCGCCAGGGTGCTGCCCAACTGCTTGGTATGGTCGAAGCTGATGCTGGTGATGACGGAGACCAAGGGCGTGCAGACGTTGGTCGAGTCGAGCCGCCCGCCCAGGCCGACCTCCAAGACGGCGGCGTCCACGCGGCGGCGGGCGAAGTGCCGCAACGCCAGGGCGGTGACGATCTCGAAGTACGTCGGACCGTGTTCCGGCGGATCGCCTTCGGCCGCCGCTCGGTCCAAGGCTTCGACCGCCGGCCGGACCTGCTCGACCAATTCGGCCAACTCGTCGCCCGAGCAAGGGCGGCCATCGACGGCGATGCGCTCCTCGACGCGGTCGAGGTGCGGCGAGGTGAACAAGCCCGTCCGGTAGCCCGCGGCCGAGAGCGCAGCGGCGATCATGGCCGCCGTCGAACCCTTGCCCTTGGTCCCGGCGACGTGAACGATCGGCAGGCCGTTCTGCGGGTTGCCCAACCGCCGGAGCAGTTCCCGCATGCGGTCGAGCTTGAACGCCTCTTCCGCGCAGGGCATCGACTGCATGCGCTCGTAGTTGATCCGGTCGACGAGGAACCGCAGGGCGGCTTCACGCCGGGCCAGGGGAGGGTCGAGGGAGGTGGCGGAATCCATATTGAGCCGGGTATTCGTGGTCGGCGAAGCGATATCCAACGCGCCGCCGACCCATTATACCGTATTCCGTCTGCAATATGGGAGTCCGAATTCATTTCATCCGTACAAAAAACACCTCAAACTGCTGCTGGAGCGCGGCCTGGTAATAGGTGCCCTGGAGTTGATCGCTCTGAGGGTCGTAAGTCAGGTTGTACGTGGAACCGGGATAGTTTGCGTCCCGCAGTTCGATGAAGACCTTGATTGCCGGACCGTCCCGCGAGACCTCGGCCTTGGCGACATTGATCCGCCGGGGATTGGAATAGGAGGCGTCCATCTTGCCGCTGGCGTCCACGCTTTTAACATCGACGACGTATCCGCCATCGGGCCGTAGCCATCTGCCCTTGAGGACGTCAAAGCCCGGCTTGGCGTCGGACTCGGTCGTTGTGCGATTGGCCGCCGCGCCTGGGTTGGTTGGAAAAGCAGTCCCCGCCTCGCTGGTTAGCGAGGGCTGGGCGCGGCCCTTGGCGGCATCCGTTTTTCGGCCGGGAAGATTCACGAATACTACGGCAGCCACCACGCCCACGCCAACGACTGCCGCCACGGCGGGCAGCAATTTGCGTTTGACCGCGGGTCGGACCGCCGGCTCGTCACGAGGTTTTCTCTTGCGTTTGCGAGAACCCATTATTCCCCTCACGAGAAAAGCTTACCTGATAAAGGTATCTGACAAAAGGGGGCAGAACTATTTACTAGAAAAACAGTACTGACCCCTTTTTGCACCCATCTTCATGGTAGTCGCTTACGAAAGAAGAGACGGGTGCGCGGCATTATCCTTTACGGCGAATCGCGAAGCATCATCTGTTGCACATCGGCGAGCGGCTGCTGACTTACTCGCATCAGACCCTCGCCCGGACGGTCGATGTCGGCGATCATCAGAATCACCAGCGAGAATGCCGCCGCCAGCACGGGCGTGCCTCGCAGCCGCCGTGTTCCCGACATGCCGACTTGATATCCCACGGTCAGCATCGAGAGCACCGACAGCAGATACACGGCCAACCAAACGGTCCCGGGAATCCGGTACTGCAATCCAACCGTCTTGCGGCTTTGATGCAGGTCGATCACTTCGTTCAACCCGGCGATGAACAAGCTGCGCAGCTCGGAGTCCATGTCTGTCTGGACCAGCGATTTCGCTTGAGCCCACAGTCGGCCGTGGATGTCTTCCGATTTGTTCAGTGTCTCTTGGACGTTTCCACTCGTGGTATTCATGCGGACGTCGGCGTACTCGCGCAGCAACCGCCGGATTTCCAAACCTTGAGTCTGCGGCAGCAATCCGGCTCGCAGATACGTGGTTCCGATGGCGTTTGCCTCCTGCAGCACCAATTGCCTGCGGGCGTCGAACCGGGAGGCCGTCATTCCGAAGGTGAAGGCCAGAATGAACGCGAGCAGCCCCAGCACGGCCCCCACTAAGGATCCCAGCGGAGCGTCCGGCTCCTTCTCTTTCTTCCGCTGCAGCACGATTCCCGCCAGGGCGGCTCCCGCTTCAACCGCGGCTATGCAGATCGCCAAAGTGAGCACGAACACGGCCCACAACGGCAGCTTGGTGATCCAATCGCCGAAATCCATGTTCTCCTCACTATGATAGGAGTTCTGATCGGTTCCGCGAGGAGTGCGTGCCGACACCAGCGCCCACAGTTATTTGCTCTTGGGCTCCTCCAGTCGCACCATCAGCCATTGCTGGGTTTGGCCGTCTGCGAAGTGGACCAGCGCCGGCGCCGTGTCCGCGGTCAGATTGTTGATGCCGGTTTCCATGATCGGCCGAGTCTTGCCTTTCACGGTCCAAGCGACGCGCTGGGTCGCCTTGTCGGCCATGCCTTCGATGGTCTGCGTGCTGTTGGTGGCCGAGTTGTTCAGCGTGCCGCTGATAATCCCCTCCTTGCTGATGGCCAATTGCAGGAACAGGGACGGATCGGGGCCGGACGCCTGGCCGTCCGGAGTCAGGGCGAACACGCCCAGCGGCATCCATTCGGCCTTGTCGGGGGCGACGTCCGGCGCGCTGCCGGCGATTTGTTCGGCCTGCTGCGCGTAGTCCTCGGCCGAGGCGACGACTTGATCCCCGTAGTAGACCGAATCGTCCTGGTAGTACACGTTGTCGCCGTAGGAGTAAGCGGCGGGTTGGCTCCAGCCGTAGCCGACCCAGCCGGTGATCGCGGCCCACGTGGCCCAACGATAAGGCCGGTTGATGCGCCAGGCGGCCCAGTTGGGATGGTCCGACCAGAAGTCGAGCCGGGGATGGTTCTCCCGCACCTGATTGCGGACTTCGTCGCGCCGCCCAACGCGGTTCTGCTGCCACTCCTGGCGGTTCTGGATGCGGTCGGGCCGATTGGCTGCCAGATCGCCACGCCCCGCCGCACGATTCTCGACCCGCCCCGCCGCGGGACGCGTCGCGGCAGCAGGAAGTTTGCCGACCGCCGGCCGCCCCGCTCCGCCGCCCTGCTGCAGGAACTCAGCAGCGGCGCCACCGGGCCGCGAACCGGCGCCGGCAATGGCCCCGGTGGACGGCCTGGGCACGTCGAGGAAGTTCTGCAAATCGCCGCGCGAGGGCCGAGCGCCCACGCTGGGACGAGTGCCGACGTTGGGCAAGCCACCCGTGCCGGGGCGCGTGCCGGCGCTGGGCAAGCCGCCCGTGCCGGGGCGCGTGCCGGCGCTGGGCAAGCCGCCCACGCTGGGACGGGTGCCGGCGCTGGGGCGACTGGCCATCGGTGTCGAGGGCCGGCTCACCGACGGCGACACGCGACTGACCGAAGGCGAACGGCTCACCGCCGGGCTGGGCCGGCTCATGCCGCCGCCACCACCGCCACCGACACGGCCGCCGCCTCCACCGCCGCCACCGCCTCCTCCACCGCCGCGAGCCGACGCATCACCGACCGTCAACAGAAAGACCGCTAACGCCACAACACTGATCTGAATAATTGTTTTCATGGGCATTACTCCTTCACGACCTTGATTTCCTCGATGTTCGGTAACAACTCGCCGTCCACCATGCGGTTGACGGACTGCAGCGTACACGTGTTGTCATCCACGTAGGTGATGATGTTCACGGACGAGGACTTCCGCCCATCGGGCAGGACTCCGCTCTGCTGGATGTGCCAGCGCTTGTCCTTTTTCTTCCACGTCCCCTGACCAAAGCCGCCGTCCGAATCGAAAACCCATGAGCGAATCTGCTTGGCCGCCGGGTCCCAGCCGATGATCTGCATCCCGGCCATGTCGATTCGGTCGCGGATCTGGATGGTGAAGGAACGCGTGATGAAGTTGTTGTTCTTCGTCCAATTGCATTCGGTGACGACCGTGGCATCGTCGTCCTGATCGACCCAACGTCCGATCATCCATTCCAGTTCTTTCAGTTGCTCGTAGTGCGACGCGACAACGGGCACGTCCTCCTCGGTCACGCGGTCCAACAACCACTGGGCATCGCGATTGACGTAGACAGCGGTGTACTGGCTTTCTTCCGGTCCTTCATCCGGGCGAATGACCTTGGCCGTTCCGTGTTCCACAGCCACGCTAGGCGAGATGAACTGGATGGAATCCGTCTTCGCCTCCAGCTTGACGCCTTTCGCCTGGGCAAAGATGGCGGCAAACTGCTTTTCGATCGCCTCACGGCCGACGACCTGCTCGCCGCTGAGCGGATTCGTGTACACGGCTGCGGGGCACCACAGAGCCGCCAGGGCCTTCGCATCCCCTCGGTTGAACGCGGCGACGTAAGACTCCACGGCCTTCCGGATCGCCGCCTCATCTGCGGCTTGGCGACCGGCTTCGGCCCCGACGGCCGACGCCAGGCCCCAAGACACCAGTGCGGCAGTCAACAATATGCGTTTCATTGGTTTCTCCTTCGTGTTAAGTCCTGGTTTCCACTAGCCTCGTCTCAAGACAACTGTGTTCGTCCTTTCGTAGAATAAGTGGTACTGACTCCAAAACGGAGTCGCGACAAAGATTGGCAATCCTCGACGTTACTCGCTTGTACGGTTGTTTCGTTGGCTCTCCCGTTCGAGGAGCTTGATGTCGGCGGGCGACAATTGCGGCCGATCAATCTTGAGCGTCAGCTTGTTGAGCTTGCCGGTGAAGGCGAACGGGACCTGGTAGTCCTTGTCGTCCACGGGCGTGCCGGTATCGGAGCCGATATCGAACGATTCATCCCACTGAAGGGTTGTCGGAACCGTGCGCTCCATCTTATGGGTGACGATTTCCTTTCCGTCCACCTGAATCACGCCGGTGCCGCTACGGCCGAGGCCGCTCGGGCTGTTGAAGGCCAGCGTGCCGAACCCGAGTCCGTCGTACTTGAAGTCGAACACCAAGGTGTGCTTGCCGGGCGTCAGCGCCTGGGGGGCCTCCCAGCGTTCGCGTTTCAGGTCGAAGAGGTTCCAGGTGAACACCGGCTTGCCCTTGAGCAGGTAGAACCCGTAGCCGCCAAACCGGCCGCCCTGGGTCACCAACATACCGTTACCGCCATCGGCGGGCACTTCCACCTCCGCCGTAAAGGTATAGGAGGCGGCGATAATGCTTGGGGCATCGCCCATGGGGATGCCGATCAGTGGGCTGGAATAGGTGAATTCTGTCCGGCCAGCCGTCACGCTGGGACGCGGGGTGACCATGCGCAGCGAGAGAGAATTATCCAGCGGCAAGACCTGGTATTTCCGAGCCTCCTCCATGAACAGCTTTTGCATCTCCTTCAGCTTCTCGGGATGGGCGGCGGCGATATCGTCGTTTTGCGTCCAGTCCTTGGTGAGGTTGTACAATTCCCACTTGTAGCTGTTCACGACGTCCTGCGGGGGTGTGCCGACGAGGTTCCACGGCGGGTTGATGGGCTGGGTGTTGGCGTACCAGCCTTCGTGATAAATCCCGCGATTGCCAAACATTTCAAAGTACTGGGTCTTGTGTTTGGTCGGCGCGTCGGCATTCGCTTTGTCGAACGTGTACACCATGCTCACGCCCTCGATGGGCCGTTGGGTGACGCCGTCGACAACCTCGGGTTGCCGGATGCCCGACGCTTCAAGGATGGTGGGCACGACATCGATGACGTGGTGGAACTGGTGGCGAAGGCCACCGGCGTCCTTGATGTGGCCCGGCCAGGAGATGCACATGCCCTGCCGGGTGCCGCCGAAGTGCGAGGCGATCTGCTTGGTCCACTTGTAGGGCGTGTCAAACGCCCAGGTCCAGCCTACGGCCATGTGGTTGTAGGTTTTGTCCGAGCCCCAGGCGTCGTAGAAGTACTTCAACTGGGCTTCGACCGGCACTTCAGCGCCGTTGAACTGGGCGACTTCGTTCGGGGTGCCATTAGGCGAGCCCTCGGCGCTGGAGCCGTTGTCGCCGCTGATGTAGATGATCAAGGTGTCGTCGAGCTTGCCCATGTCCTCAACCGCCTGGATGACGCGCCCAATCTCGTAGTCGGTGTAGGCGAGGTAGGCGGCATAGACGTCCACCTGACGGATGAACAGTTTCTTCTCGTCGGCCGAGAGCGTGTCCCAATGCTTCAGCAGGTCCTTCGGCCAGGGCGTCAGCTTCGCGTCTTGCGGAATGACGCCGAGCCGTTTCTGGTTGGCGAAGATTTGGTCGCGCAGGGCGTTCCAGCCCTTATCGAACAGGTGCATCTTGCTGATCTTTTCGATCCACTGCGGCGTCGCGTGATGCGGCGCGTGGGTGCCGCCGGGGGTGTAGTTGACGAAGAACGGTTTTTTCGGGTCCACCGCGTTGAGCATCTTTATGTGCGCGATCGCGTCGTCGGCCATGGCCGTGGTGAGGTTCCACCCCCGCTTGCCAACGAAGGGATAGATCTGCGTGGTCTGACGGAACAGGTTGGGCTCCCATTGGCTGGTGTCGCCGCCGATAAACCCGTAGAAGTAATCAAACCCCATGCCGATCGGCCAGCGGTCGAACGGCCCGGCCTGGCTCGTTTCAAACGCCGGCGTGTTGTGGGCCTTGCCAAACCACGAGGTTGCGTAGCCGTGGTCCTTGAGGACGCGGCCAATGGTTGCGCAGTCTTCACTGATGATGCTGTCGTAGCCGGGAAAGCCCGTGGCTATTTCAGAGACCACGCCGAAGCCCGCCGAGTGGTGGTTGCGGCCGGTGATGAGCGCCGCCCGCGTCGGCGAGCACAGGGCCGTGGAATGAAACTGCGTGTAACGCAGGCCCGTCTTGGCGATTCGATCCAGTGCCGGCGTCGGGATGACGCCGCCGAACGTGCTCGGCGCGCCGAAACCGACGTCGTCGGTCATGATCAGCAGCACGTTGGGCGCGCCCTTGGGCGGCACGATCGTCGGCGGCCAGTACGGTTTGGATTGGTAGGCGTTGTCTTTGACGACACCGCCGAACTTCGCCGGCGGCGCGGGGAGTTGTCTGCCGTCAATGGTGGTGGTGGCGTCGGGCGAGCCCGGCACGCCCGTCGCCTGCTGGGCCTGACCGGGCACGACAGCCAGCAGCAACAGAATCGCGAGTGCAACGCAGAAGCCTCCGCGCCCTGGGTTACGGAACTTGGCTGTGTCTTTCATGGTTTCCTCCATTTCCCAACTGGGGGGGTGATTTTAACCAGTGAATTATACCGGTTGAGTCAAGTCCTATTGTTCTGCCCGATATCGCAAAGGGCGACGCAACGAACCTGGCCACGCGACACTTACTGCTGACCGCCTCCCAGTTGCGACTGCTTCAGCCGAACCAGCGTCCATTGCTGGGTCTTGTCCTTGCCGAGATGGATCAGGGCCGGCGCTTCGTCCTTGGTCAGGTTGTAGATGCCCGCCTCGCCGACCGTATCCTTGTTGTCCCCCACCGTCCAGGCGACTCGCTGGGTCTTTTTGTCTACCGCTCCCTGAATGCGGACCGAAGTCCCGGTTACCACATCGTAGTAGTTTCCCGCGACCGCGCCCGATTTATTGACGGCCAACTGCATCACGCAATGCGGATCGGTCTGGGCTCCTCTGATAAGACCAAAGACGCCCAGGGGCATCCAGTCGCCCGTGTTGGCATCGGGCGCGGGCTGACTTTGGGCCAACGTGGCGGCCTGCTGGTAGTACTGGTCCGCCGTGGCAATGGGCTGATCCCCGTAGTACACCTGATCATCCTGATAGGTGACATTGTTGCCGTAGTCGTATTGGATGGGTGGCGCGCCGCTGCTCCAGCCGCACCACGCTCCGACGGCCGGCCAGGTGGCTATGCCCCACGCTCGGCCCGCGCCCCAACGCGTTGGATTCCAGGCGCCCGGATGCGCCGCATACCAGCCGCGATCGAAGGTGCCGGCGCCGCTGTAAGAGGTTCTGACGGCGGCGCCGCGGGCGGCGTAGACACTGCCGCTGACCGCCTCCGTCTGGTGGTACCCGGCGTAGGCGGTCGAGCCTGTTCTGGCTGCGGGCATGCCATAACCGGCGTCGGTTGGCAATGCCGCGTGAGCCGTGCTATAACCTGCAACGCCTTGGCGCTGGCCGGAGTAGGTTTGCCCGTAAGCGCCTGTGGCGCTCGTGCTACGGCTGCCCCCAGCGATGGCGCCATTGGGACCGGCCGCAGCGCCCCGCTCCTGTTGGCTGTTGTAAGTTTGGCCTTTCGCGCCGGTGGCAGACACGTCGCGAGTGCTTCCAGCAGCGGCGCCATTGGGACCGGCCGCCGCACCCCGTTCCTCCTGGCTGTTGTAGGTTTGGCCTTTAGGGCCGGTGGCAGACACGTCACGGGTGCTTCCAGCAGCGGCACCGTGCGGGCCGTACGCCGCGCCGCGCTGACCGCTGACTTCGGCCGAACCGCCATGTGAACCTTCGTAGGAGCGATTGTACGAACCGCTTGCGCTGCCGTAGCCACGGCCGCTTTCGCCGCTAACGGATCGCGACCCGGAATAGCTGCCGCCATGGGGACCGCTAGCGAAGCCACTCGCATGTGCGCCGCCGCAACCACGGGCATGGACGACTTGCGGCCCCAGCAGCACTAGGAACGCTCCAATCAGTACACTGATCGTCGTTTTGATCATGAGAGACACCTTTCGGAAAATCATCAAGTGTTTTGGGTTCTATGGGAAGGAATGTCATTTGCTCGAATGCACGCGAACGATCTTGATTGGCGGCGTATCGGGAAGGCTCACCCCGTCCAGAGTCCGCTTGATCGACTGCCAGGTAAAACTGTTGGCGTCGATGGGAGTGACAATGTTGACCGCTGTGCTTTCGCTGCCATCACGAAGGATGCCGGTCGCCTCGATGACCCACTTTGCGCCGTCTTTCGTCCAGACGTCCTCGCCGAAGCCGCCCTGGGCGTCAAAATGCCACGAGACAACTTGGCCCCGCTTGGGATTCCAGCCGATGATCTGGCCTCCGGTCAACGTGGATTGACCGTCCTTTGTGACAGCGTAGGTGTTCTTGATGAAGTTCCTTTGCGCCATCCACTCAAAGTGGAGCCGCAGGGGCTGATCTTTCGCTGCGGGATTCCAGTCGCCGATCAACCATTCCAGATCTTTCAGGTAGTCCTCGTTCGAGGCCGGAACGTAGGGGGCATCCCGTGCGAAAACCATGGTCCATTTACCGTCGCGTTTCGCGTGGACCACCGTGTAACGTGCTGCCATGTCGGCAAGCCCCCCGGGCGATTTGACCCTGGCGACGCCCTTTTCGAGGGCGACATCCGGGCCGAATAACCGTATCGACTCGATTTTGACCGTCATGATCGCGCCAGGGTGCTGCTTGAACACCTCGGCGTATAGCTGTTCGATAGCCGCGCGACCTTGGAACGCCTGGCCGGATTCGTCGGTGTACTCGGCATCCCTCGCCCAGAGATCGCAAATCGCTTTGGCGTCGGCCGCATTGAACGCTTTGAAGAACTCGTCCGCCGTCGCCCGGATCGCCTTCTCATCGGCCTCATTTCCCGGCTTGGCGATGGGGGTTGGGCTCACCGGAGCGGCCTCAGCCGCTTGGGCATGGTTTACGCAGCCGAAGTGGACCCTTAGGGCGACTCCCGCCCCGACGACCAATAGGCCTGCGGCCGCGAGTCGAATTTCTTTCCACCGATGATTCATGGGTAATTCTCCTGTTTCGCAATTGTTCATCCCGCTTCAGCGCCAACGGGTGCAACAAAAAAGTATAAAAGTATATGCGCCGCAGGCAACCCTAAACATAGGGGGGTATTGGGCTGCTGTAGCCGAAATAGTTCTTCTCCTGCCGCGCCGCTACCCTCGTTCAGCCGGCAGAAATCTGCAAAAGCGTGTGGAATGTGCCGGATGTACCGTGCTACAGCCTGTCCATCCGCGCTAGCCGCAACAGTCCCGCTAAGACCCCTGTGCTGCAAACCCGATGAAATTGTTGGAACCCGAACTTTCAGGGAGACTCCCCATGAAGACATTCTGCCTGGCAGCCGTCATCGCAGGGATTGTTCTTAGCACCCACGGCCGGATCGCGCGAGGGCAGGGATACGGGACCGATAGCCAAAACGTGCTGACGCCGGCGGCGGGCGGCATGGCAGGAGTCAGCATTGCCGAGCCGCAGGACGTGCCTGCGGCGATTTTTGGCAATCCCGCCACGCTGACGCAATTTCGCGGGACTCAGTTCACACTGGGCGGCGCCTGGGTCGAGGGCTATCCGACCGTCACGAACAACGGTTCCGCCAACAACGGAGTCCCCTTTAGCGTTACGTCGCGGACGCAAGGATTCGCCGTTCCGGGAATCGGTGTGATTCAAGACCTTCGCCCCGTTGGCGTGCCGGGCGCTTTCGGATTGGGACTCGCCGGCTTGAGTGGTTTGGGGGCGGAGTACCGCGGCCGAGCGCCGGCTGGCAGTTTTCTCAACAATGTCAGCAGTGAGTACATGGTTCTTGGAATAAACGCCGCGATGGGCGTCGAACTGACCGAACGGCTCTCGGCGGGCGCCGCGCTAACCCTTGGCACCGCTTTCGCGCAACTTGGAACCACCGGCGAACTGGTGAGCAGCGCCATGGTTCACGACTATGGCTTGCGAGGGACATTCGGGCTCGACTACGCCTTGAATCCCTGCAATACCGTTGGCGTGTTCTATCAGACCAGGATGGACTTCACGTTTCCCAACGCGGTTCGTTTCCGCGACGCCTACAACGACCTTTCCGTTTCTCAACCGGAGACCGTCGGGCTGGGAGTGGCCAATCGCAGTCTGATGGATGGCAACCTGCTGCTGGCCGCCGATGTCTACTACAAACTCTGGGAGAGCGCGCCGCTCTGGGAGGACGTTTACGTCAACCAGTGGGCGTTTGCCGTCGGTGCGCAACTTACCAGGAATAAGCTGAAATACCGCCTCGGCTACTCATACAACACCAATCCGATCAACCATTCGGTGGGCGACAGCCTCGACGGATTCCCCGTGGGCCAAAGCGCCGTCCAACTCTATCAAGCGTCCAGCACGGCCGTCATCAACCAACACCGCATCACCGCCGGCATCGGCCGGCAGGGGTTCCTTGTGCCGAGTCTCGATCTGGACGTGTTTGCCGGCGGCCTGCTGAACGCCCACGACGAGTTCGGCGACTCCCAAGCGTCGGTCGCCGTATACTACGTCGGCACGGGTCTCACCTGGCGGTATGGCGATTGTTCCAGGCAGCCGCAATAGCGCGAGGCGCCTCCCGCTTGCAGTCGGCGCGCACCGCTTTCACCGCCGCCAGAGCCAGCGGCGTGGGATACGCAATTGCCATCTTCCCCCGTTTCGCCAGCGCGACGAAGACGGCCAGCGCCTTGGGAATCGCCCGGGCTACCAGCGCCTGCCGCTGGTCAAACGCCAAGCGCACCAGAGCGCGTTCGGCGGCGCGGCGTATCTCCGGCAGCATCTGCTCGAACTTTCTTTGCCACAAGAGTGTTCGGCCCTGTTGTCGATCCTTTGTGTGGGCGATCATAACGAGTCTCCTTACATCTTTGTTAGCTAGTATAGCTCAAAGCGAGCTCTCCGAGCCCCTCCTCGGCGGCGGCGGCGCGCAGCTTGGTCATCGCCCGGACCTCGATCTGCCGGACGCGTTCCTTGGTGACGCCTATAAGTTCGCCGACTTGTTTGAGGGTCAGCGGCTCTTGGCCGCGCACGAGCCCGAAGCGGCGGGTGATGATCTCGCGTTCGCGCGTATCGAGCCGCTGGAGAATCTGTGCGACGGCGCTCTCCTGCCGCGACTGGGCGTCCTCCAACTCGTGCCGATCGGTCCGAACGTCTTCCGCGCTCGCAAACACATCGCCCATCCCGGCCCGAAAACGATCCTGGTGGCGATGCTCGCCGGGGATCGTGCGGGCAAAGTTCTTCATGATCGCCCAACTCGCATAGGTGCTGAACTTGAATCCGCGGGCGAAATCGTACTTGTCGACCGCCCGGATCAGCGACATGTTCCCGTCGCTGATCAGCGCGAAGAGATCCGCTCCCGGGGCGAAGTGCCGCTTGGCGATCGACACCACCAGCCGCAGATTGGCCGAGATGATCTCGTTCTTTGCGGTCAACGACTGCTCGTACAGCCGCTCGATCCGGTCCAGAAGGCTGCCTTGCGGCCTGGCCGGATCGAGTTGACTGCGAAGCGCGTCGGCCTTGTACTTCAGGTAGTTCATCTTGCGAAACAGGCAAACCTCCTGTTCGTGCGTCAGCAAGGGCGTCTCGTAGAGGGAGGCCAGGTAGGGCGGCAGATTGCCAGGCGCTTTCCGCGGCTTCGGCAGCGGCTCGCTTGGCGGCGCAGGCGCCAGCAGCGCCCGCTCCTGCCGCGCCGTGCGGATCCGCTCGAACTCGGCGTTGGGAATATACGCGAGTTCAAGCGACACGATCCGCTGAGCCCGCAACTCAAGGATGATCTGCCGGATGTTGGCTAGCGGGCGGCAATACCGCTCGGCCAGCGCCGCCGCCGACTCTCCCTGCTCATACAACCGATAGATGTCCCGCTTGGTTTCCGGCCGTGCCGGGCCGTGATGGTCGGGGAAAATGGCCGCCTGCGGGTGTTCGCGATCGAACCGCTTCAACATGCAGCGGATGGTTTCCAGGCTGCGGCCGGTCTGGTGGGCGAGCTGGTGAGTAACTTCCGAAGGCCACGCGCCGGCGGCTGCCAGCCGCCGCGCCTGATCGAAAACCATCTCTCGTTCCTGCGGCTTCATCCGCGTGAAACGCGCCCCGAACTCGACGCGATGGCGATTGCGGCAGACGAACCTATCGACGGAACTTTGGAGGAACCCGATCCGCCGGCGGCCGTCGAGAACGAATCGCCGGCCTACCAAACCCTGGCGGCGCCAGCGGTTGATGGTCTTGGTCGAGACATTGAACTGCCGTGCGAGTTCTTGGACCGATAGCACGGGCTCGCCCGCCCGCGGCTGAAGCGGCGCTGCAATGGCATACCGGTGTTTTGTTGGGATGGCAATCATAGTGCGTGCCTCTCATTCCGAAGAGGATTTGTTCTCGTTAAGTGATTGCCCGATTATGTGCGAAGGAGTACGCGCGGTCTAGCTCGCAAAACTACGTGCTTTCCCGCGCAAAAAGCGCAAGGCGGAACGGGCGCGGGATCAGTCCGCGACCGCGGCGGCGGAGTCCGCTTGCACGCCGGGGGAGACGTAGACCCGGCCGCAAAGCACTTCCTGAATGGCCGGAATCAGATCGGTGGCGGCGGATCGCTTCAGCACGAATCCCAGGGCGCCGGCGGCCATCGCCTCGCAAACCGCCTCCGCCTCGTCGTGAATGCTCAGGACGACGATTTTGGCGGGCGCCGCCAGATCGAGCGCGTGCAGGCGTCGCAGGACGTTTTTCGTGCCCGACACCGGCAGGGAAAGGTCCACGATAATCAGGTCGGGCTTCAGCGTGGCTGCCATGTTGACCAGGGAATCCTCGTCGGCCACCATAACCACGGCCTCGAAAAGACCCGTCACGAGCCGCCGAACTCCCTCGAGCATGTTTTGATGAGCGTCGGCGACAAGCAAGCGCGCGTGTTTCACGGTAGTCCCTGCAATACTAGACACGAGAACTCGTTGGGGTGGCAGTTGTACTGCCACTCCTGTGGATGGCGACTCGGGGTGGCAGTACAACTGCCGCCCCAACCCCTCAGCGCGAGCGAGAGAAACTAGACACATTGGGCATTCGGCAGGGACGGCAGGCAGCCGCCCAGCTTCCAAAAAATCTCTTTCCGATGGACGGGCACTTCCGCCGGGGCGGCGATCCCGAGTTTCACTCGCCCGCCTTGCACCTCCAGCACAGTTACCGTGACGCCGCTGCCGATAACGATGGACTCCCCAGTTTTCCGGGTTAGAAGCAACATGTGTGTATCCTCCCTGCAAATAGTTTTCCGGGAAGCCGGATTACGCCGGCAACCTTCAGGCACGGGATCATTGTCGCCGTGGAGGGTCCCCAAGTCACCTCGTAAAACTACGTGCTTCCGGCCGGAAAAAGCGCAGCGCCGTCGTCAGGAAGCGATAATGCCGTGTCGGACAGCGTACTTGGTGAGGTCCGCCGTCGAGTCCAAACGCAGCAGTTTCATGACGCTCGCCTTGTGGAATTCGGCCGTGCGAGGCGAGATTTTGAGAATTGCCGCCACTTCCTTGGCCGATCGCCCCTCGGCAAACAACTGCAGAACCTCGCGCTGCCGAGGGGTGAGCTTACGGGACGGCTCTTGCTGCTGTGCGGCGCCGTCCCGATACGCTTGCATCACCTCCTTGGCGATCAGCGGGGTCACGTAGGTCCGTCCCGCCAGGGCTTCGCGAATGGCGGTGACGAGTTCGGAGGGCGCGGAATGTTTCAACACGAACCCCGAGGCGCCGATCTCGAACGCCCTCGCCGCATAAGTCGCGTCCTGGTGCATGGTCAGGAAGACGACCTTCGCCGCCACCTCGGCCTTCTTCAGTTGCAGGACGGCTTCGATGCCGTTCAGCAGCGGCATGGTGATGTCGGCCACGATGACGTCCGGGCACAGCGCCTTGGCGCGGGCGACCAGTGCGCGGCCGTCTTCCACGATTCCCACGACTTCGAACTCCGGCTCCAGCAGGCCGTGCAGGCCCTCGGCGACGATTTTGTGATCGTCGGCCAGCAGTATCCTTGCTCTTTTCATGGTTGGCTCTCACCCAAGGGGGCCCAGACTTCAATCAGCGTGCCTTTGCCCGGCTCGGAACGCAGCGAGAAGTCGCCGCCGATCAAGCGTGCCCGCTCCTCCATGCTGGCCAGGCCGAGGCCCGGTTTTCCGTGGAACTGCGCCGGATCGAATCCGAGGCCCGCATCTTCGATCGAGAGCAAGACGCCTTCCTCCGTGGATGCCAGGGAAATCGAGGCTTTTCTTACGGCCGCGTGCTTGGCGATGTTTCGCAAGCCCTCTTGCGCGATCCGATACAGGCACAAGGCGGCATCCTTCGGGAGGTTTGCCGGGGCCGGTTCCAGCGTGCAGCGGACGGAAATCCCTTCTCGCTGCGAAAAGCCGCTGCATTCCGAACGCAATGCGTCGACCAGCCCGAGGTCGTCGAGGATCGACGGGTGCAACTGGCGGGACAGAGCATGCACGTCCTCGGATAGTATGATGAGCTGCTCTTTCATGTCGCGCAACCTGCCCGGCGCCGTTCCGGACGAGTCCAACTCTTGCTCGAGTTTTCCGGCTTCAATGGCCAACACGGCGAGCCGCTGGGTCAGGTCGTCGTGCATTTCGCGGGCGAGCCGGCGCCGTTCGGCCTCCTGGGCGGTCAGGAGCTTTCCGGCCAACTGGCGCACCGACGCCTCCGCCTTCCTTCGCTCCGTAATGTCCTCGATGAGAACCAGCGCACAGAGTTCGCCCTGGAAGTCGAGGAGTTCCGCCGACAGAAGCCCTACGAACAATTCGCCGGTCTTGGTGTGAAACACGGCTTCCACGTTGCGAATGCTCTTCTCGGCGCGAAGCGTGGCGTCAATCCGCTCGATCGCCGGTGGATCGGCTGGGAGTCGCAGCTCCACGAACGAGCGTCCGATGGCCTCGTCGCGACGCCATCCGGAGACCTGCTCGAAAGCGTTGTTGACTTCGATGAATCGCCGGTCCTTCAGAGACGTGATCGCACAAACCATCGGGCTGGCCCGAAACGCCTTGGAAAACTTCTCCTCGGATTTCTGCAAAGCCATCTCGATCTGCTTGCGCTCGGCAATCTCCCAAACCGAATCCATCATCAGGGTCAGTTGGCGCACGTCGAGGTCCGTGTAATCCGTGCCCTTGTTCGCCACGGCGACCACCGCGACCACTTCTCCCTTGTTGAACACCGGCAGGGTCATGAAGCGGAACAGGGGCGAATGTCCCTCCGGATAACCCTTCTTGAGCGGGTGGGGCGCGAGGAAATCGTTGACGACGATAGGCCGGCGCTGCCGCACCGCTTCTCCCCACAAGCCCGTCTTTTCCAACTCGTAGACCGTAGGCGGGTTGGGAATGCTGCACTCCTTCATTACCTCTCTGGACCAGGCGTGCAGCGTGAACTTTCTTTTCTCCTCGCTGTAGTAGAAGATGTAGCCCAGCTTGCTCTCGGACAGCGCAAGGGCTTCGTCGAGCGCGCCGTCGAGCAATTCGCGCAGCGACTCGGGCTGGTGCTGCGTGATCTTCAACACGCTCCGCAGCCGCTTCTCGTCGATTCGATACGCCTCTTCCGCCCGCTTGCGGTGCGTGATGTCGCGGATGATGTGGACGGCGCCGGTGATCTCGCCCGCTTCGCCGAAGATGGGGTCGGCGGTCACCATGTAGCACTTGTCGTCGAGCGTCAGTTCGAATCCCTCTCGTTTCCGGGTGCGGAGCATCTCTTGATACGGGCAGCCTTGGAAGAAGGTGCTCGAGCCGTGCATCAATTCGTAGCACTTTCGCCCCACGATTTGGCCTTCGGGGAGGTTGAGCAGCTTGTTCATGCTTTCGTTGCACTGCAATATGGTTCCATCCCGATCGAGCAGGCAGATGCGGTCGTTGATGGCGTTGAAGGTCGCCTTCCAATCGCGCAACGCCCGCTGCAGCTTGTCTTCCCTCGCGGCGTCTTCCGCGCGTTGGAGAGGCTTGTTCGGGTGGATGTCGACCAGCGGCATTAGCGGCTTTTTGCTCATTCGACTTTCCCCGCTCTTATCGCACGCCTCCGCGCCGCTTGGCGATTTCGTCGCGGAGCCGCGCGGCCCGCTCGAACTCCTCCGTCGCCACGGCGTCGGCAAGCTGCTCGGCCAGCGTTCGCCCCAGGCGGTATTCCTGGCGCAGCGACTCCTTCATCTCGATCAGTTGGCCGACCAGTTCATCGTGGTCGAACTGCTCTTCGGCTTCGAACTTCACGAACAGGGATCGCATCTGCTCCAGGCCGTGGCCGATTTCCTCGATGGCCGCCTCGGGGCCGGACTTCTGAAGCACGACCATCGCCGCCGATTGCACCCGGTGGAACACCACAAAAGGCCGGTACTGCTCGTGCGAGGTGGTCCATTGCGGTTCCGGCGAATACGCGGCCACGAAGTCCATCAGGGCCAGCGTGTGGTCGGCGTCGGCCACCGCCCGGGCGAACTGCCGCAACGCCAGGCAACAAATCCGCCGGTGGTAGAACTGCAAGAACTCGCGGTCGATCTCCATGCACTGGGCGGCGGTGAGCACGAAGGGGACGCCCTGTTCGCCCTGTTCGGCGGCTTGCGCGTTGAGCCATTCGAGATAGGTGTCGGCCCCGTGGGGTTTCTCGCCGTCGGGCCGGCCGGCGACCTCCATTTGCAGCAGGCCCATTTCGATGCGCATCTGCAGCACGTCGCGCCCGTCGGCGGCCTTGATCAGCCGCGCGCTAATCGCCCCCGGCTTGAACGGCCACTCGCGAAAGATGAGGTCGAGATCCTGGCTGTTTGACATAGGCGCCCATTATAAGCGGCGGCCGTCTAATGTTCCATGCCCGGCCCGCGCTGCCGTTTCTTGTGCGATTGCAGGCGTTTTGCCTCCAGGCGGCGCTGAATCGAGCCGCGCGTCGGCCTGGTTGGCTTGCGCGGACGCGGCGGCTGGGAGGCGTTCAGCAGCATTTGCCGCAGCTTTTCCAGACAATCGGCCGTGTTGCGGCCGGCATCGCGGAATCGCTGGCTGACCACCAGCAACTCGCCGTCCACCGTGATCCGCCGCCGGTGCTTCGCCAGCAGACGCTGCCGAACGCTTTCCGGCAGGCTCGGGCTGGCGGCCACCGGCCAGCGAAGCACCGCCTTGCTATTGACCTTGTTGACGTTTTGCCCGCCCGGCCCCCCGCTGCGCGCGTAGGTGAACTGAAACTCCCGCAACGGAATCCGCAGTTTGGCCGATACGATAAGCATGAGAGCATCCGCAGACGTTAGCGTATAACAACATACTGATTGGTCCGTTTCCCGGCCCCCTTCATGCCCCCGGCGATCAGGGCCACGCCGGTCAAGGTCAGCGCGACGACCACCCCGAGCCAGATGTGAAATCGCGCGACGGCGGCGGCGTACTGCTGATCGGTGCGCCGGTCGAGGCCCGTCTTCATCCATTGCCATGCCTCCCAGCTCTGCCAGACGCGCAAGGTCTGGGCGGACTGGCGGATCTGCTCGGGATCGACCGAAAACGGCGATTTGGGCTGGTGCATCAGCAGCCAAATCCATCCCGCCACGGCCAGCGCAAACACAACCGTTCCCAACAGCAGCAGCCGCTGACGCTTGCCCCACTGTCCAGGGGATGCCTGTGGCTCGGGCTCTTCCTCAACCCTTTCGAGAGCCGTGATCCCCAACAGCGTCGGCACGTCCAGCGGCGAGCCGCAGGCGCAAACGATCGACTCTCCAGCTTGCCTGGGCTCGACCAGAACCTTCTGGCCGCAGGCACAAGGCAGCAAGTACTTTACCGTCACCGAACCGTTCTCCGCACGAAAATGGATCGCCTCTGCCGACAGTGTACCGCCTCGGCTGGCTTCTGGCGAGTTGATTGGCGTAGGAGGTGCTGTTTGTGCGTCGGCCATCGCAATTCGGAGAGAGTGTAAGGAATTTTGTGGCACGGGCTTCCAGCCCGTGGAAAAACACGGCCAAGATGGCCGTGCCACTTAGAGGTGACACAAAAATCTTTACAGGGCCAATTCGGAGGGCAAATTGCTGCCCATATACCCCAAAATACGCAACTTAACACCACAGGAGGCCCTATTTGAGTCGGGAGCCGTATTTTGTGGAAATTTTTGGCCAAAAGACTGGACGTGCAAAAATTCACGATTACAATCTACAATTGTGGCGGTAACGACAGTCTGCGCATCAAAGTGCCTGCGGGCGAAAAGGTGCATCTTTGCGGAGCGCTAAACAAGCGTATAACTCCGTCAACAGATTGGCCATCTGAAGCATTGATGCGATGTCGGCGTGCCAAGTTCCGGTTTCGGCCGGTGGGCGGTTGCGCAATCCGCGAGGGATTGGCGCCGCCGGCGGCGTGAAACGGCGGTCGTGTCACCGGCCGCTCTGAGGAGTTTGGGGCGTTTGGGTTTTCTGGACGGCGCGAGCGCAGTCTCACCCCAGGTAGAATCCTTTGCCAAATGGCGAGCCGCGTCCGCACGACAAGAAATCGGTGGTAGAATTTTTTGGCTTTTGGCCATCATCTATGGCATAATGGTACTTCGTAAGCCACGCGCACCATTATCGCCTTGGACCGAGACCTGAGGAGCATGACTTTGTACGACGCACTACTGGACGGCCTGGACGACGAACCGATTTCGCGGGCGGAAGAGACCTTGGAGTTGGTCGATGAGCCCGTCGAGGTGCTGGAGGTCGAAGACGATCTGGACCGCGTGGTCCTGGACGACGACGAGGAGCCCGATCCCGAACTGGACGTGACCGCCGACGACTTGTTGGCGGTAGTGGAGGACGACGAATCGTGGTCCGACGATCCGGTCCGCATGTACTTGACTCAGATGGGCGAGATTCCGCTGCTGACGCGGCAGCAGGAAATCACCCTGGCCAAGCAAATCGAAATCACCCGCGCGCGATTTCGCCACAAGGTGCTCGAGTGCGACTACGTCATACAGACCGCGGTGAAGGTTCTGCGGCGGGTCCACGAGGGCGAGCTCCCCTTCGACCGCACCGTGCAGGTGTCGGTGACCGACCAGCTCGAGAAGCACCAGATTCTCGGGCGGCTGCCGCACAACCTGCGCACGCTGGAGACGCTGTTGAAGCGGAACCGGCGGGACTACAACATCGCCACCAGCAAGTCGCGAATGCACGCCCAGCGCCGCGCTGCCTGGCGGAAGCTGGGACGCCGTCGCCGCCGCGCCGTCCGGCTGGTCGAAGAGCTCGGTCTGCGCACGCAGCGCATCGAGCCGATGATCAAGACGCTGGAGGAGTTCAGCCGCCGGGTCGACGAGCTCCGCCATCGCATCCGCGAGTACAACGCCCAGAGCAGGGGCCACCACCACAAGCAACGCGAGCCCTGGATCGCCGAGTACCGCAATATCTTGCGGGCGACCCAGGAGTCGCCCGCCAGCCTGCGCAAGCGCGTGCTGTACCTGAAGGGAATCTACGCCCTGTACCAGGAGGCCAAGCGCGGCCTCTCGGAGGGCAACCTGCGGCTGGTCGTCTCCATCGCCAAGAAGTACCGCAACCGCGGTCTGAGTTTCCTGGACCTGATCCAGGAGGGCAACGCCGGGTTGATGCGGGCGGTCGACAAGTTCGAGTACCGCCGCGGCTTCAAGTTCTGCACCTACGCCACCTGGTGGATTCGCCAGGCCATCACCCGCGCCGTGGCCGATCAGAGCCGCACCATCCGCATCCCGGTCCACATGGTCGAAACGATGTCGCGGGTGCGGAACGTGTCGCGGAACCTGCTGCAGAAGCTGGGCCGCGAGCCCACGATCGAAGAAACGGCCTCAGGCAGCGAGACGTGCGTCGATGAAGCCCGCCGCGTGCTGGCCATGAGCCGCTACCCGATCAGCCTGGACCGGCCGGTGGGCAACAGCGAGGACAGCCACTTTGGCGACCTGCTGCCCGACGGCACGGCCCGCAGCCCGGCCAGCGGCGCCGCGCACGGCATGCTCCGCAACCGCATTGCCAAGGTGCTCAAGACGCTCAGTTACCGCGAGCGAGAGATCATCAAGCTCCGCTACGGCCTGGGCGACGGCTACAGCTACACCTTGGAGGAGGTCGGACACATCTTCAAGGTGACCCGCGAGCGAATCCGCCAGATCGAAGCCAAGGCGGTCCGCAAGCTCCAGCAGCCCAGCCGCAGCCAGGAACTGGTGGGGTTCCTCGACTGAGTGCAAGGCAAAACGATGAACTACGAATCCATGCGAGAGGTATTGCAGCGCCAGCCATTCGAGCCCTTTGAAATACGGCTCACGAATGGGGAAAAACACGAAGTCCGGCACCCGGAAATGGCGCTCTTGCTCAGGTCTCGCCTTGTGATTGCTCTTCCCGATGATCGTATGGTCATTTGTCCTTTACTTCACATTGCCAGCGTGGAAATCCTGCAAACCGCCTGATATTTTTTGCGTTGGGGTGGCAGTTGAACTGCCACCCCAACATTCTTTTCCGACCCCTGTTGACAGCGTCGGCCGTTCTGATAGACTTAGCCCTGTTACGATGTGCGTTGGTGGTCGGCCGCTCCCGTGGGGAGGGCCGACGAACAGGGAACTCCGGTGCAATTCCGGGACGGCCCCGCCGCTGTAACCGAGTGTGAGGAGGGTGGCCCCATCTGATTGGCCATTGCCGCGCCGAGGCGCGGCGAGAAGGCCGGGCGAAGCCCCAGCTCGGAAGTCAGAAGACCTACCATCGCGTTACCTGCGGCCCGTTGCGAGGGACAGTGGCCGCGAAATGGTCGGTTTGCAGGAAACCGCGTTCGATTGGTTATTTCCCTTGCGCCTCGCGTTGCCGCTTGCGGCTTCGCAACCGATAGGCTGGCACGGCGGGGAGTGCGTCGATCGTGAGGAAGCGGTCATGTTGCAGAAACCCGGGAAAACGCCCGCAGCCGGCTTCTCGTTGATCGAGTTGCTGGTGGTCATCACGATCCTCGGCATCTTGATTTCGCTGTTGCTGCCGGCGGTGCAAGTCGCCCGCGAGGCCGCCCGCCGCATCTCCTGCGGCAACAATCTGCGGCAGATTGGCATCGGATTGCAGCACTACCACGCCGTCGAGGAGTGTTTTCCGCCCGGGTGCATCGAGCCAATCTTCAAACGACCGGGCGGCCGGCAATACGCCTGGTCGGCCTTCTTGTTGCCGTACCTCGAGCAGCAGTCGCTCTACGCAATGATCGATTTTTCTCAGCCCTGTTATGCGGAAGCGAACGCAAAAGCAGCCGCCACGGTCGTCTCGACGTACTTGTGCGCGAGCACCCCGCGGAATTCGCCACTGCTCCAGGGCCGAGGAGCCACCGACTACGGCGGACTCTACGGCGAGGCGATTCCGCCTCATCCTACCGACGGATCGTGGGTTGCCGACAACGGCACGATGATCTATGACCGCGCCATCTGCATCGCGGCAATCCGCGACGGCGCCTCGAACACGCTGGTCGTCGCGGAAGCCTCCGGCTGGGGCGACGGACAATGGATCAATGGGCTGAACATCTTCGACCAGAAATACGCCATTAACTACGTGCCGCCCGATGCGCGGTTCTTGGAAAACGAAATTCGCAGCAACCATCCCGGCGGCGCCAACGGAGCGTTTTGCGACGGCTCCACCCGATTCCTTAATGAAACCATGGATATAAGAATCCTTAAGGCTATTATTACCCGCGCCGGCGGCGAAGTCGTCGGCGAGTTCTAGTTTGCCTTGCACAAGTCAGGGTGAAAGGAGCCAGCGTTTATGCGTCAACGTGGAAACTGCCTTCGTCGCGCCGCGCTGGTGGGGTTGGTGGGGCTCAGCTTGCCGACACCGCTATGGGCCGTCTCGAACATCATCACGCCCCAGCCAGGCTACCAAGCGATCGATCGCTATACGTCGATCACCGTGCGGAGCCAAGACACGTGGGGCAACCTGCTGGCAATCTATGACGGCGACGCCGGCTTGCAGGTGTTCGATCGCGTCTCGAACCAGCAATACAACCTTGGCGCCTCTGGCGACGCCGGTAATATATGGAACTCGTTCGTCACCTTTAGTCCCGGCGGCGATTCGATCTGGGTGGGCTACGAATTCCGTATCTATGAGGTGACGAACATCCTCGGCACCCCAATATGGAACCATCGGGCCAACATGTGGTATAACTTCGACCTGGCTTTTTCGGGCACGACCCCCTATGTCTCGGGGCTCAACTCCGAAAGCTACTCCAATCCCAATACGATTTGGCGGCTCGACACTAGCGGGAGCAACAACCACACGCCGGTCGCCGTGGTAGGCGGCTCTTCCGCGGGGTTGGCCTTCGATGCGCAAGGCAACCTGTACTACGCCACCAGCTACCTGGGTACGGGCGATAAGCTGGTGCGATTCTCCAGCGGCAAGGTCAGCGAAGGCGGGAAGACGCTGGGTGATGCCGAAACGCTCTCCAACATCCCATTTCCGGCCTACGATACCGAAGTGGACGGCACGGGCCATGTGATTTTCGATTTCAGCGAAGGCGGGTTCAACGGGTCTGGGAATTGGACACAACTCAACAGCACGTTGGCGGTGTGGAACGGAACCAGCGACCCCGGCCAGAACTACGACGTAATCGGCACAGCCGGCGAGGACCACTGGTTCACGGTCATCAGCGCCGCCGGTAATGCGGTCGACGGCGACGGCGTTGCCTACCTGGCCGACGGAGGGTATAATGTGCCCCACCCGGGCTTGGCCGAGATTCGTCCGGTGATTGCCGGCAATTACTGGGCCCCTGTGGCGGGCGGCGGCGGGACGGGAACCTGGGACTCGACGTCGAACGTCTGGGGCACCAGTGCAGGTAGTCCGACTGCGGGCAGCAGCGCGCAGTCCACCACAGACACCCTGATCTTCATAAACGCGGCCGGCGTGGTCACCGTCAACGGCACGGTGACGGTCAACGCGGGCCTTGCGTTCAAGACCAACGGCTACAGTGTGGTCGCCGGGTCTTCGAGCCCCGCCATCAACCTCAACGGCGCCACTTCCGCGGACAACACCATCACCACCGACGCCGGCGTGACCGCCACGGTCGCCGCTAAGTTGACCGGTGGCAACGGAATGACTAAGGCCGGCGCCGGCACGCTGATCCTCAGCGGCGTCAACACCTACACCGGCTTGACCACCGTTTCAGCCGGCACGCTGCAACTTGGGGTGAACGCCCAGGCCCCAATCTTCAACCCCGTCGCCGGGGCGGACATCCAAGGCGGCAAGATGGTCTTCGACTACACAAGCAGCAGCCCGGCGTCGACGATCCAGGACAAGCTGAAAGCGAGCTACAACCCGGCGGGATCCTGGACCGCCGGCCAGTTCAAGTGCTCGACTGCGGATTTGTCGCATGGACTGGGCTGGGCCGACGACCCCGGGTCGAGCCAAGTTAGGGTCGCCTACACGTACTACGGCGACGCTACCCTGGACGGGTCCGTGGACAGCAGCGACCTGGCCAAGGTGCTGGCGAACTACAACCAGATGACCAACATGGTCTGGAGCCAGGGCGACTTTAACTATGACGCAAAGGTGGACAGTAGCGACTTGGCCAAGGTGCTGGCGAACTACAACCAGGGTCCCGTGGTCCCCGGCATCAACGCGGTGTCCTACGGCCGTTTGGACGCCCAGGCGATCCAGATGTTGACCACTGCGGGCTTCAGCGTGGTGCCCGAGCCGTCGAATCTTGTACTGCTTGGCGCCAGCCTGTTGGGGCTGCTGGCCTACGCCTGGCGGAGGCGGAAGTAAGGCGTTGAATGGTGAATGCGGGTCTTCTTCGCCCAGTTGGCATTTCGGATTGATGGTTTATGATTTATGATTGGCAGTTGCCGGCACGCCGTTTGTGGCTCGGCAATCGGAAATCATCCATCAAAGATCAAGAATCCCATGCCGCTCCCCCCCTGGCACGACAGCCCCCTGATGAAGGCCGCACGCCGCGAGCCGGCCGAGCGACTGCCCGTATGGCTGATGCGGCAGGCCGGCCGCTACATGGCCGAATATCGCGAACTACGAGAGAAAACCTCCTTCCTGGAACTCTGCAAGAATCCAGACCTCTGCGCCGAGGTCATGCTCACGGCGGTCGAACGCTTGGGAGTCGACGCGGCGATCCTCTTCTCCGACCTGCTGCTGGTGCTGGAGCCGATGGGGGTCGAGTTGGAGTTTTCGGCCGGCGAGGGGCCCGTCCTGCACAATTCGGTCCGCACCGCCGCCGACGTCGACCGCTTGCGGGAACTGGAAACCATCGAGCCCTTGAACTTCGTGATCGAGGCCGTGCGCAAGACCCGCGCCGCCTTGCCCGATACGCTGCCGCTGATCGGCTTTGCCGGCGCCCCCTTCACGCTGGCCGCCTACGCCATCGAGGGCGGATCCAGCCGCGACTACCGGCAGGCCAAGACGCTGATGTACACCGACACCGGCGCCTGGGACGCCCTGATGGGCCGGCTCGCCCGCGCGGTCACCTTGCTGCTGAACTCCCAGATCGACGCCGGCGTGCAAGTGGTGCAGCTCTTCGACAGTTGGGTCGGCTGCCTGGGCGTGGACGACTATCGCCGCTACGTGCTGCCGCACACGCGCTCGGTGATCGAGTCGCTGCGGCCCGGCGTGCCGGTGATCCACTTCGCCACCGGCAATCCCGCGCTGCTGCCGTTGATGTGCGAGGCCTTCGGAAAGCGAAAACGCGACGCCGTCATCGGCGTCGACTGGCGCGTTCGGCTAGACGACGCCTGGCGCACGATCGGCTACGACAAGGCGATCCAAGGCAACCTCGACCCGGCCGTGTTGCTGTCGGCGCCGACGGAAATCCGCCGCCGCGTGAAGGACATCGTTCGCCAGACCGCCGGGCGCCCGGGCCACATCTTCAACCTCGGCCACGGCGTGCTGCCGCAAACGCCGGTGGAAAACGTCGTCGCCCTGGTCGAGGCGGTACACGAGTTCGGCAGCCGCTAGCGCCGTTGCCACTGGTCAGCGTCGAGGCCGCGATCCCGTCTCTTGCAGCACCTCCGTTTCGACGGTTGTCGCCAAACGGCGGGCCTCCTCGGCCACTTCTTTCGTCGGCCAGAAGTCGTCGTCGTACCTGCTCTCGACGGCATAGGGTATGAGCGGCTCGACGGTCGAAATCAGACTACGGAGCGACTCGTCCGCGGCGGCGGCGAGATCGACCAACTTCGACAAGTTGTGCGTGAATGGAAAAGCAACGCCCAAATGGATCAGCAAAGCCTTCAGATACTTCTCGGCGGCTTGTTGGGCGTGAAAGCAGGCCGCATCAAACGATTCTGCTTGAATTAGCGCAACCACGGCTGTCATATCGCTTTTCGCCTTCTTCAGCCACCCGGCGAGAAACTCAGACCGGTCTTTCATACAACACCTGTCCTTCGCGGACGGCCGTGGTGACGAATGCCTCAGGCACTTCCGACCACTGGCGCACCTCGTCCGGAGTGTAGACCATGATTTCCACTTCCACCGGAAGGTCGGCTAACGCCGTATAGAGGGGAGCCGAACGCCGATGGCGCGGCTCCGCGGACTGCCGGATCACCAGTAGGTCGAAGTCGCTATCGGCCCGCGCGTCGCCCCGCGCCCGGCTGCCAAACAGGATCACCTTCAAAGGATCGGTTGCCCGCACAATCCGGCGGACGATTTCCTCAACAACGCTTGTATCGGTTTGAATGACACTAGACATGGTGCAACCGTTCGGAAGTGGAGAGCAGGCAAATGCCATCGAATCGGGCATCGCCTCTGTCCTACTCGATTATACCTTCTCTTTCGACCGCCGAGAATAGTCGATGAAAGCTTCTTCACGCCGACCAATGCGGATCGGGCTGAGAACAAACCTCGGGCATCGCCTTGCCCTGGATCGCGGCCACGGCCTTTTCGGCGGCGGTCACCGCGGCCGCGTCGCCGTGGGCCTCGATCGTCAGCTCGAAGGTTCTCGATTCGCCGCCGGCCAGCACGATCACTCGCCCCTGTTGCTTCTCGAAGGATCTCCGGTTGGGGAAGTTGATTCCCGGCTCCAGGCCGGTCACGTAGCCGTCGGCCGCCGCTTGCCGGTTCTTCCATAGGGTGAAGCAGGGCAACTGGTTCTTGTTGAACTTCACGCTCACGCCCTGGTCGCCGGCCGGGTTGCGCAACAGGGCCTGCGTCCGGCCGGAGGCGTCGGCCAACAGGTCGAAGAAAAAGCAGGCCTCGCCCAGCCCGGGGCTCTCGGGGCCGTAGATGTTCCACTCGGGCACGCTCGCCGCCGCCACGGCGTCGCGCGGGGCCGCCTTCTTCACCGGCAGCACCACGCGCGCCCCCGGCGCCGCCAACGGCACGCCGAAGTTGATGTGGTACAGCAACTCCAGCTCGCCCGGCTCGGCCGAAATGTTGGCGATCGTGTCGCTGACGGTCATCCCAGGCTGGCCGGCCTTGGTGCGGATCGTCGTGGTCATCCGCAGTTTGTTGCCGAAGAGCCGCGACTCGTCGACCACGCCGCTGACGGCAATCTCGCCCGAGTCGCCGTCGATGGCGACTTCGACCTTATGGGCGGGCGTGTTGGCGATCTTGCCGTGCAAAGGGTAGCGGAGCGTGCCGTTGGGCAGGAACTCCGGCGCGCCGTTGCTCTCCAGCCCGCAACGGCAAAGCAACTCGTCGAAGCCGTTGAGCCAGCCGATGCCGCTGGATTCCCACAGGGGAACGTGCGCCGGATGGACCGGGCCTTTGACCGGCGACCGCCAGCCGAGTTGCACCTCGCCCATTGCCGCCCGCCAGATGCCCATGCCCCGGGTGGGGACCACGACGAAGCGGAAGCGGCCGTTGTGGACCTCGACCACATCGACCCCTTCGCGCAGCCCGCCGCGAAGGGTTCGCTTGGTTGCCGAATACCCCCGGGCGGGACCGCCGACCTGTTCGGGGCCGAGCGTGATCTGATCCACGTAGACGTCTTGGTCCACATCGGTAAGAAGCCAGGTTTTCTGCGGCATGGCGATTTACTCCGGCGGGGTGGGCGGGGAATGCAGAGAGTATACACGGCTTGGTGGTTCTCGGGGAAGTCATGGTTTGGGGACTGGTCCATTTCTCGGCGAGAAGACGCATTCTGCGGACAAATGGTGGACCGAAAACATGGACCTGTCCCCTTCCCGCCCAAGCGTCGATGGGTTACTTGCCAAAGCCCCCGGCAGGGTGTAAAAAAGGGCTTCTCTGCAACATTTACCGACTCTCGGGAGGGATCAACCACCATGTGCGCATCGAAGATCGTCAAGCGGGACAATGTAGGGGCGATTTTGGGCCGGGCCTTGGAGGCCGGCGGCGGGCTGTTGCGGCTGACGCCCACCTGGGTGCCGCGAAGCTTCCTGCACCCCGGCAAGCGGATCAAGCTGGCCCCGACCGATTGGTACGCCCTGGGCACGCATCGCGGCGGCATCGACGAACGCTGGTTCGCCAGCACCACCGAGGCCGCCAACGACGGCCGTGCGGCCGACGAGGGGCTGAGCTACTGCATGTTCGAGGGCGAGCGGTTCCTCTTGAAGGACGCCGTCGAAGAGGGCGGGCCGCGGATCGTCGGCCGGCCGATGTGGGAGAAGTACAAACGCTGGCCCGTCTACTCGAAGTTCTTCGACAACATGGGCCCCATCCCGCACCACATGCACCAGCAGGCAAAGCACGCCGCCATGACCGGCCAGCAGGGCAAGCCCGAGTGCTACTACTTTCCGCCCCAACTAAACGCCGCCGAGAACCACTTCGACTACACGTTCTTCGGTTTCGAGCCGGGCACCACCAAGGCCGACGTCCGCCGCTGCCTCGAAAACTGGGACAAGGGCGACAACGGCATCCTCTACCTCTCGAAGGCGTATCGTTTGAAGGCGGGCACCGGCTGGATGGTCCCCGCCGGCGTTTTGCACGCCCCCGGCTCGATGTGTACCTACGAGCCGCAGTGGGGCTCGGACGTGTTCGGCATGTACCAGTCGTTGGTCGAAGGCCGCGAAGTCCCCTGGGACCTGCTGGTCAAGGACGTGCCCAAGGACAAGCACCGCGACCTCGACTTCATCGTCGAGCAACTCGATTGGGAAAAGAACGTCGATCCGCATTTCAAGGAACACAACTACGTCGAGCCGATTGTGGACAAGGAATGTTCCGGCCCGGGCTATACCGACCGCTGGATCGACTACGGCCGCTTCGACGGCGAGCAGTTGGTCTCGGCCAAGGAACTGACGGTGCTGCCAGGCGCGAAGTGCGTGTTGAAAGACCCCGGCGCCAGCGGCTGGATCACCGTGCAGGGCAGCGGCCGGATGGGCAAGCTGGCCATCCAGGCCCCGGTGATGATCCACTTCGGCGAAGAGCCGTGGGACGAGGTGTTTATCACGCACGACGCGGCCCTAGCCGGCGTGGAAATCGAGAACACCGGCGGCGAGCCGCTGGTGGCGCTGCACTACTTCGGCCCGGCCACGCACAAGAATATGCCGGAGATCGGGGATCATAGGAAGAACAACTGACCCAATGCGGCAACGAGGCGAAGACCATAGGGCCATTCATGGCCCTTTCCGCGAAGCGGTAATAGGCCCGGCGTTTACGCCGGGTTGAAGGAATGAAACGACGTATTTCGCGCAGGATGTTGATGTTGTCAGCCCGGTTTACCGGGCTCCTGCCGGCCGAAAGAACAACCTTTTTCTCTGTTGACGCGAGCATCTGCCGGAACATGTTTTTGCCTTTTTGAGGTGCGTGAATATGAAAGCCAGCGAAACGCAGTTTCAGCGTGTCATTGACGCGACGACTCAATTCCTTGTCCCTCACTTTCAACGGCCATATTCCTGGACGCAACGACAGTGGAAGACTCTATGGGACGACTTGGAAGAACTGGCTGGCCTAGATGCAGAGCCATCGTCAACCACCGAGCGCCCGAGGCAACACTTCATCGGCTCTATCGTGACCATGCCGGGAGAGTCCGTGCCCGAAGGAATCACAAAGTATGTCCTCATAGACGGTCAGCAGCGCCTGGCAACGCTTCTCATTCTGCTAGCAGCCCTGCGGGACGCGGCAAGATCCGGCCAGCCTCGTCTGGCCGATGAGATACACGATTTGTACCTATCGAACAGACATCGTGACGGCCGCGAGAAGTACAAGTTGCTTCCTACGCAAGGGGACGGCAGCGGCGAAAACGATCAGAGTACATTCATTAAGATCATCGAAAACCAAGAGTGTGAGCACGACCAACCGATTGCCAAAGCGTATAGGTTCTTCCGCGACCATCTTTCAGATATTGACGGGGAGAGCTTGCAGAGCGTCAAGCTCGCAATTGTGAATCGCCTCCTGCTCGTCAGCATCGTTTTGGACCCCGGGGATGACCCCTATGCCATCTTTGAGAGTCTGAACGCAAAAGGGTTGCCTCTCAGGGCGATTGCACCATAAGTTACTGTCCGAAGAGGACTTGTTCCAAGTAGGAGTCATCCCAGCCTGCGGCCAGGCGTTTGTTCTTCACACCGACCTTG
>Ga0315287_10000621_pt1 | contig 31147 bp, 22 predicted proteins | sample YL17G11_0_MG_FD_205037 | JGI IMG/M metagenome (GOLD analysis project Ga0315287, IMG submission 205037) | Sediment microbial communities from Yellowstone Lake, YNP, Wyoming, USA - YL17G11_0 | ecosystem: Environmental > Aquatic > Freshwater > Lake > Sediment | place: USA: Wyoming | collected...
GCACACCGTGGCCCCCCCCCCCCCCCCAAAAAAAAAAAAAAAATCGAACACAAAATTTCGAAAAAAAAACAAAAAGGCGGCGAGGAAGGCCGTCGCGAAGAGGCTCGACGAGGCCCAGCTCCACCTCGATAGGGCCTACGAGGCCGCCGCGAAGAGGGCCCCGCGCGAGGGGTACCGCGCGGCCAAGTCCGAGATGTGAAGATGGGAAAAAGAGGTTAAAAGTGGAAGAGTTTTGTTTCCTTTTTTTTGTTTTTTTTTGTTTTCCGTCGCAGTCGTTTTTTTCCGTCGTTCGAGTTGTTTCTTTGTTTTCTTTTCTGTTGCTTTCCTCGCACCGCACCTTTTTGCTTCTTTGACGTTGAGCGCGTTCCCGCTTTTGAATAAATGGAAATGCAAAAAAAGGATATCAAGAAGGGATTAAGATGAAACAGACAGCGTTTTTTTGTTTAACAGAAAAGCGAGCGAGAAAACGAAAAAACGTCAGTTCCCTCCCTTTCTTTCTCCTTCTCTCTTCTACTCGTCAGCGGCGACAACGGCAACCCCGCCCTTGGATCCGGCCTTGCGCGCCCTCGACGCGCGCATCAGCGCCGAGGCCTTGGCTGCTGCGGCGCGCTTGAGGTCGGGCCGCAGCGACGCCGCGGCCTTGCCCGCCGCCGAAGCCACGCGCCGCGCTGAGGTCTTCTTGGAGACGGAGGTCGAGGTCGCCTTGGAGGGCTTCGAGGCGTTCTTGGGGCGGGACGTGCGGATGGCCACGCCGGCGCCGCCGGGGGCCGCGGTGACGTCGACGGTCTTCTCGTTGGCGAGGCCTGGGGGTTTTCGGGAAAAGGGGGTGGGAAAGAACGAGGGAAAAAAGGTGAGTCGAAGGGGAAGAGAGGAAAAGGAAAGCGGCGGCCGTCTCTGCTGCGATCGCGTTCCCGCCCCCCCCGTCGTCCCAAATCAAAACAAAGCGCGCTCGATTCCGATAGCTTCCAGGTGACAGATCTTGCGTCTTAGCCCTCTGGAGCGCAGAGCGCCTTCGCCAGCGGGCTCTTGGGGACCGGGAGAGGCCTGGAGAGCCTCGTTCCAAGGAAGAGACGGGGCGGCGCCTGATCCCCAGCTCGGACAACGACGACCGGCAGCCGGCGGCCCAATCGAACCCATTCCGAATCAACAGTCAGTCCCTCTGGGGGCCGGCGCCGACTTTCTTCGTTTTTTTCGTGCTGTTCTGAGAGAGGCCACGCGACGCGCTCTCTCGTATTGAAGGAAGAGATTCCGGCCAAGAGGGAAGAAAAGCCAGGAGAGCGCGTTCGCTTCCTCTCGTTTTCGTCGCCGAGCTCCTTACCAGAGTGCTTGAACGAGTGCAGCGACATGAGGTTTCCGCGCTCGCGCGAGAAGCGCGGGCGGTCGCCCGTGCGGCCGCGGACGGCGAAGGCGTTGGTCTTCTTCACGATCTGCCACACGAGGGCGGACGAGGAGTTGGGGAGGGTCATGGTTGGTATAGAGTTTTGGCTGCGAAGAAAAAGGCGAGGGGGGGGGAAAATTGATCGAGCGTGTGAGATCGAAGACGAAGGCGACGAGGGGGAAACAAGAGAAAACCCAATTATTTACTCCAGCCAAAAAACTCGAGGGGCTGGGCCTCTCGCTCTTTCTGATCTCTCTCTGCCTCTCTCTGCTTTCCTCTCTCAGGATGGGCTCCTCTGCCTCCGCGCCTCGACAGGCGGCAGATGGACCCTCGAAGCCTCTGCAAGCCGCTCCGAAGATTATTTTTGAAACAGCAGCAGCGCTTGGCTCCGCGGCGTCCTCTTCCGAATCGTCCGACGACGACAGCGCCGCCGCTGGGGTCGCCACCGCGGCCTCTCCTGCCTCTCCTTCTTCGCCAATTGAGCCCCCGCCGCTCGACCACCCCACTCCCGATGCCCTGGCGCGGATGTGCTCCGCCGTGGCCACGCTCATCGAGGGCGTCGGGGAGGACAGCGGGAGGGAGGGCCTGTTTGACACGCCCAAAGTGAGTCGAGAATTGTTGCGAGAGAGAGGGAGAGAAAGGGATCGCCTTGATTTTCCCGTCGCCACTGACACCCTTTTTCTCACGGGCGTTCCTCTCTCCTCGATTCTCTAAATTACAACAGCGCGTCGCCAAGGCATGGATTGATGCCACCTCAGGGTACAGGCAGACGGTCGCGAGGTGAGGGTCGCAAGTGGGAAGATAATCGGCGTTGAGGAATTGATGTCGCACCGCCGCTGCCTCTCACCTCTTTCCCTTTCCTCCAACCTCGACCTCTCATCAACCTCTTTTCCTCTCTCTCCCGAAACCTTCACCATCCCCCCCCCCCCCCCCAAAAAAAAAAACAGCACCGTCGGCGGCGCCCTCTTCACCGAGCCCTCCCTCGCCCCTCCAGACGACGCTCCGCTCTCCTCCGGCGGCGTTGTCCTCGTCCGAGACGTCGAGTTCGCGAGCACGAGCTCCAAAGATCTCCTCCCCTTTTACGGCAAGCTGCACATCGCGTACGTGCCCCGTGGCGGCGTCGTCTTGGGACTCTCGAAGGTAGCGCGCCTCTCCAAGCTCTTCTCCCGAAGGCTGACGACGCAGGGCGAGCTCACTGCGGATCTGCTGCGGGCCCTGGACGCCGAGGTGAGGCCGGCCGGGGCGTGCGTGCTGGTGGAAGCGACGCACCTGGCGCACGGCCCCGCCGCCCGCAGGAGCGTGACGACGGCTCGCTCGGGCGTCTTCCTCCTCCGGAGCGGGAGCGGGAGCGGGAGCGGCGGGGGACCCTCCTCTGCCCCCCTCCCCGCCGAGGAGGGCGCAGACGAGGGCCCCGACCTCGAGGAGTTCCTGGACCTGCTGAGGCTGAGCGGCGTCGACCCCCTCGCGGGCGGGTGGGAGAGCGGGGAGGGCGGGAATGGCGACGGGGACCTCCCCCTCCCGGCGACGGAGTGGCAGCAGCAGCAGCAGCAGCAGCAGCGGGAGCAGCAGCGAAGTAAAACGGGGCGCCTCTCTTCGAGGCCGGCCTCCCCGGGAGAAGTGGTCGCTGGCGGCAACGGCGGCGGCGGCGGCGCCGGCGGCAGCAGTAGCAGTAGCAGCAGCAGCAGCAGGGGAGGAGAAGAAGAGATGGCGGGAGGAGCAACAGCAGCAAGAACAACAGTTGCCGACTCTTCTCATTCTCCTTCCTCTTCTTCCGCTGCTTCTTCCCCGCCGGCGAGGCCGGTCACCCCGGGAGTGGAGGGCAGCGGCGAAGGAGGAGAAGTGGTAGATGCTACCGCTCCTCCGGCAAAAGAGGCGGCAGCATCAGCAGCAGCAGCAGCAGCGACCGCCAAAGGAACGACGACGCCCTTTCTCCCTCCTCCGTCCTCTTCCGCTCAGGCCCCTTCCACCCCCGAAGGGGCAGCCGCAGCAGCCACAGCAGCAGCGACAGCAGCGGCGACATCAGCGCCCGCAGCGGCGACATCAGCGCCAGCAGCGGCGACCAAAAGGGCTGCTGCCAAATGGGGCAGGGTGCCCCACTCGTGCTCCTCGAGCGTCGCCGGCGAGGACGGCAGCGAGGAGAGCGACTCCGGAGTCTGGGGCGGCGCGGGGGAGCGCGGCGGCCTTTTCCCCGCCACCTCATCCGCCGCATCCGCCGCCACCGCCGCAGTATGCACCCCGCGCGCTCTCGAACAGGGCGCCGGCTCCTCCTCCTTCGTCCACGGCGGGGAGATCGCCGCGGCCAACAGGAGCAGGAGGGGCGGCAGCGCCGACGGCGGCGGCAGCGACGACGGCGGCGACGCCGCGGCGGCCGCCGCGTCGCTGCTCCACCTCCCCGTCTCGCCCGCCGCCGCGGCCCGGAGGTCCCCGCCGCTGGCCCCGGGAACGCGCCAGGCGATGGAAGACGCCGTCAGGGCGCTGCTGGCCGAGGTCGTCGGAGGAGGAGGGGTCGGCGGCGGCGGCGGCGGCGGCCGAGGAGGGAGGAGAGGGGGCGCCGGGGAGGCACTGGTCGCCGTCCCCGCCTCGGCCGCCTCTGCCGCTGCCGCCGCCGCGGCCGAGGCGCGGCTCGCCGCGCTCGAGGGCGCCCCGCGGCGGTACGTCGAGTTCCTCCTCGCGTCTACAGCCGGCTACGGCGCCGCGCCCGTGCCCCCGACCCCCTCGCCGGGCACCTTCGCGACGAGGCTGCCGCTCGCCGCGAGGGCGGCCCCCTGCGGCTGCTGCCGCGAGGGGGTGACCCAAGTCGCCGCCGCCGCCCCGCCCGCGCCCCGCCCCCTCCCCTTCGCCACGCCCGACCGCCCGACCTTCGACCCCTGCTCGCCGGATTTCGAGGCCTCCCTCCGCTTCACGAGCCAGTGCGAGCACCACATGCTCCCGTTCCACGGCGTCGCGCGCCTTGCCGTCGTCGGCGCCGCGCGGAGCCGGCGGCGGCCGGGGGGGCCCCTGGTGCTCCCGAGCCTGGCGCAGGTCGAGGCGATGGTCGCGGCGTTCTCGCACCGGCTGCAGGTGCAGGAGAGGCTGACGCAGCAGCTGGCGGACGGGCTCGTGGCGGCATGCTCCGAGGAGGAAGGCGAGGGAGGAGAGGAAGGGGAGGCAGTGCCCTCCGCCGCGGCGTCGTCGCCGTCGTCGTCGCGGCGGGAGAGGCCGGGCGTCGGCCCCGCCGGCGTGCTCGTGCTCTGCGAGGCGGCGCACCTCTGCATGGTCTCGCGCGGGGTCGAGAAGCACGCGTCGTCGACGGTGACGCTGGCGGGCAGGGGCGTGCTGGCAGCTGGGGCGGGCGCGAGGAGGGCGCTGGTGCGGAGGCTCGCGGCGCTGGAGGCGTCGTGAGGCGAAGGAGGTCGGAAAAAGAGAGAGAGGAGGGAGTGGAGGTGCAAAAAAAAGAAAAAAAGAGAGGGAAAAAAAAAATCTCGAGCTCTCTCTCTCTCTTCACTCCAACTGAAAAGCAACAGCAACAGACCAAAAAAAAAGGTGATTGACCCATTCGTGTCCTCGTTCGGACAGGAGCGCCTGCCTTCGCGTGCCCCCTTGCCGCGCGCTTCACGCGAGAGGGGGGACCTCCCGCATCCCGTGACAAGGGCGGCCGTGCGAATGGGGCCTCAAAGCGCTGCAGCGCGGGGGTGTTGTTGCTTTCTCAAGCTCAACTCATCTCCTCTCGCTCTCTCTCTCTTCGCCTCTCCACCGGGCGAGCGAGCCTTCGACTGTCTCCCTCTCTCGTTCGGAGCGCCAAGCTCCGCAGTCGCGCATTCCAACGTTTGCGGCCTCGAGCTTCGCTCGGTCGTGGCCGAGAGGCATCGGCGCACGCCGGGAGGGAAGGGGAACCCGGCGTCCACTGGCGGCGGCTCGGAATTGGCAGAGAGAGATTGAGGCGCAGCGAAGGAAAGGCAAAGGTCTTTTTGCCGCTCTTGCGGGTCTTTTGCCGCTCTTGTTGATGTCGCTCGTTCCTCTCTTTGGCCCCGATCCGCGCTCGTGCCCTCGTCCGGCGCGCCCCTTTCGCTGAGGAGCGGGAGGCACCTCAAACGGCGCCTCGTCGGAACCAATTGAGAAACTCTCGCCTCGCTCGAACGGCGAGCGAAGCGCCCCAATTTCGACAACTCACCCCTTGTCTCCGTCGTCTTCTCCCGATAAAACCATCAAACCCGAAAAACATTTCAGACACTTTTACCTCCCTTCCACCACCACCTCCCCGTAGCCACTCTCTCTCCAAAAACAAAAAAAACAAAATGGCCGACTCCGCCGCCGCCGCCCTCACCGACGAGAAGCGCACCCTCTCGAAGAAGCTCGGGGAGTCCCTCAAAAAGTCGTTCACGCCGCGCTCGTCGCGGGCCTCGACCCCGGCCGACCTCTCTGCCGCCACAACGCCCAAGGCGGGAGCCTCGGCGTCGTCGTCGGCCTCGGCGCTCGCCCCCTCGGTCCCCGCCGGGTCTGCCTCCCCCCGCGACGCCAAGGCCGCGGCGCGCGCCGCCAAGGACGCCGTCTCGAAGAAGGCGAGCGCCGCCGCCGCCGACGCCAAGGCGGCCGCGTCCAAGGCAGGGAAGAACGTGCAGAAGGCCGCCAAGGACACCCGCGCTGCGCTCGAGGTGAGAGGATGCTGAAAGAGCGCCCCCGTTGAGGAGTGAGGAGAAAAAGAAGAGTTCACTTTTTTTGCTTACCACGAAGAACTCCCTTCTTCGGAACGCAAAAAAAAAAAAAACGAAAATAAATAAATAAAAAACCCACAGAAGGACAACAACAAGGGCTTCAAGGTCATCGGCGCGACCCTCGTCGCCGCCGCCGCGGCCGTCGCCGGCTTCTTCCTCTACAAGGAGCACGAGAAGACCGAGAAGAAGCCCGCGCCGGTCCCGGCCAAGAAGGGCCTCTTTGGAAAGTAAAAGAGGGTTTTGACGATTCCTTCTTTATTTTCCCACCTTGTTTCACCTTCCCCTCCCGAATTCTTCTTCCTCGTAGGAAAAAATAAAAGAGAAAAGAAAGCACCATTTGATGGGAGAATGGGGAAAGGAAGAGATGGGAGAGAATGGCAGAGAGAGATGAAAGAGAGAGATGAAAGAGATAGAGAGAGAGAGGGAGAGGCACTTACTTGCCGTCTTTGATTTCGTTTTTTCCACAATCTTTTTTGTGAATAACTCCCCAACCCCCCCCTCGAACCGACTTCTCTATTTTAAGATGATATCGACGAAAGAAAAGAATTAGAAAAGGAGCATCTGAAGATTGACAGAGGGAAGAGGGAGAGAGCGAAAGAGAAAGCGAAAGCGAAAGAGAGAGAGAGGGCGAAAAAATGGATGAGGTTGTCCGGGTCGAATTTCTCCACAACGTTCCTGTCCCAGCTTGCATCGCCTGAGGAGCGTCTCCCTTTCACACGCTTCGTGCCGGCGCGCCTCCGGGGCTCTCTCTCTTCCTCTCTCTTTTCCCTTCGGAACTGGCACAAGAGAGATGACATCCTCCGCGGCTTGCGCCCGAATCAACGGCGCAGCGGCAGGGACGGCCCCCAAGCAGGCGAGGCGCCGATGCGAGCACCAGCGGAGCGGCGCTGCCGGCAAACGCTGCTCGGCTTCTTCTTGCCCGCCGCTTCCGACCTCGCCCCGGACGCCGCCCCTCCTCCTCTCCCTCTCCCGCCCCTCTCCCTCCCCCTCCCCCTCCTCCTCCTCCTCCTCCTTCGCCACCCGCGCCTTTTTCGACGGCAGCCGCGACAACGGCGAAGCAGCCACCGCCTCGGACGGCGACGGCGGCGGCTCCAGGGCGCTGCTGGCCTACTCGCAGGCCGTGACTGCTGACGACGTCGAGTTCTTCATGCGGGCCGCGCCGGCCGGCGTCGTGGGCGCGATGACCGAGACCGTCTCGGGGCTGCTGGGCTCGTTGGCGTGCTCCGCCATCGCGGCCAGCTCGCGCGCCGGCTCGGGCGCCTCGGCCTCCTCCTCCTCGGGCCCGTTCCCGGCCTCGGCGTCGGCGGCGATCGCGTCGTCCTCGTCGGCGTCGCTGTCGTCAAACTCCTCCTCGGCGGCGTTCGACGTCCGGGTACGCGCCCGCGACGGCGACCTGGGCCAGCTGCTCTACTCGACGCTGATGACGGGCTACCTGATGCGCAACGCCGCGAGCAGGCTGCGGCTGCGGTCGAGGCTGTCAGTTGGGGGGAGCAAGGAGGGGACGGGGGGAGGGGTAGGGGCCGCGCGAGCGCTGCCCGCGGTGCTGCCTCCCCCGTCGTCGTCGGCGGCGGCAGCGGCGGCGCCGCTGGTGCCGCCTCCGCCTCCGCCTCCGCCTCCGCCGTCGCCGTCGCCGTCGCCGTCGCCTTCCCTCCTTCCTTCAGAGGGAGCACCAGCCGTCGGGGACCCCACCGCCCTTCCGCCAGGGGCCCGCGCCGCGGCCCTCGCCGCGCTCGAGGGGACGCCGCGCATCGCGCCGGGCTCGCAGACCAGCAGGGTCGAGGGCGACGTCCTCAAGTGGGACCAGAGCCACGGGCTCGTCTCCGTCCCCGCCGCGGACTACATCCGCGCGCTGGAGGCCGAGCTGGCGGGCGCGAGGGCCGCCGCCGCTGCTGCGGCGGCGGCGGTGGGAGAGAAGGAGGGCGAGCCCGAGGCCGTCGCCGCCCTCTCGGCGCTCCCGCCGCTGCCGGCCCCGGCCGCCTCGTCGCCGCTGTCCAACCCCTTGCTCGCCTTCCTCCGCTCCGCCGACGAGGCGTCCCTGACCTCGCTCACCGCCGAGGCCAGCGCAGGATTGCTCGAGGCCGCCAACGCCTTCGTGCAGAGGGTCATGACGGGGGGAGAGAGCTCGAGGCCGAGCACCTCCTCCCGGGTCTTTGGCGCGGGCGGCTTTGGCGTCGTCGTCGGCGGCGGAAACGGAAACGGCAACGGCAATTCGGAGAGCGTCGTCCGAGAATACAGAGCGTCGGAGCTGCGCCACCTCCTGCTCTTCGTGATGGTGGTGGGCTTCATGCTGCGGACGCTCGAGGCGAGGCTCGACATCGAGTTCAGCATGCTGCTTCCCCCCGCGGAAGTGGAGGGAGGAAGAGAAGATGAATAGTTTTTTCTATGTTCACTTTTGTTCATTTCTTGTGCCTTGATAAAACTTTGCCTTCTATCAGTAGTTTTCAAGGCGCTTCCCGCTGTCCCCCTTGTGCTATTTCTTTGTGTGTGTAGCAGTAACGATAAAAATCGAGTTGAAGAGACAGAGGCTCTAAGTGAGAAGAAAAAAGAAAAAGAGAGGAAAAGAGAGAAAATTTCAATAGCAGAAAGGACGTTTTTTTGTTTTTTCATTTTTTTCAATTGAAAGGCTCTCCCCGCCCCCCCTCCCCCCCAAAAAGCTCAAACCTCGATCTGGATCGGCCCGTCGCCGTCCTCCTCCTCGCTCTCGTCGTCGTCGCCGGCCTCGCTGTCGTCTCCTGCCCCCTCTCCGCCTCCCCCCACGGCCTCGACCTCGACCACCTCGCCCGTCCCCTTGTCCCAGCTCGCGAGCGGCCGCAGCGAGAACCGCGCCTGCTTCTGCCCGAAGGCCCGCAGCAGCTGCGCCTGCCCGGGCGTCAGCTTGTCGCCCCTGCGGCAGACGACCGTGTCGGTCAGCAGCGTGACGACGCCCCGGTCGAGCTTGGTGGGCAGGCCCGCGGCGCGGAGCGAGGGCTCGAGCGTGTGCGCGAGCGGGAGGCCCGAGGCCGGGTGCACGAGCGGCCCCGCGGGGAGCTCGAAGAGCTCGCGCGCCCTGGAGCCCGCGCGGGCAAAGTCGTCGGCCTCGGCCGAGGCGAAGAGGGCCAGGACCTCCGCGTGGGGCAGGTCGGTGAAGAAGAGGCCGACGTCGCCCTTGAGGTGCTCGGCGAGGGCGGCGAGGCCCCTGTGGTACCCCCCGCCGGCGTGCTCGCCCCCGCCGGCCGGCGCCGCGCCCCGGCCGGTCTCGCGGCCGCCCCCCCCGTCGCCGCCGTCCTCGTCTTCGTCCTCCTCTTCCTCGCCGTCGCCGCCGCCGTCCCCAGACTGCGCCAGCGCCACGCGCAGCACCCTCGTCGCCCCCATGCAGAACCGCGACCTCTTGCTCCTGACGGACTCCCTGAGGCTCTTGAACTTGTCGTTGCGCATGTTGCGCGCCCTGAAGACGTAGGCGCGGCCGAACTCGTCGACGGCCGAGCGCGTCTGGGCGACGACGCCCTCCTTCCAGGTGCGGTCCTTCTTGCGGGCCTGGGTCAGCGAGACGACGCGGTCCCTCTTGGACTTGGGCATTATTTATTCGTTCGTGCTGTTTTGGCCGGCCTGTTTTTGCGGGGGGTTCGGGAGAGCGGAGAGGGGGGCAAGAGGGTGAGGAAAAAAACAGAGGAAAAAGCAAGCCGCCGTCGCCGCCGCATGTCTCTCCTCTCGAAAGCATTCTCTCCCGCTCTTTGCTGCTTCCCTCGACGCGTCTTCTGTCCATCTGTGCGCTTCAGGGACTGCAGGCGATCGCTCCCTGGGGCACCAGTTTCTCGCAGAGAATCGAAGAGAGCGCGGGGGGGCGAGCCGTCCGACCGCATCGATTTTTCAGTCAGTCGTCGTTCGGCGGCTCGAATTGACTTTTCAGGTCTTCAAGCCGCTTTCTTCTTTCCGTCGACGAGGCGCCGATGCTCTCGAAGGAGAGGATCGGCGTGAAGACGAGGAGAGGGCGAAGGAGACTTACCTCGTGTGTGCTCGAGTTGAAGGGAGACGAGCTCGAGGAAAGGGACTAGCTCGAGATGGTTGGAACGAGAGCAGGAGAGCGCGAGAGAGAGGAAAACAAAAGTGAGAGCGAGATTTCGCTGAGGGAGAGCGCGTCGAAACTCGCCGCCCGCGCTTCAGAATCGCCTTCCTTCCTGGAGTCCAAGGGAAAAAGAGCTCTGCTCCTCCTCCCTTTCTCCAAGCGCATTGCTCTCTCTTCGACCCGCAGAGCAAGCCCCACTCGCGCCGCGCGGGGAACGAGGTCCCTCCTCATGCAGCGCAACAGGCGCACCTACACCCGAGGGGGAGGAGGAGGAGCAAGAGGGACGCAAGAGATGGCTTCTTCTCCTTCTTCCTCGACGCTGCTCGCAGAAGAATCGTCGGCATCGACGAATGCTGCACTTCTCCCCAACCTCTCCCGCCTCCTGGCCTCGGCCTCTCCCGTCGTCGCCCTGCGGTCTCCGGACAGGTCATTCGAGCTCTCAGACGTCTGGTACGAGCAAGAGAAACGGAGAGCGGCGGAAACGAGAACAAAGGAGAGGCCGGAAATTCGGCAAGGGACGAACAAAAAGCACGGACGAGTTTCGAGAACTCTCCGCCGAGACGTCTCTCACCCTTGTTCCTCCACCTGGAACCCTTTCTTCCACTCCCCCACTCGAACCAAAACAACAGGACCGCCTTCGACCTCTGGTCTGCGTTTGGCCTCGAGGTCCCTCTTTCTCTCGGCGGCGAAGGAGAGGTAAGAGAGGGGTTGGAAGAGGGGAGGAAAAGGCAGCTCTGACTCTCGCCTGCTTTGTTGCTTTGCTTCGCTCTCGCTCCGTCGTCGGCGCGCCGCTCGCGCGAACCGAGGAGGTGGGCGAGCAAAAGTCTTTCCTTTTTCGCGGCCCTCATCCCCTTCATTTCTCCCCTCTTTCACCCAACCGACCGCGCCCAGGTCTGCATGACATACGTCCCTTCGCTCTCGGCCATCCAGATCTTCACCCTAGACGAGGACAGGTGGGGCATTTTGTGTGTTTTTTGGTTCGGAGTTTTTTTTCTCCGTCGTCGCCGTCGGTGCATGCTCTCGTTCTATCTCTCTCGCTCTTCGCTCTGCTTTCTGATAAGAATCCGATGGCGGATCGGCACCGGCGATATCTGGACCTCCCTTGTCTCGTTCCCCCTTCCTCGACGCCGGAGCGTCGATATCTCGACGTCCCCTACGCGACGAGGCGGAGGAGAGGGCGAGAGGGGGGCTTCGAGGCGACAAAGTGCGGGGCGATAGGACGCGTCGACTTCCTCTCTCTCTTTCTCTCTCTCTCTCTCTTGCTCTTGCTCTCTCTCTCTCGCGCGCCCGTACCCACCCTACTCTCGAGAGAGAAGGCGACGGAGACCGAAAATCGAGAGAACGCTTGCTCACCGAGTCTTTCCTCCTCTCCAAACCTCTTTCCTCCATCTCCCTTTTTCCTCCCAGGCCACCGGCGCTCCCTCACGACGACAGCGCCGAGGAAGAAGAGCACGAGCACGAGACAGAAGAGGAAACGGCAGCAGCTCCTTCCTCCTCTTGTCGCCCTCGCCCAGGGAAGGAGCGGGCGGAGGCCGACGGCGGCACCCTGCAGAGGGCCGACGCCGCCGCCGCCGCGGCAGTCGCGGCCCTCTCGCTGGGGCGCCCCAGCAGCAGCGACAAAAGCAGCAGCAGCAGCAGCAGCAGCAGCAGCAACGAGAACGACCACGGCGACGAAGACAGCGAGGAGGGGGGCCCCCCGCGCCCGGCCTCTGACCCTCCGTCGTCGACCTGCTCCGCCGTCTCCACCTGCTCCTCCTCGGCCTCGGACAGCGAGGAGGCCGAGGAAGGACGACGACGAGGAGCAGGAGGCCAGCAGCAGCCGCTCCTCTCTCCAAGCTCCGCGCCGCCGCTGCAGCAGCAGCAGGGCGGGAAGAGGGCGGCAGCAGCAGCTGCAGCGGCCCTCGAAAAGCAGACGAGCGGCGGCGGCGGCGTCTCCGTCCTCGCCAAGGCCGCCGCGGCGGCGCGCCCCTCCGCCGCGGCCGCCGCGGCCGCCGTCGCCCGGGCCGTCGCCTCGTCGTCCGAGCCCCGGGGCCCGCCCGCGTTCGAGTTCTTCGAGCGGGCGCCGCCGCACGCCAGGCCGCCGCTCTCCGACGCCGCCAGGGCGCTGGCGGAGACGGGGACAACGGCGGGGAGCAGCCGCGGGCGCGCCGCCGCCGGCAGCTCTGGCGGAGGCAGCCCGGAGAGCTCCCCCCGAGAGCAGCCGCAGCAGCAGCCGCCGCCGCCGCAGCAGCAGCAGCCGCAGCCGCGACCCTTCCCGGGACTGCTGTCGCTGCGCTCGTCCGGGGTCCACCCGGCGTCGTGGTTCGCCGTTGCGTGGTACCCGCTCTACGCGCTGCCGAGCCCGGGCGGGGGCGCCGTGGCGGCGGCGCCGGCGGCGGCGACGGCCGCCTCGGCCGCCGCCGCCTCGCCCTTCGCGCGAGGGGACCTGCGGGCCGCCTTCCTAACCTTCCACTCGCTGTGCCCGGCGGCGGCCGCCCCCTGCCCGCCGCAGCCGCTGCCGCCGTCGCTCGGGGCCGCGGCGGACGCCCTAGTCGCGGAGCGGGAGGCCTCTGCCGCGGCGGCGGCGGCGGCGGCGGCGGCGGCTGCCGAGGTTCCTTATGCGCCCGCTCCCGCCGCGCCCTCCGCCGCCGCCGGCGCCGCGGCTCTGCGGCCGTGGGGCCTGGCGAGGCACTGCGCGGCGGGAGCGGCCTGGGGCCCGAGCTGCCCGTGCGGGGGCCCTTGCTCCCCCGCCTCGTCTCCGCCGCCGCCGTCCTCGCGGGGACGGGGAGAAAGCGCCGTGCGGCGCCGCTTCGACGCCTCTGCTCTGGCGGCGGAGAGTCTCTACCGCGCGATGGAGGACGCGGCGAGGCAGTGGGTCTCTCGGCGGGGCTCGGAGGGGAGGCACTCCGACTTGGCCTTTTTCTCGAGGGGGAGGTGAAGAGCCCCATTTTTTTCTTCCAGTTTTTACAAGACCTTTTTCCCCCTTTTTTTTTCCAGGGGACGCAGCACTTATTCAGCACGATCAAACCCGAAAGCACACCAAAAGACAACGCACTTTGAATAAAAACAAAACCCCCTCCCTTTGGCGCGCAGCACCAGTTTTACTCTTTCGCTCCACCCTTTGAACCCGGAGGGAGGAAAAAGAACGAAAAACCCAAACCCGAGCAAACCATCGACCAACAAAGCAACACCCGTTTTGATCGTTTCATTCCAGCCCCCCCCCCTGCATCAGCGAACTCATCATAACAACCAAGCAGAGAGGAGTGTTTGAGAGAGAGAGAGAGAGAGAGCAGAGAGGGAAGAGTTTTTACCTTTGATTGTAAAAAAAAAATTGAAAACAGAAGAAAATCAAAGAGATAGTCAAAAAGTTTCCGAGGTCGATCGATCTCCCGCCCCATTTGTCCGGCTCGTTTCTAGTTCTCCCTGCCCGTCTTTGTCGTTTTATTCCACATAGCCGAGCAGGAGGCTTACATAAGGAGTCTCTAGAAGCTGCTACCGCTGAATCACAAGTAGAACGCACAAGAGGTGTCAAAGAGAGAGAGGGTCGCCGTCGATCTGTTCGCTCGCTTCGTTTTGTTTGACCTCCTCTTTCTTCTTTCTTGCTCCTTCCGAGGCCGCAGAGTGCCGTCCGAACCTCCCCTTCCAAATAAACAAAACGAAATGTTCGCCGGCAATGTCGCCGAGCCCTCCCGGGGAGGCTGCCGCGTCTGCGGCCAGGTGGGGCACCTCGCGAAGCAGTGCCGCAACCGCCTCGCCGTGACGAGCGCCGGCGCCGTCGTCCGCGTCGTCGAGGGCGGGGGAGGTGCGAACGCCGCCGCAGGCGCCGCCGGCCAGAGCGCCTCCGCCGCAGCAGCTGGAGGCCACGGCCTCGACGTCGTGGCCAGGGCGGCGATGGCAGCGGCCGTGGCCGCGGCGGCCGCGGCCGACGAGAGCGACCTCAGCCTCGGGAGCTCCAGCAGCAGCGACAGCGACGGCAGCGACAGCGATTCGTCTACTTCCTCTTCTTCTTCTGACGACGAAAGGCGGAGAAGGAGGAAGAGAGAACAGAAGAGAAAGGCGAAACAGGACAAGCGACAGAAGGAGAAGAAAGAAAAGAAGAAGGAAAAAAAGGAGAAGAAGAAGGAGAAGAAGAAGGAGAAGAAGGAGAAGAAGGAGAAGAAGCGGAGGAGGAAAGAGAAAGACGATGCCGAAAGGTCAAAGGTCGCGGTCGAGGTCGAGGGAGCGGAGTTGAAGTGAGTTTTTTTTTGTTTTTCGTGTTATGCAACATTGAAATGGAATGATTTGATTCACGTTCGCGGGACTGAGGTAACGGCGGGAAGAGAGAGAAGAGAGAGGGCTTCAGCAAAGACACGTTTTCCTAGGTTACAATCAAAACGTTTTCATTCATTTTCTCATTATTTCCTCGTCTTCCCCACCCCCTCCTCCGAACGCCCACTCCAGCCCCACGGGAGGCCACCTCGGAGGGTCGTAAAACGTCCTCCCGGGGTTGAGCGGGTTGCACCGCAGCAGCCTCCACGCCGTGAGCACCGTCCCTTTGCCGACGCCGAAGCGGCGGTAGGAGATCTGCGCGAACTCGGAACACGACGGCAGGAAGCGGCAGGATTTGGGCATCAGCGGAGATAGGGAGTTGCGGTAGAAGCGCAGCAGGGCGAGGGCCGCGCCGAGGGCCGGGCCGTCTTCCGGGAGGGCGCTTCCCGGGTCGGATGAGGAGGGAGGTTTCGAGGTCGAGGTTTTTTCGCCGCCGTCGCCGTCGTCACCGTCGTCGTCGTCGTCAAAGCCCGGCTTGGCAGCAGAGGCGGCGACGATGAGCGGCCCCGCTTCCTTCGTCCTTCGCTTGCTTCCCTCCAGCGCCGCTGACCTCTTGCGTAGGCATTGTGCGCAGGCGGACGGAGCCGTGGGAGCGGAGCGAGCACGTGAGCTCCTCAGCGGCGCCGCGGCGGTGATTGATGGTCGAAGCAGCATTGGCTAGCTCTAAAAAAAAAAAAGTGAAAAGTTCGTAAAAAATCACAAAATAACAAAAGAGGCTTTACCCGCACCTCTTCTGTGCCCCCTCCTCCGCCCAATCTCTCGGGGTGAGATGAGGAGGGCAGCCTCGGGCGCACTGCTCGCCTTGTCAAGGAGGCATCGAAGTTTAGATGCGGCCTCGGGGGCGAGCGAGGGATGGCTTTTCTCGAAGCATTTCAGTCCATCGACCACACATGTCTCCTCTTTGTCTTTCCCCGGGATGAGCTCTGGCCGTTCCTTCGCCAGCAGCAACAGCAACAGCAGCAGCAGCAATGCGAGCGAATCAACCATATCATTCCTCACCTCCTGGCTGCGCAAGACGCTCGGGATCGGCTCTCAGGAGGCCCCGGCGGGCGCGCAATCATCGTCATCGTCGTCGTCGTCGGTCGCGAGCCGGCCGCCAACGACGAGAAAGAAGTGGAATTCGCGCTCCTCGTCTTCTCCTCCCTCTCCTGCTCCAATCAGCGACGCCCAAAAGGGATACGAGCTCCGGCATCTCCGAAAGCAAAAGAAGGAAGAGCTGCGGGCGGCGGCGGAGCCGCCGACCTCGCTCGCGGCGCTGAGGAGGCGCGTGATGAAGGAGGAGGCAGGATTGAATGCCGTTCCTAGCACCGCCGCCGCCGTCGCTCCGGACGTCGCTGCGGGCGCTCCCGCTCCTTCATCCTCCTCCTCCTCCTCCTCCTCCGCAGCCGGACCTCCAGGCCGGCCAGAGCTCGGCGCCATCCCGATCACCTACAAGAAGCTCCAGGCGGCAGCGAAAGCGGCCGATGGAGGCGCCGCTTCCCCGTCCTCCTCCTCCTCCTCCTCCTCAAAGTCGTCGTTGGCAAGGAAGGGGAGCAACGCGACGAGGGCGGGAAAGGCGCCGCTGTCCTCTCCCTCCGCTCCGCCCTCCCCGGTCGCCGCTGCCGTGCGGGAGCGCCTCGCCCACTTCGAGGCCTCGGCGGCGATGCGGGACCGCGCGCTGGCTCTCTACGTGAACGGAGCGCTCTTCTCCGAGGCCGCCGCGACTTTTTCGGCGACGGCTGCCGCGGGCTTTCTGCGGGCCGAGGCGCGCGCCGCCGAGAGGGGGGCGCGCATGGGGGCGAGGAAGGCAAGGAAAGGAGCAGCAGCAGCAGCAGCATCGGCAGCGGGCGAGGCAGCAGAATCAGCGGCGAAGGCGGCGAAGAAGGCCCGACCGGCGGCGGCGGCGGTGGAGGCCGAGGAGAGGGGGGACGACACGGTCTCCGCCGCCGCGGCCGCGCTCGCCGCGCTCGCGCCGGGCCCCGCCTCCGACGCCGCGCTCTTCCCCCTCTTCGCGGACCACGTCTTCAGCCGCTACGCCCGCCGCATCTCGGAGTACCGCGACGTCGTCCTCCGGCTCGACATGACGTCCCCGCACCTGTGGTTCCCCGCCGCGCGCAGGCTCGCCCCCCGCAGGGTCACCTACCACGCGGGCCCGACCAACAGCGGCAAGACGCACTCGGCGCTCGAGGCGCTCGCCGCCGCGTGCTCCGGGGTCTACTGCGGGCCGCTGCGGCTGCTGGCGATGGAGGTGGCCGACGACCTTAACGCGAGGGGCGTGCGCTGCGACCTCGTCACGGGGCAGGAGGCGAGGACGGTGCCCGGCGCGAGGCACGTCGCCTGCACTGTCGAGATGGCCGAGGTGCGCGAGCGGGCGAGGGCCTCGCCCCTGTTCCCCCCGCCCCTGCACCCTCGTCACGCCGCCTCCGCCTCCGCCTCCGACGCCGACCCGTTCTTCTTCGACGTGGCCGTCCTCGACGAGATTCAGCTGATCGGCGACCCCTCCCGCGGGTGGGCGTGGACGCGCGCGCTGCACGGCCTGCCGGCGCGCGAGGTCCACGTCTGCGGCGACGGCTCGGCCGCCGCGCTCGTCGAGGCGCTGTGCCGGAGGAGCGGCGACGAGTTCGAGCTCGTGAGGCACGCTCGATTTCGTCCCCTGAGGGTCGACGAGGTGGGGCTGCCCCGGGGGCTGGCGGACGTGGTGGCGGGAGACTGCGTCGTGGCGTTCTCGAGGGCGGTGAGGAGCTTTGAGTTTTCTTTTTCCTCGGTTTCTTTTTTTTTCTTCTTCTTCTTCCCGACAAAAAAAAACAGGAAAGATGAGCTCACTTTATTCTCCTCCACCTTTTTTCCTCCTTTTTCTCCGAATCCGAATCCGAATCCAAATTTAGGACGTCCACGCCGCGAGGGCCGCCGTCGAGTCCGCGACCGGCCTCCGCGCCGCGTGCGTCTACGGCGCCCTGCCTCCAGAGACCCGCCGCGCGCAGGCGCGGGCGTTCAACGACCCTCATTCCGGCGTCGACGTCCTGGTCGCGTCCGACGCCGTCGGCATGGGACTCAACCTCAACATCCGGCGCGTGGTGTTCACGACGCTGGCGAAGCGAGGGGGAGGAGGGAAAGGGGGGAGGGAGCAGGGGTGGATGGGAGGACGGAGCTCGGTGGCAGCATCAGCTGCTCCTCCTTCTTCTTCTTCTTCTTCTTCTTCTTCTTCTTCCCCTTTGTCCGCCCCCCTCCTCCCCCCGCCCTTCCTCCCTTCGCCCTCCCACGTTCCCCTCCACCCCAGCGCTGTCCGCCAGATCGCGGGGAGGGCGGGGAGGGCGAGCTCTCCGTGGCCCGAGGGGCTCGCGGCGACCCTGCGGCCGGAGGACCTCCCCTACCTCCGCGCCGCGCTGTCGGCGCCGCCCGACGACGGCGGCGCCGCCGGGGGCAAGAGGCGGAGCCCCGGGAGCACGGGCGGCACGGGCACGCCGAGCGCCGGCCTGTTCCCCGAGCCCGACCAGCTCGAGGCCTACGCCGGGAGGCACCCGGGCCTTGCCTTCCCGGCCCTGCTGCGGGCGCTCGCGGCCGACGCGCGCCTCGACGGTCGCTACTTCTTCTCGCAGCAGGAGGCCGTCGTCGCCGCCGCGGAGCTGCTCGAGCTCGTGCCCGGGCTGGCCCTGCGGGAGCGGTTCGCCCTGGCCTCGGCGCCGGCGTCGGCGAGGGACGCGAGGCAGGGCGCCGCGCTGCTGGCGTACGCGCGGGCGCTCGCGGCGGGGGGGGCGGTGCCGCTCTTCGCCCCGCTCCCCTCCTCGGGCGCCGGCGCCGGCGCCCTCCCGGCCGCCCTCGCCGGGGGCGGCGGCGACGGCGAGGGGTCGGCGGCGGAGGAGCGGCGCCTCGCGGCCTTCCCGCTTCCCTCTGTTGTGCCGAGGGTAGAGGACGAGAGGGCCGAGCGCGTCTTCGCCGCCGCGGCCGCGGCCGTCGCGAGGTCGGCGACGGCCGCCAAGAGGATGCAGAGGAAGACGAGGGGCGGCGACGGCCGCGGCGCGCCCCCTCCTCCCCGCTCTTTCGCCTTTTCCTCTTCTTCTTCCTCTTCCCTCCGCACCCCGCGCGAGGTGACGCGCGCCGCGGCGCTCCTCAAGGACGCCGAGGATGCGCACGCGATAGTCACGCTGTGGCGCTGGCTCGCGCGCCGCTTCGGCGAGGAGCGGTTCCCGAGCGGGGAGGCCGAGCTCGCCGCTGCCGAGGCGGCGAGGCTGGCGGCGCTGCTGGACCGCGGGCTCGCCTCGATGGCCGCGGCGGCGGCGTCTCCTTCGCCGTCGAAGAAGAGAGGGAAGAGAGGAGCTGTAGCTGCTGCTGTTGGCGACGAAGAGGAGGAGGCGGAGAAGAAGAAGAAGAAGAAGACCAGCGAGAGGAGGGGCAAGGGGGGTGCCGGCTCTTTTGCTTCCGCCGCCGCCGCCGCCGCGAAGGACGAAGCTGCTCTCGCCGCCGCTCCTTCTCCCTCTGGCCCCGAGATCGCCTTCTCGCTCTCGGAAGAAGGGCAGGAGGCCCGCTCTGTCGTCTCTCCTGCCGCGTGAATAGTGGAAACACCTGTAAAAAAAACTGAAAACTTGAAAGCACTGAAACTCGATACTCAATTTTGTTTTTTCATCTCATGTTTTTCAAACTCTCTCTCTCTCTCTCTCTCTTCCCAACCCCTCAACTCAAGCATATCAAAACACGCGACGCGACAGCACCGCCGCCGCCTGGTCCGGGGAGAGGCGAGAGACCCCCACGGACCGCAGGGCCGCGACGGCGGAGGCGAGGGCCCCTTCGGCCCCTTCTCCTCCTCCCCCTCCTCCTCGCGTCGCCACCGCGGCCCCGAGCGCCGCCGCCGCCGCCGATGGCAGCGCAAGCAGGGCCGCGGCCTCGGTCAGCTCCCTGACGTGGGCCCCCGGGTTCCTCGGCGCGTAGGGAGCGAGCACGGCCGCCAGCGCGGCGGCGTCGGCGCCCAGCTGCCGCCCGCCGGCGCCGTCGAAGCGCGCCTCGGTCGCGACCTCGTTGAACAGCAGCCGCGTCGCGGCGGCCGCGGCGCCGCGCCAGACTGAGCGGAACGCGACGGCGTCCAGCGCGCGCGCGGCCGCGGCCAGCGCCGCGGCCAGCGCGGCCAGCGCGGGGGCCAGCGCCGGCGAGGGGCCCGAGGCGACGAAGTACGAGGCGCTCTCGTCGTCGGCCCCCGCGTCGGGCGAGGACGACAGGACGAACGCGTCGCCGCGGACCGCCCGCTCGACGGCCGGCCCGGCGGCGCGCTCAAAGGCGTCGGCCGCCGACTTGGCGAGGCGTGTCGTCCACTTCCGGGACAGCGCGGCGAGGGCGTCGGCCTCGGCGGCGAGGACGGAGGGGCGGGGCGGAGGGGCGCGGGGTTTCCTCCTGTCGCCGCCGCTCCCGGTTTCGCTCCCGGTCCCGCTCGCCGCCGGGGGAGGAGGGGAGCTCGAGCCCGGAGAACATCCCTCGTCGAGCAGCAGCAGCGGCCAGCCGCCCTCCCGCAGCTCGTGCTCGAGCCACCGGCTCCCGCTCGCCACTCCGCCCACGACGGCCGCCCTGGTCGCGTCCGCGAGCGGGTCCCCGAAGCGCGCCGCGGCCTCGGCGGCGCGGGAAGCCCTGGAGCGGAAGGCCGCGAGAACGGGGCGCGCGGCGGCGTCGACGTACCGCGGCCGCGCGAGCGCCGGCGTCCTCAGAAACAGCGCCTTTTTCTTCTTCTTCTTTCTGTCACCGTTTTCCGCCGCTGCCGAGCTCGCTGCGGGGCTCCACGAGGGGAGCCACGCGACGCGGGACGCGGCTTCTACGAGGGCCCTGGCCGCGGCCTCAGCGGCAGGAGGAGGGGCGAACTCGAGCGACGAGGGCAGAACGACGGCGGCGGCGGGAGTTCCCCCGCCGCCGCCGATGCTTCCAAACCCGCCACCGAGAGCGGCCTCGTCCTCGGCCCTCGCCGCCGCGGCCGCCACCGCGGCCCCGGCGGCTGCGTGCCATTCTCCTCCCTTCCCCGAGCCGGCGGCGTCCTCTACGGCGCGAACCCCGGCCTCCCTGTCGCACTCCCACCACGAGTCCCTCCATTCGGAGACGGGAAGAGAGGAGGAGCACAGCCGCGAGAGGACGCCGCCGTCGGCGTCGGGCCACGCGGCGTCGACCACCGCGCCGCTTCCCTCTCCTCCCCCCCCGCCGTCCTCGCCGTCGCTCCCGGCCCCGAGCCCGCGGGCGACTGCCAACCTGCGCTCGAAGGCCACCGCCTCGGAGACGAAATGCGACCACAGGGCGCGAGACCTCAGGCCGCTCAGCCGCGGGAGGACTCTCTTCGTTAGGACCTGCGCCCAGAGCTCGTCGCGGACGGCGCGGGCAACCTCTGCGGGCAGCGACCGGCAGCAGCCCTCGACCCTGTTGCTGCTGCTGTCTTCGGCTCCTCCGGTCCCAATCCCGGCTCCCGAACCTCTTCGGAGGACTGCCTCGTAGTGGGCGTCGATGCCCGGCTGCAGCGGGGCCGCGGCGGCCCCGGCGGCCCCGGCCGCGCGGGCCGCGGCCTCGAAGAGCCACTCTGGCCTCTCGGGGGCGTCGGCGGCGCCGTCTGCGTTTTCGCGGTCTCCGTCGTTTTCCTCGCCGCCGCCAAGAAACAGCGGCGCGACCCGCTGCTCGACGACGACGGCCGCGAGCTCCGAGGCGGCCCAAAGCAGCGGGGTCTCGGAGGGAGGCGGGAGAGGAGAAGGAGAAGAAGCACCGGAGGAGGCGCAGCAAGAGGCGCGCTCGGCGGCGTCAAACTCGCGCGCCATCGAAGCGCGCTGCAGCGCCGTCAGCGCGGCGACGAGCCTGCAGGCCTCGTCCGCCGCTTCCGGGCGAACTGCGAAGCCCCCGTCCCAGGAAGAGGAATCACCCTCCGAAACGATCGGCGGAGGCCAGCCGACGGCGGCGGCCGAGGCGCGCAGACAGGCCCGCAGGCTCCCTTCCAGCCTGCGCTGCGCTCCCGCGCTCCGCGCAAGCGCCGTCGCCGCGTGCGCGACGAGCGCGGCGGGGACGCCAGCTGGCGGCAGGCGCGCGACGGCGAGGGCGCCGGCCCCGGCCGCGGCCGCCGCGGCGACGGCGTCAGGCGCTGCGGCGAGGACCGCGGCGGCGCTGCCCCCCGCGGGGGAGGAGGAGGAGGAGGGGGAGGAGGAGCGCTCGCCCGCGCCCGAGGCCGTCGCCATCGCCGCCGCGCCGCGCTCGACGGTGCGCACGCACCGCTCCAGGTGCCTCGCCAGTCCGGCCAGCTCCTGCAGCGAAGAAGCGTAGGCCGCGGCGCCGCGAAGGGCCGAGAGCTCCGCGGCGAGGCCGCGGACGTCCACCGGGAGAGGCGGGCCGTGCGCGGGCGCCGGGGGGCCTCCGTTTCTGTGGGCCGCGGCGGCGGCGGCGGCCTCGGCCGCAGCGGCCTTGGCCCCGGCCAGCCTCGCCAGCTCCCTCCTCGTGGCCGCCTCGCGCTCGGCCAGGGCGGCGGCCTCCCTCTCCAGAGCGCGGACGTGATCCGCTGCGGGGGAAGGGAGGTAGATCTCCTCCTCCTCCTCCTCTTCTTCTCGGCGGTCGAAGACGGAGGAGGGCTTTGGCGGCGTCGGCGGCGGCGGCGAAAGAGGCGAGAGGGGAGGAGGGAGAGCCTCTTCTTCTTCGGGCTGCCAGTGCTGCTGCTGCTGCTGCTGCTCTTCGGGCTGCCACTGATGCTCTTCGGGCTGCTGCTGCCACTGCTGCTCCTCGGGCTGCTGCTGCTGCTGCTGCTCTTCGGGCTGCTGCTGCTGCTGCTGCCATTGTTGTTCCCGGGGCTGTTGCTGCTGCTGTTGCTCTTGCCACCGCTGCTCGGCGGAAAGAGGCGGCGGAGGCGGGAACTCCTCTTCCGCTGCCGTCGCCGCCGTCGCCGCCGCCTCTCCTTCCCATCCTCCTCCCCAGCCGCCGCCGCCGCCTTCACCTGCGTCCTGAGATGGAGCGGCGGAGGAGGCGTCTCTCATTTCGGTTTCGGTCTTGGCAACGGGGTCTGCCCCGAACTGCTGCTGCTGCTGCTGCTGAGGGTAGAAGCCTTCGCCTCCTCCTCCCCCCGCTGCTGCTTCGCCGCCGCCCCAGGCAGGGGCAGCGGCAGGAGGCGGCGCGAAGCCGTCGCCGCTGCCGCCGAAGAAGTCATCCGCCTGTTGCGGAGCCGGAGCGCCGCCGCCGCTGCCGCCGCCGAAAAAGTCGTCGTCGTCGCCGGCAGCGGGAGCAGCAGGAGCCGCGGCGGGCTCGCCACCCCAGTCCTCGCCTCCTCCTTCTCCTCCTCCTCCTTCCTGCGCCTCTGTCGCGGGGTACTCCTGTTGCCTTTGCTGCTGCCATCCGTCCTGAGCGGCGGGAGGCTGCTGCTGTTGGTGCTCTTGCTGCCAGGGCGCACCTCCTTGGGTCGTCGCCGCAAACGCTGGCACTGCCTCCATCCCAGCTGTCGGCGTCGCGGCCAGCGAAGAGTCGTCCCAGCCGCCTGCCCCTCCGGGAGCAGCAGCATCAGCAGCAGCATCAGAAGCAGCATTGTCGTAATACGCCTGCTGCCGAGGAGGAGCAGCTGCGGGCTGCTGCTCGTAGCCGTAAGGCTCTTGGGAAGGCAATGAAACTCGGGCACCGCCATCGAATGCGGCGGTGACGACGCTCTCGCTTCCCCAAGCTTGCTGCTGCTGCGGCTGTTGTTGCGGTTGCTGTTGCTCGTAGCCAAACTCCTGCTGCTGCTGCTGCTGCGAATAGCCGTATTGAGGCTGCTGCTGCTGCGGAGGCTGCTGCTGCTGCTGAAATGCGTCGGCGTCATTATCGCTCGACGCTGCCTGAGGCTGCTGCATCGGCGGCGGGACTGCCGTCGGCGGCGCCCAGCCTCCCTGGTTCGGAGGCGGCGGAGGGGCGAAGCTGCCACCGGAGCCGTACATGTCTCCCTTCTCGAGAGAGAGAGAGGGAGAGAGAGAGAGTGCAGAAGGCGCGCGCGAGAGAAAGAGAGTGAGAGAGAAACGCTGGGTCTCTCGGACGAGACACAGGCAAAAAAAATAATTGGAGAGAAAATAAAAAAAAAAGGATAAAAAACTGCTCCAAAAAACGCATCAACAAACTTTCAAGCGTTTTTTCCAACTCTTTCCCCCGAAAAAAAACGGTATGCGCCGCTCGGCCTTCGCCGACGCCGCGGCAGGCGGCGACTGGGCCTTCGACTCCCTCGCCGCGTCCGCCTCCTCAATAAAATCCCAGGGGATGGCCCTCCCCGCTTCCTTCTCGAGGCCGCCCCTCCCCTCTCCTCCGGAGCAGCAGAAGCAGCAGGGCGAGCCCAAAGCGGCGCCGCTGTTCCCGAGCAGCAGAAGAGGGGGAGGCGCCGCGCCGGCGCCGGCGCCGGACGCCGACGCTCCCGAGCGCCGCTCCCCGCCCGACAGCTGGCTCCGCCGCGCGAGGTGGCGCGGGGCCGTTAGCGGGGCACTCTCGGCGCTGGCGCTGCTGTGCCTCCTCGCGCTGCTGGCCTCGGCCGCCCTCTCCTCTTCTTCGACGACGGCAGTTTCGTCGCCGTCATCTGCTTCTTCGTCGCGGAAGGTCTCTCCCCGCGGCGGCGGTTTCGCCCCTAGGGCCTCTTTCCCTCCGCCTCGGCTCCTCTCGGACGACGCGAAGAGGGCGTTGCCCCTTTCTAGTGCTTCCAAACTCGAAGCCGAGGCGGGACACGAGGCGGGGGAAAAGGAGGGCGGCGGGGGTGTCGCCTCCGACGAAGCGCCGTTTTTTGCCTCCCGCTCTTCTTCTTCTCCGTTCTCTCCCTCTCCTTCGTCTTCTTCTTCTTCTCCCCGAGGCAGGGGTCGCACCCTCGTCTCGTACGCCTACTTCGAGAAGGACGCCGTCCAGGCAGCAAACCTCGCGTTCTTCTCTGCTTTTGGGATGGGCCTCGCGACGAAGGAGGAGAAAGGAGGAAGCGGAAGCGCAGGCAGAGGCCGTTCGGGAAAGGGAAAGAAGGGACTCGGCCGCCGCCGCTCGCCGTTCCTGCCGCCTCCGCCACCCGCGACCGACTTTTTCGTCATCGTCTCGGGGCCCTCCTGCACGCCCTGCGCCATGTTTTCTTCCTTCCTGTCTCCCGACACGAGGGCGAGGCTCCCAGGGGCTCCCAGTGGGATCTCGGGGGCGTGGTCCGGCGTCGTCGAGGCGGCGACAGAAGAGGAGATCAGAGGAGCGACGAGAAAGGAGGAAGGAGCAGCCGAGAGAGGACCGGCGACGGCGTCGACCGTGACCCTCCTCCACCGCTTCGAGAACGACGGGATGGACTTCGGCGCCCACAACGTTACCCTGGAGTGGGTGGCGTTCCTAGAGAGGCACGAACGAGGAGGAAGCGAGGCGGAAGGAGGAGGAGGAGCAGCAGCGGCGGAGGAGCTCGAGGAACCAAAAACGGCGGGCGAGGGCGGCGGCGGCGGCGGCGGCAACACCTCCCGCCACCGCAGGCTCATCTTCCTCAACTCCTCCGCGCGCGGGCCCTTCCTGCCCACCTATTTGCCCGAGGGGTGGCAATGGACAGACGCGTTCTCGAGGGACCTTGACGAGGAAGGAGAAGAAGAAACCGCCGTCGAAGAAGAAGGAGAAGAAGAGACCTCGGAGGAGAAGAGAAGCAAGCTCCGGGGGAGCACGGTCGAAAAGAAGGGCGAAAAGAAGAAAGTCGCACTCGTCGGAGCGGCGCTGACCTGCCTCCCCTCCGTCGACGCCGGCGGCCCTGGACCCCGAGTCGAGTCGTGGGCGTTCGCTCTGTCCCAAAAGGGGCTGGTCCTAGCAAAGGAGTCCGGCGTGTTCGGGTCGCACGGGTGCAAGCTCTGCGCCGACGGCGTGGTGGTCGCAGGTGAGAAAGAGAGAGAGAGACAGAGAGAGAGAATCGATCGAGGAAAGCGACCCTCGAAAAAAAATGAAAGAAGAAAAACTGAAAAGCTCGAAGAAAAATGACAACAGGGGAGTACGGCCTCTCGCTCGCCGTGCTTCGCTCCGGGCGCAACCTCGCCACACTGATGAGCCGCTACGGGAGGGGGGTCGACTGGAGCCGCGAGGAGCACTGGGGCTGCAACGACAACGTGCACCCTTCGCGGTGAGAGAGAGGGAGGGAGAGAGAGAGAGAAAGAGAAAGAGAGAGCTCCTTTTTTGAACTTTCTCAAAAAAAGGAAAAAAAAATCAAAATTTCACAAAAAATCGAACAATCGAAAAAAACAGCCACGCCACCTACGACGGCGTCGACATGCACCCCTTCGAGACCCTCTTCGTCAAGGCATCATGGAACGTCGGGGAGCCTTTTGTCTCGGCCTATTCCCGCTGGGGCGCGAGGCTCGCCTCGAGCTCGAGCCCTCCCTCCTCGCCGGACGACGGCGACGGCGACGGCGACGGCGACGGCGGTAACCTTTCGGGCTTCGACGCCGGCACGAGGGGAACGTTCGACGAGCCCAGGTACCGCTACGCTATCAGCCCCGAGGCCCAGGAGGACTGGGGCGTCGCAGAGTGCTTCGGGAAGGGGGCGCCGCCCCCGCCGGAGCGGGGGAGGAGGGAGGGGACGAGGGGGTCGAGGGGAGGGGAGGGGAAGGGCGGCGGCGGCGTCGACGATGGAGGCTGGAGGGCGTGGTGGCAAACCTGATGTTTCGGGCCGCCTTCCGCTGCGCTCGACGGGCAGAACGCCGACGACCGCATGAAAATGGAGAATCGACCGCGGTGCGTCGCGTCGCGCGCGATGCGCCGCGAGGCCTGAAAGCGTTTTTTTTGTTTTTCCCTTCAAAAGTTTCCAACCTAAAAACCGTGCAATAAATAAAGCTCTCCGTCTCTCTCTCTCGCTCTTTCCTTTTTGAGTTGCGCCCGTGCCTCGAAAGTTTCCCGTATTTACACAGAGAAGACGATTGAGAAAACAAGGGTCAAACCCCGCCTCTCTTTCTCTCTCTTACTTTCTCTCTTTCTCTTTTTTTTTTTTTCTTTTCAGCTCAGCTTCGCCAGCACCGACTTCTCCGCGACGAAGCACACCTCCCCGCCGTCCGGGAGAGACACGTCGCTCGAGCTATATTTGGAGAAGAGCACCGAGTCGCCGACCGCGAGCCCCTCGAGCGAGACGTCCTCCCCGACGGCGACGACGGTCCCGACCAGCGCGTCCTGCTGCGGCAGCGTCGCGCCGCCCGAGAGGCCCGCTGAGAGAATGACGCCGCCCTGGGACTTCTCCTCGGCGGGGCGCGGGCGGACGAGGAGGCGGTCTCCGAGCGGGGCCATCTTGGTGACGTCGAGGGTGGCCTCGGCGGAGGTGGCCGAGGCGCGCGGGGCTGTGAGTTGGTAGAGCGGTTAGAGGCGAGAACGACAGGAGGGGGTGAGCGAGAGAAAAAAGAAGAGGCTTCCGGCAGCTGCGGCATTTGCGTTTGGGGAATGTGAACTCTTCTGTTTGACTTTTTGCCCCGATTCTTCTCCGAGAGCAAACAAAAGCTCGTCCTTGTATCGGTGCTTGACAAGCAACATCGACGTACGGGAGGAGAAAACAGCTCTCCAGCGCGAGAAAAAGAAATGTGACGTTTCAATTTCCCTGACTCACGCACCGATTCTAGCCGCCGAAACATTCCTCGGGGCAGCAAGCGCCGGGCGGGCAGCGGACGTCGCCCTCGAGGTCGCCGCCACGCCGGCAGCGCGGGAGGAAGTCGCAGCAGCAAGCATTTTCGAAGAGAAGGAGGAGGAGTGAAGAACGGGAGAGAGGGAGTAAAAGCGTGCGAGAGAAAGGGGAGAGAGTTGCAATTGTGGTCGGCGGCAGAGGTCGGTCGTCGCCACTGGCTTTTTTCCCCCTCCACCCTTTTTCTTTAAAGCCAAAAAGGAGTGGCTGCCGCCGCCGATGCGGCCGGCGATGCGGCGCCTCAATCTTTTCGTTTTCTAAATAAATGGGGCGGCACGTTTCTTTACAAGTAATCTAATGAGATTTAGCGAGAGAGGGGGAGTTGCTCCCCGAGTCGGAAGAGCCGGCGCCGCGGCCGCCCCTCGCTCCGCCAGCCGCGCCCCTCCTCGCCGCCGGCTGCTGCCGGGCCGCGGCTCGCGCCCTCGAGGCCTTGCCCGCCGGGCCCGAGACGACCGCGGGCTCCGAGGGCGCTGCTGCTGTCGCTGGAGCAGTGGGCGCGGTCCCGCGGGAGGATCGGCGAGTCGCGCGAGAGGGCTGCTGCTGCTGAGCTGCAGCAGCAGCAGCGGCAGTGGCGGCGGGAGGAGCAGTGGCGGCAGCGCCGGGCGTCGCCGTCCTCCTCCTCGCATGCTGCCGAGTCGGAGGAGCACCCGCCGCCACGGCCTTTGCTTCCGCGGCGTCCGTGGCGGCCGCGGCCGTCACAGGGGTCTCTTCTGCGGCGTGCTTGGACGCCTTCGCAGGAGGGGGCTCGTTCGCCCTGACGTCCTCCTCCTCCTCCGCAGCCCCGAGCTCGGCAGCGGCGGCGGCGACCCTCCCGGGTCCGTCGTCGGTCTCCTCGTCTCCATCGTCCTCCTCGTCCTCCTCGGCCTCGTCCGCGGCGGTCGACTCGGTCACCGCGGGAGTCGTCGCCCGCGACCCCCCTCCGCCTCTGGCAGCAGGAGAGGCAGCAGCGACAGCCCCGGTCTCTCCGTCGCCTTCTTCCTTTCCGCAGTCGTCGGCGGCAGCATTCTCAGTCTCCTCCTCCTCTCCTCCCTCCTCGCCCGGCACCGCCTTCACAAACTGCCCGCGCACCCGCGGCCTGGCCTGCGCGAGCTGCTTGCGGGACTCGTAGCGAATGCGCTTGGAGAAGCAGAGCCTGGAGCGCTTCTCGCGGTAGCGGGCAAGGGCCGCGGCGCGGCGGGCCGCGGCACGCGCGGCGGCGGCGGCGGGGCCGCCCGCCGCGGCCGTGGCTTGCTCTTCGCTGTCGTCGGCAGCGTCGTTCCCGTCGCCGCCGTTCGGAGCAGCAGCGGCAGTCGCAGAAGAGGGCATTCCGACGGGAGGAGGCCCTCCTCCTCCGTTGATGGCCCCGCCGAGCATGGCACGGACGGCGGCGACGGCGGCGTGAGCGGCGGAGTTGCCCCCGGCGTCGCCGGCGCCGCTTTCGTAGCCTCCTCCTCCCGCGGTCGCCGCGGTCGGCGCGGGACCCCCGGGCCCGTTGCTGGCTCCTCCCTTGCCCCCGCGAGCAGCAGCGCCCCCGCCTCCGGCGGCGGCAGCAGCCGCGGTCGCGGCCGCGGCGGCGGCCACGGCCGACGAGAGCTGCTGGAACAGCATCGCCTGCTGCGCCTGCATCATCTGGGCATAGACGGCCGGCGGCGGCAGCGGCGCGACCCCCGGAGGGAGCTGCTGCTGCATCTGATGCTGCTGCATCTGCTGCTGCTGCACCTGCATCTGCTGCTGCAGCATCTGCGGGGGCATCATTCCCGGGAGCCCCATGCCGAAGAAGGGCGCCATCATTGCCGGCATCGTGGGCGGCAGCGGCTGCTGCGCCGGCGGGGGAGGGGGCGCCGAGGAGGTCGAGGGGCCGTTGCGGCGGTGGTAGTGGTGGCGGTAGGAGGCCGCGCCGCCGCCTGTGCCCGAGGCCGAGGTCCCGTAGTTTCCGTGGGCCGCGGCAGCCGCCGAGGCCACGGAGCTCCCGCCGCAGCTGCCCCCGTTCGCGGCCGCTGCGGCTGCCCAGAAGGCCGCGGGCGGGAGGCCGAAGCCGGCAAAGGGGAAGATCGGGGGGGGAGGGGGGGGAGGGACGGCGGCGTTGCCGGGGCCGGGGTGAAGAGGTCGCATCCCCCAAGCGGCTGCGGCTGCTGCGGCCGCGGCGGCCGCCGCCGCCGCAGCCTGCTTGCGCTGCTGCTGCAGCTGCTGCTGATGCGCCGCTTCGACCGCGGCGACCGCCTGATGCTGCGCCGCGGCCGCCATCGCCGCCGCGTCCAGCTGCCTGTACGGGAGGAGCGGCGGCGGCGGCGTTGCGCCGCTGCCCCCCGCGCCCAAGCCCGCACCGCCGGCAGAAGCAGCCGCCGCAGCCTCGGCGGTGCCGCCGCCGCCACTGTCAGAGGCGGTGCGCTGCTGGACGTCGTCGGTCGTCGCGGCGCCGCCGAAGAAGCCGTTGGACCCGCCGCCGCCGCGCCCGCCGCCGCTCCCGCCGCCGCCGGTGCCTCCCGCCGTTCCCACGGTCGGGTTGCTCCCGCGGCCAGAGGCCAGGCCGCCGCAGCAAGCGGTGTTGGTCGCGGCGTCGGCGTTGTTGGCGGTCCCGGAGCCGGAGCGCTCCTCCTCGACGGTCGAGGAGGTGCCCCCGCCCCGGAGAGGGGCCTCGGCTGCCGCTGCAGCCGCCGCTTCCTCCTTGCCTCCCGCCGCCGCGGCGGTCGTGTTCTGTGACGGGGCAGCAGCGGCGCTGTTGCTGTTGTTGTTCGCGGCGGAGGCGGCGGCGGCGGTGGCGGCGGCAGCCTGGAGCGTCGCCGCCGCGTCGGCAACGGCAGCGACCGCGGCATCGGAGCAAGGAGGAGCGACGTAGGCCCTGAATCCCGTCGCCGGGTGATGCTGAGGAGCGGCGGGCGCGCGGAAAGATGTAGGAGCAGCAGCGGCGGCGGCGGCGGCGGCGGCAATAGCTGCAGCGGCAGCGGCAGCTGCCGCCGCCGCCGCGGGCGAGATGATGACGGGCGGCGGCGGCGGCATCATCAGGGCCGCCGCTGCCGTGGCCGCCGCGGCGGCCCTCTCCGCCTCGTCGTCCTCCTCCTCCTCCTCCTCGTCGCCGCTTCCGCTGCCGCACTGCTGCCGATGGTGGTGGCGGTGCGAGCGGTGGTGGTGCGAGCGGTGGTGGTGGCGGTGACGTCCGTGCCTCTGTTCGCCGCCGCCGGCGTCGTGCGCTGCGGCGGCAGCTTCCGCGCCGCCCGAGCCCACGGCGGCGTGCGTCCCGTCGGACGAGTTGTTGTTCTTCTGCTGTCCGATGCGAGCCACGGCGGGCGAGGGAGGCGCGGCCGGCGCGGCGGCGAGGCCGCGGGCAGCGGTCCCCGTCCCTCCCGTGCCGCCGCTGCCCGGGTTTGCCGAGCCGCGGCGGCCCCCGCCTCCCTGCTGCTGCTGCTGCCACCGGGAGTCGTCCTCGGACGTCAGCGCGGCGGCGGCGACCGCCGCTGCTGCGGCTGCCGCGGCGGCACCGGCCGCGGCGGCAGAGGCGACAAAGCCCTCCTGCGGCGGAGCAGCGGCGGCGGCCCGCGCCAGCAGCTCCTGGAGGCTCCCGCCGCCGCCGCCGGCCGCCTCGCCGCTGGTGCCCGCCTCGGGGGCGCCAGCGTCCGGCGCGGACCCCTCCGCGGAACCGTTGTTGCCGCCCCCGGTGTTCGGTGTCGTCGTGCGCTCTTGCTCCTTCTGCCGCCGCCCGCCTCCTCCTCCTCCGGCGCCCGCGGCGGCGGCAGAGGGGGAGGCGGCAGCGTCGTCGTTGTCCTCCTGCCCTTCCTCCGCGAGGGCGAGCGCGACCCTCTCGCCCCCTCCGTCCCCGCCGTCGTCGTCGTCGCTCTCGGTCTCGGCCCCGTCCGAGTCGGCCGCGTCGATCTCGGCGGCGACGGCGGCGGCGGCGTTGGCCGTCGCCGTCGCCTGTGCGGCGGCAGAGGCCGCGGCGGCGGCCGAGGCCGCGGCGGCCGCGGCCGACGTCTTTGACGGCGGCGCCGTCGCGCCGCTGCCCCCGTCCGACGCGGCCCCGGCGCCGCCGCAGGCTGCCGCCGCCGCGCCCAGGGCGTTTTGCTGGAGGTCGAACGCCTGTTATTGAGAGCGATATATATATATATATAGAGAGAGAGAGAGAGAGAGAGAGAGAGAGAGAGAGAGAGAGAGAGAGAGAGAGAGAGAGAGAGAGAGAGAGAGAGAGAGAGAGAGAGAGAGAGAGA